>Ga0181567_10000288_pt1 | contig 36522 bp, 31 predicted proteins | sample 101ome_14_FD_133761 | JGI IMG/M metagenome (GOLD analysis project Ga0181567, IMG submission 133761) | Coastal salt marsh microbial communities from the Groves Creek Marsh, Skidaway Island, Georgia - 101403AT metaG (megahit assembly) | ecosystem: Environmental > Aquatic > Marine > Intertidal...
CACCCCCTTGATATCTTCAAGCGGCAGGTCGGGAATATTGACGTTGAGCACCGTTCTTTCCGGCAATGTCAGCGTGTCAATAAAGTCCAGAACGCTCAGGAACAACCTGGCGGGGGTATCAAAATCGACATTGGCTTCACGTCCCTTGTGCGTCACCAGCGATACGGCGATAGCCGGTTTCTGCAAAAATCGGCCTTCCATGGCGGCCGCCACCGTGCCGGAATACAGGACATCATCACCCATGTTCGCCCCGTAATTGATTCCGGAAATCACCCGCTCGGGAATCGGACCATAAATGCCCGATGTCCCCAGATGCACACAGTCCGTCGGAGTACCGTCAACGCCGATATAGCGATTGCTGAGCTCTTCCACCTGCAGCGGACGGTCCAGTGTCAGGCAGTTGCTGACCCCGGAGCGATCATAGGTCGGCGCAATCACCTGCAGTTCGACGTGTTGCGCCAGGGCGCTTGCCAGTGCCATCAGGCCCGGGGCCCTGACGCCGTCGTCATTGGATAACAGAATGCTCATTAGCGTTTCATCCTCTGCCGCGTTTGTACGCGTACCTTGTTCATCTTGCTCTGTCTCATAATCCTGCTGCCTGCACCATTTCTCGCAGGACACTGGTGGCAAAAGCCCCGCGTGGCAGGCTGAAGGTCGCCACGAGTTGCCCGGCCTCAGGCATCGCCAGGGTCAGGGCCTCCGGTATGACCCGCAACGGCCGACGTTCCTGCTTCATGCCGGCTGCAGCCAAGCCGGCACTGAATTCGGGCAACGTCCCGGCAATACGGCTTTCCAGGCACGCCGCGTCTGCAGCGGTTGGCAAATCCCCCCTACCCCACAACGGGCCGGTCGGGTGAATATCGCCGCTGGCCAGCCGCGCTGCCAGGGTGGCATCGTCAGTTTCCGCCCGAAACACACTGGCGCTGCCGGACAAGGCCATGACATCACCGGCGATCTGCCGGTGCCAGGTACCGTCGCTGACACGTTGCGCCAGCACCTGGTTGAAAAGCCACGACCTGGCCGCTGACAAATACAGGCCTCGCTGGTGCCTGCCCGCTTTTAGCGTACCCGCAAACAGGGCTTTTGCCTTGTCCAGGTTGCCGCCATCGTGGCCAAAACGCTGCGGGCCGAAATAATTAGGGCATCCCGTGGTGGTCAATTCTCGCTGCCAGTGCCCCAGTTCGTCAGGGGCAATCATGACATCACGCAAGGTGATGACAAACCGGTTACCCCGATGACTGCCACGGCCCAGTTTGCGGCTGTTGCGCACCTGCCTGAGAATGCGCCAGCCGGACTGCTCTGTCTCAGGCCGCTGGGCAAAGCTCTTGCCAGGCAGACTGAACCACTGGGTCGCCACGGCATGGCGATCCTTCAGGCCGGCATAGGCGACATCGCGTTCCTTGACCCCTGCCAGGCTGGCCAGTTGCCTGGCCACATCCACCGTGTTCAGGCCGGTTTTTTCCACTTCCAGCCACAGGTGTTCACCGTCGCCGGTAAGCTCAAAACCCAGCATTTCGGTGACGATGAAATCCTCTGGCTGCTGGCGAAAGCCGGCGGGCTTTCGGGCCAGGCCCAGTGCGCAGGGCACGTCCGTCATCTGCACCGCGGTCAGGAACGTTCCAGCAAGACCGTGGCAAAAACGGCAATGCCTTCACCACGACCGGTGAATCCCAGCCCTTCGCTGGTCGTGGCCTTGATACTGATGTTTTCCATGGCGGCCGGCATGGCAACAGCCAGCGCGGCCCGCATGGCATTGATGTGGGGGGCAAGCTTCGGAGCCTGTGCCACTACCGTGATATCCGCATTGCCCAGCACCCAGCCCTCAGCGTTGACCAGTGCCGTCACCTGACCCAGCAAGGCCAGACTGTCGGCATGCCGGTAGGCTGCATCGGTGTCGGGAAAATGATGCCCGATATCCCCCAATGCCAGCGCCCCCAGCAGGGCATCCATCAGGGCATGGGCGAGAACATCACCATCGGAATGCGCAAGCAGCGGGCGATCACAGGGGATACGCACGCCGCCCAGGATGATCGCCGCATCAGCAACCGGATCACCGAAGCGGTGCACATCAATGCCGTTGCCGATGCGCATACTGCTCATAATGCCCGCTGCCGGTTGAGTATGAATTCCGCCAGCACGAGGTCTTCCGGGTGTGTGATCTTGAGGTTATCGGCCCCGCCCTGCACGGTCTTTACCCGATGCCCGGCCAGTTCCATGGCATGGGCTTCATCGGTCACCATGGTGCCGGCCGCCAGCGCGCTGGCCAGGGCATCACGCAGCAGACCGAACCGGAACATCTGGGGCGTGCCTGCGAGGCGATAGGATTCGCGGGGCACTGTGCAGACAACACTGCCGTCTTCATTGACCTGTTTCAGGGTTTCGCTGACTGGGATCACCAGCAGGCCACCGACATCATCCGTGGATAACTGGCCAATCAGGTTGTGCAGGTCTGTCATGTCGACACAGGGCCGCACCACGTCATGCACTAGCACCCAGTCATTGTCGTCCGCCTGGTCTGCCAGCGCCTCGAGACCGTTGAAGACGGAAATAGCACGCTCGGATCCTCCGGTGGCCAGCATGAGACGCTCACCCACCTTGATGTCGAGTTTCGGGTACCAGGTGTCATCGGCATTGAGTACCAGGACAATACCGGAAAAGGCCTTGAGCATGTCCAGTCGCTTCAGGGTCAGCGCGAGCACGCTTTGCCCCCGGATTTTCAAATATTGCTTGGGCACCTGCTGGGCCACCGACTGCATGCGACGACCAACGCCGGCAGCAGGCACCACCGCCCAGAAATTGACCTGGTTGTCCGAGTCACTGCTGTTCAATGGGTTCCTGCCTGGGCCTTGTTATTCATTGGCATTGATGCCTGTCTGCGCATCCGGTTTTTCGGGTTCAACGATCATGTAAAAGGTTTCCCCCTCCTTGATGAGGCCGAGATCCTCACGGGCTTTTGCCTCGATCGCTTCGGTGCCGGTTTTCAGCGCCTCAACTTCCACCAGGAGCGCCTTGTTGCGCTCGGCCAGGGTGCTGTTTTCCTGTTCCTGGGCGCTGATGGCCTCATCCAGGCGGGACATTTCTGCCAGGCTGCCGGGACCGATCCAGAGCCGTAACTGGAGCCCCAGAATGATCAGGATCAGCAGTCCCTGAAGTATGCGCATGAAGCCCCCAAATCCTTGCGTGCGATGACACCGGTCAGCTGCGGGTAAACTCCGCACGGCCGCGATAGGCGGCCTGGCCAGCCAGTGCTTCCTCGATGACCAGCAGGCGGTTGTACTTGGCCACGCGGTCTGACCGGCACAGTGAACCGGTTTTGATCTGGCCGGCGGCCGTGGCCACCGCCAGGTCAGCAATAGTGGTGTCTTCGGTTTCGCCGGAACGATGTGAAATCACGGCCGTATAGTCAGCCTGTTTGGCCATGTTGATCGCTGCCAGGGTTTGCGTCAACGAACCGATCTGGTTGAACTTGATCAGGATGGAGTTGGCGACACCAGACGCAATGCCGCGCTCGAGAATTTTCGTGTTGGTGACGAACAGGTCATCACCCACCAGCTGCACCTTGTCACCAATTTTAGCGGTCAGCACAGACCAGCCATCCCAGTCGCTTTCGTCCATGCCGTCTTCGATGGACAGAATCGGGTACTGCCGGCTCAGGTCGGCCAGGTAGTCGGCAAACTCCTCACTGCTGAAGGCCCTGCCCTCACCAGCCAGGTCGTATTTGCCATCGCGGTAGAATTCCGATGCGGCACAGTCCAGTGCCAGCCCGATGTCCTCACCGATTTTCAAACCGGCCTTTGCCACGGCTTCCAGGATCGCATCCAAAGCGGCGGCGTTGGATGGCAGGTCCGGTGCAAAGCCACCCTCATCCCCCACCGCGGTACTCAGGCCCTTGCCATGCAGCACGGACTTCAGGGCATGAAACACCTCGGCGCCATGGCGCAGGGCCTCGGTGAACGTCGGAGCACCAATGGGCTGAATCATGAACTCCTGGATATCGACATTGTTGTCGGCATGCTCACCGCCATTGATGATATTCATCATTGGCACCGGCATCGTCAGTACACCACCGGCATTGGCCTGCGGCAGTGCTGCGATATAGGCGTACAAAGGCAGCCCCTGGTGCGCGGCCGCCGCTTTGGCGGTTGCCAGGGAGACGGCGAGGATGGCGTTGGCCCCCAGATTGCCCTTGTTGTCCGTACCGTCGAGATCAATCATGACCTGGTCGATGGCGGCCTGATCCAGGGCATTGTGTCCTTTCAGGGCGGCCTGAATCGGGCCATTGGCCGCAGCAACCGCCTTGAGTACCCCTTTACCACCATAGCGGGCGGGATCCTTGTCACGCAATTCCAGGGCTTCGCGGGACCCCGTCGAGGCGCCGGAAGGCGCACAGGCCGTGCCGGTCTCGCCGGTGCTCAGGGTAACATCGGCCTGGACGGTGGGATTGCCCCGGGAATCGAGAATTTCCCGGGCCTTGATTGCTGCTATTTCGGTCATCACTTACTCGGATTGTCTTAATGGTTGACAGGAAATGGGTTGGTGTTCAGGCGGTGTCGATAGACTCCTGGGACTTGACCAGGTCATCGAGCGCCTTGAGCTGGGTCAGAAACGGCTCCAGTTTGGCCAGCGGCAAGGCACAGGGGCCATCACAGAGGGCCCTGGCCGGGTCCGGATGGGCATCCAGGAACAGGCCGGCGATACCCTGGGCAATACCGGACTTGGCGAGCACGGTGACATCCTTGCGGCGTCCGCCGGCACTGCTTGACTGCCCGCCCGGCAACTGCAGGGAGTGCGTGACATCAAACAGCACCGGATACCCGAAACTTTTCATGATCGGAAAACCGAGCATGTCCACCACCAGGTTGTTATAGCCAAAGCTGGTGCCACGCTCACAGAGGATCAGTTGATCGTTACCGGCTTCCTCGAATTTGTGCAGGATATTGCCCATCTCGCCCGGTGACAGAAACTGGGCTTTCTTGATGTTGATGGCTTTGCCGGTTTGCGCCATGGCCTGGACCAGGTCGGTCTGGCGCGACAAAAAGGCTGGCAACTGCAGGATATCGGCCACTTCTGCTACCGGTGCTGCCTGATAAGGCTCATGGATATCGGTGATTACTGGCACCCCGAACCTGTCCTTGACGGCCGAGAGCATGGCCATGCCCTGCTCCAGGCCTGGCCCACGGAAAGACTTCACGGAGGAACGATTGGCTTTGTCAAAAGAGGCCTTGAAGATATAGGGCATGCCGAGACTGGCGCAGACCCCGGCAAAGGTCTGTGCCACATCCAGCGTCATGGCTTCGTCTTCCAGGACATTGAGCCCGCCAACCAGCACCATGGGCGCATCATTGGCCAGGGTAATCTCGCCGACTCGAATGATTTTGTTCATGACCTACCGGATCAGCTGTTGGCAGCAGTGGGCTGGGTGTCGGCATCTGTGCCAGACTGTCCCTGCTCATGCTGGGTAATAGCGGCCTTGACGAAACCGGTGAACAAGGGATGACCGTCACGCGGCCCGGAGGTGAATTCCGGGTGGAACTGGCAGGCCAGGAACCAGGGGTGGGATGTCACTTCCAGCACCTCCATCAGGTTGCCGTCCATGGACTCACCGGTAAAACGCATGCCGGCAGCTTCAAGGCGTTCCACATAATTGTTGTTCACCTCGTAACGATGGCGGTGACGCTCGACAATGACGTCTTTCTGGTAACAGGCATAGGCCAGGGAATCCGGTTTCAGACGGCATTCCTGGCCACCCAGGCGCATGGTGCCGCCAAGGTCGGAGTTTTCATCCCGGGTTTCCACATTACCGGACACGTTGACCCATTCGGTAATCAGGGCAATCACCGGGTCGGCGCATTGTTTTTCAAATTCGGTGCTGTGGGCGCCGGGGAGATTGAGCACCTGGCGGGCAAATTCAATCACGGCGACATGCAAGCCGAGACAGATGCCCAGGTAGGGAATTTTGTTCTCACGGGCATACTGGGCGGTGCGGATCATGCCTTCGATACCGCGCTCACCAAAACCACCCGGCACCACGATGGCATCAATGCCTTCGAGAGCATCCAGTCCTTCAGTATCCAGGGTTTCCGAATCGATGTACTTGATCTTCACCCGTGTACGGGTCTGGATACCGGCATGCTTGATCGCCTCGATCAGCGACTTGTAGGCGTCCAGCAGGTCCATGTACTTGCCCACCATGGCGATATTGACTTCGCGGTCCGGCTGCATGGTGGCCTCGACCACCCTTTCCCACTCGGACAGGTCCGCTGGCGGGCATTCCAGGTGAAAACGCTTGAGAATGATTTCATCAATGCCGGTGTTGTGCAGAAGGATCGGGGCTGAATAAATGGTTGCGGTGTCCTGCAACGAGACAACGGCTGGCAGTTCCACGTTGGTGAACAGAGCAATCTTGCGGCGCGCGGATTCCGGCAGTTCGTGATCGGAACGGCAGACCAGGATATCCGGCTGGATACCGATGGAGCGCAGGTCACGCACAGAATGCTGGGTCGGCTTGGTCTTGGTTTCGCCAGCTGTACTGATATAGGGCACCAGGGTCAGATGCAGGAACATGGCGCGATCGGAGCCCAGTTCCACTTTCATCTGGCGCACCGCCTCAAGGAAGGGTTGTGACTCTATGTCACCCACCGTGCCGCCGATTTCCACCAGCGCCACGTCGGCATCACCCGCACCGTCTTGGACGCGCAGCTTGATTTCGTCGGTGATGTGGGGGATGACCTGGATAGTGGCACCCAGATAGTCGCCGCGACGTTCCTTCTTGATAACGTCTTCGTAGATGCGTCCCGCCGTGAAGTTGTTCTTCTGGGACATGGTGGTGCGGATGAAGCGCTCATAATGCCCCAGGTCCAGGTCTGTCTCGGCGCCATCCTCGGTCACGAACACTTCACCATGCTGGAACGGACTCATCGTCCCCGGATCCACGTTGATATACGGATCCAGTTTGAGCATGGTGACTTTGAGCCCGCGGGCTTCGAGGATTGCAGCAAGGGAGGCCGACGTTATGCCCTTGCCAAGGGAGGAGACAACACCACCGGTAATAAAAATAAACCGTGTCATTAACAATCCATCAGGTCTTATTCGATGTTTCTGATGGAACTACAGTTTAATGTAAAGGCTCAGGAGCCACAATGTAAATCTGACCTTAACCAGTGAATACGGTGGATTTTTTTGCCTTTTGCGTCACGGTCTCGTACTCGCCAGTGTTCAGTGACAAACAGATCGCCAACAGCCAGCAATTCATCGTCACGGTAAAACAGCGGAATACTGTCCCGCAGCCATGGCGGCACCTGGTAATCCTGCAGGATTTTTTTCAGTGGCCGGGTTTTGCGCTCGGCCGGTTTGGCGCTCTCACCCCCCTGACGAAAACGGATTTCCAGCATGCCATCCGCCGGCAACAGGAAACCATCCGATGCTGTTTCCTCCAGAGACACCGTACCGGCACCCGGCAGGTGCAACGGCGCAGCGGTGTGCCACATCACAGGCCCGGCAGGCAACGCTTCCTGAGCCGGCAGCACTAGGTGAATGTGGCCGGCGAAACGGCGCAGGCTGGCCTTGCGATCGTCCTGCTGCCAATGAATCACAGGCTCCGCATCCTCGGCGGCTGGCAGCAACTCATCAAACACCCGTGCCATGACGTTCTGGTTGGCCGGTGGCAGCTGCAGGGCTGATTCCAACCCCACCAACCAGCAGCGCACGGCATTGCGGCGTCTGGCCGGACTCAGCGCCAGCAGCGGTGCAATCGCCAGCTGGCAAGGGCCATCCTCGATACCGGCCAGATCCTCGGCACCGATTTCCAGCAGCAGCGCCTGCCCTTCCTGCGCCAGTCCGGCAAGACGGGCAAGATTTGTCCGGTAGGCGGGCCAGCGCCTGCCCAGGACCGGCACCACCTGGTGACGCAGGTAATTGCGATCCAGTGACTCATCGCTGTTGCTGTCGTCCTCGATCCAGAACAACCCTTTTCGCTCGGCATAAGCCTGCAGGGCGCTGCGGGTCGCGCCCAATAACGGACGTACGAGCTGACCGGCGCCCAGAGGGCGTTGCGGCTGGATGCCGGCCAGCCCCCTGATGCCGGTGCCCCGCATCATGCGGTACAACTGGGTCTCCACCTGGTCGTCCTGGTGGTGAGCCGTGAGTATCGTGCCGGGGGAATCCTTCAGGGTATCAGTGAAGACCTGATAACGGGCTTCACGTGCGGCCTGTTCAGGCCCTAGCCTGCCCTTGGCAATATCCACCTCGTATACCTGGAGCTCAACAGCCAGTGCCTGGCAAACGCGGCGACAATGTTCGGTCCATTCATCAGCTTGTGGATTGAGCCTGTGGTTGACGTGGATGGCCATCAGCGCGCCCGTGAACTTGCCGGCATCTCGCAAACGGGCCATGGCATGCAGGAGAACGTGGGAATCCATGCCGCCACTGTAGGCAACATGGCACTGGCCGCCCGAATCGGGCAGCCAGGGCAGGATATCGTCAGGATGGAAGGCCATGGGCACGGCCTGGCGGTTTACTGGGAGCTGCCGTGGCTCATCAGCCGCTTGTAGCGACGTTCCAGCAGTGCACTGGTGTCCATGTTCTGGAACTGCTGGATCTGCTCAATGAGCTTTTCCCTGATCCGTTCGGACATGAGCTTGATATTGCGGTGGGCACCACCCAGCGGTTCCTCGATGGTGGTATCGACAATGCCGAGTTCCTCCAGGCGCTCGGAGGTTACCCCCATGGCCTTGGCGGCATCAGCCTTGTGATCGGCGGATTTCCACAGGATCGTGGCACAGCCTTCCGGCGAGATCACAAAATAGGTGGAGTACTGGAGCATGTTCAGGTGGTCGCAGACCCCGATGGCGATGGCACCACCGGAATTACCCTCACCGGTGACCGTGGCAATGATCGGCGTTTTCAGCCGCGACATGATGGCCAGGTTTTCGGCAATGGCTTCGTTGATGCCGCGGGCTTCCGAGTCGATGCCCGGATAAGCACCCGGCGTGTCGATAAAGGTCAGCACTGGCATCTTATAGCGTTCAGCCATCAGCATCAGCCGGCGTGCCTTGCGATAACCTTCGGGTTTCGGCATGCCGAAATTGCGCTTCACCTTTTCGGCCGTGCTACGTCCCTTCTGGTGGCCAATGATCATGACCGGCATTTTGTCCAGGTAAGCAACACCGCCAATCAGCGCCTGGTCATCGGCAAAGTAGCGATCACCATGGAGTTCATCAAAATCGGTGAAGATATGGCTGATGTAATCCTCGGTATAGGGCCGCAAGGGGTGCCGGGCCAGCAGGGAAATCTGCCAGGGTGTCAGCGAGGAAAACATTTTCTCTGTCAGCTTCTGACTCTTGTCCTGCAGCCTGACGATTTCCTCGTTGATATTGAGTTTGTTGTCCACGCCCACGTGGCGTAGCTCATTGATCTTGACCTCAAGATCGGCAATCGGTTGTTCAAAGTCGAGATAATCAGGGTTCATACGGCATATTCTGACAGGGTGAGCCGGTAAAAGCATGGCCTGTCCTGACGGGTTGATGATTCGGGATTGTTTAAAACACGTTTTGCAGGTCTAACCGGGTCACACATCAATCACTTGAGATCAGTGAAACAACAGAGTCAATACAGATCACTGGTAATTTACGCGGATATGGCTGGCACCATATTGTTCGCGCAACTTGTGCAGTAACTCATCGTCGACATGAACACGCCATTCCCGCCCCAATACAATACGCCCGCGGGCGCCTTCGCAACTGTAATTCACGACGATATCGCAGGCCCGCTCTTCTGAAGCCGAGGTAGATCCGTTGTGGGGGTGACTCATTGGCATGCCATGTGTGCCATTGGCGCCATTCCTGGAACCGACGGCAGCGGCCGCCTGACTGGCATTGACCGCAGAAAAACTGTATTCCAACAGAATGTTCTGCAAAATATGCAGCGATTCTACCGGCATATTCTCGTGTTGCAAGTCGAGGGTGATATTGCGCACCAGCTGCTGGCGGGCTTCCTTGAAACTGGTCACCTTGCGGGCACGGATCTGTATCTGTGAGTTACCGCTGTACTCGTCCAGGCTTACCACGCCCTCCACGACAATCACGATATCCTTGCTCAGCATATCGCGGCAGCTGTCATACACCTCTCCGAACAGGGAAACCTCGATACGGGCACTGCGGTCATCAAGAGTCAGAATGGCAATGGTGTCACCGCGCTTGCTCTTGATGATGCGCATATCGTGAATCAGGCCGATCACCGTTTGCGCACCCTTGTCAGCGCGCAGATTGATGATGCGGTTTTTGGTCATACGCTGGATTTCCGGCAGGTATTCCTGGATGGGATGACCTGAGAGGTACAGTCCCAAGGTGTCTTTTTCCTCCTGCAGGCGGCGCTGCTCGCTCCAAGGCTTGATCTTGCGAAAGTTGCCGTAGACATCATCACTGCTTTGCGAGGGCACCAGTTCACCGAACATGTCATCCACGCCACTGGCCTGGGTACGATCGCTCTGCTCAGCAGTCTTCACCGCCTCGCCCATGCTGGCCAGCAGGATCGCACGATCGGCCCCAAAGCTGTCCATGGCACCGGAACGGATCAGGGCCTCAATGGCGCGCTTGTTGATGACCGACATGTTAATGCGGCTGCAGAAATCGAACAGGTTGGTGAAGGGACCTGATGCCTTGCGCACGGCAATGATATTCTCGATCGGCCCCTCACCCAGGCCCTTGATCGCACCGAGGCCATAAATGATGCGGCCCTGCTTGTCCACCGTGAACTGGAACTGGCCGGCATTGACATCTGGCAGCATCAGGGGGATTTCCATGCGCCGGCATTCTTCAATCAGTATCACGATCTTGTCCGTGTTCTGCATATCGGCAGACAACACGGCCGCCATGAAGTGCGCCGGGTAGTAGTGCTTAAGCCAGGCGGTCTGGTAGGACACCAGGGCATAGGCTGCGGAGTGGGATTTGTTGAAACCGTAATCGGCAAATTTTTCCATCAGATCAAAAATGGATTCTGCCTGCTTGGAATCAATATGTTTCTTGGCCGCACCAGCCAGGAAAATCTCGCGCTGCTTCTGCATTTCCTCGGGCTTCTTCTTGCCCATGGCACGGCGCAGCATGTCCGCGCCGCCCAGCGTGTAGTCTGCCAGCACCTGGGCGATCTGCATCACCTGCTCCTGGTAAAGAATGACACCGTAGGTATTCTTCAGCACCGGTTCCAGGTCGGGATGCGGGTAACTGACAGCCATCGTGCCATGCTTGCGGTTGATGAAGTCGTCCACCATCCCGGAGCCCAGCGGACCAGGCCGGAACAGGGCCACCAACGCGATGATGTCTTCAAAATTACTGGGACGCAGACGCTTGATCAGGTCCTTCATTCCGCGCGATTCCAGCTGGAAAATGGCCGTTGTCTCGCCCTGCTCCAGCATGCGGTAAACCGCGGGATCATTGAGCGGAATCTGGTTGATGTCGACCGGATCCCGGTTCGGGTCCTGGTTGATGTTCTTCAGGGCCCAGTCAATGATCGTCAGCGTCCGCAGGCCGAGAAAGTCAAACTTCACCAGCCCGGCGCTTTCGACATCGTTTTTGTCGAACTGCGTCACCAAGTTGTTGCCGTTTTCGTCGCAGTACAGTGGCGAAAAATCGGTGAGCTTGGTCGGGGCAATCACCACTCCCCCGGCGTGCTTGCCGACGTTACGGATAACACCTTCGAGCTTAAAGGCCATCTCCATGATTTCATCGGCCTCTTCATCATTAGCGATGAATTCCACCAGCTGCTTTTCCTGTTCCAGCGCTTTCTGCAGGGTCATGCCCACTTCAAAGGGCACGAGCTTGGAGAGTTTGTCCGCCAGCGCATAGGATTTGCCCTGGACGCGGCCCACATCCCGGATAACGGCCTTGGCAGCCATGGTGCCGAAAGTGATGATCTGCGACACCGCCTCTTGGCCATAGAGGTCGGCCACGTGGTCAATGACACGGTCACGCCCGTCCATGCAGAAGTCGACGTCGAAGTCAGGCATGGAGACACGTTCTGGATTCAGGAATCGCTCAAACAGCAGATCATAGGCCAGCGGATCGAGATCGGTGATTTTCAGGACATAGGCCACCAGTGATCCGGCGCCGGAGCCCCTTCCCGGTCCGACCGGAATGCCATTGTTCTTGGCCCACTGTATGAACTCCATCACGATCAGGAAGTAACCGGGAAAGCCCATCTGGTTGATGATGTCGAGTTCGAAATCCAGGCGTTCCTTGTAGGTCTGGCGGGTTTTCGCAAAATCCGGTGCACTGATGTCAAACAACTCTTCCAGGCGCTCTGCCAGCCCCATTTCACTTTCCTGGCGCAGGAATTCCTCGATGGTCATGCCCTCGGGAATCGGGTAATTCGGCAGGTAGGGCTTGCCCAGTTCCAGGTCCAGGGTACAACGGCGGGCAATTTCGACCGTGTTCTCCAGCGCTTCGGGCAGGTCACTGAAGAGTTCCTGCATTTCCTCGGTGGAACGCATGTACTGGTCTTCAGAATAATTTCGCGGACGCCGAGGATCATCCAGCGTACGCCGCTCGTTGATGCAGACCCGCGCTTCATGGGCCTCGAATTCGTTCTCATCCAGGAAGCGCACATCATTGGTGGCCACCACGGGGCAGTCATGGGCTTCAGCCAGGCTCACGGCGCCACGGATGTACTGCTCCTCCCCGGGGCGGCCCGTGCGCTGCAGTTCCAGGTAGAAACGGTCGGAAAAACGCGCCATCCATTGCGCTAGGCAGGCTTCGGCCTGCGCCATGTCCTCATTGAGGATGGCCTTGCCGATTTCACCGGCGCGGCCCGCCGACAGCGCGATCAGGCCGTCGGTTTTGCCGTCCAGCCAGCTTTTATGAATGCAGGGATGGCCGCGGTACTGCCCTTCAACATGGGCACGGGAAATGAGCTCGGTGAGGTTGCGGTAGCCCGTTTGGTTCTGCACCAGCAGGACCAGCGTGGAAAACTGTTCGGGGTTGTTGTCTTCGCAAATCAGCACGTCACAGCCACAGATCGGCTTGATGCCGGCCTGGCTGGCAGCGGTGTAAAACTTGATGAGAGCGTAGAGATTGACGTGATCGGTGATGGCCACCGCCGGCATGCCCAGTGCCTTGGTTTTCTGGGCCAGGGCTTTCACCCGCACCAGGCCGTCTACCACGGAATATTCGGAGTGAAGGCGAAGATGAACAAAGCCTGGATCTTGGCTCATAGGGTTTTTATTAACGCATTGATGGCGGTGAATTTCGGCAGGTGCAGTTTAATCGGATCGGGGAATCGATAAAAGGATAAAGGGAGAAAAGGAGGAAGGGGCGATCGCAAGGAAGCCTAAATTTGGTTCTTTTTTTCTGGGCGTGTTCGTTTGCGGGGTGGTAATTACCAGATATCACGAGCGGACTATTCGCCCCTTCCTCCTTTTCTCCGTTCCTTATCTTTCTCGCTTCAATAAAGCCGCAACCGGCCCAAAACTCCTCCGGTGTACCGGTGTCGGCCCCATTGCCCTGAGTGCTGCCAGGTGCACCGCGGTGGGATACCCCTTATGCTGGGCCAGCCCGTAGCCCGGATAACGGGCATCCAGTGCTACCAGCTCACGGTCCCGCGTCACTTTTGCCAGGATGGAGGCCGCCGCGATCGCGGCAATCCGGCTGTCGCCCTTCACTATCGCACGGGACGCATATGGCCACTCCGGGCAGCGGTTGCCATCCACGTAGACCAGCGCGGGCTCTGCAGCCAGTGACCTGACGGCCCGGGTCATGGCCAGCAGGCTGGCCTGCAGAATATTGAGGCGGTCGATTTCCGCGACGCTGGCCCGGGCGATGGCAAAGGCCACCGCCTGCTCGCGTATCTGGCCAAACAGTGCCTCACGGCGGCGTTCGCTGAGCTTCTTGGAATCGGTCAGACCCGGGACCGGTGTGGCGGGATCCAGTATCACGGCTGCCGCCACCACGTCCCCGGCCAGCGGTCCCCGGCCCACTTCGTCCACCCCAGCCACGGCGCTTAAATCGGCGATCGCGCCAGCGTCCTCTGCCAGGTACAACGGCAGGGCCTGGTCGGTTACCGGGCGCGGCATAGATCCAGCACGGCAGCAGCGGCGGTCGCGCTGGCGTCGCGGCGCAGGCTTTCATGCAGACGATGCCATGTCTCGATGATGGCTCCCGAGTCTGCGGGGTTGGCCAGCAGCTTTTCCAGGTTATCCGCGATGGCTTCAGGTGTGGCAGCATCCTGCAGCAACTCCGGCACCAGTGGCTTATCGGCCAGCAGGTTCGGCAGGCTGACATAGGGCGCCTTGAGCATGCGGGAGATGATGGCATAGGACAACGGGGCCATTTTGTAAGCGACCACCATCGGTTTTTTCATGAGCATACCTTCCAGTGCCGCTGTGCCGGAGGCCAGGACCAGAGCGTCAGCGGCCGCCATCACGGTACGTGACTGGCCGTCGACCAGGGTAATGTCCAAATCGCTGTAACCGGCCTGAATACAGGCCTCGATCTGCGCACGGCGTGGCGGCCCGGCACAGGGAATGACCGCACTGAGGCCTGGGAATCGCGTAGCCAACTGCCGAAATGCCGCCAGAAAGACGGGACACAAACGCTCGACTTCCCCACCCCGGGAACCGGGCAGCAGGGCCAGCACGCGTCCGGTCGCCGGCAGGCCCAGGGCCTGGCGGGCACCAGCGCTATCCGGTGTCAGGGGCAGGTCATCAGCCAAGGGATGGCCGACGCAACAGACTTTCACGCCATGCTCGCGATAGAACTGTTCCTCGAAGGGAAACAACGCCAGCATCAGGTCCACGGCCTGGGCAATCTTGCGAATGCGCCCCTGGCGCCACGCCCAAACTGACGGGCTGACATAATGCACGGTCGGGATGCCGAGTGCGCGCACTTTACGTTCGAGATCGAGATTGAAGTCAGGGGAATCGATGCCGATGAAGACATCGGGGGGCGAGGCTTTCATGGCCTCGTAAAAGTCGCGCCGGATGCGCAGCAGTTCTGGCAGGCGCTGGAGGGGCTCCACCAGGCCCATCACCGACAGGCGGTCCATAGGTACCCGGGACACCAGGCCGGCGGCGGCCATTTCCTCACCACCAATGCCCTTGAACGTGATGGCCGGATAGCGCTCCTGCAGGGCTTTCATCAGCCCACCGCCGAGGATGTCACCGGAGGACTCCCCGGCCAGGATGCTGACTCGCAAGGGCTTTTCCATAATGCCTGTTAGTGCCTGTTAGTGCCTGGCTGTCTTGAGTGAATTGATGTTTGCGGACATGACACCCGCCCGGTACATCCTATCGGATAATGCCTTTCCGGGAAGACTCGACCGACTCGATCAGGGCATTGATTTCAGGATATTCCAGCGCCAGCTTGGCCATTTCGGCAACAGCTTCATCCGCCTTCAGTCCCTGGCGATAAAGCAGTTTATATGCCTTGCGGATGGCCTTGATGGCATCGCGGGAAAAGCCCCGCCGTTCCAGACCGGTAATGTTCACCCCTTTGGGCTCGGCCGGCGTGCCCTTGACCATGACATAGGCCGGCACATCCATATTGATGTGGGTCAGTCCGCCGACAAAACTGTGGGCGCCGATGCGCAGGAATTGGTAAACCCCTGCGTACCCGCTCAGGATGGCCCAGTCATCCACGATGACATGGCCACTAACGGCGGCATTGTTGGAAAAAATGGTGTGATTGCCGATGATGCAATCATGGGCGACATGGGTATAAGGCATGAACAGGTTGTCGGAACCGATGCGGGTGATGCCGCCACCGACACCAGTGCCCCGGTGCAGGGTCGCGCCTTCCCGCACAATGTTGTTGTCACCCATCTCCAGCCAGGTGACCTCACCTTCGTATTTTTTGTCAGAGGGGTCTTCGCCGACCGAAGCAAACTGGAAAATCCGGTTGAAGCGCCCTATGCGGGTGTGACTCTTGATGACCACGTGAGAACCGATGTCACAACCGTCCCCGATCTCAACCTCGGGGCCGATAATGCTCCAGGGGCCGATGGTAACGTTCTGGCCGATCCTGGCGGATGGATGAATGACGGGGTCGTTCCCGCTCATTATTCCTTCCTTTCAGCACACAGGATTGTCGCCTCACAGGCGGTCTGGCCGTCTACAGATGCGCGGCATTCGAATTTGTAGATGCCACGACGCACAGGACCCAGCTGCGCCTCCAGCACAAGCTGGTCACCCGGCACAACCGGACGTTTCAGGCGGACGTGATCGGCGCCGACAAAATAGTACAGGTAGCCGTCCTCGGGTTTCTTTTCCTGGGATTTGAACCCGAGTACTCCGGCAGCCTGGGCCAAGGCTTCGATGATCAGCACACCCGGCATGATTGGCTTGTGGGGGAAATGCCCCTGGAAGAATTCTTCGTTGGTGGTGACGTTCTTGTAGGCCTTGATGCGCTTGCCCAGCTCCAGTTCAACCACCCGGTCGACCATCAGGAAGGGGTAACGCTGCGGCAAGTAAGCCTTGATTTCTCCAACATCCATCATACTGATATCCTGCTCCGCTCTATTCCTGCTCTTTACGTAAGATTATTGCTGCCAATGTTACTGCCAAAGCAGGACCCCCGGGCTTGTACTGTCAGGAATCCTTGAGGTGTTTTTCCAGTGCTTTCAACCTGCCCGCGAGATCGTCAAGCTGCCTGAAGTGCACGATATTTTTCTTCCACAAGGCCGCTTCGGACAAACCGGTGCCGGAAGAATAAACCCCTTTGGTGGTAATTGATTTGTTGACCAGCGACATCGCCGTGACGGTCACGCCATCAGCGATGGTGACATGATTAATAATGCCGACAGCGCCGGCAATAATACAATTTTTCCCTATCGTTGAGCTACCGGCGATTGCACTGCACCCGCAAATAACCGTGTGCTCACCAACCTTCACATTGTGGGCGATCTGCACCTGATTATCGATCTTCACCCCATCGCCTATGATCGTGTCTTCCAGCGCCCCCCTGTCGATCGTGCTGCAGGCACCCACTTCCACATCATCGCCGAGCCGGACCCCCCCCAACTGGGCGATTTTGACTGACTTTTCGCCATCACGGGCGTAACCAAATCCGTCAGAGCCGATCACGGAACCGGCATGGATGACACCCTGTTGCCCGACTGTAACATCGGCATAGAGCGTGACATTGGCATGGATCACGGTGCCATTACCGAGCCGGCAGTTGGGCCCGATCTGGCTGTTGGGTCCGATGGTGCACTCATCCCCCAGAATAGTCCCCTCCCCGATCACGACATTGGCGCCAATGCGGACGCCGTTACCCAGCGTCACCGACTCATGCACAACCGCGGTGGCATGTATGCCGGGCGCTTCGTCGCCACCGGCGGCAAACCAGTGACTGACGCGGGCATAGGCCAGGTAGGGGTTGTCGGTAATCAGCTTGTTAACAGGACACTGACTAGCCGCATCAGGTGGCACGATGACGGCACAGGCAGTAGTGTTCTTCAGGTCATAGAAGAATTTGCTGTTGTGATAGAAGCTGAGCTGGCTGGCATCAGCCGAGGCAAGAGTCGCGATACCGCTGACTACGGCATCAGGGTCTCCTTCGAGCGAAAGAGACAGTTTGTTGGCGAGGTTACCGAGTGTGTATGTTTTGTTTTTAGGCACTGCTTCTGCTGCACTGCTGTTCTGGCATGTCTTGGCACATGCGACACTCCGGTAATCCCGCCATTAAGAACAGCCGGATTACCGCGGGTTTTACTGCTGGTTGAGCTTTTCAGTCACGCGCGCAGTAATATCAAACGAGTTGTCGAAATACAGGGCGGCTTCGGCGCGGACAACGATGTCGTAATCCTCTTCTTCCACCACTTCGCTGATGGCCTGCACCAGGTTGGGCGCGTAGGTCTGCTGGAACTGCTGGCGTCTTTCCTGGCTCAGCTGCTGGATTTTCTGCAGCAGGAACTGGTACTGGTTCTGGATTTCCTGAATTTCACCGACGATACGGCGCTGTTCTGCTTCACTCATGACTTCGCCGTCTTTCTGCAGGCGCTCTTGCAATTCCTGACCCTGTGTTGCCAGGTTGCGCAGTTTTTCTTGGTCGGCAGAAGTTTCTTCCTGCAATTCCTGCTCCACGCCTCTGGCGACATCTGAGTTCAGCAAAGCGGTGGCCATGTCCAGCACGGCAATCTTCAGCCCGCTCTCGGACTGGGCGGCAGCACTGCCGGCAGCAAGCAACAGGACAGCGGATACAAACAAACTACTTACAATCTTTTTCACGTGACTCTCCAACTTCTTCTGATGTCGTTGTGTTGAATGTGATTCGGTTTCGTGCCCGGCACTTATATCTTGTATATCTTGATAAAAGTGCACGGGGCGCCGGGATATTATGCCGGGTAGCTGATTAGACTTCCCTTCCCGCAATTCATTCCCGGCCGCCGGAAATTCCGGCTGCGGGGTCGCGATGGCGCGTATTCTACAGGCTTTTTTGCCGTGGTTCGAACACTTCCTTGAGTCAAATCAGGGGCTTCCGGACCTCAGAAGGTGTTGCCCAGGGTGAACTGGAAGACCTCGGTTTCATCCACCAGCGAGGCATTGAACGGCTTGGCCAGGCTGAAGGACATGATGCCGAAAGCACCGGAGAACCAGCTGACGGATATCCCGGCTGAGTAGCGGAAACCGTCCAGACTGAAGCCGGCACAATTGCTGGACAGTTCCTGCTCCTGTGTACAGTAGGAGGAGAATACGTTGCCGGCGTCGACAAAGATGGCCGAGCGCACCCGGCTGCGGTCTTCAATGAACGGCAAAGGAAACAGCAGTTCCACGGTACCTGTGGCCTGGATGTTGCCACCAAACGGCTGCGGACGGCCGTTGTAAAGCGGCTCCGATGACAGGACTTCCTCGAGCTGGGGCTGGCCGGTATTGTCAAAGACCGGGCTACCGTTCTCATCAACGACCTGCTGCAGGATATAAGCAAAGGATGAGCGGTTGTCGATAATCGGGTTGCCGAACTGGTCCAGGGCTATATCACCGTTGTTGTCTCGCAGGTAGCCGGTCTGTGTGGTCCGGTAGCGTTCCGGGAAAGTCGCACGGGGGCCAAGCGTGTTGCGCTCAAAACCGCGCACGGTGCCCAGGCCACCGGCATAGAAATGCTGGAAGAACGGCAGCTGTTCCGTGGAGCCGTAGCCGTCGCCATAACCCAGGTCAGTGCGCATATGGAGAATCCATTCCGGGTACAGCGGGATGTAATGTTCGCGGAAATACTGCAGACGGTAATAGGACAAGTCACTGCCGGGTACGGTTAAGGAAAACGACAGGCTTTGTGCCATACCGCGGGTCGGGAACAGCCCCAGGTTCAGGGTCGATTCACTCCAGCTGATGCCCAGGTTCAGGTTGTTGAACTTGTTGCCCTCACGATCGAGAAAACCCTGCTTCTGGTTGAAGGCGGTGGCCGGCAAATCGGTAATCGGCGCCAGCACAGGATCACTGATCGGAAAGATCTGTCCGGTGGTCGGATCGAAATAGGAACGGCTGCGGCCGGGAACGGCGATATAGCTGTTCACACCATTGATCAGATCCGGGCTGGACTTGATCTCTTGCACTGAGCCGTAGCCTTCATTGATCACGGTGTTAGTAAAACCGAAGTTGAACGACAGCGACTGGTTTTCGTTCAGGCGGTAACCATAGGTGACATTGGCGTTGAACTGGTCGGTGCTGTAAGGCGCCAGGTTGAGTTCGGCAAAGTCCGATTTGGTATAGGACATGCCGAAACCACGACTGATCTGGTCGATGGTGTAATAGGGATTGAAATAATTGAACTGGTAACTGGTGCTGAAACGGCTTGTGTTGACACCGATACCCACGCTTTTGCCGGTACCCAGGAAATTGGCCTGCTGCAGGTTGGCCGAGAGCACCAGCCCCTGTACCTGGCCGTAACCGACGCTACCACCGATGGTGCCTGACAATTGCTCCTCGACGCTGAAGTCCACATCGATCTGGTCTGATGAACCCGGCACTTCGTTGGTGTCATATTCCACTTCGCTGAAATAGCCCAGCTGTTCCAGGCGCACCTTGGACTGCTCAAGCGCCACGCTGGATGCCGGCGCACCTTCCATCTGGCGCATCTCGCGACGAAGCACCTCATCGGCGGTGTTGGTGTTGCCATAAAAGCTGATACGGTTGACGTAAGTGCGATTGCCGGGAATCACGAAGAACGTGACATCGACAGTTTTGTCTTCTTCATTGATGGAAGGCACCCCTTCCACTTCCGCGAAGAAGTAACCAAGGTTACCCAGAAGCTGTGTCATGAATTCAGAAGTTGACGTTACCAGCTGCTGCGAGAATACCTGCCCTTCCCTGAGTTGGATCATCAGTCGCAGCAGCGCCTCGGAATCGACCAGGTCACCGGCCAGCTCGACTTCATCGATGGTATAGACATCACCTTCGGAGATGTTGATGGTGATGTAGACCTCGTCCTTGGCCGGTGTGACAGACACCTGGGTCGAGGTGATATCGAAATTGATGTAACCCTGGTCCATGTAATAGGACGTCAGGCGCTCCAGGTCACCGTTGACCTTTTCACGGGCATACTGATCGTCCTTGCGCAGCCAGGACAGCCAGTTGGACGTCGAAATCTCGAACAGGCCGAGCAGTTCCTCGTCATCGAAGACACTGTTGCCGACAATATTGATGTGGACAATCTTGGAGGGTTCGCCCTCATTGATCTGGATGTCGATGGCGACGCGGTTGCGCTCCTGCTCGTTCACTTCCACATCGACACTGGCACCGTAACGCCCCTGCCCCACATACTGTTCCTGCAGCGCCAGGCGCATGCCATCCAGCGTGGAAGCCTGGAACACCTGGCCAATAGAGAGCCCGGCATTGCCCATGTTTTCCATCAGGGCTTCAGTCGGAATCAGTTTGTTGCCGTCAATCTGGATATCACTGATGGTCGGGCGTTCTGCCAGACGGATGATGAGGACGTTGCCCTCGCGCAACAATTCCACATCATCGAAATTTTCCGACGCAGAAATATCACGAATGATGTTGGCGTAATCCTGCGGGGTGAGTGTGTCGCCGACATTGATGTTCAGCAACGCAAACACGTTGGTCGCCGAAATTCGCTGCAGGCCTTCCAGGCGGATGTCAGAGACGGTAAACGCCTGGCTCGTCGTCTGGGCATAAACTGTCACCGGGGCGACAATCGGGGTGGACAGTGATGCCGCAACAAGGCATGACAAAATTTTCTTTTTGACCTTAGGATTCATTGGCAAGCCGTTACAACAGGCGGTTTATGTCATTGTAGAACGCAATGAACATGATTCCCGCAATGACCAGCAAACCAAAGCGCAGGCCCATTTCCTGAACACCTTCAGGCAGAGGTTTACGAATGATGGCTTCGATGGCGTAATAAAACAGGTGGCCACCATCCAGTACGGGGATTGGCAGCAGGTTCATTACCCCCAGACTGATGCTGAGGATGGCCAGGAAACCGACAAAATACTCCAGGCCATCACTGGCAGAGTCACCGGCTATCTGGGCGATGGTGATCGGGCCGCTGATGTTGTTAACCGACATCAGGCCGATGATCATTTTCTTGATGGACACGAGCACAAAGATGCTGTTTTCCCAGGTCTCACTTACTGCCTCGACGATCGCGGCCAGTGGTGAAAAATGGATGTCCCGAATCATGTCTTCGGACAGGACCGGTACCTGTACCCCGGCGCCGATGTAACCCTGCTGGCGGCCTTCGGCATCCAGCTGCGGGTTGCCACTGTCATCCAGCCGGATAGCCGGGCGCAGTATCAATGCCTGTTCCTGCCCTGCCCGCGCAATGGTCACTCTCAGATCGGTCTCGGGATTCAGGCGCACCATGTTGACCCACTCGTCCCAGCCCTCCACGGCAATACCGTTCGCCGATTTGATCATGTCACCGCTGCGGATGCCGGCAGCCTCAGCCCGGTTTCCGGGGCTGACCTGGCCAATCACCGGGGGGATATCCATATAGATGGGGGTGATCCCGAGTGACCCGAGAATATCTGGGTTGGCGTCGCCCGCCAGCCAGCTGTTCAGGCTAATGCCGATATCACGGGTTATTGAGGAGTCTTCGCCGACCACTTGCAGATGCAGTGTGCCGGTCTCACCAAGACGGTCCAACAACTGTTTGCGCACTTCCTGCCAGGTACGTGTGGACTTGTCGTCCACTGCAAGGATCTCGTCCCCGTATTGCAGGCCAGCGCGTCCGGAGGCGGAATTCGGCGTTACCTTGCCCACCACCGGGGCGAAGTCAGTTACGCCGGACATGAACATGATCCAGTACAGCACAATGGCCAGCAGGAAGTTGGCGGCCGGACCGGCGGCCACGATGGCGGCACGCTGCCAGAGGGGTTTGTGATTGAAGGCGAACTGTTTTTGCGCTGCCGGAATATCGTGGTCCTGTTCGCCAAGCATCTTGACGTAACCGCCCAGGGGAATGGCAGCCAGGACAAATTCGGTACCGTCTTCCGGTGTCGGCGCCCGGCCGGCGGCAGCAGCAAATTCCGGTCTGGGTTGTTCACGCCAGCGCAGCAGCGGTTTACCAAAGCCGATGGAAAACTTTTCCACTTTTACACCGCATTTTCGGGCCACCCAGAAATGACCGAACTCATGGAAGGTCACCAGGATACCCAGGGTAACCAGCATGGCTGCGACATCAAAAATGATACTTCCGATAAACTCCATGACCCTTGCATGCGCCCTGCCCGCGAATGGGTGGACATCGTCTTGTTAGTTATTCTGGCTTTGCTGCGTTGATTAACAGCGTTGTTTTCTGCCGTTGTTTGCGGCGGCATGCGTGCTTTGACAACCCGTTGGAAGCAAATTATCCCCTCGGAGCGCCAAACATGACCCGAAAGCCGGCTAATGAGAGCCGGCTACTAGCTGGTCATTCTTCTGACTTGTCTGGCAGCGTTCTCCCTGGCTTCAGCATCTGCTGCCAGGACGGCGTCCAGTTCCGGCAACCTGTCGACCGGCTGTGCATTTAAAACGGCGTCTATGATAGCAGGAATTTGGTCAAATCTGACGCTGCCGGCCAAAAAAGCCGCCACGGCTATCTCATTGGCGGCATTGAGAATTACGGGTGCAGAATCCCCCGTAGCGGCCACTTCCCGGCCCAGCTTGAGGCAGGGAAAACGGGCCAGATCAGGCGCCAAGAAATCGAGTCGCGCAATGGCGGCCAGATCCAGTGCCTTCACGCCGGCATCCATGCGTTCGGGCCACGCCAAACCATAGGCAATGGGTGTGCGCATGTCAGGATTGCCCATCTGGGCCAGCACCGAGCCATCACGATAATGCACCATCGAATGCACAATACTTTGCGGGTGGATCATGATGTCGATGGCGGATTCCGGCAGCCCGAACAGAAAACAGGCCTCGATCAGTTCCAGCACCTTGTTGACCATCGTCGCTGAATCCACGGAAATCTTGCGGCCCATACGCCAGTTGGGGTGGGCGCAGGCCTGGTCAGGCGTTACTGATTTCAGGGCCTCGGGGTCTGTGTGCAGAAACGGCCCCCCCGACCCGGTCAGCACGATGCTGGCAAAACCGTCTGCAGGATCATTGTCAAAACGGGCCTGCGCGTTGATCGGCAGGCACTGGAACATGGCGTTGTGTTCACTGTCGATGGGCAATAGGGTGCAACCCGCCTCCCGGATCGCGGACATGAAAAGATTTCCAGCCATGACCAGCGCTTCCTTGTTGGCAAGCAGGATTTTTTTGCCGGCCCTGGCAGCAGCATACGTGGGTGAAAGGCCGACACCGCCGACAATGGCAGCCATGACGCAATCCACCTCCTCATGGGCGGCCACGGTCTGCAGACCCTCGGTGCCGGTCAGCACGGTAGTGCCCGTACCGGCCAGTTCCCGGGCCAGCGCGCTAGCAGCATCCTCGTCCTGCATCACGGCATAGACAGGCCTGAAGTGCTCGCATTGCTGGCGTAGCTGCTTGACGTTGGTGTTTGCGGTCAGGGCAAAGACACGATAACGCTCGGGATTGCGGGCAATGACATCCAGCGTATTGGCGCCAATGGATCCGGTGGCGCCCAGAACGGTGATGTTCTGCATAACGCTCACAGGAAATCCTGCTGCAGGTTGATCGACAGCAGCGCATACAGGGGTGCCGCAGCGGTAAGTCCGTCAATGCGGTCAAGCATGCCGCCATGCCCCGGCAGGATGGTGCCACTGTCTTTGATGTCACGGAATCGCTTGGCCATGCTTTCAAAGAGATCCCCGACCACACTGGTGCCCGCAATCAGCATGGCCCCGAGCAGCAGTTTCAGCCAGTGCATGGCCTCCAGGTCCGTAACCTGGCTGATCAGGGTCAACGCCAGGATGACTGTCAGCAGGCAACACGCGAGCATGCCGCCGAAGAAGCCCTCCCAGGTCTTGTTTGGACTGACATCGGGCGCCAGTTTGTGTCGGCCAAAAGCCCTGCCGGCGAAATAGGCGCCGCTATCCGCGGCGGCAACCAGACCCATCAGGGTCAGTACATGAAAGGCAAAATACGGCTGTTGCCGCAAGGTCATGAAGGCCAGCCAGCCTGGCAGAAACAACGGCAGGGTAATGAGAAAAAGACCCGGGCGATGGGCCCACACAGATTTGCCGGCCGGATAGCAACACACCAGCACCAGTGCCATGACCCAGAACAGGGCACCTGTCACAAACACCACATTCATGGCGACCGGGGCATGGGTAATGACGGCAAACAGCAGCGCCGTCAGCAGGAGGAACAGGACGCGATGCGGCAGTGCATCGAGACCGGCAAGCCGGGACCATTCCCAGACAGCAGTGCCAATGACCAGCGCGATGAAGATTTCAAACAGCAGTGGCGGCAGCAGGAAGACAACAGCCAGGATGACAATGAACAGGACAATCGCTGTCATGACGCGCTGCTTCAGCATGTTCAGTCACTCGCTACCTGTTCACTGACCTTGCCAAAGCGCCGTTGACGGCCGGCATAATCATCCAGCGCGGCGTCGAAGGCCTCTGCATCAAAATCCGGCCAGAAAGTTTCCGTGAAATAGAGTTCGGTGTAGGCAAACTGCCAGAGCAGGAAATTGCTTACGCGCTGTTCACCACCGGTCCGGATGCACAGGTCGGGTATGGGCAGATCGCCGATGGCGATATGCTGCTGCACTGTTTCCTCGTTCACGGCTTCCGGGTCGAGATTGCCCGCCGCCACTTCCCGCGCAATCTGTTGTGCCGCATGCGTCATGTCCCAAAGACCACCGTAGTCGGCAGCCACGACCACCGTCATACCGGTGTTGTTTGCTGTGAGCTTTTCCGCGGCCGCCATCAGGGCAAGCATCTTGTCGGTAAAACGCTCACGACTGCCGATGAAACGCAGCTGGATGTTCTGCTTGTGCAGTTTGTTGATTTCGTTCTTCTGCAGAACGTTGAGAAACAGCGCCATCAGCCCGCGCACTTCCTTTTTCGGGCGCAGCCAGTTTTCACTGCTGAACACGAACAGGGTCAGGACTTCGATGTTTCTTTTGAGGCAAAGATCCACCAGGTTTCTGGCGGCCACGGCACCGGCCCGATGACCGGAGGTGCCGTTCTTGTTGTGCTGCCTGGACCAGCGGTTATTGCCGTCCATGATCACTGCAATGTGGCGTGGGAGTTTCTGTTTCCCAAGAGTCTCAGCCCTGGATGCAGGTCGGTTGGCAGGTGACATGATAAAAAGTAGGAGCAGCCATTCAGATCGTCAGGAGATCTGCTTCCTTTTCTTCGTATTTGGCTTCGATCTTGCCAATGTAGCTGTCGGTGAGCTTCTGGATATCCTGTTCGGCGCGGCGCTCCTCATCTTCGGAGATGGCCTTTTCCTTGAGCAGATCCTTGGTGCTGCTGTTGGCATCACGACGGATGTTACGAATGGCGACACGGGCGTTTTCCGCTTCCTGCTTGGCCTGCTTGGTGTATTCCTTGCGGGTTTCCTCGGTCAAGGCCGGCATTGGAATACGAATGACATCACCGTTATTGGAAGGATTCAGGCCGAGGTCGGATTTCATGATGGCCTTTTCAACCTCCCCCAGCATTTTCTTTTCCCACGGCGTTACCGCAATGGTGCGTGAGTCTTCAATCGTGACATTGGCGACCTGCTGGATAGGCGTGTCGTTGCCGTAGTAGGACACCATGACGCTGTCCAGGATACCCGGATGGGCCCGGCCTGTGCGGATCTTGTTGAATGCCGCTTCCAGGCTGTGCAGGCTTTTTTCCATCCGCTCGCGCGCATCCTTAATGATGTCGTCAATCATGTCAGTCTCCCCTTTCTATCAGCGTACCCTCATCCTTGCCGGTGATAATACCGAACAGGGCATCAGGCTTGTTCATGTTGAAAACCCGCACGGGCAGGTTGTGATCGCGGCTCAGACAGATGGCCGTCAGGTCCATCACACCCAGCTTCTTGTCCAGCACTTCGTCATACGTGAGGCGATCAAATTTTTCAGCGCTCGGATTCTTGATTGGGTCATCAGAATAAACGCCGTCCACTTTAGTGGCCTTCAGCACGAGATCGGCATCAATTTCGATACCGCGTAAACAGGCTGATGAATCCGTCGTGAAAAACGGGTTGCCGGTGCCGGCGGAAAAAATCACAACGTCACCATCGCGTAAGTGACGGATGGCAGTGCGACGGTCGTAATGTTCAACCACCCCGCTCATGGGAATGGCCGACATGACTCGGGTCGGGATACTGGCGCGCTCCAGGGCATCACGCATAGCCAACGCATTCATGACCGTGGCCAGCATACCCATATGATCACCCGTGACACGCTCCATGCCGGCTTCGTGGAGGGCGGCACCACGAAATAGGTTGCCGCCACCAATCACGAGTCCAACCTGGACACCGATTTCCACCAGCTGGCCGATTTCCGAGGCCATGCGATCCAGCACTTTCGGGTCGATGCCGAAATCGGCCTGGCCAGTGAGGGCCTCACCACTTAATTTCAGCAGAATCCTGTCGTACTTGCGGATCTTGGTTGCCATGTGCAGAAGCCCTTTCCAGCTATTGACCAGCTACGTGTGTTGTTTGACCCCGTTCAGTGACCTGAGCTTCAGTCGTCGCTTTTGGGCTTCAGCTGAGCCGCCACTTCGGCCGCGAAGTCTTCGGTCTTCTTCTCGATACCTTCACCCACTTCATAACGCACGAAGCTGATGACGTCGGCGCCGGCATCCTTGACCAGTTTGCCAACCTTGATATCCGGATCCTTGACGAAGGCCTGTTCCATGAGGCTGACCTCTTCCACGAACTTGCGCAGACGACCACTGACCATCTTTTCGACGATGTCGGCCGGCTTGCCGCTTTCGGCAGCCTGGGCGCTGTAGATTTCGCTTTCCTTGCTCAGCACTTCAGCAGGCACATCCTCGGCTTTAACGACTAGGGGATTAACGGCCGCTACATGCATGGCGACTTCCCTGGCCAGATCTTCGTCGCCACCGCGCAGGGCAACCAGGACGGCAATCTTGCTGCCGGCGTGCACATAGGAGCCCACGGTAGCGCCTTCATCAGCCAGCATGACAGCGCGACGGACAGTGATATTTTCACCGATTTTCTGCACCAGTTCCTGACGGGTCTGTTCCAGGCCCGCAGCCAGCAGTGCATCAACGTCGGTTTCTTTCTTGGAGAACACGGTGTCCAGGACAAAACCGGCAAAGTCGCTGAAGTTGTCGTCCTTGGCAGCGAAGTCGGTTTCGGAATTGACTTCAACCATCACACCGTAGCTACCATCATCGGCAATCTTGGTCAGCACCAGGCCTTCCGCGGCGGTGCGACCGGCTTTTTTCGCAGCCTTCAGGCCACTTTCCTTGCGCAGATCCTCAATGGCTTTTTCGATATCGCCATCGGCTGCCTGCAGGGCTTTCTTGCAATCCATCATGCCAAGCCCGGTACGTTCTCTTAATTCTTTCACTAATGAAGTGGTGATTTCTGCCATGTCTGGCCTCCCTTAGGTAATCTGAATGCAATCCGGCGACCGGCAGCCTGTGGCCGCCGGCCAGTCGATCCGGGTTGTGAACTTACTCGGCTTTGGCCTTGGCCTTGGCTTTCGGTTCAGCTTTGGCTTTGGGCTCAGCTTTGACTTTGGGCTCAGCTTTGACCTTGGCTTTCGCTTTCGGTTTGGCTTTGGCCTTGGGGGCAGCTTCTTCAGCGGCTGCAGCCTCGGCGGGAGCAGCTTCTTCTGCCGGGGCTTCGGCAACTTCTTCCACAGGTGCCTCGGCAGCTACTGCTTCTTCTGCAGGAGCTTCGGCTTCTGTTTCAGTGGCTTCGGCCTTGATCTTGGCAGCCTTGGATTTCACCTTGATCTTGGAGTCTTTTTCGGCTTTGTCATCGTCAACTTCGACGAACTCGCCTTTGCGGGCTTCGTCTTCCATACGGGCCTTGCCCATGCCATCAACACAGGCATCCGCCATGGCACCCACGTACAGTTTGATGGCACGGATGGCGTCATCGTTGCCCGGGATAACCATGTCAATGCCTTCGGGGTCGCTGTTGGTATCAACAACGCCGATGACCGGAATACCCAGTTTGTTGGCTTCGGTGACGGCAATGCGTTCGTGATCGACGTCGATCACGAACAGGGCATCAGGCAGACCGCCCATGTCCTTGATACCGCCGATGCTGCGCTCAAGCTTTTCCTGCTCGCGGGTACGCATCAGAGCTTCTTTCTTGGTCAATTTGGCAAAGGTGCCATCGACAGCCTGGGTTTCCAGGTCCTTTAGCTTCTTGATGGAAGCGCGGATGGTCTTGTAGTTGGTCAGCATGCCGCCGAGCCAGCGCTGGTCGACGTAAGGCATGCCGGCGCGGGCAGCTTCAGCCTTGATAATCTTGCTGGCAGCGCGCTTGGTACCGACAAATAGCACTTTCTGTTTACGCTCAGCCATATGGCGAACCTGTTCCATGGCCCGGGTCAGGGCTGGCAGGGTGTGCTCAAGGTTGATGATATGGATTTTATTGCGGGCCCCGAAAATGTACTGATTCATCTTGGGGTTCCAGTAGCGGCACTGGTGTCCGAAATGCACACCGGCCTGCAACATGTCTTTCATGTTTACAGAGGTCATTTAAATGTCCTGGGTTAGGCCTCCATACATCCTTTGGGTCTAACCTGCAACCTGTTGATTATAAACAGATTTATGGCACCCAGCCCAAAGTGTCGATGTATGTGCGACGGTTTAAAAATTATGCTAACAATGTTGTTTTAGCAGGCATTTCCTGCTGGCGTTTTCCCCACCCGGGAAAAACGTGCGGCTTTATAACATAAGCGGCGACCGACTGGAAGTTAAATGTATGAAATCAAGGGGTTTATGGGGCCTGATCAGGGGGTGTCTGCGGGCTGTCGAGGAAGGGAGGAAAGAAGGAGAAAGGGAGAAAAAGACGGCAATGCCAACCTGAAGAAGATGGCCGCTATTTGGCCATGGTGGAAATAAAGTAATTTTTAAGCTTTTGACCCCTTAACCGACCTCTCCGTAAATCAACGGATATCCCAGGCGGGCTATTCGCCCCCGCCTCCCTTACTCCTTTCCTCCCTTTCTCCTTTTAACGCCGTATCCTTTCCCCTAAAATACCCCACTTTCTCGCACACCCCCTGAAACAGACCTTTAAATGCCCGTAACCATCAAAAGCCCTGACGATATCGCCAGGATGCGTGTGGCAGGCCGACTTGCTGCCGAAGTTCTGGAAATGATCGAGCCCCATGTTGTGCCCGGCATCAGCACCGGCGAGCTGGACCGCATATGCCATAACTATATCGTCAACACGCAGCACGCCATCCCGGCCCCACTGAATTACAACGGATTTCCGAAATCCATCTGTACCTCACCGAACCACGTGGTATGCCACGGCATTCCCAGTGATACCGCCATACTGAAGGATGGCGATATCCTCAATATTGACATTACCGTCATCAAGGACGGTTTCCATGGCGATACCAGCAAGATGTTCCAGGTAGGCAATGTCGCCCCCCATGCCAGCAAGTTAATCCGTGTCACCCAGGAATGCCTCTACATGGCCATCGACATAGTCCGCCCCGGCACAACCCTGGGCGATATCGGCCATATCATCCAGCGATATGCGGAGAGCCAGCACTACTCGGTGGTTCGCGAATACTGCGGCCACGGGATCGGCCGCATCTTCCATGAGGATCCGCAGGTCCTGCATTACGGCAACCGCGGCGCGGGTATGCCAGTGGAAGAAGGCATGACCTTCACCATTGAACCCATGATCAATGCCGGCTCGCGCCTGACCAAGCTGTCGCGCAGCGATGGCTGGACAGTCACGACACGTGACCGCCGCCTGTCTGCGCAGTGGGAGCATACCCTGGCGGTCACCAGCGATGGCTGTGAAGTGCTGACACGTCGCAAGGAAGAACCGTTCGGCTAGGTAATGACAGCCCCGACCAAAACCACCCCTGCCCGCCGCGCCCTGTTCGACGCCAAATCCTTTCGGGAAAAACTGGCGGCAAGCCCTTCTCCGCTGATCTGCTACCGCGAAGCCGTGCAACATGCGCGCGCCCTGCTGGATGAGCGTTTTACCGCCAAGGGCGATATCGAAACCATCATTCGCGACCAGACCTGGTTCGTCGATCAGTTGTTGATCACGGCCTGGACTGTCTATGACTGGCGTGATGCGAAGGACATCAGCCTGATTGCCGTTGGCGGGTATGGCCGGGGAGAACTGCACCCGTACTCCGATATCGACCTCCAGATCCTGCTGGCCAGGGACAACAAGGACAAATACAAGGCTGATATCGAGCACTTTCTGACCTTCCTCTGGGACATCAATCTCGAGATCGGCCAAAGTGTGCGTTCAATCAAGGAAAACCAGCAGGAAGCCGCGCGCGACATCACGGTGGCAACGGCCCTGATCGAATCACGCACGCTTTATGGCAACGAGGATCTGCTCGCCAAGGTGATGACGCAGATCGAGAAAAAGAAAGTCTGGAATCGGCAGCACTTCTTCAAGGCAAAAAAAGAAGAGCAGGAAATCCGTCACAGCAAACAGGAAGACATCGAGTCTGCACTGGAGCCCAACCTTAAGGAAGCTCCCGGCGGGTTGCGGGACATCCAGACCATTGGCTGGATTTCCAAGCGCCATTTCGGCGCCACAGACTTTCACGACCTGGTGGAACGCAAGTTCCTGGAGAAAAGTGAACATCGTGACCTGATCCGTGGCCGCAACTTTCTCTGGAAACTGCGTTACGGCCTGCACATGATCAATGGCCGTCGCGAGGACAGACTGCTTTTCGAGCATCAGCGCAAACTGGCCGCGATTCTCGGTTACGAGGATGACGCCAAGAGCATCGCCATCGAAAAGCTCATGAAAGAGTATTACCGCGTAGTGCTGAACCTGCGCGAACTCAACGACGTGTTGCTGCAGCTGTTTGATGAAGAATTTCTGCGAAAGAGCGAAAAAGCCAAGATCGTGCCGATCAACAACCGCTTCCAGATTCGCAACAACTACATCGAGGTGAAGAACCGCCAGGTCTTCGAGCGCACACCATTTGCATTGATTGAAATTTTTGCGCTGTGGGCACAGGACCTTTCGATTGAAGGTATTCGCGCTTCCACCATTCGCCTGATTCGCAACAGCAAGCACCTGATTGATAACAATTACCGGCGCGACATCCGCAACACCAGCATGTTCATGGAACTGCTGCGCTCACCTCATTACATGGTGGGCCGACTGAGAAAGATGAAACAGTACGGCATTCTCTCGGCTTACCTGCCAGAGTTCGGCCGCATTGTGGGCCAGATGCAGTATGACCTGTTTCATATCTATACCGTTGACTCACACACCCTGCAGGTGATGGAAAACATGCGCCGCTTCCGGCATTCCGAAGCCGCAGACAGGTACCCTATCGCCCACCGCCTTTTCCACCGCCTGCCCAAGATCGAACTGCTGTATATCGCAGGCCTCTACCATGACATTGGCAAGGGCCGTGGCGGCGATCATTCCATTCTCGGCAAGCGTGATGCCGAATTGTTCTGTCGCCGGCATCGCCTGGGCAAGTGGGATACCGCCCTGGTGAGTTGGCTGGTCGAATATCACCTGACCATGTCTAGTATTGCCCAGCGTCAGGACATCCAGGATCCCGAGGTGATCCGGCATTTTGCCAACCTGGTGGGCGACCAGACCCGCCTCGACTATCTCTATGTCCTGACCGTGGCCGACATCAACGGGACCAATGCCACGCTCTGGAATACCTGGCGCGCTGCCCTGCTGAGAAACCTGTATCAGTACACTAAGAAGGAACTCGGACGCAGCCCGGAAAACACGGTGGGCAAGGCCGACCTCATTCGCCAGAACCAGAAAGCGGCCATCGCCCTGCTGGAGAAAGACGGCTTCAGCAATAAGCAGGTGCGCGATATCTGGAACAATCCCGACGAGGATTACTTCCTGCGAGAAACACCCGAAGACATCGCCTGGCAGACCCGCGCTATTGCCCAGCACAAAAGCAATAGCCAGCCGCTGATCCTGATCAAAAACAATTCGGAGAACCGCCACGAAGGCGCAACTCAGGTTTTTATCTACACGCAGAATTCCAACTTTCTGTTTGCCAACATTGCCACCGCGTTTGACCGGCTCAACCTGAATATCCACGATGCCCGCATCTACCTGACCGACAGTGACTACGCTATGACCACCTTCATGGTACTGGAAAGCAATGGCCAGCCCATTGGCAAGAATCCCCAGCGCCTGGAGGAAATCAATCGCACGCTGAACGAATACGTCAGCGCCGACAGCGCCCTGAAACCCGCCGAAAGACACCGCACGTCACGCAAGCACCGCCAGTTTACGCGCAAGGCAGAAACCAGCCTGACGAATCCACCGCACATGCCCTACTCCGTACTAGAGGTGCTTTGTCCCGACCGCACAGGGCTGCTGGCAAAAGTCGCCGGCCTGTTCGTGGAAATGGAGATCACGCTGCACAATGCCAAGATCACCACGCTAGGGGAAAACGTGGAAGACGTCTTTTTTATCACGGACAGTGACAACCAACGCATCGATGACGCTGAACTCGGCAAGAAGCTGCAGGAAGAAATCCGCAACCTGCTGGATGCCGAGACGGCCAAGTAAGCCCACGCCAGGAGTTCATGATGACAGCCAAAGCCACGCTTTACGGCATACCCAACTGCGACACCGTCAAGAAAGCCCGGCGCTGGCTCGATGAGCATGGCGTGGACTACACCTTTCATGACTACAAAAAAGCCGGTATAGATGCCGATAGGCTGAAAAGCTGGAGCAAGACTTTCGGTATCGACAAACTGCTCAACACCCGTGGCACCACCTGGCGCAAACTGGATGATGCCGACAAGCAGGACATGACCGAAGCCAGGGCCATCACCCTCATGCAGACACATCATTCAATCATCAAGCGCCCGGTCCTGATCGCCGGCAAGCACAAACTCATCGGCTTTGACGAAGGTGCCTGGCAATCACTGCTATAATCCCTTCCTTTATCTGACCCAAGGACAACAACGACATGTTTAGTTTTGCTCTCGGTGTCGGCACCAAAGACCGTGCCGGCAACTGGCTGGAAGTGTATTTTCCCCAGCCGCAGCTCAATCCCGACACCAACACTATCGCCCCGTTGATCGCCAAAACCGGCTACAGTGGCGGCAATTGCGCGCTGGCATTGTCCAGTGTGGATGCCTCCGGGTGTGCCAGGGAAGTCACCGACCCGGCCCTAAAACAGTTGCTGGAGAGACTGCAGACAACCGATCGCCCTCTGGTGGCGGTATTTCTGGAAAGGGATGACAAGCTGTCGTCCGTTCCCGAGGCCTACCTGAAACTGCACCTGCTGTCCCATCGGCTGGTCAAACCCCACGGCATCAACCTGGATGGTATTTTTCCCTGCCTGCCGAACAATGCCTGGACCAGCGAAGGCGCCATCGCCCTTGATGAGTTGGCTGCCCGCCAGTTGCAGGCGCGTCTCGATGGCCGCACCCTGGAAGTGTTCTCCGTCGACAAATTTCCGAAGATGACCAATTACGTTGTGCCTAGCGGCGTGCGAATTGCCGATACCGCCCGCGTCAGGCTGGGCGCCTATATCGGTGAAGGTACCACCATCATGCACGAGGGATTTGTGAACTTTAATGCCGGTACATCAGGTACCGCGATGATCGAAGGCCGCATTTCAGCCGGCGTGTTTGTTGGCAACAACAGTGACCTCGGCGGCGGCTGCTCCATCATGGGCACCCTGTCCGGTGGCGGCAAGGAAGTCATTTCCGTGGGCGAGAACTGCCTGATCGGCGCCAATGCTGGTCTCGGTTTCCCCCTGGGCGACCGCTGTACCATCGAGTCAGGTCTCTACGTCAGCGCCGGCACCAAGGTGACCATCCTGGACAGTGGCCTCAATCCGGTCGAGGTGGTTAAGGCGCGCGAGCTTTCCGGCAAGAGCGACCTGCTGTTCCTGCGCAATTCCAACACGGGCGTTGTGGAATGCCGGACCAACAAGTCCAAGGTGGAACTCAATGCAGAACTGCATTCACACAACTGAGCAATAACCGATGTCTGCCACACTGGACCTGAGCTGTGACCTGATCAGCCGCGCTTCTGTTAGCCCCCAGGATGAGGGGTGCCAGCAGGTGCTGGCCGCGCGCCTGGAAAAACTCGGCTTCACCCTGGAGCCGATGCCGTTTGGTGACGTGCAAAACCTGTGGGCACGCCGCGGCAACACCGGTCCGCTGGTATGTTTTGCCGGTCACACCGACGTGGTGCCGCCCGGTGAACGCAGCCTGTGGCAAACCGAACCTTTCACCCCGACTGTGCAGGACGGCATTCTTTACGGCCGTGGCGCCGCCGACATGAAAGGCAGTATTGCGGCCATGGTCACCGCCACCGAACGCTTCCTGGCTGCCGCGCCGGATATCACCGGCAGCCTGGCTTTTCTCATCACTAGTGACGAGGAAAGCGTTGCCGTGGATGGCACCAAACGGGTGATCGAAACCCTGCAGGCGCGGGGTGAAAAGATTGACTACTGCATTGTGGGGGAACCTTCCAGCAGCCAGACCCTGGGCGATGTCATTCGCAATGGGCGCCGCGGGTCGCTGAACGGGACACTGACCGTGCATGGCACCCAGGGCCATGTCGCCTATCCTGACCTGGCCAACAATCCGGTGCACCGGTTTTTGCCGGCGCTTGCCGAACTGGCCGCCCATGCCTGGGACCAGGGCAACGAGTATTTTCCGCCGACCAGCTTCCAGATTTCCAATATCCATGCCGGGGAAGGCACTAACAATGTCATCCCCGGTGAATTCACCGCGCTGTTCAATTTCCGCTTCTCATCGGAAGTCACGGCCGCAGAACTGCAGAGCGTCACTGAAGCAATCTTCAACCGGCACTACAACGATTACACCCTGGAGTGGCAGCTGTCCGGCAATCCTTTCATCACGCCGGTCGGCGTGCTCACAGAAGCGGTCAGCCGCGCCATTGCCACCGTCACCGGCATCACCACCGAGTTATCGACCGGTGGCGGTACCAGTGACGGGCGTTTCATTGCTCCCGCCGGTGCCCAGGTGGTGGAACTGGGTCCCTGCAACCGCACCATTCACAAGGTCAACGAACACGTATCCGTGGCCGACCTGGACCAGTTGTCCAGCATCTACGAGCAGGTTTTGGTCAACCTGTTGCGCTGACCCCTGCTGCGGCTTATCGCGCTGTCAGGAAGACCTGGAAATGGCAAGCCTTGCCCGGGACCTGGAAGTCAGGTTTCACGGCGGGGGTTTTCTCGGCCTTGCCCGGCCTTTTCAGCACAACACGCTTGCCAGCCTTCTCCCGTGCCAGCGCTAACAATGTGGCGACGTCATCATTCGGGGGTAACAGGCCCTGCATCAGGGCCATGTCCTTTTTGACCAGAGCTGATTTCTGCCTCGGTGGGAACATGGGGTCCAGGGTAATCACATCCGGCAAAGCATCCTGAGGCAGTTGCGCCAGCACCTGGTGGGCATCCCCGGCCTGGAGTTGCATCCGGGCCAGGATCTCTGCCTGGGCGGGATCGCGAGCCGCGCGCCGCAAACCGTCGGCCAGCAGTGCCGCCATGACGGGATGTTTTTCCACCAGAGTCACCCGACACCCTTTTGCGGCCAGCAGGTAGGCATCCGTCCCCATGCCGGCCGTGGCATCCAGCACATGCAGACCATTCGGGTATCTGTCTAGGCCCACAGCCTTGGCCAGACCGTCATGACGCCGGGTTGTCCTAACACGATGCTGCAAACGCGCCGAGAGGAAATCCACCCGGGTGGGCGTCGTGTTACCACTACCCGGTGAGGATAGACTCAGGCCATCATGGCTGATCTGCAGGAGATAGGCATCAGCGCCAACCTCCTCCGGCAGGGACGTGACAATGCCTGACAACGCCCTGAAATCCAGGTAGTCCGAGAGCCAGGAAATCTCAACTGAATCAGAGTTTTGTAGCCACAATTTCATCATTATTCAAACTAATTCTGTGTGATTTTTGCAGGGTGCCGATGCTGCTGGCCGCCCCATCCAGACTTTTTTATAATTAACTTTAGATTTTCTACTTATATTACTGTTTTATATAATTTTATGGTTTTTTATTCTGG
>Ga0181567_10000293_pt1 | contig 36310 bp, 33 predicted proteins | sample 101ome_14_FD_133761 | JGI IMG/M metagenome (GOLD analysis project Ga0181567, IMG submission 133761) | Coastal salt marsh microbial communities from the Groves Creek Marsh, Skidaway Island, Georgia - 101403AT metaG (megahit assembly) | ecosystem: Environmental > Aquatic > Marine > Intertidal...
CGGCGGTCGCTCGGCGGCGCCGCCGTCCTCGCCCTGCCCACCGGTCTCTGGGGTCTCACCCAGTCGACGTTCTCCTGGCCGAGCGCGATCGCCACCGGGGTGCTCGGCGCCTTCGGCACCGGTCTCGCCTATGTGGTGCACCTCGGGAACACCGGTCGCCTCGGGTCCACGCGGGCGAGCACCACCACCTACATCATCCCCGCCGTGTCGATCGTCCTCGGTGTCGTCGCCCTCGGAGAACAGGTCGCCGCCCTCGCCGTCGTCGGCAGCGCCGTCGCCCTGGTGGGCGCCTGGCAGGTCAACCGCAGCACCTGACGGCCTACTCGCGCGCCGATACGCTCACGGCGTGACACCGACCGTCGTCGACTACACCGACCCCGACGCGCCGCGGGCCTTCACCGAGAGCCTCCGAGACACCGGTTTCGCCGTGCTCGTCAACCATCCGCTGCCCTGGGAGATGGTCGAGGGCATCTACGCCGAGTGGTCCGAGCTGTTCACCTCCGGGGCCGCGCAGTCCTACCTCGTCGGGGCCGACGGCCAGGAGGGCTACTTCCCGCCGGACACCTCCGAGACCGCCAAGGGCAACGACGTCCGCGACCTCAAGGAGTTCTTCCACGTCTACCCGTGGTCGACCGTCTACCCGAGCGAGGTCAGCGACGCCGCGCTCCGCTACCGCGACATCGCCTGCGACCTCGCTTCGACCCTGCTCGGCTGGGTGGACGACAACACGCCGGCCGAGGTTGCCGCCCGCCTGTCCCAGTCGATCCGATCGATGATCGAGGGCAACACCCGCACCCTGCTCCGGGTGCTCCGCTACCCGCCGCTCGACGACGACGCCCCCGAGGGCGCGATCCGCGCCGCCGCCCACGAGGACATCAACTTGCTGACCGTGCTTCCCGCCAGCGACGAGTCGGGACTCGAACTGCTCGGCACCGACGGCGAGTGGTACGCGGTGCCCTGCGATCCGGGTTCCATCGCGGTCAACTGCGGAGAGATGCTCGACCTCGCCACCGATGGCCACTACCCGGCGACCACCCACCGGGTGGTCAATCCGACCGGAGAGGCCGCGAGGCGGGCGAGGATGTCGCTGCCGCTCTTCCTCGGCGCCGCCGATGACGTCGTCATCACCGACGGTCGGACCGCATCCGAACTGCTCGCGAAGCGACTGGTCGAACTCCGCGGCGAACGCGCCGACTGACCCGGCATCGAGTGGTGACCCGGGGCCCGAACGACCTCGGCCGACCAGCCACCGATACCATTTCGGACGTGTCAGACCCCGCCTCGCCGAGCTTCGGCGCCAACTCATGGCTCGTCGAGGAGATGTTCGAGCGATTCCGCGACGATCCGGACTCCGTCGGTGAGTCCTGGCGCGAGTTCTTCGAGGACTACCGGAGCCAGGCCGACCTGACCAGTCCGAACGGAGTGGCGGTGGTGACCCCAGCACCGGAAGCGAACGGCGACAGCGCATCGGACGCGGCCCCGGCTCCTTCGCCGGACCCGGCGACGGCACCCGCCCCGAAGGAGCCGGCTCCCGCACCCGCCCCCGACCCCGAGGGCGCCCCGATCCGCGGTGTCGGTGCCCGGATCGTCGAGAACATGGAGGCGAGCCTCGGTGTGCCCACCGCGACGAGCTTCCGGAACATCCCGGCCAAGCTCCTCGAGGTCAACCGCAAGGTCATCAACGGCTACCGAGCCCGCTCCGGTCAGGGAAAGGTCAGCTTCACGCACCTGATCGGGTTCGCGATCGTCCGAGCGATCGCCGGGGCCGTGCCGAACATGCGCAACGGTTTCGTCTCCGGACCCGACGGGGAACCCCGCATCGTGCGCCACGACAGCGTCAACATGGGTCTCGCCGTCGATGTCGACAAGGGCGACGGCACCCGCACCCTGCTCGTCCCCGTGCTCCGCGGCGCCGACCAACTCGATTTCGCCGGGTTCCTCGCCGCCTACGAGGAGATCATCCGCAAGGTCCGCAACAACAAGCTCACCGTCGACGACTTCCGCGGCGCGAACATCACCCTCACCAACCCCGGCACCATCGGCACCGTCCAGTCGGTGCCGAGGCTCATGCCCGGTCAGGGCGTCATCGTCGGGGTCGGGAACATCGACTACCCGGCCGAGTTCGAGGGAGCCGACCGCTCGAACCTGTCGTCATTCGGCATCTCCAAGGTGGTCACGATCACGAGCACCTACGACCACCGCATCATCCAGGGCGCCGAATCGGGCCTGTTCCTGAAGCGCATCCACGAACTCCTCCTTGGCGAACACGGCTTCTACGAGGAGATCTTCCACGCCCTCGACGTTCCCTATGAGGCGGTGCGCTGGCGGCCGGACACCAATCCGATCGACCGCGAGGACGCCATGCTCGCCAAGCAGATGGCGGTCGCCAAGCTCATCCGGGTGCACCGGGTGCGCGGCCACCTGATCGCCGACCTCGACCCGCTCCACTGGATGGAGCCGATCATGCCGGTCGAGCTCGACCCGGCCACCTACGGGCTCACCATCTGGGACCTCGATCGCGAGTTCCTCACCGACGGGGTCGGCGGACGCGAGAAGATGCGCCTCGGTGACCTGCTCGGCGTGCTCCGCGACGCCTACTGCCGAACCATCGGCGTCGAGTACATGCACATCCAGAGCACCGAGGAGCAGCAGTGGTTCCAGGAGCGCTTCGAGAGCTCGCCGCCGGTGATCGATCACGACGGCAAACTGCGCATCCTCGAACGTCTCAACGCCGCCGAGGCCTTCGAGAAGTTCCTCGCCACGAAGTACGTGGGCACCAAGCGCTTCGGTATCGAGGGCGCCGAGTCCGCCATCCCGATCCTCGATGAGATGCTCACCCGAGCCGCCGACGCCGGTCTCGACGGCGCCGTCCTCGGCATGGCGCACCGTGGTCGGCTCAATGTGCTCTCGAACATCATGGGCAAGAGCCACGAGGCGATCTTCTCCGAGTTCGAGGGGCACCTCGACCCGAGCACCGTCCAGGGCTCGGGCGACGTGAAGTACCACCTCGGTGCCTCCGGGGTGTTCACCAGCCCGACCGGCTCGGAGATCCCGATCGAACTCGCCGCCAACCCGAGCCACCTCGAGACCGTCAACCCGATCGTCATGGGCATGGCCCGCGCGCTCCAGGACCAGATCGACCCGCCGCTGTCGTACTCGGTCCTGCCGCTGCTGATCCACGGTGATGCCGCCTTCGCCGGCCAGGGGGTCGTGGCTGAGGGTCTCGCTATGAGCGACATCGGCGGGTACCGCGTCGGCGGGACCATCCACCTGATCATCAACAACCAGATCGGATTCACGACCGCCCCCCAGAACGCCCGGTCGTCGCACTACTGCTCCGATGTCGCCCGCACCATCCAGGCGCCGATCCTGCATGTCAACGGGGACGATCCCGAGGCCTGCGTGCGAGTGGCGCGACTCGCCTGGGAGTACCGCCAGACGTTCCACAAGGACGTCGTCATCGACATGGTCTGCTACCGGCGCCACGGGCACAACGAGGGCGACGATCCGAGCTACACCCAGCCGCTCATGTACAAGGCCATCGCCGAACGACGGAGCGTCCGCAAGCTCTACGTCGAGTCGCTCGTCCGTCGCGGGGAAATCGACGTCGATCAGGCCGAGCAGGCCCTCACCGACTTCGGTGGGAAGCTCCAGACAGCCCTCGACGCCACCCGAGCCCGGGCTCGCGACGAGTTCAAGGCGCCGAAGCCTCCGCAGCCCGTGGGAGTTCTCTCCCCGATCCCGACCGGGGTGGACCGCGCCGTTCTCGATCGGGTCGTCGACCAGCTCTCGGCCTACCCCGACGGTTTCACCGTGCATCCAAAACTGAGCAAGCAGTTCGAGCAGCGCGACGCCGTCTACCGCGACGAGGAGAGCGTCGACTGGGCCACCGCCGAGGCGCTCGCCGTCGGATCGCTCGTGCTCGAGGGCCACCCGGTCCGCCTCGCCGGTGAGGACTCCCGCCGAGGCACCTTCAGCCAGCGGCACGCCGCGCTGACCGACTACGAGACCGGAGAGGTCTGGGTCCCCCTCAACGAACTCGCTCCCGACACCCGGTTCTGGGTCTACGACTCGCTGCTCAGCGAGTACGCCGCGCTCGGATACGAGTACGGATACGCCCACGCCAACCCCGAGGCGCTCGTGATGTGGGAGGCCCAGTTCGGCGACTTCATCAACGGCGCGCAGATCATCATCGACCAGTACCTCGTCGCCGCCGAGGACAAGTGGGATCAGCAGAACTCGCTCGTCCTGCTCCTCCCGCACGGCTTCGAGGGTCAGGGACCCGAGCACTCCTCCGCCCGCCTCGAGCGGTTCCTCATCCTCGCGGCCGAGGACAACATCCAGATCTGCAACGCCACGACCGCAGCCCAGTACTTCCATCTCCTGCGCCGCCAGATCCACTCCGAGCGGCGGACCCCGCTCGTGATCTTCACGCCGAAGCAGGGTCTCCGCATGCGTCAGACCCGCTCGAGTGTCGCCGAGCTCACCGAGGGCTCGTTCCGCGAGGTCCTCGATGATCCGGGGGTGTTCGACCGCTCCAGCGTCCGCCGGGTGGTGTTCTGCTCGGGCAAGGTCGCCTGGGACGCGATGGCCGAGCGCGATCGCCGCGAGGCCCCGGTCGCCGTGGTCCGGGTGGAGCAGCTGTATCCGCTCCCCACCGAGCAGATGTACGCGATCCTCGAGTACTACCCCAACGCCCGCGAGATCGTCTGGCTCCAGGAGGAGCCGGAGAACATGGGCGCCTGGAAGTTCATCGAGCACCGGATCTGGAGGGTGAAGGAGCGCGGCTACGACCTCCGCCACGCGGCGCGCTTCGAGTCGGGTTCACCGGCCACCGGTTCCAAGACGGTCCACGACCAGGAACTGGTCGACCTCATGAACGAGACCTTCGAAGGCCTCTGACCGCCCTCCGGGCGCTCGCTCAGGTCAACTCCAGTCCGAGTACCGCGCCCAACTCAGCGAGGGCGCTCCCGGGGTCGACCACCTTGATGGTCGTCATGCCCATCGCCGCTGCCGGCTTCAGGTTGATGCCGAGGTCATCGAGGAACACGACCTCTTCGGGCTCGACTCCGGCGGTCGCACAGGCGATCTCGTAGAAGGCCCGCTCGGGTTTGCGCACGCCGACCCGGGACGACTCGATGATGTGGGCGAAACGGCTCATCGCGTCGTCGACATCGGGACGGTCACCCGTCGAACCCACGACGTTGTTCGTCAGGCAGGCGAGCAGGTAGCCCGCATCGCGCAGTCGGTCGAGGGCGGTGACCATCTCGGGGCGTACCGCCCCGTAGAGGCAGGAGAGGACATCGGACCCGGGGATGCGATGGCCGAGTCGCTCCGACTCCTCGGCGAAGAGCCGATCGAACTCGTCGGCGCCGACCTCGCGACGCTCGATCCTCGCCCAGGCGTTCGTGTCGGGCTCGACGGCGTTCACCGATCGGATGAAGTCGCGGGGGATCCCGTGGCGCTCCTCATATCGGTTGAAGGCGTCGAAGGGACTCGATGTGATCACCCCACCGAAGTCCCAGAAGACGGCGCGATGCTGACGTCGAGGTGTCGAACCCACGTCATCGGACTCTACGATGCCTTCGGCCGTTCACGCGCCGAGCCCGTCGCCCTGCTGAGGCGGACGACGGATGGACGTGACCGCCCGGAGGCCGAGTGCCCTCCGAACCACCCCACACGACCCGAGCGGGTCTGACACGAGGAACACATGCCGAACAGCGCAGGACCGGGCCACATCGTGGTCGACGGGTCCAACATCGCGACCGAGGGTCGCTCCATGCCGAGTCTCCAGCAGTTGAACGAGGCGGTGACATCGTTCATGGCGGATCACCCCGATGTGCCGGTCACCGTGGTGGTCGACGCCACCTTCGGTCATCGCATCGACAAGTCGGAACGAGCCGAGTTCGACGAGGCGGTCGCCAACAACGAACTGGTCGCGCCACCCGCCGGCGCGGTCGGTCGCGGCGATGCCTTCGTGCTCAACATCGCCCAGAAGTCGGGTGCCACGGTGCTGAGCAACGACTCCTTCCAGGAGTTCCACGGAACCCATGAGTGGCTCTTCGAGGAGGGTCGACTGATCGGCGGCAAGCCGGTTCCCCATGTCGGTTGGGTGTTCGTCGCTCGCAACCCGGTTCGCGGGACCGTGTCCCGTCAGGCGACGCGAGCCTCACGGAAGTCCGAGTCGAAACCTGCGAAGGCCGAGGCTCCCGCATCCGCATCGACGTCGAAGTCGGCGAGAAAGGGCAAGTCCAGCCCGCTGGCGAACGAGCCGATGCCCACCCCGAAGACCCCGCCCCCCGGGGCGGCTTCGGTCAACGAGCTCGTCCCGTTCCTCGACTTCGTCGAGCGTCATCCGGTCGGGACGAGTTGCAGTGGTGTCGTCGAGGCCTACTCATCACACGGGGCGTATCTGCGGGTCGGTGAGGTGCGCGTCTACGTCCCCCTCAGGTTGATGTCCGATCCTCCGCCGCAGAGCGCACGCAAGATGTTGAAGATGGGTGAGAGCGTGACCGTGGTGATCGCGGGGTTCGTGCCGGCGCGACGGAGCATCGACGCCGGACTGCCCGGCATGGTCGACGCGACTGCCGCGCCGTCCGAGCAGGAGCCTCCGGCGAGGCCCACCGCGAAGAAGACGGCGGCGAAGAGGGCAGCAGCGACGAAGACCGCGCCGAACAAGGCAGCGGCGAAGAAGATCGCGGCGAAGAAGACCGTGCCGAAGAAGACGGCGGCGAAGAAGACCGTGCCGAAGAAGACGGCGGCGAAGAAGACCGTGCCGAAGAAGACGGCGGCGAAGGAGGCCGTGGCGGAGAAGGCGGCACCGAAGGCGGCTGAGAAGAAGGCAGCAACGAAGAGGACAGCGAAGAAGGCCGCGGTCAAGGCGGCGGTGAAACGGGCAGCGACGAAGACGGTGGCGAAGAAGGCCTCGACCAAGAAGACCGAGAAGAAGGCCTGAGAGACTGCACCCATGCGCATCGTCACCTGGAACGTCAACTCCCTCAAGGCTCGGCTCCCTCGGGTCACCGAGTGGATCGACGAGGTTCGCCCCGAGGTGCTCTGCCTGCAGGAGACCAAGATGGCCGACGAGGCCTTCCCGGCTCTCGACTTCGAGGCCCTCGGCTACACCGGAGCGCACTTCGGTCAGGGGAGGTGGAACGGTGTGGCGATCATCTCCCGCGTCGGTCTCGACGACGTCGTCGCGAACTTCGCGCCCGGGATCGAACCCGACACCGAGGCCCGCATCATCACCGCCACCTGCGGCGGTGTTCGGGTGTCGAGCGTCTACGTACCGAACGGTCGCGCCGTGGACGACCCCCACTACGAGTACAAACTCGACTGGCTCGACCGGCTCGTCGCCCACCTCGACGCGGACACATCGCCGACCGCCGATGTCGTCGTCACCGGTGACTTCAACATCGCGCCCACCGACGCCGACGTCTTCGACCCGGCGATGCTCGATGGAGGCACCCACGTCACCCCGGCCGAACGCGACCGGCTCACCGCCCTCGCGGAGTGGGGCCTCACCGACCTCTTCCGGAAGCATCACAGCGCCGCGGAGCTCTACTCATGGTGGGACTACCGATCCGGCTCCTTCCACAAGGGCCACGGCATGAGGATCGACCTCAGTCTCGGTACCGCGAGTGTCGCCGAGCGCTGCCGATGGAGCGTCGTCGATCGCAACGCCCGCAAGGGCGAGTCACCGAGCGACCACGCGCCGGTGATCGTCGAACTCGCCGACTGAACCCGACGCGACTCACCCGGAGCCGTCGAGGGCGGCGACCACGCCGGCGATGAGGCGCTCACTCGTCATCGCGCCGAGGCCCGTCGCGCGGTCGAGCGCCGCCGCGTCGCGCGGTTGCGACTCGGCGATCCTCCGCAGGGCGGCATCGGGACAGAACTCGCTCGGGAGGACCCCGATGCGGCGCGCCGCCGACTCCCGCCAGAGCACCAGGCGATCCATCCGGTCCCGTTCGCGTCGTCGATCGGCGTCAATGGTCCGGAGCACCGGTGGTTCGGCGATCGGCGCGGATGCCGGTTCGAACCCGTCGAGAAAGGGCGACGGCTGCCGCCGGTAACCGGCTCGCCGCTCCGCCCTCGAGACGTGACACACATCGGTCGCGCGTGTGAGCGCCACATAGAGCAGGCGCGCCTCCTCAGCCACCGCGCCATTCGTCGTGGCGGCCCGATGTGGGCTGAGACCCTTCTCGACCCCGACCACGAAGACCGTCGGCCATTCCCGCCCCTTCGAGGCATGGAAGGTGAGCACCTCCACCCCCGAGACATCGCGGATGCCGAAGGGATCGACGGTGGCGAGCCACGACCGCAACGCCGTGCCGTCACCGTGGGGCTGCTCGCGTAGGAAGTCGACGAGTACCTCGCCGACCCGAGCGGTGGCGGCGCGGTCGCCCTCGGAGTTCGCCTCGCGGGAGACATCGGTATCGAACTCGTCGAGGAGGTCGTGGGCGAAGGAGCGGAGAGCGGAGGCCGACTGACAGCGTTGGGCGCGGTCGAGGAGCCGGCGCTCGATCGAGCCCGACGCCAGGGCGCGTCGACGGACGACGATGCCGCGGGACTCGAGCGCCTCGGCGACACGCCCCGCCACCTGATGGGTGCGCGCGAGGACCGCGACCTCACCCCGACGGATCGCCGCCGGGTCGCAGCCGAGCACCGAGGCCGCGACCCCCGATGCCTCAGCATTCTCGTCCGCGTAGGCGGTGAGGCTCAGCGGTCGGGCATCCTCACGGGCCGAGACCAGACCGGCACCCTGACCCGAGGTGTCGAGCACGTGATTGCCGGCCGCGACGATCTGCGGGGTCGAACGGTGGTTCACCGGGAGGCGGATCACCTCGACGCCCGGGAAGCGCCGGTCCACATCCACGAGCAGGGAGGGATCGGTCCCGTTGAAGCCGTAGATCGCCTGCGAGGGGTCACCGACGAGGAACAGGTCATCGCTGCCCTCTCGGAGCACATCCACGAGACGGTGCTGGAGGGGGTTGAGGTCCTGGGCCTCGTCGACGTGGAGATGACGGAACCGCCACCGCACAGCCTCGGCGAACGCACGGTCGCCCTCCAACTCGCGGACGAGGATGGCCAGCAGGTCGTCGAGATCGACCACACCGCGCCGGCGCTTCTCCTCGGCGTAGGCGTCGAGTGCCGCGGGCACCTGCGACATGACCCTGGAGCGTCGACCGGCCGCGCGCGCCGCGCGCTGGTAGTCATCGGATCCGAGGCCCCGCGCGAGCGCCCAGTTGACCTCCTCCAGCACCGCCGACGCGCGACCTCGGTCACCGCCAGGTGAGTCGGTTCGTGGCGAGGCGGCGCGAAGCAGTCGGGCGCGGTCATCGACCACCGTCGGCACCGGACGCCCCGTGTCGACCCAGCGCCGACGTAGGAGGCCGAGAGCAACCGAATGGAAGGTGCCGGCCTCCACGCGCTCGCGGATCCCGCTCGCGCCGAGTCGACGGCGCAGCTCTCCGGCCGCCTCCCGGGTGAACGTGAGGGCGAGGGTGTGCTCGGCCTCGGCGGTATCGGAGAGGACGCGATGAGCGATACGTCGGGTGAGCACCCGGGTTTTGCCCGACCCGGCGCCCGCGATCACCGCCACCAGCCGTGACTCGCAGGTGACCGCGCGACGTTGATCGTCATCGAGATCGACGAGCAGATCGGCGGGGTCCACGGCGCAACGGTACCGGTCCCCCCGAAGCCGATCCGAAGGCGCGTCCGTGGCACACTCGGGGTGATGCCGCGCGCGACCCTCCCCAACGCGATCGAGATCGAGTACGACTCCTTCGGATCGCCCAGCGACCCCGCGCTGCTGCTCGTCGCCGGATTCACCTCCCAGTTGATCTCGTGGGACCCGGACCTCTGCGAGATGCTCGCCTCCAGAGGTCGATACGTCATCCGATACGACAATCGCGACTGCGGCCTCTCCACCCACCTCGACGGGATCACCGTCGACGTCGAGCGAGCCACCGAGATCTTCCTGTTCGGCCACGACGAGAAGATCGACTGCCCCTACGACCTCTCCGACATGGCGGCCGACGGGATCGGAGTCCTCGACCACCTCAGCATCGACAGCGCGCACATCATGGGGGTGTCGATGGGCGGGATGATCGTCCAGGCCATGGCCATCGACCATCCCGACCGGATCGCCTCGGCGACCTCGATCATGAGCACCACCGGCGAGCGCGACTACGGCGAACCGACCGCGGAGTCGCTCGCGGTGCTGCTCGCCGACCCACCCGCGGACCGACAGGCCTACATCGACGGTGCCGCCGACTACGCCGTCTGGGCGTCGAAGGCGCACTTCGACCTCGAACGAGCCCGCCGGTTCGCGGCCGCCGCCTACGACCGCGCCTTCTACCCCGAGGGGTCCACCCGGCAGATGGCCGCCATCCTCACGAGCGGTGACCGAGCCGAGGGTCTCGCCGACCTCCGCGTTCCGATGCTCGTCATCCACGGCACCGACGACACGCTCATCACCCCCTCGGGAGGGGAGCGGACCGCTGAGATCACACCGGGCGCCGAACTCCTCATGCTCGACGACATGGGCCACGACCTTCCGGTCCCTCTGTGGCCGGTAATCGTCGACGCGGTTATCGCCCACAGCGACCGCAACCCCTGAGGAACGACCCCGCCGATCCATACCGACGAACCAGCCGACACGAGGAGCAGCACCATGGCCGGACCACTCCAAGGCCTCAAGATCATCGAGATCGCCGGGATCGGCCCGGGCCCCTTCGCGGCGATGATGCTCGCCGACATGGGGGCCGACGTGCTCCGCGTCGACCGGGCCGCCGCTGTGCGGGGGATCGCGACCGACCCCGGTCTCGACATCCTGCAGCGGGGGCGCCGCAACATCGCCCTCGACCTGAAGCACCCCGACGGGGTGTCGGCCCTGCTCGACCTGGTCGGTGAGGCCGACGCCCTCATCGAGGGGTTCCGCCCCGGCGTCATGGAGCGTCTCGGCATCGGCCCAGAGGTGTGCACCGAGCGCAACCCTCGGCTGGTCTTCGGGCGCATGACCGGCTGGGGTCAGGACGGGCCCTACGCGCAGGCCGCCGGGCACGACATCAACTACATCTCCCTCGCCGGCTCGCTCGCCCACATGGGCCGGGTCGACACCGGTCCGGTCCCACCCCTCAACATGGTCGGAGACTTCGGCGGCGGCGGCATGCTCCTCGCCTTCGGCGTGGTCTGCGGCATCCTGGAGGCGGCGCGATCAGGAACCGGTCAGGTCATCGACGCCGCGATGGTCGATGGATCGGCCGTGCTCATGTCGATGTTCTGGGCGTTCAGCGCGATGGGGGTGCACGATCCCGATTCGCGGGGCACCAACCTCTTGGACACCGGGGCCCACTTCTACGACGTCTACCGCTGCGCCGACGATGCCTACATCTCCATCGGGTCGATCGAGCCCCAGTTCTACGCCGAACTCCTGAGGCTGCTCGACCTCACCGATGACCCCGACTTCGCCACCCAGATGGACCGGTCGGCATGGCCCGCGCTCAAGGAGCGACTCGGGGAGATCTTCGCCTCCCGGACCCGGGCCGAGTGGTGCGAGCTCCTCGAGCACACCGACGTCTGCTTCGCCCCGGTGCTCACCATGGCCGAAGCGGCGGAGCATCCCCACAACCGGGCGCGAGGGACGTTCACCGAGGTGGCTGGTCTGGTCCAGCCCGCGCCGGCCCCGAGGTTCTCCCGCACCGAGCCCGAGGTCGCCTCCCCGCCGGCCCACCCGGGGCAGCACACCCGCGAGGCGCTCCTCGACTGGGGTGTCCCCGCCGAGCGCGTCGTGTCACTCCTCGAGTCCGGCGCGGCGCGACAGGCGTGACCCACCTCGTTCGACTGGTCCGGCACGGCCGGGCGGCCGCCGGGTGGGACGTCGATCGCGACCCGGGCCTCGACGCCCTCGGACTCGACCAGGCTGAACGGGTGGCCGACGTGCTGGTCGCCGAGGTGGCCGCCGACGTCGACGTGTGGACCAGCCCGCTGCGGAGGTGCCGTGAGACCGCCGCTGCGCTCTCCGGTCGCCTGGGCACCGAGGCCCGCATCGAACCTCGCGTGGCTGAGATCCCATCGCCGGAGGGTGTCGACATGGCCGATCGGACCGGTTGGCTGCGCTCCGCGATGAACGGCACCTGGGGGGACCTCGGTGACCGCTACACGGAGTATCGCGACCGCGTGGTCGAGGCCGTCACGGCCTGCGAGCGACCGACCGTGGTCTTCTCCCACTTCGTGGCCATCAACGCCGTCATCGGGGCCTGTCTCGGCGACGACCGATTGCTCATCGACCACCTCGACAACACCTCGGTGACCGTCGTCGAAGTGACCGCCGGGTCGCTCCGACTCATCGAACGGGGTCGCGAGGCCGACACACTCATCCGCTGAGGGGCAACGGCCTGCGACCGGGGTGGTGACCCCCGATGGCATGCTCTTGGGGTGCCGAATCCCCGAACGGTCGCCCTCACCCTGGCGTTCACCGCTGTCGCGGGCTGCGCCTACCTCGACGCCGATGCCGAGCCGCTCGCGCCTGCCCTCGATGAGGCGCCCCCGACTGAGACGACCGTTGCTGATGAGCAGCCGTCCATCGAGGAGGACTCGGAGACCGAGGTGAGCGCGGCACCCACCACGACCGCCACCACGCTCCCGCCGACCACCACCATCCCGCCGCCGCTCGGTGTGGACGAACTCATCCTGAGCCCGGAGGGCATCGGAGGGGCGCTGCTCGGCGCGGATCCCGACACCGTGGTCACCTACATCTCCTCGATCCTCGGAGCGCCCACCGACGACAGCGGCTGGGTGGATCCGCTCGAGTTCTATCTCTGCCGAGGAACCACCGTCAGACGTGTCGAGTGGGGAGTGCTGTCGGCGATCTTCGGCGACGAGTCCGACATCGCCACCGGCCGCACGCACCTCATCTCGTGGACCTACGGCCTCGTCGACCGTCTCGGCGACGAACCGGTTGGGCTCCGAACCCCCGGCGGGTTGACACTCGGCGATCAGATCGCCGGTCTCCGGGAGGAGTTCGGGTCGGTGGCCCTCGACGAGGGAGACGCCGACCTCGACATCCCACCGAGCTTCTATGTCGGGCCGACCCTGCGGGGACTGGCCACCGGTATCGCCGACGACGACTACGTGCTCGTGATCATCGGCGGGAGCGGGTGCACCGGGTGAGTCTGCTCGAATGGCACGAACTCAACGCCTGGGTGCTGATCTGGTCGAACGCGGCCCTCGGCCTGTGGTTCAACGCCGCCCAGTTCGCCCCCGCGCTCCGACATCGCGCCATCTGGCCGATCACCCTGGCGGTCCAGGTCACCGTGTTCACCCAGGCCGTACTCGGCGTGTTGATTGTGAACCGCACCACGCTCGAACTCGACGACATGCACGCCCTCTACGGCTTCTCGACGATCATCGCCGTCGCCATCCTCTACAGCTACCGCTCCAGTCCGTTCATCCGTGACCGCCAATGGCTGCTCTACGGCCTCGGGTCCTGGTTCATCATGGGGCTCGGACTGCGCAACCTCTACATGAACTGAGGCCCGCCCGGGTATCAGGCCGAGGTGATCAACTCGCGGAGCAGGCCGACGAGGAACACGGCCGGTGTCGTGTCTCGGGGTATCGGGACCACCACCTGGCGCTGCTGCTCCTTGACCACCGCCGAGCGCGCCAACCGCTTCAGGCGCATCGACTCGCTCGCCTTCAGCTCGAGACCCGAGAGTCGCGCCTGACGGCCGCGCTGACGATCGCCGGTCACCTGCAGCTCCGGGATGCCGCACCGGATGCACTCCGCGCGCAGCTCGCCGATGACGAGCAGCATCTCGGCCTCGGTGGGCACCGGCCCGTAGCGGTCCTCCCACTCAGCTCGGATGTCGGCGACCTCGTCGACGGTGGTCACCTGCGCGAGACGTCGGTACGCCTCGAGTCGCAACTCCTCCTTGGTCACGTACTCCGCCGGCAGGAAGGCGTCGGTCGGGATGTCGAGCGAGACGGTCGGGGGAGTCGGAGCCGGCTCACCCTTCATCTCGGCGACGGCCTCGGTCACCATCTGGCAGTAGAGGTCGTAGCCGACCGCGGCGATGTGGCCCGACTGCGACTCACCGAGGAGATTGCCCGCCCCGCGGATCTCCAGATCGCGCATGGCGATGCGGAAGCCGGACCCGAGATCGGTCGACTCGCCGATCGTCCTGAGGCGTTCGTAGGCCTCCTCGCTCAGGGTGCGGTCCCTGGGATGGAACAGGTAGGCGTAGGCCCGCTGTCCACTGCGCCCGACACGACCCCGGAGCTGGTGCATCTGACCGAGCCCGAGCAGATCGGAGCGCTCGACCACGAGGGTGTTCACCGTCGGCATGTCGATACCCGACTCGATGATCGTCGTGCACACCAGGACGTCGTAGTGCCCCTCCCAGAAGTCGACGACCACCTGCTCGAGGCTTCCCTCGTCCATCTGTCCATGGGCGACCGCGATACGGGCCTCGGGGACGAGCTCACGGAGACGGGCGGCGGCCCCCTCGATCGACTTGACGCGGTTGTGCACCCAGAACACCTGGCCCTCGCGCAGGAGTTCACGGCGGATCGCCTCCACCGCGACGCGCTCGTCGTACTCGCCGACGAAGGTCAGGATCGGCTGACGGTCGGCCGGAGGGGTCTGCAGCAGCGAGAGGTCGCGGATCCCGACGAGGGACATCTCAAGGGTGCGTGGGATCGGGGTGGCCGACATGGTGATGACATCCACCGAGGTGGCCAACTGCTTGATGGCCTCCTTGTGGGTCACGCCGAACCGCTGCTCCTCATCGACGACGAGGAGACCGAGATCCTTGAACATCACGTCGCCAGTCAGCAGGCGGTGGGTGCCGATCACGCAGTCGATCTCCCCCGAGGCCAGGCCCGCGACCACCTTGTCGGCCTGAGCGCGGGTAAGGAAGCGCGACAGCACCTCGACGCGGATCGGGTACCCCGAGAAACGGTCGGCGAAGGTCGCCCCGTGCTGGGTTGCAAGGAGCGTGGTCGGCGCGAGGACCGCCACCTGCTTGCCGGCCTGGATGGCCTTGAAGGCGGCGCGGATCGCGACCTCGGTCTTGCCGAAGCCGACGTCACCGCAGATGAGCCGATCCATCGGAACCGGACGCTCCATGTCGGCCTTGACCTCGTCGATGGCCCGCCGCTGGTCGGGGGTCTCGACGAACGGGAAGGTCGACTCCATCTCGGCCTGCCAGGGGGTGTCGGCGCCGAATGCGTACCCCTCGGTCGAAACCCTCCGCTGGTAGAGCAGAACGAGTTCCTGGGCGATCTCGCGCACGGCGGATCGCACCCGGGTCTTCGACGCCGCGAAATCGCTGCCGCCGAGACGGTGGAGCGACGGGGTCTCGCCGCCGATGTAGGGCCGGAGCGAACCGATCTGGTCGGAGGGGACATAGAGCTTGTCGGCCCCCTTGTAGGCGAGCAGGAGGTAGTCGCGTTCCGCCCCGCCGATCGCTCGGGTCACCATGCCCTCGTAGCGACCGACGCCGTGGTGCTCGTGGACCACGTAGCTGCCCGGGCGAAGACCCTCGAAGGTGGTCGTCGCCCCACGGGGGCGGGGCCGGCGATGCGCGCGGCGCCGTCCGGTCAGATCAGCCTCGGCGACCACGGCGAGTCGCGCTCGGGGCAGATGCCAACCCCGATGCAGCGGGGCCACGATGACGTAGGCCCCGGGCCGCGACATGTCGGTTCCGGCGGTGGCCGGGGTCAACTCGAGTCCGTGCTCGAGCATGGTCTCACGGATGCGGTTCGCCGACCCCTCACCGTCGGCAGCGACCACCACCCTCGAGCCGGCCGCGATGAGCTCGGTGAGCCTGGTCGTGAGCCCGGAGACATCACCACCGACGGGACCCCACCCGGACGACTCGACGATGGGGGTGTCCGGAGAGTCGGGCGCTGAGTCGATGGTCCAGAACGAACCGGTGCCCGAGAGCAGCCGATCGGGGTCGACGTGCAGCCGGGGGAAGGCGATGTCGGGGTCGCGCGCCCAGGTCTGGGCGAGGGTCCGGGCCAGATCGTCCTCCTCGGCGATCAGGTCGGCCGCGCGGTCGCGCATCCTCCGAGGTTCGATGAGAACCACCCGGGCCTCATCGGGCAGGAGATCGGTGATGAGCGCGTCGGACTCGGTGAGCCACGGCAGCCAGGACTCCATGCCGTCGAAGTGGGTGCCCTCCGCCAGTCGCTCCCACTGCTCGCGACCCCACGGATCGGTCGACACCAGGGTCTCCGCGCGAGCCCGAACCGAGTCATCGGGGGTGAGCTCGCGGGCCGGGAAGATTCGGGTCGAGGCGATGTCGTCGATCGAGCGCTGATCGTTGACGCTGAACTCGGTGAGTCGATCGACCTCGTCGCCCCACAGGTCGATACGCACCGGGCGATCCGCCGTCGACGGGAAGACATCGATGATCGCGCCCCGGCGGGCGAACTCGCCGCGGTGCTCCACCAACTCCTCGCGCCGGTACCCCGCGGCGACGAGGCTCCTCACGATGTCATCGGGGTCGATGACATCCCCGTGGGCGACCTCGACGGGGACGACCGAGTCCGAGCCGGGACCGAGACGCTGGAGGAGGGCGCGGACCCCGGCGACGATGACGCGCGGGCATCGCTCAGCGTGGCGCAGTCGCCAGAGCACCTCGAGCCGGCGGCCCATCGTCTCGATCGCGGGGGACACCCGCTCGAAGGGAAGGGTCTCCCAGGCGGGGAACAGCGCGACCGGGTCGGCCGGGAGCAGCTGACAGAGATCGTCGTGGAGTCGGGCGGCGTCGGTGCCCGTCGCGCAGGCAACGAGGAGGGGACGGCGTTCCGAGAGTCGCGCGAGGGCGGCGAGCGACACCGGCCGCGCCACCTCGGCGACCGCGAGCCGGGCCGACGGGTCGCCGAGTGCCCGCATGACCGCGGGCTCGTCGCGGAGCAGGCCGACGATCGACCCGAGCGGCGCCTCGGTCATCGCGAGTTGATGTCCTGCATCGTCTCGGCGACCCCGCGCCGGACGATCGACTCCACCGCGTCGGCGGCGATCTCGATCGAGACATCGAGGACCTCGCGCTGCTTCGCCGGGATCCTCGACAGCACGTGATCTGCCCCTCGCCCCGCCGACGGGGGCTTGCCGACCCCGATGCGGATACGGAGGTAGTCCTGGGTGGAGAGCGATGACGTGATGCTCCGAAGACCGTTGTGCCCCGCCAGCCCGCCACCGGCCTTGACCCGAACGATGCCGGGCTCGAGGTCGAGTTCGTCGTGCACGACGATGATCCGCTCCGGATCGGTGAAGCGGAACCTCTTCACCAGCGAGGCAGCGGCGCGTCCCGACTCGTTCATGAACGTGAGCGGCACGGCGAGCACGACCCGGGTCTCCCCGATGCGGCTCTCGGCGACCGCCGCATCGTTCTTGCCGGTGCGCATGGTGTCGCCGAGCCGTCCAGCCAGCAGGCGAACCGCGTCCTCCCCGACGTTGTGGCGGGTGTGCTCGTACCGGCGGCCCGGATTTCCGAGACCGAGGACGAGCCAGTCGAAGCTGCCGCCGCTCCCACTGTCACGACCCCGGCCGAACATCGGGTCAGTTCATCCTCGCGCCGGGTAGCGCGGGATCACTCGGCGTCGTCGGCAGGGGCGTCGTCGGAGGAGGCGTCGTCTCCGGAGCCCTCGCCCTCTTCGCCTTCGCCCTCTTCGCCCTCGCCCTCTTCCTCGGAGGTCTCTTCCTCCTCCTCGGCGGCGGTGCGCAGGATCGTCACGGTGACGACCGGCTGGTCCTCCTCGTGGGCGAAGACGCATCCGGCGGGGACGGGGAGCTGACCGACGGTGATGACGTCGTCGACGGTCATCTCCGAGATGTCGATCTCGATCGAGTCGGGAATGGTGCGAGGAGTGGTGGTGACCTGGATCTCAGCCATCTGCAGGTCGACAAGGCCGTTGTTCATGGCGACCTCCTTCGCCTCACCGAGGAGGACCACCGGCACGCTCACGGTGATCTCAACGTCGAGGTTCACCTGGAGGAAGTCGATGTGGCTCACGGTGCGGCGCACCGGGTGGCGCTGCATTTCCTTGACGATCGCTGGGTACACCGTGCCGTCGACGGTCAGGTCGAGAACGGTGTTGACGCCCGAGGGGCCCGACAGGGCGGCGCGCAGGTCGCGGCGGTCGACGGAGACGCTGATCGGCGTCATGCCGAGGCCGTAGACGACGGCGGGGATGCGGTCCTCGCGGCGGAGCCGACGGGAGGAGGGGCTACCGGTCTGACGGCCGGTTTCGGCGATGAGAACGTTGCTGGACATGTGCGGCCTCGATGGTCTGGAGTTCGGTCGGGCGGGGCCCGAAGCGGCGTCCGTCGAGGCTATCGGCGGCCTCGCGGGCCCACACCCGCGCCCGTCGGCGTTCAGGCGTAGTTCTCGCCGGAGAAGATCTCGCTGACGCTGGTGTCGTCGAACACCGCCGAGAGCGCCTCCGCGATGAGCGGGGCGATCGAGAGGACCTCGATCTGGGGGAGCTGCTTCTCCTCGGGCAACGGGAGGGTGTTGGTCAGAACGACCCGTGCGATCGGGGAGTTCTTCAGACGGTCGACGGCAGGGCCGGAGAGCACACCGTGGGTGGCCATCGCCCACACCTCGGTCGCGCCCCGGTCGAGCAGGATCTCCGCTGCCGAGACGATCGTGCCACCCGTGTCGATCATGTCGTCGGTGAGGATGCACAGCCGTCCGGCCACGTCACCGATGACCTCCTTGGCCTCGACGACGTTCGCCTGGCCCTTCGGTCGACGCTTGTAGATGAAGGCGATGTCGGCCTCGCAGTCATGCAGGTGCTGGGCCATCCGCTCGGCCACCTTGATGCGACCCGAGTCGGGGGAGACGATCACCGGCGCGTCGGGAGCCTGAGCCCGGATGTAGGCCTCGAGCACCGGGGCTGCGGTGAGGTGGTCGACCGGTCCGTCGAAGAACCCCTGGATCTGGCCCGAGTGGAGGTCGATGGAGATGAGACGGTTGGCTCCGGCGAGGCGGAACATGTCGGCGATCAGACGGGCGGTGATCGGCTCGCGTCCCTCGGCCTTGCGGTCCTGACGGGCGTAGCCGTAGAAGGGGCACACCGCGGTGATGCGCTTGGCTGAGGCCCGCTCGGCGGCGTCGATCATGGTGAGCTGCTCCATGATCGAGTCGTTCACCGAGCGACCGTCGATCCCGTAGTGACTCTGCATGATGAAGACATCGGTGCCGCGCACGCTCTCGGCGAACCGGGGGCGGATCTCACCGTTGGAGAACTCGACGATGTTCGGATTGCCGAGCGACATGCCGAGATGGGAGGCCACCTCCTCCGCCAGCGTCGAATGGGTCCGACCGCTGTAGACCGCGAGCTTCTTCGTGGTGACCTTCTCGAGTGGTTCCAAGTGTCTGCTCTCCTCGCCCCCGGGGCATCGCGTTCAGCGGTCGTCGGAGGCAGTGTAGAACGTGCCGCTCACCCCGCTTGAAGGCACGGTGGCTCCGGCGGGCAGGTGGGCGAACGGTCCGACGTGGGCAGCGTCGCCGACAGTGGCGCCGGCACCCACGGTGTTCTCCACCACGCACTCGCGTCCGACGACGCAGTCCTCGAGATGGGTGAACGGCCCGATCCGCGAGCCGTCACCGACCGAGGTGGTTCCGCGGAGGATGGTTCCCGGGTAGAGGGTGACGTCGGTCCCGATCGTCACGGTGACGTCGAGGAAGGTCTGTCGCGGGTCGAGCATCGTGACCCCCTCGCTCAACCAGTGACGATTCGTGCGGTTGCGCATCTCCCGTTCAGCGAGGGCGAGTTGCCACCGGTCGTTCACTCCCTGGGTCTCTGCCGGGGACACACGGACGCAGCCGACCCGATGACCGAGGTCGGCCAACTGGGCGATCACGTCGGTCAGGTAGTACTCGCCCTGGGAGTTGTCGGCGTCGAGGTTGCGCAGCGCCGGTCCGAGCAGGTCACGACGGAAGGCGTAGACACCGGTGTTCCACTCCTTGATGTCGAGCTCCTCCGGGCTCGCATCCCGCTGCTCGACGACGCGCAGCACCCGTCCGTCCGCCGCCCGGACCACCCGTCCGTAGCCGGTCGGGTCGTCGAGGGTGCTGGTGAGCACCGTGGCCGCATTCCCGTTCTCCTGATGGGAACGGGTCAACTCGGCGAGGGTCTCGGCGCGGAGCAGGGGAGTGTCACCGGGCAGGACCAGGACGACCGAGTCGTCGTAGTCGTCGCCGTCGAGGCACGCCATCCCGACCGCAGTCGCATCGCCCGTCCCGTTCTGCTCGACCTGCTCGGCGAATCGGACCCCCGCCCACTCGGGGGCCAGGCGGGCCACCTCGTCGGACACCAGACCTCCCTCGTGTCCGACCACGACCACGGTCGCGGTCGGTCGCACCGACTCGAGGGCGTGGACGACGTGCAGCAGCATCGGTCGACCACAGATCGAGTGGAGGGGTTTGGGGGTGCGGGACCGCATCCGGGTTCCGACACCGGCCGCGAGGATGATGGCCGAGATGTCCATGTGGTTCCGGGGAGAGGACTCGAACCCCTACACGCGGCACCAAAAACCGCTGTCCTGCCAATTAGACGACCCCGGACGGTCTCTCGGATCAGCGGGTGATCCGTGCCTCACACGGTATCCGGCGGGGAGAGCCGGCCCGACCCCGTTCGGAACGGCCGCTCAGCCGGTAGCGTGCCCGCCCTATGGGTTCGCTCGTCAAAAAGCGCAGGAAGCGCATGCGTAAGAAGAAGCACAAGAAGATGTTGAGGCGTACGCGTCACCAGCGCCGCAAGTAGTTCCTGGCACGCAGTCTCCGAGTCGAATCCGCGTCGCGCTATAGCGCCGACGTCTCGACCACTCGAGCGCCCTCGTCGGTCAGACCGGCGAGGGCGTCGCCATGTCTGCCCTCGAGGAACCAGGTGGCCCCGCTCCCGGCGAGCGTCGGCGTCGCCCCGGCGAGCTCGGCGATGCGATCCCGCCAGACGCCGAGCACCGGATTGACCGAGATGGCCGCCTCCTCGAGATCGTTCACCGCGTCGGTCGGCCGGTCCTGGAGCGCATCCCACGCGGCGTACACGGCCGGCGTGGATGAGACCACCGGCGGGATGACGAGGGTGACGTCCAGAGGCCGCCGCTCCAGTGGCTCGACGATCTCGCCGATACCGGTCACCCGGGCCCGTCCGCCGACCAGGCAGAAGGGGATGTCGGCGCCGAGACCCGAGGCCGCGATCGGATCGGTGCACCCGGCCCATCGAAGCACCGCGGCTGCGTCGGCGGAGCCGCCACCGAGTCCTCCCCCAGGGGGGATCGACTTGTGCAGCCGAATCGACGCGCTGCGGCCCGCCAACTCGAGGGCACGGAGGCAGAGGTTGTCACCGTCGGTCGGCACGCCGTCCGCGAAGGGTCCTGAGACCGTGAGTTCAGAGGTCGACGCATCGACGATTTCCAACCGATCGGCGAGGGCGAGCGACACCATCTCGGCATCGATGAGATGGAACCCGTCATCGCGGACCCCGGTGATACGCAACGTCAGGGTGAGCTTGGCGTGGGCGGCGACGGAGGTCACGATGATCCCACCGCATCCGTGAGCGCGTACCACTCGTCGAGGGAGAGCGTCTCGGGACGCGCGGTCGGCTCGACGCCGGTGGCAGCCATCGTGGCCTCGCCGACGAGGCCGGCGAGCGACCGACGCAGCATCTTGCGGCGCTGACCGAAGCCGGCGCGGAGCAGTCGGTCGAACAACTCCTCGTCGACGGTCCGCACCGCCTCGCGGCGCACCAGTTCCACCAGCGCGGACTCCACCTTGGGTCTCGGGAGGAACACCGACGCCGGCACCTTCCCGACGATCTGGGCGTGGGCGCGGTGGGCCACCCGAACCGACACCGCTCCGTACTGCGTCGACCCGGGACCGGCCGCGAACCGTTGAGCGGCCTCGAGTTGCACCATGACGAGCATCCGCGAGATCGCCGGCACCCCGTTGAGCAGGTCGACGATCAGCGGGGTGGCGATGTTGTAGGGCAGGTTCGCGACCAGCGTCCACGAGGTCGATCCCTCGAGGAGGGACCCCCAGTCGAGGGACATCGCGTCGCCCTCCACCACCCACACTCGATTGGCGTCCGCCGTCACCTCGCGGAGCACCGGGACGATCCCGCGATCGACCTCGACAGCGGTGACCGCGGCCCCGGTCTCGGCGAGGGCCAGGGTGAGCGAACCGAGGCCCGCTCCCACCTCGACCACCGAGTCACCCTCGCCGACCCGAGCCAACTCAGCGATGCGTCGCACCGTGTTCGGATCGACGACGAAGTTCTGTCCGAGGTCGCGTCGCGGGGCGAGCCCGCTCCGGTCGAGCAGCGCCGACAGCGTCGGACGGGAGTGGGTCACCAGCGGTACTCCACCCTGATCGGCGCGTCGGTCGGATCGGCGATCTTGCTGAAGGCGATCGGATGCAACTCGACCTCCTGGAAGCCGGCCCGGTCCACGAGGGTGACGATGCACGACACCGAGCGGTTGTTCTCGATATTCGTGATCGTCACGTAGCGGCCGATCTCCGCCCCACGGGCGAAGCACAGGTCCTCCTCGGGCGACTCGTAGGTGAACGAGGCGAGCCCGGTGTAGGTGCCGTCGTCGGAGGGGATGGCGATGAACGCCCCCTCGGGTGGGGCGATCGTGACACGGCGCTCGAGATGGGCTGGGACTGGGACACCGAGGGGGTCATCGGTCTCGATCTCCGCCGCGGCGTCGGGCGCCGCGTCGACCGGGACCGACGTCGCGACCGACGTGACACCGCCGGGGTCGTCCTCGCGGTCGAGCAGAACGGCGGCCGGAACGGCGACGACGGTCAGGGCGAGCGCCATGGCGAAGCGTCGCCGCTGACGCACAACGGGGTCGACGCTCACGAGGGCCATGGATCATCCCGATCATCGAGTCCGAAGAAAATCCGGGTGTTCGACCGCGTCGCGTCCGCGACCGTCGTCACGGCGATGTCGCGGAGGTCGGCGATCGCCGTGCCCACGGTGGCGACAAGGGCCGGATGGTTCGGTCGCCCGCGATGGGGGACCGGAGCCAGGTAGGGGCTGTCGGTCTCGACCAGCATCGAGTCGAGCGGGCAGTGAACCGCCGCCTCGCGGAGGTCGGTCGCGCTCGGGAAGGTGACGATGCCCGAGAAGCTGACGAGTGCCCCGCGTTCGAGACAGCCCTCGAGCTCGGTCACACTCCCGGTGAAGCAGTGGAAGACGGTCCGGTCGGGGATGCCCTCGGCGTCGAGGATGTCGAAGGTCTCCTCCCAGGCCTCGCGGGTGTGGATCACCAGCGGTAGGGAACGTTCGTTGGCCCAGCCGATCTGGACGCGGAAGGCCTCGGCCTGTTGCTGTCGCGGGGAGTGGTCGTAGTGGTGGTCGAGCCCGGCTTCACCGACGGCCACGACCCGAGGGTGGTCGAGCAGATCCCGGATCGTGTCGGTGCCGTGCGAAGCCTCATGGGGGTGCAGCCCGACCGTGGCCCAGACATCTCGATGGCGGGCGGACACCTCGAGGGCCGAGACCGAGGTGGCGCGGTCGCAGCCGACCACCACGAAGGTGTCGACACCCCCGTCCCGCGCCGCCTCGAGGGCGGGATCGGTCCCATCGGGGATCCGCTCGTCGTAGACATGGCAGTGCGAGTCGGCCCAGCGCGCGGAACCCTGCTCTGCGTCGATGGCCTCGGTCGGCACCGGGATCAACTCCTGATGCGCGGGAAGAGCGGATCGCCCTTCGTGACGGTCAGTCCACCGGGGTAGCCACCCCACGCGGTGTCGTCGGGGAGTCGTCGGTCGGCGACGGAGCCAGCCAAGCCGAGCCGCTGCCAGATCGCGTCGGCGGTGGAGGGCACCGCTGGCCAGGCGAGGAGCGTCACGATGCGCAGGGCCTCGAGGGCGTCGCCCATGACGGCGTCGAGGTCGGCCCCCGGTGACATCTTCCAGGGCTCGTTCGCCTCCAGGAAGGCGTTGGTGGCGCGAATGAGCGACCAGGTGGCCTCCAGGGCGCGCGACGGGGCGACCGCATCCCAGCCGGCGGTCGTCTCGGCGACCGCGGTCGCGGCGGCCGCGGCGAGCGGGGAGTCGTCGCGTGGGGCGGGGCCAATGCCGCCGCACGACTTCCCGACGACGGTCGCCACCCGGGAGGCGAGGTTGCCGAGGTTGTTGGCGAGGTCCGAGTTGTAGCGGGCGACGAGTCCCTCGTAGGAGAAGTCGCCGTCGGAGCCGTAGGAGGTCTCGGCGAGCACGTAGTAGCGGAACCCGTCGACCCCGACGGTGTCGACCAGATCGAGTGGGTTGACGACATTGCCGGTGCTCTTGGCCATCTTCTCGCCGTCGACGAGGAGCCAACCACCGACCGCCCAGCCCTTGGGCAGATCGACACCGGCGCTCATCAACATGGCCGGCCAGTAGACGCAGTGATGGCGGATGATGTCCTTGCCGATGAGGTGGTAGTCGACCGGCCAGCGTTCGGTGTAGTCGACGGAGTCGTCGCCGAAGCCGGTGGCCGACAGGTAGTTGGTGAGCGCGTCGAACCAGACATAGGCGACATGGCGCTCATCCCAGGGGAGTCGGATGCCCCAGTCGAGGCTCGTGCGGCTCACCGAGAAGTCTCGGAGGCCACCACGGATGAGGCCGAGGGCCTCGTTGCCCCGGAACTCGGGCACGATCGCGCCGGGATGGGCCGCGTACCAGTCGAGGAGACGGTCCTGAAAACGACTGAGACGGAAGAAGTAGTTCTCCTCCTCGAAGTGGTCGACCGGCCGTTTGTGGATCGGGCAGAGGTCGTCATCGAGCAGCTCGTCGTCGGTGTAGTACTCCTCGCAGGCCACGCAGTACTTGCCGGAGTAGGTGTCGAGCTCGATGTCACCGGCGTCGTAACAGCGTTGGAGCATCTCGGAGACGGCTGCGTGGTGTCTCGGTTCCGTGGTCCGGATGAAGTCGTCGTTGGCGATGTTGAGCCGGCTCCAGGCATCGGCGAACTTCGGGGCGATCGAGTCACAGAACTCCTGCGGGGACCGACCCGCGGCGTCGGCGGCCTGACGGATCTTGAGTCCGTGTTCGTCGGTTCCGGTGAGGTAGAGGACGTCATCACCGAGCAGTCGGTGCCAGCGGGTGAGCGCGTCGCCGACGATCGTCGTGTAAGCGTGGCCGAGGTGCGGCTCGGCGTTCACGTAGTAGATCGGCGTGGTCACGTAGAAGCGGCTCACCTCCTTGACGCTACCCAGCCTCCCGATAGCGTCCTCGTCGTGCCCGGGGAGTTCGCCGTCGCGACAGCCGTGACGCCCCGCGAGGCCGACCGCGACGGGCCCTCGACCGTCTTCGACTGCGAGGTGGTCGACGGGTGGGACATCGGCGGTAACGCCAACGGTGGGTACCTGCTCGCGATGGCGGGACGCGCCATGTCCGAGGTGGTCGGGCGACCTCCGCTGACCGTCACCGCCCACTACCTCTCGCCGGGACTCCCCGGACCCCACACGGTCACCGTCGAGGTGGTCAAGATCGGTCGGAGGATCGCGACCGCCACCGCGACCATGGTGTCGGACGCCTCCGGTCGCGAGGTGATGCGGCTGCTCGGTGCCTTCGGTGTCGGCGACCCGTCGGCCCCCTCGATCATCGCCGGGGCCCCACCGCGGTTGCCCGACTACGCCGACTGCGTCGTTGACCGACCCGGGCCGGATCAGCCCATGCCGACGATCTTCGCCCGGTTCGCGATGCGACTGGACCCGGAGTGCGCCGGTTTCCGCGAGGGCAGGCCGAGCGGGACGGCGGAGATGCGGGGATGGTTCGAGTTCGCCGACGGTTCCGAGATCGACCCGATCGCGCTCCTGCTTGTCGTCGACGCGTTTCCTCCGCCGGTGTTCAACTCCGACCTTCCGGTGCTGTGGGTGCCGACGGTGGAACTCACCGCGCACATCCGCGGGGTGCCGGCTCCGGGCCCACTCGCGTGTGTCTACCGTTCTCGGTTCATCGCCGACGGGATGTTTGAGGAAGACGGCGAGGTCTGGGACTCAACCGGCCGGCTCGTCGCCCAGTCGCGTCAACTCGCGCTCACCCCGCTCGGCTGACCCGCGCCACGACCGGTATCGCGCGCCGCGCTCGCCGGGCGCCCACCGACATGCCGACCACGAACGCACCGGCAGCGACGGCGGTGGTCGCGACCCCGGCCAGCACCCGACGGATGACCGTGCGCGACCGCTGACGGAAGTGCACGATCGGCCAACCATTGCGTCGCGCGTGCCGCTCGAGCCTGCCGTCGGGATTGACCACCACGGGATGTCCGACCGCTGACAGCATCGGCAGGTCGCTCGAGGAGTCGCTGTAGGCGTAGCACTGGGCCAGGTCGAGGTTGTCCCATCGGGCCAACTGCTCGATCGCCTCCACCTTGCCCTCGCCGTAGCAGAACGGTCCCTCCAGCTCACCGGTGTACACGCCGTCGTGCACCTCACCGCGGGTGCCGATCGCTCCGGTCATGCCGAGGGAGAGCGCGAGCGGCTCGACGATCTCCTGCGGCGCGGCCGACACGATGAACGTCGAGCGGTTCGCATGACGGTGGATGTCGAGCAGGCGTCGCGCCTCCGGGCGGATGCGGCCGAGGAGGGTCGGAATGACCCGTTCGTTCAGCGACTGCAGATCGTCGCGCCGCTGCCCTCCGATGAAGCCGAGGATGCGGTCGCGGGCATCGGCAGCGACGTCGTTGCCGTGGTCGCCGCGGAGCTTGAACAGCGCGGCGCCGAGGGCGTCGCGCAACAACTCACGGGTCGGCATGAGCCGGGCGCTCTGCGCGGCGCGCGCCAACGTGAACGCCGACGACCCGCTGATGAGGGTCCTATCGAGGTCGAAGAAGGCGGCGCTCGGACCGCTCGATGCGACGTGGACGTACTCGCTCATCGGTCCGTTCCCGGATCGGTGTCGGGTTCCTTCGCCATCGCGATGACCAGATCGTAGGCCGTGCGACGCGGCACACCGAGTCGCCTCGCCACCGCGCTCGCGGCGTCGCGGCGCGATGCCCCGGCGGCCAGCTCGCCCTCGAGCATCCGACGGATCGTCGACTCGTCGACCGGTGTGTCCGGGGTCGGTCGAGCACCGAGGACGATCACGTACTCACCTCGCGGTGCGCCCACCTCGATCTCGCCGAGCGTCCCCCGGATCGTCTCCTCGTGGATCTTGGTCAGCTCCCTCGAGATCGCCACGGGTCGGTCGTCCCCGCAGACCTCACGCAGATCGACGAGGGTGCGCTCGAGGCGGTGGGGGGCCTCGTAGAGCACGACCGTGGCATCGCTCGAAGCCACGTCGGTGAGTCGTTCCGCCCGGTCGCGCCCCGATCTCGGGAGGAAGCCCTCGAAGGAGAACCTCGAGGTGTCGAGGCCACTCACCACCAGGGCCGCCAGGAGCGCGCTTGGCCCGGGCACGGCCTCGACCCGCAGTCCGGCCGCGGCGGCGGCCGCCACCAGGCGCGAGCCGGGATCCGACAGCGCCGGAGTGCCCGCGTCGCTGACCACCGCGACCGATGCACCCGACGCCACGAGGTCGATGACCTCGCCGATGAGGTCGAACTCGGTGTGCTCATTGCAGACCGCCAGCCGTCGAGCCGAGACGCCGAGGTGCTGGAGCAGTCGGCCGGTGCGACGGGTGTCCTCGCAACACACGAGGTCGGCCGCGGCGATCGCTTCGATCGCCCGCGGTGAGATGTCTGAGAGGTTGCCGATCGGGGTCGAGATGAGGTGGAGGGCGCCGCTCACCGGTCGTCGTCCCTGATCTCGATGTGGTCTCCCACCCGGAGCCCCCAGCGAGCGAACGCGCCGGCTCGGGCCTCGATGATCGTGCGAGCGGTCAGCACGGGCACCCCGACACGGTGACGTTGTATTCGCGCCGTCTTGATGACGACCCCGTCTCGATCGAGATAGGCCACATCGAGCGGGAACCGCATTCCGACGGTGTGCACCCAGCGACACGGCCGCAGCACCAGTGCCCCGTCGAGATCGTCGCGTCCGAGCAGGCCGCGGCGACGCTCCGAGCGCGACTCGGCGATCTCGGTCGAGGCCATCACACGGGTGTCGTTGACGAGCCAGGGCACGTCCAGAGTGTGTCACCTCCGTCGACGCGGAGGACGGTCCCCGAGAGGCGATTCGTCGGGCTCGGCTCGGGTCAGACGTTGAAGCGGAACTCCATCACGTCGCCGTCGCGACCGATGTAGTCCTTCCCCTCGACCCGGAGTCGACCAGCCTCCTTCGCGGCCTGCCACGAACCGAGTTCGAGCAGTTCGTCCCAGGCGATCACCTCGGCCCGAATGAAACCCCGCTGGAAGTCGGAGTGGATCCGGCCGGCACAGACCGGCGCGGTGGAGCCCTCGTAGAAGGTCCAGGCCCGACTCTCCTTCTCGCCGGTGGTGAAGTAGGTGCGCAGGCCGAGCAGATGGTACGAGGAGCGCACCATCCGGAAGAGCGCCCCCTCGCCGAGGCCGAATCCCTCGAGCATCTCGGCGCGTTCTGCGGGATCGGCGATCGCTGCTGCCTCCGCCTCGAGTTGGACGCACATGCCGATGACCTCGACGTTGTCCCCGGCGTCGTTGAACTCGGCCGCCACCCGCGCCTCCGCATCGGGGATCGCGTCGAGTTCCTCCTCTCCGACGTTGACGACGGCGAGGACCCGCCGGTTGGTGAGCAGGAAGTAGGGCGCGAGGGTCTCACGGTGCGCGGCGCTGAGGCCGGCGCGGTAGAGCGGACGACCGTCGCTGAGGGCCGACTCCGCCGCGCGGAGGGCGTCGAGCTCGTCGCCGAGCCCCTTGTCGAGTTTCGACTGTCGTTCGACGGCGGCGAGGCGCTTCTCGACCGTCTCGAGGTCGGCGAGGGCCAGTTCCAGTTCGACCACGCGGAGATGCTCGAGGGGATCGGAGGGACCCGGAACGTCATCGTCGGCGAAGGCGCGGAGCACGAACACGATCGCGTCGACCTCGCGGATGTTGGCGAGGAACTTGTTGCCGAGACCCTCCCCCTTGGAGGCACCCTCGACGAGACCGCCGATGTCGACCACCTCGACAGCGGCGTGGATGGTGTTCTTCGAGGCCGACATCGCCGCGAGCCGCTCGAGCCGTTCGTCGGGCACCTTGGCCACTCCGATGTTGGGGTCCTTGGTCGCGAAGGCGTACGGGGCCGCGAGGGCACCACCCCCGGTCAACGCGTTGTAGAGCGAGCTCTTGCCCGCGTTCGGCAGGCCGACGAGTCCGAATCGCTCCATGGCCGGGAGACGCTACCGCCGGCCGGGGTCGGGAGGGGGCCCGACCGCCGGCCAGCGAGACGCGATGTCGAGGGGGGCGTCGACACCGCATCCGGCGTCAAGGGGCTGGGGGGAGCCCCGACGCCGCGACGGATCAACTGGGGGAGTCGGCTCCGTCGGCGAGCTGGGCGCGAACCTCGTCCATGTCGAGTTCGCGGACCTGACGCAACAGGTCGTCGAGGGCGCCCTTGGGGAGGGCGCCGGGCTGAGCGAAGAGCTGCACCCCGTCGCGGAAGATCATGAGGGTCGGGATCGACATGATCCCGAGCGAGCCGGCGAGCTGCTGCTCGGCCTCGGTGTTGACCTTCGCGAAGGTCACATCCGGGTTCTCCGAGGCAGTCTCCTCGAAGATCGGCCCGAACATCTTGCAGGGACCGCACCACTCGGCCCAGAAGTCGACGAAGGTGATCCCGTCGGCGGTCACGGTGCTCTCGAAGGTGTCGAGTGTCAGTTCGGTGGTGCTCATCGTGGTGTCCTGTCGTGTCGGAGAACGCGTCGCGAGAGTGTTCTCGCTCATGTTCGGCTCCGATGACAACAGCCGGGAGGTTCGGACTATTCCGTCGGATCCACCCCGGTGGGCCGGTTGCGAGACCGACCGACGGCCGTAGACTCGCCGTCCTATGTCGAAGAAGACCAAGAAGCGCAAGGCGCGCCTGCGTCGCTCCAAGGCGAACCACGGCAAGCGCCCGAACATGGGTCGCGGCTGACGCCGACCTCGGTCTCCGACGTTCCCATGCTCCGGCCGTGACGATTCGGCTGAGCAACCTCATCCTCCCGGGTTCCCCGTCCGCATGGGACGCGGTCGTCCCCGAACCCCTTCGAAGTCTCGACGGCGCGCTCCGTCTCGCCCCGACCGGCCTGCGATGGCTGGATCCCCCGTTGGAAAGGCTGTCCTGGGAGTTCGAGTCGTCCGACGAGGGCAGTGATCTCGACTGCGACGGGGTGCCCGTCCGAGTCGTCGAACCGGAGGTGGATCACACGGAGCCTGGATCCACACCGGCTCATGGCGCGTCGATCGATCACGTCGTCGTCGTCACCGACTCGATCGAGCGCACCTCGGGCGCTGTGGAACACCTCACCGGTGAGGGGCTCCGCCGCATCCGAGACACCGGTCAGGTCCGTCAGGGCTTCCATCGGCTCGGCCGAGGCGGCACCATCCTCGAACTGGTGGAGCGCCCCGGCGCACCCACATCGCTGTGGGGGTTCGTGCTCACCGTTCCCGACCTGGACGCGGCGGTCGCCAACGCCCGGGGTCTGATCGCGCCGGCGCGAGACGCCGTGCAGCCGGGTCGGAGGATCGCGACCGTCGAGCGCGCCGCCGGACTCGGCACCGCGGTGGCGTTCATGTCGCCCGAACCCCTCGACTGAGCGGTGCGACCCGAGGAGGTGGGCGCGTCGATAGCGTCTCGGGTCATGGATCGGCGGATCGTGCTGCTCCTCGCCGCCTCGGTCGCCGTCTCCTGTGGGGCGTCCGACGAGACCGAACCGGTCGCCGAGGCTGCCGCGGCGACCACCACCGTCGAGGTGGTCGAGTCGACCGTTCCCGAGACCACCATCGCGCCGGCTTCGACGACGACGGTCCCGGAGACGACGACCACGACGACCGTTCCCGAACCGGTCGTTGAGAGCGGCGACTGCTCGATCTCATCCACGCTGACGCGCGGCACCGTGTCGGAGGAGGTGCGCTGCATCGAGCGTCACCTCTGGGCCGCCGGCTACTTCGCTGGTCAACCCGATGACATCTTCGATATCGAGACCGCCCGGGCCGTGCTGGACTACCAGGCGAACACCAATCTCATCGTGGACGGGATCGCTGGCCAGCAGACCTCCGAGATGCTCGGACTGTGGGTCACGCCGCCTCCGCCCGAACCCGACCCCGAGACCTGCGCCGACATCGACAACGGCTCGGTCATCGATCGTGAGTTCCAGCGCTCCTGGCTGTGCTCCGAGGGCGAGATCATCCACGTCTTCCCGATCACGACCGCGTGGAACCAGCCCGATCCGGCCGACTACCGCGTCCTCGAGAAGGACATGGAGGCGTCCTCGATCGAGACCGGCTCGTACACCGAGATGACCCACTTCGTGGTCTTCACCCGTGGCAAGTTCCAGGGCGCCCGGGTCGGCTACCACTCGGTGCCCACCCACCCCGACGGCGAGTTCATCCAGACCCTCGAGAGCGTCGGCACCGAGGAATTGCATGGTCAGTCCTCGGGGTGCATCCGGGCCCGTCCGGATGATGCGGTGCTGGTATGGGATCACCTCGAGGTCGGCGACACCGTGAGGGTGATCTCGTGAGTCGGCCGATGTCGGCGCATTTGCGGCGTCTGGAGTCAGAGGCGGTGCATATCTTCCGGGAGGCGGTGGCCGGTTCGGAGCGGCCGGCGATGCTGTATTCGGTCGGCAAGGACTCGTCGGTGTTGTTGCATCTGGCGCGCAAGGCCTTTCATCCGGCGCCGTTGCCGTTCCCGGTGGTGCATGTGGACACGACGTGGAAGTTCTGCGAGATGTACGAGTTCCGCGATGCGACGGCGGAGCGTCTCGGTCTCGATCTGATCGTGCATCGGAATCCTGACGCGGTGGAGCGGGAGATCAACCCGTTCGATCATGGTTCGGCGGTCCATACCGATGTGTGGAAGACCGAGGGTCTCAAGCAGGTGATCGAGGCCTATCGGTTCGACACCTGTTTCGGTGGGGCCCGGCGTGACGAGGAGAAGTCGCGGGCGAAGGAGCGGATCTTCTCGGTGCGCTCCGCGCAACATCGTTGGGATCCGAAGCGGCAACGTCCCGAGTTGTGGGACCTGTACAACACGCGGCGGGTCAATGGTGAGACCCTTCGGGTGTTCCCGATGTCGAACTGGACCGAGTCCGACATCTGGATGTACATCCGTGATCAACGGATTCCGATCGTGTCGTTGTACCTCGCGGCTGAGCGGCCGGTGGTGTGGCGTGACGGCACGTGGATCATGGTGGACGACGATCGGATGCGTCTCGCTGAGGGCGAGCAGGTCGAGGTGCGCAGCGTGCGGTTCCGGACGCTCGGTTGCTACCCGCTCTCGGGAGGTGTCGAGTCGTCGGCGTCGACACTTGACGAGGTGATCGCCGAGACCCTCGCGTCGACCTCGTCGGAACGGCAGGGTCGCCTCATTGATATCGACGGCGCGGCCTCGATGGAGCGCAAGAAGCAGGAGGGGTACTTCTGATGACCCCGGAGCTTGACCAGATTCGGTTGATCACCTGCGGAAGCGTCGATGACGGCAAGAGCACCCTGCTCGGTCGGCTGCTGTATGAGACCCATCAGATCTACGAGGATCAACTCGCGGCGCTTGAGCGTGACTCGAAGGTGTCGGGCACGACCGGCGGCGGACTTGACCTGGCGTTGCTGACCGATGGTCTCGCGGCGGAGCGGGAGCAGGGGATCACCATCGATGTCGCCTATCGGTTCGTGACCACCGCTCGACGACGGTTGATCATCGCGGACTCGCCCGGGCACGAGCAGTACACGAGGAACATGGTGACCGCGGCCTCGACCGCCGACGTCGCCGTCCTCCTGATCGACGCCCGACACGGGGTGCTGACCCAGACCCGACGTCATCGCCTCATCACGCACCTTCTCGGTGTGGAGCACGTGGTGCTCGCGGTCAACAAGATGGACCTCGTCGACTGGTCGCAGGCACGTTTCGATGAGATCGTCGCCGACTACGAGACCTTCAGCCACGGTCTCGATGGGCGGCCAACGACTGCGATCCCGATGAGCGCGCTCCTCGGTGACAACGTGGTCGAGGGCTCAGAGCATCTCGACTGGTACGACGGGCCGACCCTGCTGGGGCTACTCGACGGCATCGACGTGACCGAGCCGACCGGGTCGCGACTCCGGCTCCCAGTGCAGAGCGTGCTCCGACCCGACTCGGGGTTCCGTGGGTACGCGGGCCGGATCGTGTCCGGGGCGCTCGATGTTGGATCGTCGGTGCGGGTCCTTCCCTCCGGGGTGGTCACGACCGTCGAGCGGATCGTCGTCATGGACGCCGATGGCGGTGACCTCGACCTCGACACGGCAACCGCCGGTGACTCGGTGACGGTCTGCCTCGGTTCTGAGGTCGACTGCAGTCGTGGTGACGTCATCACCGCCGCGGACGACCCGGCCGAAGTCGCCGACCAGTTCCAGGCCGATGTGGTGTGGATGCACGAGTCGCCGATGCTCCCGGGCCGGCCGTATCTGGCGCGGATCGGCACCTCGACCGTCGGCGCGACGCTGTCGGGCCCCCGATGGCGTGTCGATGTCAACACCGGCGAGCATCTCGCCGCGGAGACCCTCGAACTCAACGACATCGGTGTGTGCAACCTCTCCTTCGACCGGCCGGTCGCCTTCGACGCCTACGCGGACTGCCGTGGCACCGGCAGCCTGATCATCATCGACCGCTACACCGGTGACACCGTCGGTGCCGGCATGATCCGTTTCGCCCTTCGACGAAGCTCCAACATCCATTGGCAGGCCACAACGGTCGACGCCGAAGCGCGTGAGCGCCTCAAAGGCCACCGGCCCGCCGTCGTCTGGTTCACCGGACTCTCCGGATCGGGCAAGTCGACCGTCGCCGATGAGGTCGAGCGCCGACTCCACGCCCGAGGAGTGCACACCTACCTCCTCGACGGAGACAACGTTCGTCACGGGTTGAACCGAGACCTCGGCTTCACCGACACCGACCGAGTCGAGAACATCCGCCGAGTCGCCGAGGTCGCCGCGCTCATGACCGACGCCGGACTCGTAGTGCTCACCTCCTTCATCTCACCGTTCCGCGCCGAGCGCGACCTCGCTCGCGAGCGCATCGGTGACCACTTCATCGAGGTGCACGTCGACGTGCCGATCGAAGTCGCCGAGGAACGCGACCCGAAGGGTCTCTACGCCAAAGCACGAGCCGGAGAGCTCGCGAACTTCACCGGCATCGACTCACCCTACGAACGACCCGAGAACCCCGAACTCGTCATCGATACCTCGACCAGCTCAGTCGAAGAATGCGCACAGGCCGTCATCGATGCCCTTGAGTCGCGCGGTCTGATCGGTTGACGAACACTCAGTCGTAGCGGTCCGCGAGCTCCGCCAGATGGGCGATGCCCTCCTCGCACTCCCCGTTCAGCGAGCACCATCGACACGAGGACTGCGGTCGTTTCACCGGGGAGCGGCCCTCGAGCAACTCGACCGCGCTCCCCAGACCGTCGAGGGTGCGATGCATCGCCGACCGGAGCATCTCAAGGGTGACATCCTCGGGCACCACCCGCCCGGCATCGAGGTAGAAGCCGGCCACCTTGCGCGGCGGGACGCCAGTGCGGAGCGTCTCGAGGAGGGCGTAGAAGCGGAGGTCGTCGAGGTGGTTCGGGTAGGCGCCGCCGGTCTTCAGGTCGATGATGACCTTCCGGCTCTCGGGGCCGGCGGAACGACCGATGACGAGGTCGGCCTTCCCGGCGAGGGTGACGGCACCTCTCGCCGGCCACCGGAGTGACGACTCGACGACGGGAGCCCAGCGTCGGTCGAGGGGCGGGAAGGTCTCGAGGAACTTCACCACCGCGTCGATGCACGGGCCCCGCAGGTCGGCGAGGTCGGCCTCCCGAAGACCGGCGAGGAACGGACCGACCCCTGACCCCGCCTCGATGAGTCGTGCGATCGCCTCGTCGACCAGGTCGGCCGGGATGATCTCCGCTCGCCAGTGGACGAGCAGCTCGATGGCGCGATGGCTGACTGTGCCGACGGCATTACGGGTGTTCCACTCGAAGGAGTCGCCGTTGAGGTGCTGCTCCTCGCATCCGAGTACCGAGGTGAGCCGCGACTTGTTGATGAACAGGTCACCGCCCGTGGCCTCGACCCGCGAGGCGAGGTGTTCGAAGGCGTCGGTGAACTCAGCGATGAGGGTGTCGACCCGATCCCGTTCGAACACGAGTGGCTCAGCATCCCGCCGGAGCACCTCGAGGGTGGACTCCTGGGCCGGGGTCAGCTGAACGGGCTCCATGGGCGAACCATACCGATGGCTCGGACCCCGGTCAGGGCGTCACACCCCCCGGTCATGATCGAGTCATGCACCCGACCTCCCGACGCCGAACCCGAAGCCAACGAGCCACCCCAGCAGGAGGGTCGGGCAGTCTCGAGTTCGCGGGCGCGGTGAAGGTGCTCGGTGCCGTGGCGCGATCGATGGGCCTCGAGGCTCCCGGATTCCGCTCACCGCCTCGGCTGGTGGGTGTCGACCGCAGCGTGCGTCGTCGCCGGTCGACCACGGGCGCGGCGGCCCCCGCAGTGGTCTCGGTGCGGGTGCGCGACCGTCCCTGGCCGGCGGTTCTCGCCGACATGGTCGAAGGCGTGGTCGTCGCCAACGGTCTGGTCGCGCCCGAGGCCGACCGGGCGAGGTCCGCCCTGTGGGAGTCCGTCGCCGGCTCGGTCACACCCGCAGCCGATGCGGCCGGCACCGAGCGTCGGGTGGCCTGAGCGACGTCGTCCCTCCCGGGTCTACCCTTTCGATGTCGCCCGGGTGGTGGAATTGGCAGACACGGGGGGCTTAAACCCCCCTGGCTCGAGAGAGCCGTGCGGGTTCAAGTCCCGCCCCGGGCACTCGTGCTGAGCGGTGATGTCGCCACTCGTGAGTGGCGGCGTGCGATCGCCGTCGGCGCCGCTGCCCCGAAGCCACTCGGCCATCCGCACCGGCCACGACGCGAGGGCGGATCGAGCGGATCCACCTGAGGGTCATCCGCTCAGGCGGGTGGTCAGGTAGCGGTCGAAGTCGTAGACGTTGCGCTCGAGGTACGACAGCGGTGCCCGATCGAACTGTGGGCGGTCAACGCTGCGGCGGATCCCAGCCACCACAGGATGATCCTCGCTGTTGACCTTGTCGACGAGAGCGTTGATCCCGGCGACGAGGGCCTCGGGGTCGTCAGCCGCCTCGAGCGTGGCCGGAGCCACAGCGACCTGCCAGGCGATCCGAACCCGTTCGGTGTCGACGGGTGTGATCCGCAGGAACCACAGCCAGTCCGGCTGGAGTTGGATCACGAAACCG
>Ga0181567_10000296_pt1 | contig 36216 bp, 33 predicted proteins | sample 101ome_14_FD_133761 | JGI IMG/M metagenome (GOLD analysis project Ga0181567, IMG submission 133761) | Coastal salt marsh microbial communities from the Groves Creek Marsh, Skidaway Island, Georgia - 101403AT metaG (megahit assembly) | ecosystem: Environmental > Aquatic > Marine > Intertidal...
GTTCGCACAGCAATTCCCATTTTGTCCAAAATTGTTCCGATGTCATAGGGGTGAATTTCTCCTATATTGAATGAAATTACCGCAGTTTTATGGGGGGCCTGACCGTATATTTTTAAGCCTGGTATTTGGGAAAGTTGGTCGGTTGCGTAGTGGAGTAATTCTTGTTCGTAGGCTGCAATGTGGTTCAGACCGATCGAATGGATATAATCAATAGCTGCTCCAAAGGCAATGCCGCCAGCGATATTGGGGGTTCCAGCTTCAAATTTATGTGGCAAATCGGCGTAGGTCGTCTTTTCAAAACTCACAGTGGCGATCATTTCACCCCCTCCCTGATATGGCGGTAAGGCGTTTAGGAGGTCGGTTTTTCCATATAAAATTCCTACCCCGGTAGGTCCACACATTTTGTGTGCTGATGTAACATAGAAATCTACGTCCAACGCTTGGAGGTCGGTTTCGATGTGCGGTGCAGCTTGCGCCCCGTCGATTAATATTTTTGCACCCACCGTATGCGCCTCAACTATCAATGACTCTATGGGGTTGATGGTCCCAAGCGCATTGGAAACATGATTGACAAAAACCAAACGGGTGTTTGGGGTCAAAAGGCTTTTGTATGCGGCTAGATCTAACGTCCCATCGGGCAACATCGGAATCACTTTGAGTTTTGCACCTGTTTTTTCACAAAGCATTTGCCAGGGCACGATATTGGAATGGTGCTCCATGGCCGAAACCAAAAGCTCGTCACCCGGGACCAACAAGGCTTGATAGCCCGCAGCGACGATATTGATCGCATTGGTTGTCCCAGAAGTAAAAATGATTTCGTGGGGATGTAAGGCGTTAAAATGTTTTTGGATTTTTTGTCGTGCTTGTTCGTAAGCATCGGTGGCTTCTTGACTCAGGGCATGAACCCCACGGTGGATGTTGGCATTGTAGCGTGCGTAATAATCAACTATGGCATCAATCACACAAGTAGGGGTTTGTGAGGTAGCGGCATTGTCAAAATAAACCAACGGTTGGTTATTGACCTTCCTTTTAAGGATTGGAAAATCCTCACGAATACGGGCGACATCGATCATTGCTTATAAATCAAAACCTAAGTTAACCCCGAGCTTTGAAGCAATCAAATGGTTGATGCGTTTTTTCAGTGCAGGAAGCTGCACACTTTCCAAAACGTTGTTGGCAAAGGCGTAGGTCAACAAGGCTTTGGCCTCCTTGCGAGGAATCCCGCGTGATCGAAGATAAAACAAGGCCTCTTCGTCGAGCTGTCCGATGGTACAGCCGTGTGAACACTTGACATCATCGGCAAAAATCTCCAATTGAGGCTTGGTATTTACCGTCGTTTTATCGTCCAACAATATATTGTTGTTTTGTTGAAAGGCATTGGTTTTTTGGGCGATTTTGTCCACAAAAATTTTGCCGTTAAACACTCCAGTAGATCGATCACTAAACACCCCTTTATAATCCTGATGGCTTTCGCAATGGGGATGGGCATGGTGCACCAAGGTATAGTGATCTACATGCTGTTGCTCCTGTAAAATCGTTACTCCTTTAAGGGTCGAATTTAGGTGTTCTCCCTTGTGGTAAAAATTAAGGTTGTTACGAATCAACTTACCCCCAAAAGAAAACGTATGCAAGCTGACGTTGCTTTGTTTTTCCTGGGCGATATAAGTATTGTCAATTAATGAAGCCGTGTCTAGGTCGTTTTGTAATTTATAGTAATCGACATAAGCCTCCTGATGAGCGTAAATTTCTGTCACACTGTTGGTGACCAGTTCATGTGGCTTTAAGCTTTGATGCCGTTCAATAATTTGTACTTGTGCATTTTGATCTACGACAATCAAATTACGGGGTTGTAACCAAAGAGCCTGTTCATTTCCGGTGGCAAAGTGGACCACTTCAATGGGTTTTTGCGCCACGGTATTTTTGGGGATATAGATATAGGCTCCTTCTTTGGTAAACGAAGTATTCAGCGCCGTCATGCTGTCCTGGGAGTCGGCGATTTTATTAAAGTATCGATTGACCAAATCCCGGTATTTGGGTTTGGTCAGTGCAGCAGACATCAAACAGGCATCGATTCCATCATGGGTTGTATCGGACAAAAAAGGGCTGTAAACACCATCGATAAAAACAATCTTGTAGGTGTCCACGTCGTATAAAAAATATTTTTTTACGTCTTTGTAATCAATACAATTTTCACTTTTTGAAAAAAGGATGTAATCTTTTTGTAAGAGGCGTTCCAGTGAAGTGTATTTCCAACCTTCAATTTTTTTGGTCGGAAAGCCTTTGGACTCAAAAATCTTTAGCGCATCGATACGCTTTTGGTGGAGTTCTTCGTCCAATACAAAGTCTTCCTCAAAGGCGATAAAAGAGTCGAGCAGTTTGTCCTTGAGTTCCATCTATCCTACCGTTTCTTTTTTGATCCAGTCATAGCCTTTGGCCTCGAGTTCTTGGGCCAGTTCTTTGGTCCCTGATTTGACAATTTTACCATCGAACAACACATGGACAAAATCAGGTACTATATACTCCAAAAGTCTTTGATAGTGCGTGATGACCACAATGGCATTGTCTTTGCTTCGCAGTTTGTTGACCCCGTTGGCTACAATTTTGAGCGCATCGATATCGAGTCCGGAATCGGTTTCGTCAAGAATAGCTAACTGAGGTTCGAGCATGGCCATTTGAAAAATTTCGTTGCGCTTTTTTTCTCCTCCCGAAAAGCCTTCGTTCAGAGAGCGCGACAAAAATTTGGAATCAATGTCGAGCAATTTGGCCTTTTCGCGGATTTTCTTTAGCATCTGGTTACTAGGCATATCTTCGAGTCCCTGCGCCTTTCGGTTGGCATTGATGGCCGTTTTGATAAAATTAGTGACCGATACCCCTGGGATTTCGACCGGATATTGAAAAGACAAAAAGACCCCTCGGTGTGCGCGTTCTTCGGGGCTCAATTCACTGAGGTCCTCACCCTTAAGTAGCATAGTGCCTTGAGTGGTTTCAAAATCTTCGTTCCCTGCAATCACAGAGGAGAGGGTGCTTTTTCCGGAGCCATTGGGCCCCATTATGGCGTGAACCTCACCAGCTTTGATATCTAAATCAATGCCTTTGAGTATTTTTTTGCCCTCAACTTGGGCGTGTAAATTTTCTATGGTTAACATATCGTATAGGCTTTTACCCCACCGAACCTTCGAGGGATATTTCTAATAATTTTTGTGCTTCGATGGCAAACTCCATGGGCAGCTTATTCAACACTTCTTTGCTAAAACCATTGACAATCAGGGCAATGGCCTTTTCGGTGTCAATTCCCCGCTGGTTGCAATAAAATATTTGGTCTTCGCCAATTTTACTGGTTGTTGCTTCGTGTTCGATTTGGGCGGTGTTGTTTTTGGTTTCGATATAGGGAAACGTATGGGCACCGCAATCGTTGCCCATCAACAGGGAGTCGCATTGTGAAAAATTCCGGGCATTTTTGGCGCGGGGGCTGATTTGCACCAAGCCACGGTAGCTGTTTTGTGATTTACCAGCCGAAATCCCTTTGGAGATAATGGTACTTCGGGTGTTTTTACCTAGGTGAATCATCTTGGTACCCGTATCGGCTTGCTGAAAGTTATTGGTCACTGCAATGGAATAAAATTCGCCCACCGCATGATCGCCCTTTAGAATACAAGAGGGGTATTTCCAGGTTACTGCTGAACCGGTTTCGACTTGGGTCCAGGATATTTTTGACCGTTTGTGGCAAATCCCTCTTTTGGTTACAAAATTATAAACACCTCCCTTGCCCTCTTTGTTTCCCGGAAACCAGTTTTGTACAGTCGAATATTTAATCTCGGCCTCGTCTAGTGCAATCAACTCAACTACGGCTGCGTGCAATTGGTTTTCGTCACGTGAGGGGGCGGTACAGCCTTCGAGATAACTCACATAACTGCTCTGATCGGCAATTACCAAGGTACGCTCAAACTGACCGGTACCGGCCTGGTTGATTCTAAAATAGGTGGACAACTCCATCGGGCATCGGACCCCTTTGGGGATGTAACAAAACGACCCGTCCGAAAAAACCGCTGAGTTTAAAGCCGCGTAGAAGTTGTCTTTGGGAGGGACGACCGTGCCTAAATATTTTTTGACCAAGTCTGGATGCTCCTGAATAGCTTCGGAGATGGAACAGAAGATAATTCCTTTTTCGGCCAGGGTTTCCTTAAATGTTGTCGCTACCGAAACCGAGTCCATCACGATATCTACCGCAACACCAGCTAACTTTTTTTGTTCTTCAATGGAGATTCCCAATTTGTTAAACGTAGCGATCAATTCGGGATCAACCTCATCTAGACTTTGGTATTTGTCCTTTTTTTTGGGTGCCGAATAGTAGGAAATATCTTGAAAGTCGGGCTTTTCATACTGGACATTGGCCCATTCGGGTTCTTCCATTTTTTGCCACGCACGAAAAGCTTGTAACCGCCAATCGGTCATCCATTGGGGTTCATTTTTTTTGGCGGAGATCTGTTTAACCACCGATTCATTTAGGCCCTTGGCAAAGGTTTCGGCATCGATTTCGGTATAAAAACCGTATTCGTATTCTTTGGTCTCAAGCTCCTTTTTTAATTCTTCTTCTGTATAGGCCATAGGCTATTTTTTAGAGTGAAAAACTTTCACCGCAGCCACAAGTGCGTTGGGCGTTGGGGTTGTTAAACACAAAACCTTTTCCGTTGAGTCCACCGGCATATTCTAGGGTGGTTCCCACCAAATAGAGCAAACTTTTTTTATCCACGACAATGCGGACACCGTTGTCTTCAAAAAGCTGATCTTCCGGTAGAGCATCCTGGTCAAACTTCAGTTCGTATGAAAGTCCAGAGCAGCCACCGCTTTTGACCCCCACGCGAACGTGGGCTGTTGCAGGGTCAAAGCCTTCTTCACGCATCAAGGCGCTGACTTTTTCTTTGGCTGCAAGTGCTACTTTTATCATTCTAAAATAGTTTGATTCTAAATGAGGTACAAATATACGATTTCTATTGGCTTTATAGGCTGTTGTAATAATATAATCCTTATGCCTTTATAAGGTTTAATTATTATTTGAAAAACGGGAATTGGCGATAAATTGAGGGTCGTCTAGGCTCCTTAAAAAGGCGATAAGATCAGCTTGTTCTTCATCGGTAAGTTGGACCCCGCCCTGTTGCACTTTTTTCATCAATGGATCGATGGTCGAAGAAGGCTGAAGTCCGGAACTGTAGTGCGCAACAACCTCTTCTAGGGTCTCAAAACGCCCATCGTGCATATAGGGCGCGGTATAGGAGAGGTTACGCAGGGAGGGTGTTCTAAATTTGCCCTTGTCGGTCGCCTGTCCGGTAACGGCCCCTAGACCAAGATCGGTAAAAACCGCGTCTAGGCCGTTGTTATGAAACTGGTTATCGGTCCAAAGCGGATTGTTGGGACTGCCGTGGCAATGGAAGCAATCACCTTTGGTTTCGTCCATAAAAATCGCAAGGCCGTTTTGCTCTGCTTCAGTGAGCAAAACGTCTCCCTGAAGGTAGCGGTCAAATTTGGACTGCCCGGATATCAGGGTTCGTTCAAATTGGGCCAAGGCCTTGACAATAGCAAGTGAGTCGATTTGTGGTGTTCCAAAGGCCTGCTCAAAAAGGGAGGGGTATTGGGGGTGGGCATTTAATCGGCGAATAATTTCTGGCCATTGGCCGTGCATTTCGATTGGGTTGGTGATCGGTTCTAGGGCCTGTTGCTCTAGGCCCAATTCTTTTCCGTCCCAGGCAAATCGCGCATCGTAGTTCCAAGCCAAATTAAACAACGGCATCGCATTTCGGGTGCCAAAAGTACCGTCTATTCCATCGCTAAAACGAGTGTTATCGACAAAAGCCCGCTGGGGCTGGTGACAACTCGCACAGGACTGGGTACGGTCTCCGGAGAGTAATTTTTCAAAAAAAAGGCGTTCGCCCAAAGCCACCCCTTCAACCGTCAAGGGATTGTCAACCGGAATTACAGGGGCTATGAGCTTTTCGGCAAATAGCGGTGGAATAGCCAATTCGTAGGGGGTAGGCTGATGGATTTCGGTATCGGGTTTTTGGCACGAAATCCCGACAATAAGCCACAAAAACAACCAGAGCCAGTGTCTAATCGGGAAGATTTTTGGATAATTCAAAAACATTTTGTGCATTTTGATACATGACCTTTTGCGCTTGAAAGTTAGGCATTAATGCCGTATTCCAGTGACGAAAGTCCCAGGAGACAGGGTCTTTAAACCAAGCTTCGATTTTCATATTTATGGGTACGTCCCTGTCTTTTTCAATGGTGACAACCCCAAGATCAACCGCTACTGAAGTATCTTCAAGGATAAGGTTTTCAGGATCTGAAGCATCCACTGCACGAATCATATGAAAATTAAACGGGGCGTTAATATTTTCAAAGTCCGTTCCAAATTTACCATCGAGTTGCATAAAATGATAGCCTCCACCCAGTTGCATGGGCACATTCCAGGAGGCGGCATTGAGGTCGTTGTAAGTCCCATCTGAATTGTCCGCACTGACAAATCCCAGTCGGAAACGCAGATGCGGATAGGTTCCTGTTTCTAACGTTTGAGGCAAGACAATCACAAGGGTTGATGGGTCCGAAAGATCGATAAGATGATAGGAACTAAGCTCGATGGCCTGCCCATCGTTGGTTTCTAATTGCAGGTCGGTGAGTAGATAGCGGAGTCGAGTAAATTCGACTAAAAATTCTTCATTAATCAGGTATTGGGTTTGTTCGAGGTCCGATGCCATGACCGCTCGATCATTGCAACTATGACTCAAGCGTAAAGTAAGTGTAGTAGTCAGCTTGTCTTTCGAGCAAGAGGTCCAAACAAAAAAACTGAGTAAGAGCAAGGCTATATGTTTCATGTTTATTGCAGGGTAAAAATTAAGACATCGCTAAACCCATTGTTATACTGCGCTTCGCTAAATGAACTGTTGCTAGTCCCCACAACCACAAGGGTGCCATCGTCCAAAAGGGCGGCATCGTTGGCCGTGTCCAACTGTGGGCCACCCACAGAGACTTGCCACTGGAGAGCCCCCTGACGATCAATCGTAAACACCCAAGCATCGCTATATCCCTGGTTTTGTGTGAGGTCATAGTCAGCACTTCGTGAATTTCCGGTAATGAGGTAGTGGCCGTTTGTCGTTTTATTCAAGGAAGTAGCCGTGTCAAAACTACTTCCACCATAGGTTTTTTCGCGTAGCACAGCTCCCTCAATATCAAGGGTTAGTACCCACACATCCGCCCCTCCTTTGTTTTGTGCTGCATCCAGGTCGGTACTTCGGGTAGTCCCCACCAGCATTACCTCAGAAGAGCTTATTAGTTGCATTTTGACCCCTTCATCGATTTGCGTTCCGCCAAAACTTTTTTCCCATAACATCGTGCCATCGGCCGAAATTCGTAGCAACCACAGGTCATAGGTTCCTTTGTTTTTACTAATGTCCACGTCTTCACTATCTGAAGTTCCCAAAATGAGAAAACTACCGTCGGATAGCGCCAGGGCGTCCTGGGCCGTGTCGGTATAACTCCCCCCAAAATAGCGGCTCCATTGCAAATTGCCAGCAGCATCTACTTTGAGTACCCAATAATCGCCTCCGGCATGCTTTTGAGCTTTGCTTTTTGTATTCCCGGCGCCATTGGAGGCCGTCACATCGATTATACCACTGACGAGAAAACCTCCATCTGTGGTGGCCAGGATATCATACGCCACATCAACCCCGGCATACCCGTAGGTTTTTTCCCAAAGCAGCTGTGCTTGACTATCGATTTTGACCAGCCACACTTGGGTGATATTGTTTTGGTTGGGCTGGGCGTCTTGTGTGGATCCAGCGATCAGCCATCCCCCATCGGGAGTTGGAATGATACTGTTTCCTTTATCATTATTGGCATGACCAATGATTTTTTGCCAAAGCAATTCGTGATTTGCATCGAATTTAAGCAACCAAAGATCATAGTCTTCGGTTGTCTTGCCGGTGATATCTCCATCACTACTTTGGGTATTAGCCAAAACCAAATACCCTCCATCTTGGGTAGCTACTACGGCTTGGGCTTCTTCATTTTGACTCCCCCCAAAGAGGTGAATCTCTGAAATTTTTTTGAAGATGGCCAAGGGGCCGTCTTTTTTACTGCAGGCCAAAAGCACTGTCCATATCAGAAAAATGATGAAAAACAGTCCTTTTTTCATTGCCTAATTATTCGGAGGCTTTCACTAAAAATAGGCCGTTGTCCGAGTCACTGATCGCAATGATGTTACTTTTAAAATAAGGATAAACACTCCATACCCCGGCAAAGGTGGTGATATTGTTTTCCCGGTAGGTGTCAAAAAAACCGATTTCCGTGATGCGGTTTTCGTCCAAGTCCGAAAGGTCATAAACGCGCATTCCAGCCGTATAATTGGCCAGGTAAAAGGTATCTCCCTTGACATAACCGTTGTGGTCGATGGCCGAGGTGGTTCCCAAATGTTCAAAAGCTAGGATTGGCGCATCCAAATCGGTCAGGTCAAAAACCAGGGTTCGGGTGGGATAGCCATGGGTGAGCTCATCGACTTCGTCTCCTACCAGGGCATAGCGATGGTCTTCGGTAAGCCAGTTTTGATGCGTATAAGCAGGAAAAGGATAGGTTTCTTGGTAGATCAAAACGGGTTCGCTTTTGTCCGTGACATCGGCAATCACTAAGTTAGAATACGAACTACCATCACTGCTCGAGGCAAACAAAATTTCCCTACCGGTATAATCCGCATCCGGGCCTTGGTAGAGCACCGCTTGCGCATCGTGGATGTATTGAGAAAATGAATATTGTCCGACCAACTGGGGTTGCTTGGGGACATTGATGTCCACAATCAATGCACCTCCATTGGCCATCAAGACACCCTCGGCATCTCGAGCCCCGACGACATAGGCATACCCGGATTGGGTATTGATGACAATATTATGCGCACTGCCAATGCTCGTTAGCCGGGCGTCCGACTGAAACTGTTGTGGGGAACTTACCCCGCGCAGGCGGGTGAGATCAAACACCTGAACCCCGTGAGAGGCCGCCTCACTTACGATAAAAGCGTGATTTTGAAAGACCTTAATGTCCCGCCAAACACTGTCATCGGTGGCGGTAGGCAGCTTACCCAACAAGACCGGGCGTAGCGGATCGGTAATGTCCACAAAGGCCGTGCCCTCGGAAAGGCCCAAAAGCACATATTCTTTTTCGGTTTCGGGGTCGGTCCAGCCCCAAACATCGTTACCAAAGGAACTGTCAAAAAAAGACAAAGGCAAAAAAGCATGAAGGTCATAGCCCAGGCACGCAAAATCATCGGCCTGCCCGTCTGTACACGTGACTATACTAAAAGAGGCCGTGTTATTACCATCGTCTGTTCCATCAATCGTGGAGGTGTTGTTGTCGGAAGGATCCTCGTCTTGCTTATTGTCTTTGGCGCAGGCAAAAGTTAGGGCTAGGGTCAATCCAAGAATGAAGTATTTGCTCATGGATTCTATAGGTTAATATACACTCAAAGATACGGATTGATTTAATAAGGCCGGGTGGATTATGAAGAATTTCAAATTGAACCTTTATTTTTGCGGCATGTTAGAAGATAAAAACCCCTCAAAAACACCCCTTAGTAGCTTGGGCGAATTTGGTTTGATCGACCATTTGACCCAGCAGTTCACCCTGAATAACAAAAGCAGTGTTCTGGGGGTGGGGGACGACGCGGCCCTATTGGATTTTAAAAATAATCCCGTGCTTGTCAGCACCGACATGCTCATTGAGGGAGTACATTTTGACTTGAGTTATATGCCCTTAAAGCATTTGGGCTACAAGGCGGTGATGGTCAACTTGTCGGACCTCTATGCCATGAATGCCCACCCTACCCAAATTACCGTATCTATTGCGGTTTCCAACCGGTTTAGCTTAGAAGCCGTTGAAGAATTATATCGTGGAATTCAACTCGCCTGTAGCAATTATGCTGTAGACTTAGTCGGAGGAGATACGACCAGCAGCACCCAGGGGTTGATTCTTTCGGTAACCGCCATCGGTAGTGCCTCAAAAAATAAAATTGTCCAACGCAAAGGGGCCTCTGCCAACGACTTGCTTGTGGTTAGTGGTGATTTGGGTGGGGCCTATGCCGGACTGCAAGTGCTCGAAAGAGAAAAAGCAGTTTTTAAAGTCAATCCCAATAGCCAACCGGATTTGAGTCAATATTCGTACAGCATTGGACGACAACTCAAGCCCGAAGCACGCAAAGATGTGATTGACCTGCTCGATACGCTGGGCATTACCCCCAAGGCCATGATTGATATCAGTGACGGTCTTTCTTCCGAATTGTTGCATCTGAGCAAAGCCTCGCAGGTGGGCTGTCATATCTACGAAGACAAGTTGCCCATCGATCCAGAGGTAATTTCGATTTGTGAAGAGTTTAAAATCAACAGTACTACGGCGGCCTTGAATGGCGGTGAAGATTATGAGCTCCTTTTTGCCATCGACCAAAAGGAGTACGACAAACTAAAAAATCATCCCTTGTTGACCGTTATTGGTTATTGCACCGACCTTCAAAGTGGCAATCAACTCATCACTGGACTAGGGCAACAAATTCCGTTGGAAGCCCAAGGATGGAATAGTCTTAAAGAGGGGGACTAGCCCAAGGCAACGTCCAAGACCATCATCACGATAAACCCCCCAATAAATCCTAGGGTGGCAATATCGGTATATTTGTCTTGTTGCGTTTCTGGAATCACTTCTTCGACCACGACAAAAATCATCGCCCCGGCGGCAAAGGCCAAAGCATAGGGCAATAGCGGTGTAAAAAACGTAACGGCAACTGCCCCCAATACCCCGGCTATAGGCTCGACTATGGCCGATAGCTGGCCGTACCAAAAACTTTTAAACCTGCTCACCCCTTGTCGACGCATGGGCATGGCCACGGCGATTCCCTCAGGGAAATTTTGAATTCCAATCCCCAAGGCCAAGACCACCGCACCGGTGACTGAGGCCTCAGGCAGTCCGGCAGCTACTCCACCAAAAAGCACGCCCACAGCCAAACCCTCGGGAATATTGTGTAAGGTAATGGCCAAGACCAATAGCGTACTTCTATGCCAAGGCGTTTTGATCCCTTCCGACACCTTGGAATTGATATGTATATGGGGCAATATTTTGTCCAAACCATAAATAAACAAGGCGCCCAACGCAAATCCAACTGCAGCTGGAATGACCTTGACAAAACCTTCGCCTTTGCTCATCTCAATACCCGGTGCCAAAAGACTCCAAAAACTAGCCGCTACCATGACACCTCCGGTAAAACCAAGCATTCCGTCCAATACCACACGTCGCATTTCTTTAAATAAAAAAACAAACGATGCGCCAAAGGCGGTCAATAACCAGGTAAAAGTAGTGGCCAGCAGTGCCCCTAAAATGGGGTCTAGGGTTTCGAAATAGGAAATGATCGCTTCCATAGGTGTAGGCTTTAGACTATAAAATTATAATAAACTTTTGATGCGGTTCACTTTATTTCTATTTAGTTAATTTTGAGCAATGCCTGTGGAAAAGAATTTTTACGATTATATCGTTTGTGGTGGTGGTGCCTCGGGGCTATTATTGCTCTACCGGATGGCCCAGGACCCGTATTTTGCCTCAAAAAAAATCTTACTCATCGAAAAAGAAGCCCAAAAAGCAAACGACCGCACCTGGTGTTTTTGGGAAACAAGCCCGGGGCCCCTCGAACAAATCGTTACCCATTGCTGGAGCAAGGCCCACTTCAAACACCCCGATTGGAGTCAATTGTTGACCCTTTCACCTTTTGACTATAAAATGATACGGGGCGAAGACTTTTATCGCTTTATACACCAAGCCCTGACGCATTTTTCTGCGCTCAATATCGTTTATGCCCCTGTTGAAAAAATTCAAGATGCCGGTGCCTTAACGACCGTAAAAACGACTAAAGGTGAATTCCAAAGTCCTAAGGTATTTTCGAGCATCCATGATCCTCAGCGGTATTTGCAACAGCACAAATACCCCGTTTTGCAGCAGCATTTCCTCGGTTGGGTCATCACTTCCGAGCAGGAGGCTTTTAGCACGGATGAAATCGTGTTTATGGATTTTGACCTGCCGCAAGAGGGCCGTACTCAGTTTATATACCTCCTCCCCTTTTCCAAAAATAAAGCCCTAATAGAGTTTACCCTTTTTTCACCCGATTTGTTGTCAACCGCAGCCTATGAAAAAGGAATTAAAGACTATCTACAAAAAGTGGGGATTGAAAAATATACCATAGAAGAAAAAGAAAACGGCTGTATCCCCATGACGGCTTATAACTTTGACCGGCACAATACCAAAACCCTTCTACACATTGGTACAGCAGGGGGCTGGACCAAAGCCTCTACGGGCTATACTTTTCAGAAAACCATCAAAAAAACAGCCGAATTAATCGACTTTATCAAAAAAGAACGGCCCCTAAACGACTTTAAAACCCGCAACAAATACCATTTTTACGACACCTTATTTATTGATGTGTTGGCCCAGTATAACGAAAAAGGTGGAGCGCTATTTAAGAACCTTTTCAAACAAAACAAACATCTGACAATTTTTAAATTTTTGGATGAAGAGGCCAGCCTTTGGGATGATCTTAAAATCATGCGGTCATTTCCCTTACTTGTGTTTGTCAAGGCCCTGTTTAAAAGGCTTTTTTAGGCCGTTCGGTCGAGTAGCGCCGTGGCAAGGCTATGCAGGGGTTTTAGTTGGCGGTCACTGTAGGGAAGCGAGGTCAATTGGCCAAACGCTTTTTGGGTGTAGTTTTCAATTTCTTTACGAATGGCTGTATCGGCGCCACAGTTGGTGAAAATCGTTTTTACAGCCTTGATTTTTTGAGAGGAATCGTCGGTTGATTCCTCGGTGTACCATTGCATCAATTGTTTTTGATCTGCTGCTGATGCCTGCTTTAGGGCAAACAAATACAAAAACGTTTTTTTGTTTTCAATAATATCTCCCCCGATTTGTTTGCCAAACGTTTCGGCCTGGCCAAAAGTGTCTAAATAATCATCTTGCAGTTGAAAGGCAATTCCCAGGTTTTGGCCCAGGGCATTCCATTGGGCAGCCTCGGTATCGGTAGCCCCGCCAATTCGTGCGCCCAGTTCCAGTGCACATCCCAACAATACGGCGGTTTTATAGGTAATCATTTTGAGGTATTCGGGCAATTGGACATTTTGTTGTTTTGGGAAATCGATGTCCATTTGTTGGCCTTCGCAAACCTGTATAGCCATCTGGCTAAAACAAGAAACCAAGGGCTTAAACAGCGCCGGTGGATAGCCTTCAAAATAGCGGTAAGCGGCTACTAGCATTGCATCTCCGGACAAAATCCCGGTATTGACGTCCCATTTTTGGTGTACCGTGGGTTTTCCCCTACGCAAAGGGGCCGCATCCATGATGTCGTCATGCACCAAACTAAAGTTATGAAACACCTCCACAGCTAGGGCAGCCGGTAGGGCAGCCCGAAAATCGGACTGACAAATATCGGCAGCCATCAGGGTCAACACCGGACGCACACGCTTTCCTCCCAACCCCAATATGTAGGTCGACGGGGTGTACAAACTTTCGGGCTCTCCCTGAGGATGTTCTTTTTCCAAATAGTCCAAAAAAGCCGTTAAATAAGGTTCTAGCACAGCAATACAATTTTGTCAAATGTAACGGATTTGCCGAAAAATTAATTTAAAAAAACTGGAGAAACTTTTTTTGTATTAAAAGTTTCTATCAGTATATTTGCGCAAAATTTGCCATGAAAGAGAAAATTCTAGAGTACGCCGCGCAGGAGTTCCTGCACTATGGTTTCAAAAATGTGACCATGGACGACCTGGCGCAAAAACTCGGAATTTCGAAAAAAACCATCTACGAGTATTTTTCCAACAAAAACCAGTTGGTATTTGAGGCTTCCCATAAAATATTCGATTCGGTCATGGAAGCCATTCGGAACATTTATCAAAATGAAACCGATCCCATCCAAGGTTTGTTTGAAATAAAAAAAATAGCCCTTAAATACTTGATTGACAACCAGCAATCGCCCCAGTATCAACTTCAAAAATACTACCCCGAAATTTACAGTGAATTGAAAGAAAAAGAGTTGATCGTCCTCGGTGCTTTGTTTAAAAAGAGCTTGGAGAAGGGCATCAAAAGCGAGCTCTTTCGCAAGGACATCGATACCGATTTTGTGACACGTCTATACTTTAACGGAATCAGAGGTATCCGTGACATCACCCTTTTCCCGGTCGAAAAATATAAAATCGAAAAATTAATGCTTCAATATTTTGAATATCACTTTCGGGCCATTGCCACTCCCAAAGGCTTGGCCCTGTTCCAATCTTACAACACCAAAGAATCCCTATGAAAAAAATCACCCTAAGCTTTCTCGCCTTTATTTTTAGCACATTTGTAGTGGCGCAGACCAGCCCCGAAGGACTCTCGCTTCAAGCCGCCATTGGGTATGGAATGGACAATAACATCCGCCTACAAAATACGACGCTCGACGTTCAAAAAGCCTATAAAGACCGTTGGGAAGTCATCGCCCGAGGGTTGCCACAACTATCGGCCAGTGCCAGTTATCAAAACTTTCTCGAACAACCGGTATCCTTAATTCCGGCCGAATTTTTTGGTGGCCAAGCCGGGGAGTTTGCCGAAATCCAATTCGGAACACCCCAAAACTTTGTGGCTGGCGCACGCCTCGAACAACTCATTTTTGACGGGAGCTATATCGTGGGGCTTCAGGCCTCAAAGGTCTATCTCACAATTTCTGAAAATTTGCTGGAAAAAACACAAATCGAAGTCACCAAAGCCATCACTGAAAGCTATTGCACCGTATTATTGGCCGATGAAAATGTCAACTTACTCGAAAAAAATACCGCCAATCTAAAAGACAACCTTAAAGAGGTAACCCAACTCTTTCAAAATGGTTTTGCCGAAGAAGAAGATGTCGAACAACTCAAGCTTACGCTTTCCACCCTAAACACCCAGCTCGACTATGCCAAAAACCTGCAAAAGCTCACACGTTCCTTGCTTAAACTCACTTTAGGCTATCCCGAAGATCAGGCACTCTTGCTTACCGATCAACTTGAGGCGCTGGCGATCACGCAAATGGAACCCCTAACCAATGATAGTCCCGACCTATCTAACAATATCGATATCAAAATTGCCGAAAACAATCGCGCTTCCGAAAAATTGCTCCTCCGACTCGAACGCTCCAAGGCACTGCCTACCCTACGGGCATTTGTCGATGGTAATTACACCGGTAATAGTGATTCGTTTACTTTTTTAGAAAACAGTCAAAAATGGTTTGGTTCCTCCTTGTTGGGGGTCAATCTAAGTATTCCACTGTTTAGTTCTTTTGGGCGTACGGCCGCTTCGCAAAAAGCCAAAATCGCCCTGGAACAAGCCGAAAATACGCTCACACTTACCCAAGAACAAACCTTGCTCCAATACCTTCAGGCCCGAAATGATTTTGACTTGGCGGTCAAAAATTATTCAACCCGCAAAACCAATCTCGATTTGGCCACACGTATCGAACAAAAAAATCAAATTAAATATATGGAGGGCATGGCCTCAAGTTTTGAATTGCGCCAAGCGCAAACTCAACTCTATACCGCTCAAAGTGAATACCTCAACGCAATGAAAGAGGTAATTGTCAAAAAAACTCAGTTACAAACCATCCTTAACACCCCTAATTAAAATGAAAAAAGCACCCTATTTCCTTCTCTTACTAATCAGTATTGCTTGTCAACCCGACCCCTCCAAAAACGTGGATAACGTTTTGGCCAACGGCAATTTGGAAGAGCTGCAAGCGCTCAAAAAAAATTATGCGCAAGCATTGACCGACACCAAGGGCATCCTCAATCGGATTGAGGCAAGAATCGCCGATTTGGACACCCAAAAAAAACTCCCTTTGATTACATCTACCGTAATGGAAAAAGAGTCTTTTGACCATTATGTAAAAATTCAGGCCGACATGAAGACCCGAAAAAATGTGGTTCTTTTCCCCGAAATTCCCGGTAGCCTACTCAAGTTTTATGTACATGAAGGGCAATCTGTAAAAAAAGGCACCCTTTTAGCCGTCATCAATGACGGAGGCCTCCAAGAACAACTCGCCCAACTCGAACTGCAATTGGAATTGGCCAAAACTACCTACGAACGCTCACAACGACTTTGGGAACAAAACATCGGGACCGAAATTCAGTATTTGGAGACCAAAACCCGCTACCAAAGTCAACAAAAAATGGTTGCGCAAATGCAGGAACAAGTCGCCAAATCCAAAATTTATGCCCCCTTTGACGGTACCATCGACGAGCTTTTGGCCAACGAAGGGGCCAACCTATCCCCCGGGGCAACTCCCCTACTGCGCTTGATCAACCTACAAGCCATGTATGCCGAAGCACAACTGCCCGAAACTTACATTAAAAACATTCGTGTTGGGACACCCACCCGAATTGAACTCCCTATGCTCGACAAACAAGTAGATACCCAGATTCAAACCATTGGAAATTTTATCAATCCCGGCAACCGCACCTTCCGTGTAGAAGCTCCCTTGGCAAACCCCGACGGTTTAATCAAACCCAATCTGATGGGCAAAATGAACATCAACGACTACTCGAATCCCGAAGCACTGATGGTTCCCCAACGGGTCATTCGCGAAAGCACCTCGGGTGAACCCTATGTTTTTGTGCTACAACCTACGGACGAGGAAAATGTGTTTACCACCCAAAAGCAATTTGTCGTCCTTGGAAAATCATCGGATGAAAAAACCGAAATCTTAGCAGGTTTACAAGCTGGTGATCGTATCGTCATCGAAGGCGTTAGCAGTTTGGAAGATGGACAAAAAGTACGCAACCTCAACCGCTAAAAAGTTCCCCATGAAAAACAAGCAAACGTTTAAAGAATTTGGTTTATCAAGCTGGGCCATCGACCACAAAACGGTCGTATATGTCATCATGTCCTTGTTCTTGTTGCTGGGTATTAGCTCTTATTTCAATATGCCCCGAGAGAGCTTCCCGGAAATAAACGACACTAAGGTATTTATCAGTACGGTTTTTCCGGGCAATACAGCCGAAGACATCGAACGGCTCATCACCGACCCGCTTGAAGAAGCCGTAAAAGGCGTTCCTAATTTGGTCGATATCACCTCGACCTCTTCGGAGGATTTTTCGGTCATTACCGTTGAGTTCGACGAGTCCATCGGTATCGACCTGGCCAAACAAAAAACCAAAGACCTGGTTGACGGTGTTACATCGGGGGCCGACTGGCCGACCTTTAACAATGCCAAGGTGGAGCCCAACGTCTTTGAGATGGATTTTTCGGAATTAATGCCCATCCTCAATATTGCCCTGACGGGTGATTTCCCCATTTTGCAAATGAAAGAATATGCCGAATTACTGCAGGAAGAAATCGAAAAACTTCCCGAAATCAAAGGGGTGGACATCCGTGGGATTCAAGATTTTGAAGTAGAAGTTGCGGTAGACATCTATAAAATGGCAGCCTCAAAGGTGAGTTTTAACGATATCCTAAACAGCATTCGCGGGGAAAACAACACCCTTTCGGCAGGTAACATTATCGCCGATGGACAACGACGAAATATCCGTGTGATTGGTGAAATTGAAAAACCCACTGAGCTCGAAAATTTTGTTGTCAAGTCCGAAAATGGCTCAGTCTTTTTGGGCGATTTGGCCACCGTGACCTTTAAGGAAAAAGAAAAAACATCCTTTGCGCGGTCGATTCAGACCCCAGCAGTACTCTTGGATGTAAGTAAAAGAGGGGGGAAAAACTTAATTGAAGCCTCGCAAGAAATCAAGCGAATTGTGGACACCACCAAAGAAAAATACTTCCCTTCGGATTTATCGGTCACAGTGTCCAACGACCAATCCAACATTACCCTTAACCAGGTAAGTGACTTGGTCAACAACATCATTTTTGGGGTGTTACTGGTGGTCACTGTTTTGATGTTTTTCTTGGGCTTTCGCAACGCTCTTTTTGTCGGTTTTGCCATCCCGATGTCCATGTTTATGTCCTTTATGCTTATGTCCTTTTTGGGATATACCCTTAATACGATGGTGCTTTTCGGGCTCGTAATGGGCTTGGGTATGCTGGTGGACAACGGAATTGTGGTGGTAGAAAATGTGTACCGCTTGATGGAAAAAGAAGGCCTATCGCGGTACGAAGCGGCCAAAGCAGGAATTGGCGAAATTGCCTTTCCCATCATCATCTCTACGGCTACCACCATTGCTGCCTTTGTCCCTCTGGGGGCATGGCCCGGACTCATGGGTGAGTTTATGATTTATTTCCCCATTACGCTGTCGGTAGTTTTAGGTTCTTCATTGATTGTTGCCTTGTTTTTTAACTCGATGTTGGTATCGCAGTTTATGGAAATCAACGACCGTGAAATCAGCAAAAAAAGTCTCATTCGATTGACTGCTCTATTGGGTGGCTTAGGACTCCTCCTTGTATTTAACGAAGGAACCTTGCGCGGTTTGGGCACCTTGATGCTGTTGATTCCGGGTTTGTTTTGGGCCTATAAATACGCGATAAAAAAATGGGCGACTCGTTTTCAGAAAATATTTTTGACCTGGCTCGAAAACAAATACCGTGGATTTCTAAACAAAGCCCTTAGCGGTTGGCGACCCTACGCCTTTTTGTTGGGAACTTTTGGCCTGTTGTTTTCGTCATTTGCCTTAATGGGGATTTTTCCACCGCAGGTAGAATTTTTCCCCGAAAACCAACCCAACCAAATCATTACTTATATTGAATATCCCGAAGGAACCGCCATTGCCAAGACCAATGCCGTAACCCGGGAAATCGAGCAAATCATTTTTGGGGTAATCGACCAACCCAAATACCGAGACAACGACTATAATTTTATGCTCGAATCGGGTGTTGCCCAAGTGGGCGAAGGGGCTGGAAACCCAGAACAAGACAGCGGGGTAACCAACGAAATGCCTCACAAGTCCAAAATCACGCTAACCATGCGCGAGTATAAATACCGCAATGGCTTGTCGAGTGAGCAGCTACGCCAAGAAATGCAAAGAGCCTTGGTCGGCAAATTTCCCGGTATCGCCATATCGGTCGAAAAAGACGCCAAAGGCCCGCCGGTAGGGTATCCGATTAACATAGAAATTACCGGTAAAGACTATGACCAACTCATACAAACGGCCCTTGGTTTGCGGGACTTTTTAAACACCGAAACCATCGCCGGTATCGAAGAGTTAAAAATCGATGTGAACAAAAACAAGCCAGGCCTCAAACTCGATATCGATCGAAAAAAAGCGGGTAGCTTGGGGGTATCGGCATCGGTCATCGGGCAACAGTTGCGCACGGCTTTATTTGGATCAAAAGCCGGTATTTACAAATCCCAAGGCGACGATTACGACATCAATGTCCGGTTTAATGAAGACGATCGCTTTGACAAAAGCGCTTTGTTAAATCAAAAAGTCACTTTTAGGGACCAGGCCTCGGGTAAACTCAAAGAAATTCCGGTGAGTGCTTTGGCTACGCCATCCAACACCCAGTCGTTTAATGCAATCAAGCACCGGTCGCTTAACCGTGTGGTGACCGTGTACTCTCCCGTTTTGGCCGGCTACAACGCCAATGAAGTTGTGACCAATGCCAAGACAGCACTAGCAAACTACAACCTACCAGAGGGTGTAGGCTTTAAATTTACAGGGGAAATCGAAGAGCAGGACAAAAACATGGCCTTCCTCTCCAATGCCCTTTTGGCAGCACTGGGGTTGATATTATTGTTATTGGTGTTTCAATTCAACTCAATTTCCAAACCCATCATTATTTTACTCTCTATCTTTTTGAGCTTTACGGGGGTCTTTTTGGGGCTTATTCTTTTACAAATGCCCTTTGTCATCCTCATGACCATGATGGGAATCATTTCCTTGGCTGGAATTGTCGTGAACAACGGGGTGGTTCTTCTGGACTATACCCAACTGCTTATCGATCGTAAAAAAGATGCACTCAAACTTTCACGAGTCCAGTTATTGGATCATGAAGATGTTGTAACGGCCATCGTCAACGGAGGTACAGCTCGTTTACGGCCCGTTCTTTTGACCGCAATCACCACCATTTTGGGCTTGATTCCCTTAGCGATTGGGTTAAACATTGACTTTTTTAGCTTGTTTAGTGATTGGAACCCAAACATCTACATCGGCGGAGACAATGTTATGTTTTGGGGGCCATTGGCATGGACAGTCATTTTTGGCTTGAGCTTTGCTACCTTTTTAACCTTGGTCATCGTCCCGGTTACCTTTATGATTAGCTACCGCATCAAACGAACGATAAGACGCTGGAACACTGCGTAAAAAATTGGGGTTTTATTACCTTTGCCCAAACGATAAACTATGCTACGAACCCATAACTGCGGCGCATTAAACGAATCCCACACCGGTACCGAAGTGGTCTTGAGTGGTTGGGTACACAAAATGCGAGACAAAGGATTTATTGTCTGGGTCGATTTAAGAGACCGTTATGGGGTAACCCAATTGGTTTTTGATGAAGAACGTTCACCGGAAACGGTATTTAAACAGGCCCAAACCCTTGGCCGTGAATATGTGATACAAGTCAAAGGAGCGGTGATTGAACGGGAGTCCAAAAATCCGGGAATTCCTACGGGAAATATCGAAATCCTTGTCCAAGAACTGCAGTTACTCAATGCAGCGCAGACACCGCCGTTTACGATCGAAGACGTTTCGGATGGAGGGGACGAACTGCGTATGCAATACCGTTACCTCGATATTCGACGGGCACCGGTTCGCAACAATCTGTTGTTTAGACACCGGGTAACGATGGCCGTGCGTAACTACCTATCGGAAGCCGGTTTTGTCGATGTCGAAACACCCTATTTAATCAAATCTACTCCCGAAGGAGCCCGTGATTTTGTGGTTCCTTCACGGATGAATAGCGGGCAGTTTTATGCCTTGCCACAATCCCCACAAACCTTCAAACAACTACTGATGGTGGGGGGAATGGACCGGTATTTTCAAATTGTAAAATGTTTTCGTGACGAAGACCTGCGGGCCGACCGACAACCCGAATTTACACAAATCGATTGCGAAATGGCCTTTGTTACCCAAGAGGATGTACTCAACCAGTTTGAAGGTCTAGTCAAACACTTATTGAAAACCGTTAAAGGTGTCGAAATCGACCGTTTTCCCCGTATGAGCTACAACGAAGCCATGCGCCGCTTTGGAAACGACAAGCCCGACATTCGCTTTGGGATGGAATTTGCCGAGCTCAACGCGCTGACCCAAGGCAAAGGCTTTCAAGTGTTCGACAAACAAGAATTGGTGGTGGGTATTGCTGCCCCAGGCTTGGCAACGTACACACGCAAACAACTCGATGAACTAATAGACTGTGTCAAGCGACCTCAGATCGGTGCCCAAGGCCTGGTATGGGCCAAATACAATGAAGACGGTAGTTTTAAATCGTCGGTTGACAAGTTTTTTGACGCTAGCCAACTAGCCCAATGGGCCGAGAAACTCGGAGCAAAACCGGGAGATTTGATGCTGCTGATGTCTGGCCCTACGCATCAAACACGTACCCAATTAAGTGCCCTGCGCATGGAGTTGGCCGAACGCCTCGAATTGCGAAACTCCAATACCTTTGCTCCCCTTTGGGTAACCGACTTTCCATTGCTCGAATGGGACGAAGAAACCCAACGTTACCATGCCATGCACCATCCCTTTACGGCACCAAAGCCGGAAGATATCAGCCTGTTGGACACCGACCCTCAAAGGGTCCACGCCAACGCCTATGACCTGGTACTCAACGGCAATGAAATTGGTGGGGGGTCTATCCGTATTCACGATGCAGACACCCAACGTAAAATGTTCGACCTACTCGGGTTTAGCAAGGAAGAAGCCGAAGCACAGTTTGGTTTTTTGATGAACGCCTTTAAATACGGTGCACCTCCACACGGAGGGATCGCTTTTGGGCTAGACCGTTTGGTGGCCATACTCGGGGGGAAGGAAACTATCCGTGATTTTATCGCTTTTCCCAAAAACAATAGTGGAAGGGATGTGATGATCGATGCACCCGCTACCCTAGCCCAAGACCAGTTGGACGAATTGGGATTACAGCAAATGCCCTCCAAAAATCCCTAATCCATGCGTTGGATTTTGCGTATTCTTTTTGGCCTGGTGTTCGGTGGAACTTTTATCGGATTTTACGTTAAAAACAATCTAGATTTTGCCCTGGGTCAAAAAATCATTGGTTTTCATGTGCTCGGAGGGGTATTGATTTACCTGCCCTTATTTCTATACCATCGCTGGAAAGGAAAATCCCTAAAGGACTATACTTTGACTCCAGAAAATATTAAGCGGATCAAAGAGCGTTCGGAGGTCACTTCAAAAAGGGGTAAAAAAAATAAATCGCTGTAAATCACATAAAGTACCTGAATAAACGTAACTTGCGCCCATAATTATTAAACATGACTGGAACAGTTAAATTTTTTAATGTCGCCAAAGGATTTGGCTTCATTACCGACGATGCCTCTGGACAAGATGTATTCGTTCATGTAACAGCCCTTAATGGGTTGACACTCCAAGAGGGTGACAAAGTTGAGTATGTTGAAGAAGAAGGTAAAAAAGGGAAGCAAGCTTCCAATATCAGCCTATTGTAAATATATTACGACTGCAAATGCAAAAGCACCTCTCGGGGTGCTTTTTTTATTTTCGCTTATTGGCAAAAAACCGGGTTAGTAATTCCTGAGCTTCCACTGCCATTATACCGCCCACTACCTGTGTTTTGGGATGTGGAGGAACTCCTGCCTGTGCAAAGCCTCTTTTGGAATCAGCGGCTCCAAATACGACACGTTCCAATTGACTCCAATACAAGGCCCCCATACACATCACACAGGGTTCTAGGGTAACATAAAGGGTACACCCTTTTAAATATTTTCCGTTTAAAAAATGGGCTGCTGCAGTGATGGCCTGCATTTCGGCATGGGCCGTAACGTCCTTGAGCTGCTCAGTCAAATTGTGAGCGCGGGCGATCACTCGTTGATTGACGACCACCACCGCACCTACAGGGACTTCCTCCTTTTCCAAGGCTTTTTGGGCCTCAGCCAAGGCCTGTTTCATAAAATACTGATCGTCCAACACAACTTCCATGGAATGAAAATACAAAACTCATCGATAGAAACGACAGAATCCTATCTTTGTGTCATGCTGCTCGATTCAATTTTATCGCTGCAAGATCTCAAGACCCTAACCCACCAGGATAGGGAAAGTCTTTGTGTAGCATTGCGTAAACGGATTATAACAGTGCTTGCCCAAAACGAGGGGCATTTGGGTGCCAGTTTGGGTACGGTTGAACTTACCGTTATGTTACACACCCTTTTTGACAGTCCAAAAGATAAAATCATCTGGGATGTGGGACATCAGGCCTACAGTCATAAGATACTCACCGGGCGAAATGCCGATTTTGTCACCAACCGCCAATTCTCGGGAATCAGCGGTTTTCCCTCACGTAGTGAAAGCATCCATGACAGCTTCGGAACCGGACATGCCGGCACCTCAATCAGCGCCGCCCTGGGCATGTCCTTAGCCGCGCAACTCACCGGAGACCAGGCTTCCAAATATATCGCGGTAATCGGCGACGCCTCCATCGCCAGTGGTATGGCCTTTGAAGCGCTCAATCACCTAGGAACTACCTCGGCCAATGTTCTGGTCATCCTAAATGACAATACTCTGGGAATTGACCCTAGCGTGGGTGCTTTAAAGGGCTATTTTGAAAAAATTAAAACCAATTCCCAAACCGATACCAACCTCTTTCAAACCCTAAATATACCCTATACCGGACCCATCGATGGGCACGACCTAGGAGCACTTCAAAAGGAGTTAAGCATTTTGGCCCAACGACAAGGCCCTCAGTTATTACATATTACGACTGTCAAAGGCAAAGGCTTCCCCTCTGCCGAACTCGATCAGGTGCGGTTTCATGCACCGGGAAAATTCGACCCATTGACCGGTAAAATCAATAAAACTCAGAAAGGGAAATACACCAAATACCAGGATGTTTTTGGCCAAAGCCTAAGCCAATTGGCCGCATCCAATCCAAAAATTGTGGCCATTACCCCGGCCATGGTGTCCGGTAGTGGGCTTACTTCTTTTTTTAAAAAATACCCCAACCGGAGTTTTGATGTCGGCATTGCCGAACAACATGCCGTAACCCTCGCCGCCGGAATGGCCGCCCAAGGTATGATTCCCTTTTGTGTTATTTATTCTACCTTTTTGCAACGGGCCTACGACCAACTCATCCACGACGTGGCCCTGCAAAAATTGCCAGTGGTTTTTTGTATTGATCGGTCTGGATTGGTCGGGCATGATGGCCCTACCCATCACGGTGTATTCGACATTGCCTACCTAAAGGCCATTCCTAACCTTAGTTTGGCCGTTCCACAAGACGAAGTTGCCCTTAGAAACCTGCTCTACACCGCACAGTTGGGCCTCGATGGTCCCTTGGCGATCCGTTATCCTCGCGGCTATGGCCAGCGGGTTGATTGGGAAAAACCGTTTGAAAAAATTCCATTCGGAAAAGGGCATCTAATTAAAAAAGGTAAAAACACGGCCATCATCAGCATAGGCAGTGTCGCTCAAAATGTAAGTACTGCTCTTGAACAGCTTAAAGATCAGTCGATTGGTCATGCCGATTTAGGTTTTGTAAAACCCTTGGACACCGACCTTTTGGACGCCCTTTTTGAGCAATACAGTAATCTTATTACTGTAGAAGACGGAGCCGTAGCAGGTGGTGCCGGAGAGAGTATCGTCGCGTATGCCCACCAGAAAAACTACCGAGGAACCATCCATATCTTGGGAATTGAAGATGTTTTTATTCCCCATGGGAACCTAGAAAAAATTCACGACCTTGCAGGAATCAGTCCCGAAAAGATTTTAGCCAAGATCCTGGAGGTAGAGCAGACCAACTCTGATAATTAAACGACAAAAACACCCATGGCGGAACAAAAAAGACTTTTTCTTCTCGATGCCTATGCCTTGATTTTTAGAGGCTATTATGCCTTTATTAAAAATCCAAGAATCAATTCCAAAGGAATGGACACTTCGGCCATCATGGGGTTTATGAATTCATTGTTAGACGTCATCAAACGGGAGCGCCCCGATCATTTGGCCGTTTGTTTTGACAAGGGCGGTTCGGTAGAACGAACCGAATTATTTACCGACTACAAAGCCAACCGAGATGAAACTCCAGAAGCCATAACTTTGGCTGTTCCCTATATTCAGCAGTTGTTAGAAGCCATGCATATACCCGTGGTGGTTAAGGAAGGCTATGAGGCCGATGATATTATAGGGACACTCGCCAAACAAGCTGAAAAAGAAGGGTTTCAAACCTTTATGGTGACCCCCGACAAGGACTTTGCGCAATTGGTTTCGGAAAATATTTTTATGTACCGCCCCGCGCGGATGGGCAATGGTATTGAGATTTGGGGCATCCCCGAAGTGCAAGAAAAATTTGAAGTAGAACGCCCCGAACAAGTCATTGACTACCTCGGCATGATGGGCGATGCCATCGACAATATACCGGGACTCCCCGGGGTGGGCGATAAGACGGCAAAAAAATTCATCAAAGAATATGGCAGTCTGGAAGCGCTCCTCGAAAACACCGATCAACTCAAAGGTAAGCTCAAAGAAAAAATTGAAGCCAACAAAGAGTTGGGTATCCTGTCCAAACAATTGGCGCGTATCATCATCGATGTGCCCGTGACTTTTGATGCCACAGACTACGCCCTTTCTATACCCGACACGGCTGCTGTGGCCCAGCTTTTTGAAGAATTGGAGTTCCGGCGTATGCAAGAAAATTTTAACCGGATTTTTGACCCATCAACCCCCGAGACCTCCACTCCTCCAAGCGATACCCCAGCCCCAAAAGTGACCTCTACACCAACGGGTAGTTTTGATCTATTTAATCAGCCAGGCAGTGGAAATCCACAAGAGGATCAAAAAAAAGACCTCCCAACCCAACAACACTGGTACCAATCTGTGGACACCCCCATGGGACAAGCGTTGCTGCTCGAAAAATTACTGCAACAAAAAAGCGTTTGTTTTGACACCGAAACCACCGGACTAGACGCCCTAACTGCCGAACTGGTGGGCATTGCTTTTGCTTGGGAAAAAAACAAGGGGTATTATCTGGTTTTCCCTGAAGATTTTGAGGCCGCGCGTGAATTAGTCAAGTGGTTTGCCCCTTTTTTTGAAAATGATCAAATCGAAAAAATTGGCCATAACCTCAAATACGATATCAAGGTACTGCTTAAATACGGTGTACAGGTAAAGGCCCCGATCTACGACACCATGATTGCGCATTACCTCATCAATCCCGATATGCGCCATAATATGGATGTGTTGGCCGAAACCTACCTGAATTACCGCCCGCAATCCATCACCGAACTAATCGGTAAAAAGGGGAAAAACCAAGGCACAATGCGACAGGTGGACCTCGACAAACAAACCGAATACGCCGTAGAGGATGCCGATATAACCCTCCAACTTAAAGCCCATTTTGAAAAAGAACTGGCCAACGGAGGAACCCAAAAACTTTTTGAACAGGTTGAGCTACCGCTTGTTCCGGTGCTTACCGCCATGGAAGCAACCGGCATTTGTCTCGATACCCCCTTTCTTCACAAACTATCTATCGAATTACAAACGGATATCGAAGGGCTGGAAAAAGCGATTTACTCCCAAGCCGGAGAACAATTTAATCTGGCTTCTCCCAAACAAATGGGGCCCATTCTTTTTGACAAACTCAAGTTGGTGGACAAGCCCAAAAAAACCAAAACAGGTCAATATTCTACGGCAGAGGATGTCTTGTCTTATTTGGCCAAAGATCATCCTATCGTCGCCGATATCTTGGAGTGGAGGTCTTTGCAAAAACTGCAAAACACCTATGTAACAGCCTTGCCGCAAGAAATCAATCCCAAAACCGGTCGGGTCCATACGGTCTATAACCAAGCTGTGGCCGCCACCGGCAGGTTGAGTAGTAACAATCCCAACCTTCAAAATATCCCCATCCGAACCCCAAGAGGACAAGAAGTCCGAAAAGCCTTTATTGCCCCCGATGACGCACACGTCCTTTTGGCGGCCGACTATTCACAAATCGAACTCCGTATCATTGCCTCGCTGAGCCAAGACCCTGCTTTGGTCGAAGCTTTTCAAAAAGGCGAAGACATCCATACAGCAACGGCCGCGCGTGTTTTTGGCATCGCCCCCGAAGCCGTGACCCGAACACAAAGAAGCCATGCCAAAACGGTTAATTTTGGTATCATCTATGGCGTTTCGGCCTTTGGCCTAAGTCAACAAACCGACCTAAACCGCACCGAAGCCAAGGAACTTATAGATACCTATTACGAAAGTTACCCCCGTTTACGCGCCTACATCAACGAACAAATCGATCGAGCCCGAGAGCAGGGCTATGTCGAAACCGTTTTGGGGCGTCGCCGTTACCTGAAAGACATCCTTTCTCAAAATGCTGTTGTACGGGGGGCCGCTGAACGCAATGCGGTCAATGCACCCATACAAGGAAGCGCCGCAGACATCATCAAACTGGCGATGATCAATATTCATCGGCGTATGGAAGCCGATAATTGGCAGGCCAAAATGCTCCTTCAAGTCCACGATGAACTGGTGTTTGAAGTCCCAAAAACCGAACTCCAAGCCTTCCAAAAAATGGTGCAACACGAAATGGAAAATGCTTTTAGCTTAGACGTTCCTTTGGTCGTTGACTTGGGGGTCGGCCAAAATTGGCTGGAGGCGCACTAGGCAATTGACCGATCACGCGGTTGGTAGGGTTTTGAACGCTCAAAAAAAATCATCAAAAAAAGGAGGGTATTTTTTTTTAGAAAAAGATATAATTGTACATTTGCACGCCTGTAATACAAGTTATTACGCTAATTAAAGTACATATTTGTGGATACATTAAGTTACAAAACCATCTCAGCCAATGCCAATACCGTTGACAAACAATGGGTTTTGGTCGATGTGGCAGACGTGCCGCTAGGAAGAGCCGCTGCGGCTATTGCCTCGCTATTGCGTGGTAAACACAAAACCAGCTACACACCCCACGTAGATTGTGGCGACAATGTAGTGGTTGTCAATGCTGAGAAAGTAAAACTCACCGGGAACAAGTGGTCCCAAAAGCAATACATTCGTCATACGGGCTACCCCGGAGGACAGCGTGTCCTTACAGCAGAACAGGTACATGTTAAAGATACTACCCGTTTGGTCGAAAAAGCCGTTAAGGGTATGTTGCCTAAAAATAAGCTCGGGGCTGATTTGTTTCGCAACCTTCGCGTTTATGCAGGAACAGACCACCAACATGACGCCCAACAACCACAAGCTATTAATCTTAACGAACGCATCTAATGGAAGTGATACACACCATAGGACGTAGAAAAACATCCGTTGCTCGACTCTTTTTGTCCGAAGGAAAAGGCAACATCGTAGTCAACAAAAAAACCTATACCGACTACTTTACAACACCCACCTTACAATACAAGATTCAGCAACCGCTTAGTTTGACCGGTACGGAGTCTAACTTTGACCTGAAAATTACCGTTAAAGGCGGGGGCATCACCGGACAAGCAGAAGCCATTCGATTGGCGATCTCTCGTGCACTTTGTCAAGTGGATGAAGAAAACCGCTCAACCCTTAAGCCCGAGGGATTACTGACCCGTGATCCTCGTATGGTGGAGCGTAAAAAATTCGGTCAGAAAAAAGCACGTAAGAAATTTCAATTTTCTAAACGTTAATACCCACGGTCTCCTTCGGGAGACTATGTTCATTTATTTATTAAACCAGTTGCTCAAACCGTTACGACGGGAATTAGTTTAGCATCTAAATAAGCCCCAGGCTTATTGCGACTAGACAGAGAACGTAAACTAAAACACTATGGCACAAACAGAAGTAAAAGACCTGCTCAACGCAGGCGTCCACTTTGGACACCTTACCCGAAAATGGAATCCCAACATGGCACCCTATATCTATATGGAGCGCAATGGTATTCACATTATCAACCTTTACAAAACCGCTGCAAAACTCGACGAAGCCGCCGAAGCGATCAAGAAAATTACCGTTTCTGGGCGTAAAGTTCTTTTTGTTGCAACCAAAAAACAAGCCAAAGGCATCGTAGCACAAGCTGCCGAAAAGGTAAACATGCCCTATATCACTGAGCGTTGGCCCGGGGGGATGTTGACCAATTTTGTCACCATCCGTAAAGCCGTTAAGAAAATGGCCTCCATCGACCGGATGAAAAAAGACGGTACCTTTGAAACACTTTCTAAAAAAGAAAAATTACAAGTTGACCGTTTACGCGCTAAACTTGAAAAAAACTTGGGCTCAATCACCGAAATGACCCGTTTGCCCGGGGCCCTTTTTGTGGTAGATATCAAAAGAGAGCATATTGCAATCAAAGAAGCACGTAAACTTAAGATTCCAATTTTTGCGATGGTCGACACCAACTCAGACCCCCGTGAAGTCGATTTTGTGATTCCTTCCAACGACGACGCTTCCAAGTCCATTGAAAAAATCTTAGGCATTATCAGTGCTGCGGTAGCCGATGGGCTCCAAGAGCGTAAAAACGAAAAAGACGCTGAAGCCAAAGGCGAAGACATGGATGAGAGCGATGATACTGTAGCCACTGAAGAGGCCACAGAAACTCCTGAAGCCCAGGAAGAGGCGCCAAAGGTAGCTGCTGTTGAAAAATCCGACGAGGAGGAGGATGAAGTAAAGCCTGCTAAAAAAGCCGCCGCCAAAAAAACAACCGCTAAAAAACCAGCGGCTAAAAAAGAAAAGTAAACCTATAAATACAATCGTTGTGAAAATTACTGCATCTGAAGTAAACAAACTACGCCAGTCTACCGGAGCCGGAATGATGGACTGTAAAAAAGCCCTTGTTGAAGCCGAAGGAGACTTTGACAAAGCGGTAGAAATTCTCCGTAAAAAAGGCCAAAAAGTAGCCGCCAATCGTGCAGACCGTGAGTCTTCGGAAGGGGCGGTATTGGCCAAAGTCAATAAAGACCAAACTGCCGGTGTGGTAGTGTCGCTCAATTGTGAAACCGATTTTGTCGCCAAAAACGATACTTACCTAGAGCTTGCAGAAGGTTTGGCCAATTTGGCCCTCAACCACGATACCCTCGAGGCCTTTTTGGCAGCCGACTACAACGGTATGTCTGTCGCCGATAAGCTAACCGAACAAACCGGTGTTATCGGTGAAAAAATTGAAATCGGAGGCTTTAAGCGTTTAGAGGCTCCTTTTGTCGGTGCCTATATCCATGCTGGAAATAAAATTGCCACCTTGGTCGGGCTATCGTCGGTAGTCGATCAGGCGGCTGAAGTAGCCAAAAACGTAGCCATGCAGGCCGCGGCCATGAACCCTATCGCCCTAAACGAAGAGGGAGTAGATGCTAGTATCGTTGAAAAAGAAATCGAAATTGCCAAAGACCAATTGCGTCAAGAAGGCAAGCCCGAAGCGATGCTCGATAATATTGCCAAGGGAAAACTCAAACGTTTTTTTAAGGACAATACCCTAGTCAACCAAGATTATATCAAAGACAGTAAGATGAGCGTTGATCAATACGTGAAATCAGTAGATGCTTCTCTCGAAGTTACTGCCTTTGCCCGTGTGGCCTTGGTCTAGTATAACCGGATATAAAACCCTATTTAAAGCACCTCTAAAGAGGTGCTTTTTTTATTTTCTTACCTTGTCCCTATGCAACACAAATGTAGCTGGTGTCTTGGCGACCCCCTTTATGAAGCCTACCATGACCAAGAGTGGGGTGTCCCGCTTTTGGATGATCAGGCGCTTTTTGAGTTTTTGACCCTCGAAACTTTTCAGGCAGGGCTAAGTTGGCTAACCATTCTCCGCAAAAGAGAACATTTTCGTATGGCTTTTGATCAATTTGATTATACCAAAATTGCCCACTATGGCCCATCAAAAGTCCAAGAATTACTACAAAATGCCGGTATCGTGCGCAACAAAATGAAAATAGAAGCGGCCATTGCCAATGCACAGGCGTTTATCGCCCTTCAGGAGGGGCACGGTACGTTTGGGCGATTCATTTGGACGTTTGTCGATTTTCAAGCGGTGCAAAACCATTTTACATCACAAGATCAAATCCCGGCAACCACGCCTTTGGCCGAGCAAATAAGTCGGACGCTAAAACAGAAGGGATTTAAGTTTGTCGGTCCTACGGTTATCTATGCCCTTATGCAAGCTACCGGTATGGTCAACGACCACGAAACACAATGTTTTCGTTACCAAGAAATACGTCAATTAAAAAAACGACCCCTGGACCTAAAAAGGTAGGTCATCTTCGACCTCATCGGTCGCATCAGAAGAGGGCTCAAAGGCCGTTGGTGGGGGCATTGGAGGCATTTCGGCTGAAGGAGCTCCCTCCATCGCATCAATACGCCATCCTTGAATGGAATTAAAATATTTGGTTTGCCCCTCGGGGTTTACCCATTCTCGGCCTCGGAGATTGATCCCAATTTTTACCTGCTGCCCCACGTTAAAGGCATTGAGCAAATCGCATTTGTCCTGTACAAATTCAACTAATATGTGTTGGGGGTATTGTTCTTCGGTCGTAACCACGACTTCACGTTTACGAAAACCGTTGTTACCATAGGTTTTGGTTTCGTCAAGCCATTTTATTTTTCCTTGAATCTCCATTACTGCATTGTTGAGCTACAAAAATAACAAAACTTTAAAGCCTGCTGCCCGAAACCCATTCTTTTTCGATTTTGAAGTATCTTTAAGGGATCGTCAACACCGCCTTGCCATCATGTTCAATCAAAAAATCAAAAAATACTGGCCGCTTGGGGCATTTGCCCTGGTATTGCTGATTCTTTGGAACACCAACATACTTTTCCAAAACCTCAAAGCCAAAGAACGCAACAAAATGAATTTATGGGCTTTGGCCCTTCAGGAGTCGATACAACGGGATGAACCTACCAATTTGGCGCTAGAAATTCTACTCGAAACGGATGAAAACCCTATGATTCAGGTCGATGCTAAGGGAAAGATCATCGATTTTAAAAACCTACCGTGGGAACCTGACCCGACCGATTCGCTCCAGCTTTACCAACTTTTGGAAAAAATTAAAAAGGAAAATCAACCCATCGCCATTCATTATGGAAACCCCGAAAATGGCACTCCGATCGTCGATCAAACCCTGTATTATGGAGATTCCAAAACCTTAAAAAAACTGCAGTACTACCCCCTGGCCCTTTTACTTATTATTTTTCTATTTGGAGCCGTACTCTATTTTGTTTTTAAAACGGGTAAAGTGGCCGAGCAAAACCGCCTGTGGGCCGCTATGGCCAAAGAAACGGCTCACCAAATCAGTACGCCTCTTTCTTCACTCCTTGGCTGGGTAGCCCTTAGCAAAGCCAAAAAAGGCGATCAAAGCACCCTAACAGCGCTAGAAGAAGACCTCGACCGGCTTCAATTGATTACCGAGCGCTTTTCGAAAATCGGGTCAACACCCAAACTCACGGAGCAAGACCTGGTTGCTGTTATTCAGCAAACTGTACAATACCTGAAAAATAGAACCTCTTCCAAGGTTATCTTCGATTTGCAACTGCCCCAAAAAACGGTACTCATTCCCCTAAACCCACAACTGTTGAGCTGGACTCTAGAAAACATCATAAAGAATGGCATTGACGCCATGAAAGGGAAAGGGCGAATTCGTCTAACCTTAGGGGTGTATCCGCAGGAAGTGCAACTGCTCATTGAAGACGATGGCCCCGGCATCAAAAAAGAAATACGTAAACGTATTTTTGCCCCCGGATTCACGACTAAAGCCACCGGTTGGGGGCTTGGCCTCTCCTTGGCGCGACGCATTATTGTCGATTACCACCACGGTAAAATTGGCATCAAAAAATCGGATGCCCATGGAACGGTTTTTGAATTGATTTTAAAAAAGGCCTAAAGGGCCGCTGCGATTTTTGCAGCAAGCGCTGTAAACGCCTCGGGCGTGAGGCTTACCTTTTTAGAAAAGGTCGCATCAGCCATGGTATGCAAGGGGATTAAATGGACGTGTACATGAGGAACTTCCAGTCCAATGACACTCATCCCGATCCGTTGACAGGAGATGGTTTTTTCGAGGGCCAACGCCACTTTCCGACTAAAGGCCATTAGTGCCTGATAGGCTTGCTCGTCCAAGTCAAATAGTTTATTGACTTCTTGCTTGGGCACACAAAGGGTATGCCCCTCTGCGTTGGGATTGATGTCCAAAAAAGCGATGTGGTTGTCGTCTTCTGCAACCTTGTAACAAGGTATTTCGCCTTGGATGATTTTGGTGAAAATAGTGGTCATTTAGTCGCGGCTTATGCTTACAATCTCCAGGGTAATTACCCCATTGGGAACTTGAATTTCAGCGAGTTCCCCTTTGGTTTTTCCCAATAATCCTTTGCCGATGGGCGAATCAACCGAAATTTTTCCGGCCTGAAGATCGGCTTCGCTTTGGGCGACAAGTTTGTATTTCATAACTGCAGCATTGGCCGTATTTTTGACTTCAACGGTCGAATGAATCAGCACTTTGGAGGTGTCCAATTGCGACTCATCGATAATGCGGGCATTGGCCAGGGTGGCTTCTAACTTCGAAATTTGGAGCTCCAGTAAGCCTTGGGCTTCTTTGGCAGCATCGTATTCGGCATTTTCACTCAAATCCCCCTTGTCGCGTGCTTCGGCAATGGCCTGGGACGCACGGGGACGCTCAACATCTTTAAGTTGGTTGAGCTCGTCGCGTAATTTTTTTAACCCTTCTTTGGTATAATAGGATACTTTTGCCATGATTTTAACGTTGCTATAAATAGAAAAATCCCTCATTAAGCACCGGGATTTAAACAAATATAGTGAAATGCAAACATTTGGTAAAACTTTCGGATTGAAAAGCGCTGTGCTGCTGGTGTGGTTCTTCTCTAGCCAATGTGCCCGAGAACCGGTCCATCGAAACCCCTACCTGAGTGATATTGCCTTTCGTTATGAAATCAACCTCAACCTGCCTCAGTACGATGCTTTGCGCTATGCAGGAGGCAGTATGTTGATTCCACAAGTGGGGCTAAAAGGCCTAATTGTCTTTAACCTCGATGGGCAACAATTTTTGGCTTGGGAGGCCACCTGCGCCAATCATCCCCCACGAGATTGTTCGTTACTCGGCCTAACAGGGGTCTTGGCCGAATGCAGTTGCGAAGGCTTCCAATACAGTTTGGCTACCGGTCAACTGCTCGACGCAGAAAACCAAACCAACACCCCCTATCCTCTACTGAATTACCAAGTACAGGCCAACGCCAAACTCCTTTTAATTTCTAATTAAGTAAAATGAAAAAAATTGGTTCCCTTTTTTTGGTTGTTCTAAGCTTAAACCTCAGCGCCCAACAGCTCGATATCGATTATACCCCGGGCGGAAATCCCGAAAAAGGGGTAAAATTCACCCTATTTAAAACCATCGGGGGCGGATTAAACACCCAGGGAGTTTATGAACTAACCTCCGAAGCCCTTCGTGTCGAAGCGACCAACGGGAATGGTTGGGGAGCGGGCATGTCTCTTTATAGCAACTTTACCTTTTTTGGAGGGGATTTAGAAAACCTAAAAACACGGGCATCTCACCTGCTCTATTCCTATGGTGGGCTTCTCAACGGGCAATTGACCCTGTCCGGCCCATTAACTAGATCCGATTATCCACTACTACTCACAGTACATGGAGGAGCACGCCTTAACGATGCGGGAATCGCCCTGCCGATGATGCAAAGCCCTCGTTATGTCAATTTTGATGCGGGACTGGGGCTATACCGCAGCTTGAAATTAAAGCAAACACCCAAACTTAGTCTCTTTAGTTGGCTACAACCCACACTTACCCATCATTGGTTAGGCGAGGACAATAGCCGTATATTTTACAACCATCAGCTGCAGGCAACAAACTGGTCGGTGGGACTTCAAACCGGGCTGGAATGGAATCAAAATTTTCAACTCAGCTTGTTTATCAATCAATTCATCACCGAGGAGGCCCTGTCGAAACTCAACCAACCGGTGGTCCGGGCCAATCTTGTTTATCGTTTTGTCAAAAGAAACCGAAAGATTGAGTGGTTAGAACTGGACCAATAGCCCTGCTAGAAAATGCCTGCCTGCCTGCGGGTAATATCCAGTACCCTCGATGGTGGTAATTTGTCCTGGGGTGCTCCAATCGTCATCATAGGTATAGAAATATCCATTGGAGACATAGTATTTGTTCAAAATATTATTGACCAAAAGGTTTAGCCTAACTTCTTTAAACCATCGCTTGGGATTCCAGCGATAGGAAGCATTTAGGTCAGATACAAAATAGGAAGGGAGTTTCGACACTGCTGAATCAATGTTTCCCATATACTGTGAACTGATATACTTGGATAGAAGACCCACCTGAAAATCTGTACCAGGAACAAACACCAAGGCATTTCCGGCTATAACCGATGGTGAATAGGCGAGTTGCGTGGTGCCTAGATCGGTCAATTGTCCATCTCTTTGGAAAAAATAGTCTAGGTTTTGGTTGCGACTCAACGCCAGGTTGGGTTGCCAGAGCCAGTTTGAAGACAGCGGTACTTTGGCTTCCATTTCGATCCCGATCCGGCGACTGTTTCCAATATTTTCTCGGATGGGATTCCCTACCTCATCCAAAGCCCCGGTCAGTGCCAACTGGTCTTGATAGGCCATCCAATAGGCATTGACCTGAAGGTTTACCTTGGAGTGGTTGAGGCGCCAGCCCAGTTCAAAATCATTGAGTTTTTCGGGCACAGGATTTCCGTTTTCATAATCTGTCCGGTTGGGTTCACGCTGCGCCCGAGCATAGGAGAAATAAAAGCGTTGTGCCTCATTGGGTTTGTAGGTAAGTCCCGCTTTGGGATTAAAAAAACTAAACAGGTCGTCCACAGTAAATGCACTTGGCCCGGCTACTTGACCCGTTACTTCGTACCTTATATTTCGAAATTGCAAGTCCAAATAAGCAATCCATTTCGCCGAAAATTCTTGCGTCCATTTGGTAAATATACTGGTCTCGATCTTGGCTCCAGTATTGGCATAAAAGCGATGCCGTGGAAGTACATTCCCGGCCTGCGCCCAAAGTAATTCGCCCAAATGATCACCGATATATTGACTGTAGAGGACGCCTAAATTAATCGTCGTTTTCCCCTTTTGATAATTGGCCCCTACATTGGCTACATA
>Ga0181567_10000298_pt1 | contig 36196 bp, 30 predicted proteins | sample 101ome_14_FD_133761 | JGI IMG/M metagenome (GOLD analysis project Ga0181567, IMG submission 133761) | Coastal salt marsh microbial communities from the Groves Creek Marsh, Skidaway Island, Georgia - 101403AT metaG (megahit assembly) | ecosystem: Environmental > Aquatic > Marine > Intertidal...
CGGTAATCCTTCCGGTTGTGGGGGGGCAACGGGAGCGGCGGCTTCCTCATAATACTCCTCTTCGCCCTCCTCTTCCTCTTCTCCATCAAAACCTCCACGAGCCGCTCGAACCAAGGTAAAAACCATTTCACCGGCTACCTGGTTTACTTCGGCGACAATGTTTCCAAATTTAGTTTTATAAAGGAAATATGCAATCAGGGTGGGAATCGCGACCACCAGACCGGCAGCGGTTGTCCAAAGAGCACTACCAATGTTTCCTGCCATTTTCTGGCTGGACTCACCTCCCATGCCAGATTCAGTTAATACATTGAAGGCTCCAATCATACCGGTAACTGTACCCAACAGACCAATCATAGGGGCGATGGAACCAATGGTGTTCAGGAGATTGATCCAGGTGAAAGGTTTGGATAAGGCAATCCCGGAGGACTCTTCGAGGCCTTTCTCAATTTGCTCAATATCCAACTCGTCATCCTGGATACGGGAAAGTCCGCCCTTTAAAACAGATGTGACCGGAAGCTTGTATTGATCGCAAAGGGATAAGGCACCGGGGATATTCAGGTTTTGCACTTCCTGCATGATTGGAGCCACCACATCGTCCTTAATGAATGCCTTTTTACGAATGGCGATGCCATTGTAAATGATCAAGGTAAAGCCCCCAACTACCATTATAATAAAGGGATAGAGGAAAATCCCAAGGGCTTTGACCATCTTACCTCCAAATGTTGTGGGAGCATCTTCAGCAACCGCAACAGATACCAGCATTTCAGGATAGAGGACGGTAAAAGTCAGCGCTATAACAAAGAGGAGTCGGGTAAATCCAAATTTCATAATATTATATTGTTTTAGTTATTTAGAAACTATTTTGCTTATGGGTCAATGCAGGATTACAAAGCTTCCATTCTCTTTCGGCTTGTAGCCTCCCACTTGGAACCAGGAAAAAATCGGGTAACTTGTTCGTAAACATTCTTGGCGGCTTCTAATTGCTCCAATTTTTCATAAGCATCTCCAGCCATGAGCAGGGACTCGGGCAACCAATCCAGGCCCACACGTGCAGAAACGATTCCTTCCGTTACTTCGACCACGGATTGGCGATAATACTCATCCGATGTGGCTTTGTCACCCCCAGCTTCATGCCTTCTGGCATACTGTACCCGGACCAGTGCCCTGACTAACTTATAAAGTGAATATTCATTGGATTGGCGGTCCGGGGGATTTTCATCCAAGGTTTTGATGCCCTGCAAAGCGGCATTGAAATATTGCGATGCGTATGGTGCATAACGCTTATCACGGGCAGCGTATGCCGCATAGAGCTCGTAGTTTTTTACATAACAATAGACAGGCCAAATCTTAACAATGGTTTTGAATGGGCTTTTGGCAGATTTCTGAACAACGGGCCCCAGACGAGCATATTCATCAATCGCCTCCTTGTACAAACCCTGTTGTCTCAGGGAATTCGCAAGGCGAAGGTAAGCCTCATGGTCTCCACTGTCATCCCGGATATTTACTCGTTTTAACAAGGCCAGGGAAACTTTGGCTGACTTTGGGTTGGCTTTGATCATTTTCCCGGCAAGATCAAGAGCAGCATCTGAAAACTCTCGATACCCAAAACCATCAAGCTGGCTTAAATTTAAACGGGAAAGAATATAAAAGGCCTCCGAGTACTGCTCCAACTCAAGGAGTGCTTTTACATAAGTTAGGCAATGACTATGGATTAGTAATGTGTCCGGTGAGATCGGCAAAAAAAGCATGAGTTTGTAAATAGTTGGCCGAACGGCCGCTAATACGCTCATCGAATACTGCTCGTTTTCCAAGTATTGCATCAGCCGAGCCAGGGTTATTTTATCTGCCTTTTGAACTCTTGCGGAGGCCAATTGCTCCTTCGATAGAAGGGGGTTCGTGATACTTTGCTGAAAACCGGTAAATTCAAAACCCTTTATGTTTTGCTTGGCCAAACCACGAAGCTCAAGTTCCATACCGAGAAACTTGCCATCCATTTTCACGGCCCCATAAATAATGCCCTTGGCGGCATCCACACCTTTCAGGGAAATTTCCTTGGGGTTTACACCGGTCAAATAATGAACTTTTCCGGGGATTGGGCCAGCATACTTGCGAAAATAATCTTCTTGCTGCCCCAAAAGTATGGATACTGAACTCAGGCAAAAAAAGAAAATGTAAAACTTAGCGGTACTCATTTTAAAAACTTCCTCTGCCAATCCATATATTGTTTCTCCACCCGGGTTACCTGATCAGAAGCACCTGCCTGCTCGTAACAGGTAATCGCTTTTTCGTAGGACTTGGGTGTCCACTTCAAAGATCCGGCAAAATTCAGGGTCGTTTCGAGAAAGAGAAAAGCAGCCCCGGCATAATCTTTCTGCGCCCGCTTACACTCCCCCATCATGAAGGCAGATTCCGCCCTTTCCTCCAGGCTTGCCTCGGTATCTGCCCGGACCTCTTTAAAGGTACTGATGGCCTTGTCCAGAAATGTAGTATCTTTGGTGGAGGATGCGACCTCAAACAGGGAAGCTCCGAGGCGCATACGGGCTGCATTTGCCATCGGATGCCAGGAGGAGTTAGTTAGGGCATTTTCATAGCTAACAGCCGCTTTTTTAAAATCCCGTGTTTTTTCATTCGCCTGACCCAGGATAAAATTGGCATCAAAAAGAAAATCTCCCCCCGATGCCCCGTAGACTTGCAATAATTGATCCATGGCTGCCATAGCGTCTTCGGTGGAATTTTGGGCAAGCATGGTCTTCGCCATCCACACCAATACCCCGGGGCTGGCTGCCGGAAAGTCTCTTCTTTCCGGGTTATAATTTCCTCCTGCCTTGGAACAAACCGAGGCCAGTCCGGCACGCATACGCAGTTCAAGAGTTTTCGAACCACTGTCAATTGCCTCATTTAACAGCCTCGCATAAGCCTTGGAGGGAGACAAATCCCTGGGGAATGAATCATTTAACTTTTTAAATTTGTTTAGGTACCCTTTAAATTTCGAGGAGTATTTGGGGTTCACATAAATGGCTCCTTTCAACTTGGCCACTTCCCGGTAGATCCCCTGATCCATTCCCTTAAACTCGGTGGCTAAAAAAGGGAGGAGTTTCCTGCGGTCATTCAAAATTTCCTTCATGCTCCCGGTGATGGTGTCCTCAATCCCCTTGCGGTTGCGAAAGGTAAAGGAAATCACCTCATCCGGGGTTTGAATTTTATTCAACAAATCCAGGGTCTTACCATAAAGGGTTTCATACTCATTATATTTTTCCGTGTACTTGGCAAGAATACCGTCGACTCCGACACGGGATGGGTCATTCCCGAATTTTTTGATATCCTCAAAATACATATTGAGCATCTCCGAAGGCCGGCCCTGTTTTTCACAGGCAAAACCGATTTTTTGCGTAGCTTCCGAAATTCGGGCTCCGTCCACAGATGCAAATTTTTCGTTGTATTCCCGGTAAAGGGCTTCCAGTTCCGCGTAAGAATACATGATGGCGAGCTCAGCCACTTCACCAAAATCCAGAGACTTATCCCCATTGAGATCATATTCTGAAAAAGCTTTGGCCCCCGTAAGGCCTATTGCATTGAACTCCCCTGTGCTCAGGGCATCATTTTTGTCCTTATCGAAAGTGTAGTAGTGGTTGATGATACCCTCAGGGTTTTCTGCACCACGCTCCAGGACACCTCCCTCATTAAAGGTGGCATCTGAAATCAGGGAAATATCTTCCGTTGACTCACGAACCAAAGCATAATTCTTCCGAGCTTCTGAAAACTGCTCATAAGTGGGTTGCTCATCCGGCTTGACCTCACTTAGCACGATATCCCCCAAGCTTAGGTAGGAGGCGGCAACATTTTTATCTTCCGGAAATTCGCGAATGAATTGCTTAAATAAGCGGGCTGCGTTTTTATTGTCCTGAGAGCCCTGGTAAGCAACAGCCAGGCGAAACAAGGCATCTTTAGCATATTGATCATCTGGATAATGGCGGATCTTTCCTCCCTTGGACCATTGATCATTGATGTCTGCTTTGCCGGAAGCCACAAGGTTTCCGCCACCGGTGCGGTCGGTAATTCTCCAGGCCGATCCGTTGTACCACATAGTAAAGCCATCCGCATTTGCATACACCGGCTTGCCGTTTTTTTCTTCACCCGTTGGTAAATACACCCCATTCGGATCGGGCACCGATACTTCTTCTTTGGCTCGCTCCGGAGTGGGTAATTCATCAGGCACTTCCACATCTTCTACAACAGGTGCCGGTTTATCCTCTTTTTCCTTCGCAGCTGTGTCTTCTGCGGGCGGGGCTTCATCTCCTCCGCAAGAAAGTAAAAAACTTGAAAAGATTAAAAGGAAAGCCCAGGTAAACAACTTACTCATTGGCACCTCCCTTATCCTCAGACATGCCTGAGAGTGTACCATCGGCCAAAGGTAAACCTTCAACATAGACACCGACAATCGGAGCCAATAGAGGTTTGGCCTCATTAAACTTTCCACTTGCCAGCAAACCAATACCACTGAGGTATAAAGCGGATGGCATCGCCGGACCCTTTGAAAAGTCTTTATTGTTGATGTAGCCCTTTTTGTCGTTGGGAACTCCGGCTTCAAACCCGGCGAACTTTTCCAGCAATTGATCAAATTGTCTTTGTTTAAAATATACGGAGCCCATCATGTTGATAAAACTTGTGGCATAATCGTCCCCTGGATTCCTTTCCAAAAATTGATTACAGAGCTCAAAAAAGCGCTGGTATTTTTCTTTTGAACTCTCTCTTGCTTTTGAGGCACGCTCTTTATCAAGGGTGGACAAGGCGGTCTGCAAGCTTTCGGCAATTGATGCCTGGTGCTCCGCTTCCTTTCGGTAGGCATTGGCCATAATGTTAGTCACATCTGCCTGATACTTCTCCCATTTATCGTTGGCTAAGTATTCCTCTCCCAGTTCAATCGACTTGTCGGCAAATTTCACGGTGTTGGCCGAGGCAAATGCAGCGTAAATAAAATCTTCCGCCGATTCATTTTCGGGATCATCTTTAAAGAGCCAGTAAAAACCCCAAAATGATTCCCAAAACCTTTTGGTATCCTGAAAGTTGGTCGCTTTTCTCCATCTCAAAATCGCCGTAAAGGAAGCGGTTTTATTGGCCATGGCTAAATGGCTCTTGGCCGTAGTTAATTTCATCGCCAATTGGTTGTCACGGTCGCGCAAGATTTCCAACCTTCTCTGAGGCATACCTGGTCTCTTTAAAAAGGTGGCCAACCGGTTGCGTTCATTTTCCAGTCGGGAGGCTCTCTCTTCATAATAATTTTTGATTTCCTCGGCCGTCATAGTCAGGGCGTACAGCAAAGAAGCCTCGACATACCTCTCTTGCTCTTTCAGCTGATTACCGCCTTGCATCAGGTTTACATTCAACCGCAGATCATACCGAGCCGGGGTGTCAGCAGACAACCTGGGAAGCATGGGAAAAACTTCATCCACCCTCTTGGTCTGTACAAACATCTCGGTCAGGCAGGAAATCGCATAGGCTGCACGGTCTTCATCCCGGGCAGCATCGGCAAATTTAAGAAGTTCACGAAAAGCGGGCTCCCCCTTCGCCCAATCCTGCATCATGTGGTAGCATTGAGCTTTCCCGAAATAAAGATTTAGTAATTCGCTCCTCTTAAGGATCTGCTTTCGAAAGGGTTGGTTTGGATCAAGCAGTTTACTAATTACATCAGCCGCTTCATTCCATTGTTGATCGGATCGCAAGCAATCGGTTCTTTTTTGGAGAGCGGTTACCGCCTTCGGGTCTTTGGGAAACTTATCGGCGAAGTCCCCAAAGGCTTTGGCTGCTTTTGATAAATATTCTTTCTCGGCAGTTTCCGCATATGTCTGTAAGTACCCAACCCCCCGCACAAACCCGAATTGTTGTAAAATGACTTCCACTTTGGGATCTTTTTCATCTTGAAAACGAAGTTCAAGCTCATCCAGGAAAGGCGTAGCTCCGGCAAAGTCTCCCTGCCCAACAAGAGCTTGGGTCTCGGAAATAACCTGGCGTATTGGCATATTGCTTGGATCTTGCCCACATAGGATGTACCCCAAGGAAAAAGTCAGGAATGCAGGAAAAATTGTGCGATATAAAAAAGGTAACATAGAATATCAGGTGGGGTGTCGGTTTAGTTAAAAGAGGAGTGTGAACTTCCCGCAAGCCTTTTTTAGTTTCACAAATTCACACAGCAGGGACAGGCAAGAACCCAATGCCCAGGTTCGACCTCCTCAAGCTTACTTTCCTGGTCCACACTCATAGAATAACGGGGGGAATTCATGCGACTGCCAAAGGCACAACCCGGGGGGGGGTTGATCGGGGATGGCACATCTCCGGGAATCAGGATTCTTTTCTTACGCACCTTTGGATCGGGAACAGGTATGGAGGAAAGTAAGGCCTTGGTGTAGGCATGCAGGGGGTTGGCATAAAGGTCGGCTGCGTAGCCAACTTCAACAATCTTTCCCAGGTACATGACCGCAATGACATCAGAAATATGCCGGATCACTGCCAAATCATGGGCAATTAAAAAATAGGTTAAGTTTAACTCCGACTGTAGATCCATGAGTAAATTTAAAACCTGACTTTGAACCGACACATCCAGAGCGGAAACAGGTTCATCCAGAAGTAAAAGCTCCGGCTCAAGAGCAAGGGCACGGGCCACCCCAATTCGTTGCCTCTGCCCCCCGGAAAATTCAAAGGGGTAGCGATCCGCAGCGTTCCCGGCTAAGCCAACCTGTTCTAAAAGTTTTGCCACTCTCTGCCTCCGTTGATGCTTTGAGCATACCTTATGAATTAAAAGAGGTTCCTCAATAATTGCACCCACAGTCATTCTCGGGTTAAGGGACTCCACCGGGTCCTGGAATACCATCTGTACAGATTTTCGGTAATCCGGAGTCAGAGATCTGGGATTCACTTCCTTGCCCTTGAAATAAATGGATCCACTCGTGGGTCTGACCAATCCGACGATTGATTTAGCCAGGGTTGACTTTCCGCATCCCGATTCACCAACTAAGCCAAAAGTCTGCCCTTTTTCTATGGTTAAACTGACACCATCGACCGCCCGGCAGGATCCAACAGCTCGCCGGAAAACTCCTCCCCGGACAGGAAAGTGAACACGAAGCTGATCAAGCTTTAAGACTTCTTTTCTTCCACTCATCTTACCGCGCATACCGGACATGCCTCCACCCAATGACCTGGTTGTATCTCCCTGAAGGGAGGCCTACTCAGCAAGGCATCTTCTGGGTGAGGCAACCCGCTACGGGGGGCAAAACGGCACCCCTGATTTAGCTGTGATAAAGGGGGCACAATCCCCGGAATTGTGGTTAACTTCTTTTTCGGGATTCCGTCCATTCTGGGTATCGATGACAGGAGCCCGCGGGTGTAAGCATGGACAGGGTTTTCAAATAAAACCTGGGTGGATGCCCGCTCCACAATACGGCCTGCATACATTACGCAGACTTCGTCGCAAGTCTCCGCAACCACCCCAAGGTCATGAGTAATCAGTAAAATCGAAGACCCCTTCTTTTTTTGAAGAACCTGCAGGAGGTCTAAAATCTGAGCCTGTACGGTAACATCGAGGGCGGTCGTGGGTTCATCTGCAATGATTAATTTAGGCGTGCAGGCAAGGGCCATGGCAATGACCACGCGTTGCCTCATACCTCCGGATAATTGATGGGGATAGTCCAGGGCCCGTGTTTCAGCCGCAGGAATCCCCACTTCGCTTAGCGCATCCACCGCCAACTGCCAGGCCTGGCTCTTGGAAACATTTTGGTGCAGCAAAAAAACTTCCGCAACCTGATCACCGATTTTTTGTACGGGGTTCAAAGCATTCATCGGCTCCTGAAAGATCATTCCGATTTCATTCCCCCTGACCTTTCTCATATCATCGGTGGAGAGGGACAGTAAATCCTTGGCACCGAATCGAATTTCTCCATGGGTTATGTTACCCGTCGGCTTTGGCAATAAGCGCATGATGGAAAAAGCGCTTACACTTTTCCCGCAACCCGATTCACCAACCAGGCCAAGGTTCTTCCCTTTTTTGATGGCAAAACTTATCCGGTCCAGCGCTTCCACCTCCCCCCCATCACTTGCAAAGGAAACAGAAAGGTCTTTCACTTCCAATAAAACCTCACATTCCTTTTCACTGCTCATGCCAAAAATAATCTACCGGGAACGGAAACGCTCATAGGTTTTGATGGTGGGAACGGTCGTGAGGGCTTTCTTCTCCTTTTTTGCATCAAGGATTGCCTGCTTTTCCTTGGGCTCTATCCAAAAGACATGAAATTCGCTATAGTCTCGGGATTCTTTTGGCCCCCAGTCTTCCGGAAATTTGATCCAGTTCCAATGTCCCAGTCGAAGCCAGGGCTTTTTCCAGCCAGGCACCCAAACCGCGTGATCATGAAGTTTTTCAATCAGCTTATGGGATATCTCGGTTATTCGAGCCAGGTCTTCCTCTTGCCGGTATATGTCAATGAGCCGGTCAATTTCTTGAACTGCGGTCTGGGTGAAATTATTTGTACTCACTTTGGTGGTTAGCCCTTTTTTAAGGCTGCCATTTTCCTGGTACTTTGAATCCCCGGCCTCCTCGTAGGCATTGTCTGAATGAAAAGGTTCCCAAAACCGCGGGAACAATTCCACGGATGAGTTAAAGGCGGAGAATACAACCTGGTGGTTTTTCTCGGTGGCTGCTTTCCAGGCCGCGGTTGGTTCCAAAATTTTTAATTTAATTTCCAGGCCTGTCTTTTTGGCCTGCTCTTTAAGCACGACAAGGACATCCTCCAGGTGCTTGTACCCGGTTAAAACCTCCACCGATAATTTTTCCCCCGCACCATTTACAAGCACACCATCGGGCCCGAGTTTGGAATACCCGGCCTTGGCAAAAAAATTCTTGGCCTTTTGTACGGAAAACTCGCGGGCCCGGACCGTGGGATGAGACCGGGCACCATACCCATCGGCCACCGAATTCATACGGACAAAATCGCCCCGGAAAATCTTCTTTAAAACCAGGTCAAAATTAATGGCATGGTGAAACCCTTTGCGTATATTTAAATCATTCATCGGAGGCTGCTGAGAATTGATTCTCAGGGCATACGAAGGCGGAGGGGTTTGGTTATAAAAAGTAACCTTGCTGAGGTACCCATTGACAACCAAGGGATGATCATTCGGCAGTTTTTCATACCAAAACTCAGATTTAGATAAGCCAAACATATCGAGGTCCCCTTTGAGGAAAACCTCAAATGCCTTGTTATAATCCCGGATAACCGTGACTTTAATTTGATCCGGATTAAAGCGATAGCGAAAAAATCTTTTCTGATCCGCCCACCAGTTTTTTTGGCGAACCAGGGTTACCGATTTCCCTTTATCCACATTTTGGGGATACACGACATAGGCACCGGTGGTAGGCTCGGGATTCCATTGGTATTTGCTCAAAAACTCACCATCCAGTTCTGCGTAAAAATGTTCGGGCTTGGGCAGAATGGATGCCCGCTCCACAATGTCCGGCTTCGCTTTGTAAAAAGTAACAGAAAGGGTGTCCTCGTTGTAAATCGTAATTTTTTTGAATTTATCCTTTCCGTAAAAGTCATTGTACCAAGGAGCCTGGATGTGCTTGTTGCGCATGAAATAAAGAAAGAAAAAATAATCACTTACTTTCACCGGCTTTCCATCACTATACCGGGCAGTCGGATCCAGGCGGTAGAACACCGTGGCTCCATCCTCTGCCACGGCCCAAGACTTGGCCAGGCCAGGGTAATATCCATCCGAATTAGGGTGGGTGTGAACCAAGCCCACGGAATTATAATCAAGAAGATAACTGCGGAAAGCCCCATTGGCATCGGGCCCAACCGTGCGAAAAGTCCGGGGAAAATCCCTGGTGTATACCTGCCAGGTTCCTCCTTTTTTGGCGAGAGGAGAAGAAAACTCCTCCTCCCCGGAGCCGTCTTGCCAGGTAAGCCCATCAGGGATATCCGCTGAAGTTGCCATGGTAAAACAATCCGCGTGTTTTTTGTAATATTCCAAGACATCCTCGGTGCAGTGGCGAAGTAATGGGTGCGGCACCCCCTCCTCATTCACTAGGCCGGAAAAAGAGGAAATCAATTTTTGCGGTCCTTTACCTGCTTCGGGCAGGGTGAAAGAGGCATTGGACTCCCGCATCTGCCGAACAAATTCCTGGGCAAATTCTTTCCCGAATTCCCTCGCCAGTTCCCTGGCCAACTCACGGTCAATGGGAAATGGGGTATGATGCTCACTTTGTTCGGCCCCGGAGGAATGATCTCTTGGTGGCTTTAACTGATTATTGTCACAACCAGTAAAAATAAGAAAAGATAGGGAAAGGAGATGGGTTAAAAATAAATAGGTTTTATATTTTTTCATATCATTCATAGGTTGAAAATTTCTTGGGATCAAAAGCCTCCCGGACAGCTTCCCCCACAAAGGTAACCAGGGTTAAGGTAAGCACCAGTACACTCACCGTGGAGATTACAATCCACGGGGCGATGCGCAAGTTATTGACCCCCTGCTTTAACAGCTCTCCCCAGCTTGGTGTAGGCGGGGGCAAGCCATAACCAAGAAAGTCCAGGGCGGTTACAGAAGAAATCGCGGCGGCAATGGTAAAGGGGGCAAAAGTCACAAGGGTTGAAATGACATTGGGCAGTAAATGGCGAAAAACAATTCGACCGGGGCTGGCACCGATTACCCGGGCTGCGGCCACATACTCTCTTGCCTTTTCTTTATAAATGGAAGCTCTCACATAATAAGCCATACCTGTCCATGAAAAGAGCACCATGATCAATAATAAGGAGGAAACCTGCCATCCGACTCCCCACCAGCCCGGCATGACCGAGACCAGTATAATCACCATGTAAAGAAAAGGCACATTGGCCCAGGTTTCCACAAAACGCAGACCGATCATATCGGTCTTTCCTCCCCCATACCCCATCAGGCTGCCCGCCACCATGGCAATCAGGTAGGTGAGTATCAGGTAAGCAATGGCAAAAGTCATGGCGATCCGAAACCCATAGAGTAAGCGGGCGAGGACATCTCTTTCAGTTTTGTCGGTTCCAAGGAAGTGCCTTTTTTCGAGGTTGGGGGGTGACAGTCCGGTTGCAGTTTCTTCCCGGTAATCCATTTCATAAGGATCATAGGGAACTATCGGTAAGATGACCCAATTCCCCCTTTGGTTATCCTTAAATTTCTGCTTCAAATCCCGGTAGTTTGTTTCGTAAGAATAACCCAAACCGAAACGCGTACCTTCGATTTGATCGGCATAGGTGGGAAAGAAAAATTCACCCTCGTAATAAACCAGCAGGGCCTTGTTGTTTACAAAAAGCTCCGCTCCCAGGCTGAGGCCGTACATCCCAAGCAAAACGATAAAAGACCAATAGCCACGCTTGATCGACCGAAACCTTTGCAGTTTCTTTCGGGTAAGAGGATTGAGTTGAAAAGAAATCATATCACCTTACTCAAACCTTACCCTTGGGTCCACCCACGCCACCAATGCATCCGAAAGAACATTGCCCAAAAGCATAAGAAAAGCAGACAGTGTTAAAACACCCATGACCACCGGATAATCCCGGTCAATCACAGAGGTAAAACCCAGCAGGCCAAACCCATCGATATCAAAAATGGTCTCCACTAGAAAAGAACCTGAAACAAAAAGAGTAACCTGGTGCCCCACATTGGTCGCAATCGGCACCAAAGAATTGCGCAGGGCGTGATATTTGACAGAATTCCCAAAGGATACCCCTTTGGCCATGGCTGTTCTGACATAATCCGCAGCCAGGTTATCCATCAGGTGGTTTTTCATCAGCATGGTCAGGAATGCGAAACCACCGACCAGGTAACAACATAAAGGCTGAAATGTATGGGAGGCCAAATCCAGAAATTGTTCCCAGGCATTCAGCTGGTCAAAGCCATCACTGGTCAAGCCGCCCATAGGCAACCAGTCAAGGCGCACAGAGAAAAACAGCAGCAACAGTGAGCCTAAGGCATACCCCGGCACGGCATAACCAAAGAAAATCAAAACCGAACTCAGGTCATCCGACCAGGTATTATGCTTCACCGCCTTTAAAATCCCGAGCGGTATACAGACCGCATAGCTTATCAAAAAAGTCAGGAGGCCGAAATAAGATGAAATCGGCAGACGATCCATAATCACCTGAACCACGGGTTCCCCATAACGGGTGGAAATCCCAAAATTCCCCTGAAGCACTCCGTCATGTCGCTTGAGGTATAGCTCGGCCACAGGCTTTGCATTGCCCTCCCCCTCCGCGTTCTCCCTCATCCGAACCTCCCAATTTCCCAGCAGGCTGGGGTAATTCAGAATATGAACTTCGTCATTCAAAGCTCTTTCCAGAATCACTTTTTCCCGGGCACCTTCGACCCAGGCACCCGGATGGCTCGCTTCCTCTCGATCCACTTCCCCGTCTCCATTGCGATCAAACATCGCAAAACGGATGTAAGCAGAAAGATGAGCAGGGAATTCATGGGGCTGCAAATACCCATCCTCATTCCAGTCCAGGGCGGAAATGTGGAAGGCGGGCAACCGTACCCGCTCCGTCAGTTGGGTTTCATTTCCAGAAAAGCGAATTTGCCTAAATTCGGTCTCTCGGGGCAGGATGCCGAGCCAGATCAGGTAGGCTTCCCAATGCGGCTTATCAAAGCCGTAAAGTCTTTTCATTTGCACCAGTTGCTCCTGGGACAGAGCCTGGTTCCCCTGGACATTTCCCCCGCCTGCATCTTCGGATACCTGCTGCATCTGCATCATCGCCTGCTCCAGGGGACCGCCGGGGGCCAAGCGGGTGATGGCAAACACCACGATACTGATCCCAACCAAGGTCGGGGGTATCAACAGGAACCTTCTAATGAAATAATCTCGCATTGATTTCCCTCTTTGTAAGGACTTCCCTGCAAGGAGCAAAGAAAAGAAATAGATAAAAATCATTTTGTTGATCCTTTTACTTGCCAAGTTCCCTACCCTGTTCAGTTTTGAAAGAGTCTAAAACTTGATGCATTTTATTAGAAAAAAAAGTTTTCATTTTGCCTGTGGTCTTCTGACCTTCGGCTTTCTGGCCTCATGCACCGCGCCATCTAATGTGGAAAAAGCCCTTGATGAACAAATTTTGCACTTCGGGCTCGGGGCCGAACCACAGCACCTGGATCCGCACCTGGCCACCAGTGTAGCCGCCCATAACATCCTCTCTGCTTTATTGGAAGGCCTGGTGGGTGAGGATCCCAAAACATTAAAGCCTGTACCGGGAGCCGCCGAAAGCTGGAAAATTTCAGAAGATAAAAAGACCTACACTTTTTATCTTCGAAAAAATGCAAAATGGCACAACGGAGACCCGGTGACGGCCCAGGATTTCGTATACTCCTACAGAAGAATTCTTACCCCTTCTCTGGGTGCCCAGTACGCCTCGATGCTTCATGTGCTCAAAAACGCGAAGTCTTATCACTCCGGTGAAAAGACCTGGAAGGAGGCAAATGTGGGCGTTCAGGCAATCGATGAACGGACCCTTGAATTGGTCCTCGAAAACCAGACACCTTACTTCCTGGAACTGCTCAACCATTATTCATGGTTCCCGGTTCACCCTCCCACCATTGAGAAATTTGGGGCTTCTGAAAAGATGGGGACGCCCTGGACGAAGCCGGGAAATTTTGTCGGTAATGGCCCCTTTAGTCTCAGGGAACATCGGATCAATTCCGTAATTGAGGTGCGGGCCAACCCGCACTACTGGGATGCCAACCTCACCCAGCTTTCCGGCATCCGTTTTTACCCCATCGAAACGGCCGACACCGAAGAAAGAGCTTTCCGTACAGGGTTTCTGCATGTTACCCAATCCGTCTCTTCTGACCGAATTGAATACCTGCAAAATAAGCATCCGGAATGGATACATTTTGAACCTTATCTCGGCACATATTACTACCGTTTCAATGTCAAGGCCCCCCCTTTTGATGACCTGCGGGTAAGAAAAGCCCTGAGCCTTTCGGTCAACCGAAAGTTACTGGTGGAAAAAGTACTCAAGGGCGGTCAGCTTCCGGCTTATTGCTTTACCCCTCCAGATACTGGAGGTTTTACCGCAAGCGATGGCTTTGGGTACGATCCTGATCAGGCTAAGAAATTATTAAACGCTTACTTAAAAGATCATGGCCTGACCAAGCTCCCACCGATTGAACTTAATTACAACACATCGGAAGGTCATAAAAAAGTGGCTGAAGCCCTTCAAGCCATGTGGAAGAAAGCCCTTGGGATTGAAATTCAGTTGTTAAACATGGAATGGAAAGTTTTTCTGTCCACCATATCGAAAGGTGATTACTCCCTCGCCCGGGCCGGATGGATCGGGGATTATGTTGATGCCAATACCTTTCTTCACCTCTGGAGAAGTGGCGACGGTAATAACCTGACCGGTTGGTCAAATAAGGAATACGACCAGGCATTGACCCAGGCGGAACGAGCATTGAACCCCAAAGATCGCTTCACCCATTTTCAAAAATGTGAGGAGCTGCTGGCCAGCGAAATGCCCATATTGCCCTTGTATTTTTATGTTCATGTCTCCCTGCGTCACCCCAGTGTTCAGGGCTGGTACCCCACTCTTTTGGACCACCACCCTTATAAATATGTTTACCTCAAGGGGGAGGTGGCGAAGTGAAGAATTTTTTTATCTCAAGGTTACTCCAAGCCATCCCCACCCTCTTTGTCATTGCCACCCTGACATTCTTCATGACCCGCTTTGCTCCCGGGGGACCCTTTGACTCTGATAAAGCCATTCCCGAAGAAATTAAGATCAAATTACAAAGCCACTTTGGGCTCAATCTTCCGCTCTTCGATCAATACCTGCTCTACATGAAAAACCTGCTCGCTGGGGACCTTGGGCCCTCGTTTAAATATGTGGGGTGGGATGTATCGGAACTTATACAACTTGCGTTCCCGGTTTCTCTCAGCCTTGGTGTTTCCGCCCTTTTGATTGCACTGCTAATTGGCTTACCTGCAGGTATGCTCGCGGCTCTCCGAAAAAACACCTGGTGGGACTACCTGCCCATGGGCATTGCAATGGTGGGCATCTGCCTGCCCTCGTTTGTGCTCGGGCCGATTTTAATCATGGTCTTTGCCACCAAGCTCAAGTTGCTCCCTGCCCTGGGATGGTACTCCTGGACAGACCTGATTTTACCTTCACTTACCCTGGGCCTATTTTATGCGGCCTATGTGGCCCGCCTGACCAGGGCCGGCATGCTTGAAACCCTCAAACAGGACTATGTGCGAACCGCCCGGGCCAAAGGGGCATCTCCCGGCAGAGTCTTGGTAAAGCATGCGATGCGGGGTGGCCTTTTGCCTGTGGTTACCTACCTCGGGCCCGCCTTTGCCGGGTTGGTAAGTGGCTCATTTATTATCGAAAGTATTTTCTTCATCCCCGGCCTGGGGAAATTTTTTGTGACTGCCGCTTTTAACCGGGATTACACCGTGGTTCTTGGAACTGTATTGTTTTACGCCACCTTAATCATTATTCTTAACCTGCTTGTGGATTTTCTTCAGGCATGGCTGGATCCGAAAGCGAGGGAGCAGCGATGAGCACAAAAGCAGGTGCCTCCCTTACCCGGGATGCGTGGATACGCTTACGCTCAAACCGGATGGCTTTGGTGAGTTTAATTCTTCTGGCTTTGGTGGTCGCCTTCTCCTTTATAGGTCCGCTTTTCTGCGAATACCAATATGACGAGCAAAACCTGGATGAGCAATTTCTAGGGCCCAGCAAACAACACTGGTTTGGCACCGACAGCCTGGGCCGGGACTTATTTGCCCGCACAAGTTACGGGGGAAGGATATCGTTGGCAGTGGGCTTACTGGCCACTTCGGTTTCTTTACTTATCGGGGTCACTTATGGAATGGTTGCGGGGTATGTCGGCGGAAAAACAGATGCTTTTTTAATGCGCATGGTGGATATCCTTTACTCCCTTCCTTTCACCATCTTTGTCATTTTATTAATGGTTCTTTTTGGGAGGAACTTCCTGCTGCTCTTTCTGGCGATTGGGGCGGTGGAATGGTTAACCATGGCACGAATTACCCGGGCTCAAACCTTAAACTTGAAACGGGCTGAGTTTATTGAATCCGCCCGGGCACTTGGTTTTTCTCATGCAAGAATTCTTTTTCATCATATTTTACCCAACCTGCTTGGGCCGATTATTGTCTACGCCACCCTTACGGTTCCAGCGGTCATGTTGCTTGAAGCAGCCCTTAGCTTTCTCGGGCTCGGGGTGCAGGCACCCATGGCCTCCTGGGGCAGCCTCATTAAAGAGGGGGCCGAAAAAATGGATATAGCCCCCTGGCTTATCCTCTTTCCGGGCCTGTTTTTTTGCTTAAGTTTATTTTGCCTAAATTTCATAGGGGACGGGTTAAGGGATGCCCTGGATCCGAAAAGTTCAAAAGACTGATGAGCGATGTAAACATCAAAGGCCTCAAAACTTTTTTTCATACCCGGGAGGGTGTGGTGAAAGCGGTAAACGACATTACCTTCTCCATTCCCCCGGGGGAAGTGGTCGGGCTGGTTGGGGAATCGGGATCGGGTAAGTCTGTAACCTGTCACAGCCTGCTTCAGTTACTGCCCTCTCCCCCGGCCCAAGTGGAAGGAGGGGAAATTATTTTTAGCGGAGAGGATCTTTTGCAGGCAAAGGAGTGGAGAATGAGAGAGCTGCGGGGAAAATCAATATCCATGATTTTTCAGGACCCCATGAGTTGCCTCAATCCATACATGACAGTTGTGGAGCAGGTCGCCGAACCTTTACTGATCCATAAAATGGCTTCCGAAGAGGACGCCAAGCAGCAAGCCATTGATATGCTTTTACGGGTCGGGGTGAATAAGATCAAAGAGCGGTTAAATGCCTACCCGCACGAGTTTTCGGGGGGCATGAGACAACGGGCCATGATTGCCATGGCCTTGATCACCAAGCCTGACCTGCTGCTGGCGGATGAGCCCACAACTGCATTGGATGTCACGGTGCAGGCTAAAATTTTAAAACTGCTCAAGAAGCTGTGTGCGGAGATTGGGAGCAGTGTTTTATTTGTAAGCCATGACTTGGGAGTGGTCGCTGAAATTGCGGACCGGGTGGTGGTGATGTACCGCGGGAAGGTAGTCGAACAAAACACAACCCAAGAACTATTTCGTTCCCCCACCCATCCCTATGTCAAAGCACTGATTGCCTGCAGGCCCACCTTTACAGGAAACTCCGAGATCCTTCCAACGGTTGAGGACTTCATGGGAAACCCCTCTCCTATGCCTGAGAAACGGAAACAGGTAAAGAAAAGTGATCCCCCTGCTGAAAATACCGAAGGCTGGATCAAGGTAAGAGACCTATCAGTTCATTTCCGGCAAGCGAAACAGGGAGATGTGGTCAAAGCTGTCGACCAGGTAAGCCTCACCATCCCCCGGGGGAAAACTTTGGGAATTGTGGGAGAATCCGGCTCAGGCAAGACCACTCTTGGTCGGGCTATCCTCCGCCTTACTCCTATTACTTCCGGAAATGTCCAGTGGCAGGATCAGGATATTGCCTCGGTGCAAGGCAAAGACCTGTTGGCCTTCCGGAAAAAGATGCAAATTATATTCCAGGACCCCTATGCCTCGCTAAACCCGCGGCTTACGATTGAACAGGCCCTGCTGGAGCCCATGCAAGTTCACCGCATTGGTCAATCCCGTAAAGAACGGGTTGATCGTGTCGTTTCCCTGTTAGAGGAAGTTGGGCTTGAGCCCGATTACCGGCGAAGGTATCCGCATGAATTTTCAGGGGGGCAGCGCCAGCGAATTTGCGTAGCCCGTGCTTTATCGACCGAGCCTGAATTTATTGTTTGCGATGAATGTGTAAGTGCCATGGATGTTTCCGTTCAGGCACAGGTGTTAAATTTACTCAGCCAGCTTCAGGCTGCCCGGGGTTTAACCTATCTTTTTATTTCCCACGACCTTTGTGTGGTTAAGCACATTGCGGATGAAATTGCAGTTATGCGGGCCGGGAAAATTGTGGAGTCCGGGGATGCAGAAAGCATATGCCTGAACCCGCAGGAAAAATACACCCAGGAATTGATGGATTCTATCCCCAGCACCAGCAGGACCGGTACTTTTTAATCCGGTGATTTATCCAATCTCTTGACCTTCACATTTACCTCCATGCTTTCCGGCAGCCTGCCGTAATAAGTGCCGGTTATAGGGGCCACATCCTTGTAATCCACACCGGTTCCGAGAGTGATGTAGGTTTCGTCGACCACCCGGTTATTGGTGGGGTCCAGCCCGTACCAGCCCATGCCATTGATCAGGACTTCAATCCAGGCATGGGATGCTTCTGAACCCCGCATGGATTGGTCTCGGGTACGGTCAAAAAAATAGCCACTTACATAACGGGCCGGAATGCCCAGGCAACGGCAAAGGGATAAAGCGGCATGAGCAAAGTCCTGGCATACACCCTTTCGGTTTTCCAAAGTACTATTGGCATGAGTTTCGACCGAGGTCGTTGACTGACAGTATTCAAAGTTTTGATAAATGAACTCATTGATCAGGTACGCGGTCTGAAAAATATCCTGGGAATTCCCCATGATATCAACCGCCATCCTCCATGCTGTGGGGTTAATTTCCACATAAGAAGAACTTTGTAAGTAAGGTCTGGTTTCGGCTTGTTTTTCCATTTCCTTGAGAGACTTCATGGATTTACCGTAGGGAAAATGATCAAAATCAACCCGGGGTGTTGTGGTCACCGTGGACCTGCTCTCAATAACCAACCTGGAATGGTCATGAGGGATCTCAAAGTGGTGCACCAGGTTCCCGTTTAAATCAAGATATTGCCTTAACCTTGTCGTAGGTAAAACATGGATAAAACAGCTTTCGCACTTCTGCCATTCATTACTTAGCGGCTTGAGCCTTAGTTCGTTGAAGCTATCTTTTACCGGACTTGGGTAGCGATAACGAGTTTGATGATAGATATAAAAACGCATCTTAAACCGTAATAAAAACTATATCCTTTGGTTGAGTCGCTATTGCTGAACCTGAGCTTGTGCGGCTGCCTTAAAACTCATGGATTCCGTAGTAATGGGCAGCATAACATAGCTTTCAAAAATTCGCTGACCGAGTTCGATCAGCAGGCATTGTAGCTCATCGATTGAACGATGCAGTCCCACCTCGAGCATTGCATTCATATTGGTGAAGTTTACTTTAGCCAAGGCACTACCGGCAAGCCTCTCCGCTTCATTGGAAAAATTACCACTGGGAACCCCGGAAATTTCATGAAGATAGGTGTCTATTCTGCGAATTGCGAATCGTAAAGACCGGGGGAAATCCTGTGAGAACAGGAGAAAGTCTGCGACATTGCCCAGGGAGAGTTCGCCTCTGAATTGCTTCCGGTAGGCAGATAAGGCTGAGCAAGTCCGTAATGTGGCAATCAGATCCGTCCGGGATGGTTCTACGTTTTTGTAGGTGAGGGCATCCAAAGCCCGGCTTGTCTGGTCGGCCCGCTCAAGGTATTTTCCGAGTGACATGAAGCGCCATCCTTCATCGTGATGGACGGTGGCATCAGAAAGTCCCTGGAAAACTAATGAAAAACGGATGATCCGTTTAAAAAATTGACGGGGGTTTTCAAGGTATTGCCTTTCGGCGTCTCCACCTTGAAAAAAGTGGTAAATGCTGTTTAACTCCACCCATATCTCCTCCGACAGTTGATCCCTTACCATGCGGGCGTTTTCTCGTGCGGAAAAAATACAATTTTGGGTAGAACTCGGCCATTGCGGGGAAAAGAGAAAAAACATTTCTACCCGTTCGGTTTCCTCCAATTTAAAAAAATCACCCGCACTTAAAGCTTGAATCGCGGGATTCCAAAATTTCTTCCCCAAAAAGTGATCCGGGGATTCGAGCTGGGTGTCCAGGTTCACTTCCACCATACGGCTCATGCTTTCAGCCCGTTCCACATAACGGTTCATCCAAAATAAATTATCGGCGACTCTTGAGAGCATTGGACTTATTTTTCAAGTACCCAGGTATCCTTGCTGCCCCCTCCCTGGGAGGAATTTACCACAATCGAGTTTTTCTTGAGAGCGACCCGGGTTAATCCCCCGGGCACGATGTTGATATCTTTTCCATATAAAATAAATGGCCGAAGGTCCACATGCCGACCCTCAATGGATTCATCACAAATGGTGGGGTGCTGGGATAATGACACAATCGGCTGGGCTATGTAGTCTCTGGGGTTTGCGAGGATTTGTTTTTTACAATTTTCCTTTTCCTCTTCCGTGGAAGCGTTCCCCACCATGATGCCATATCCCCCAGACTCGTTTGCAGGCTTTACCACCAAGTCTTCCAGGTGATCCAGCACATACTGCCGGTCTTTTTCCCGGGAACAAAGATAAGTCGGCACATTGGGTAAAATGGGGTCTTGTCCAAGATAATAGTTAATCATATCAGGAACGAAAGCATAGGTGACCTTGTCATCAGCCACCCCTGTACCGATTCCATTAGCAAGAGCCACATTACCTTTGAGGTAGGCATTCATTAAACCGGAAACTCCAAGCACGGACTCTTTATTGAAAAATAAAGGGTCCATGAAATCATCATCCAACCTGCGATAAATTACATCCACCTGGACAAGACCGTGGGTTGTTCTCATGTAGACGTAATCATCGATAACAATAAGGTCTCGGCCCTCCACAATCTCGATCCCCATTTGCCTCGCCAAAAATGTATGCTCAAAATAAGCACTGTTATAAACTCCGGGAGTTAAGACCACACACACTGGTTTTTGGGATTGCCGGGGCGATAGGTTTTCCAAAGTTTTCAATAACAACTCCGGATAAGCCTCCACGGAGCGTACCGACATCCCCCGAAAAGTCTGAGGGAAAATTTTTTTCATAATCTCCCGATTCTCCAAGAGATAGGATGCACCGGAGGGGCATCGGGCATTATCTTCCAATACATGATAGGTGCCCTTTTCATCCCGGATCAAATCTGAACCACAGACCTGTACATAAATATCCTTGGGCACATCAAAACCCACCATTTCTTTACGATAATGAGGACAGGAATAAATAATTTCAGAGGGAATCACACCATCTTTCAAAATCATGGCATCGTGGTAGATGTCATGAAGAAATAAGTTAAGTGCCAAAATTCGCTGACTTAAGCCTTGCTCGATATGATCCCATTCTTTTCGGGGAATAATTCTTGGGATCAGATCAAAGGGGAAAATCTTTTCCGTTCCCTGATCATCTCCATATACCGTGAAGGTGATGCCGTGCTCAAAAAAAGAAGAGTCCGCCTGCCTTCTTTTGTCTGTAATTTCACTCTCGGTGAGGCAGCTTATTCGATTATACAACTTGGCGTAATGTGGAAACGGTTCGGCTTGGTCTCTGCCGAACATTTCATCATAAAAATCACCGGTGTGATATTCTTTGAACGAGGATAGGTTCATTGCTTTCTGTCATGTTCTATTGCAGATTATATGCCATCTACTGATAAATGTAGAAAGAGTGAATGAAATGATCCTCCCTTTAGGCTGGTATCATAAAAGCTTAAGCCGTTCCGCGGAGAAAAAGAATTGTTGAGCCAACCCGGCAAAATCAGCGAAATGAATGCGGGCAAAGGCCAATTTTTGTTTCTGGTTCCAATCCTCTAGGTGATACCTGTGAGTTAACACTTTATCAATCCATGTATCGATGGGAAAAGACTCGAGTTTCCCGGCACCAAACAGAAGAACACAATCCGCAATTTTACCTCCCACTCCGGGTAAACCCATGATCTCGGCCCGTGCCTCTTGATAAGATAAGGTTTGAAGCCCATCTAACCAACCTGGGTGACTCTTGAGAAAGCGGGCACAAGCAGAGATATTTTTCGCTCGGTATCCCATCTTTAAATCCCGGAACTTTTCTTCCGAAACCTCCGCTAATCGCGACCAACCGGGAAAGCCGTACCTACCGTTTCCCAGGGACGGACCATAGATTTCGGCAACCTTTGTGCCCGTCTCTTTAATTTGAGGAATACTTTTCACAGGACTCAATAAAAAGTAAAACAAAGTCTCATCAAGCGGTTGCCTGAGAATTCGAAGCCCCGGCAGAGCGTTCATACATTTAGCCAAAGTGGAATCTGAACGCCAGGGTAAGGTATTGACCGCTTCCTGGTAGGTATGATCTATCCATAAATAATCGATAAGGTCTTGGGTAGTAAAACCATCGGAATCAGCAGCACGCCATGCCATGCCATTCCCATCCAGACGAAGACTGACCACGACCTGTTTGATTACTCCATGCCATATGCCTTTTGCATCCTGCTCCCAGACAAACGACTGACCACCCGCTAAAGTTTCAGCCAGGCTTAGTTCGGTGAATCCATGGTCAACCAATGAATTCCACGGTGGCGACCCTCCTCTATCTACTGCTTGTGAGACCAAAGAAAACTCTGGTTATTCGTCAAAACGGAATCGTCCTTGGCTTGAACTGAAAGGTGCCATGCCATTATTTTTTTCTTCGGCGATGGCCAATCAGATCCCGTAAGACCAAGCCACAACTTACCTTGCGTAATGGCATGATCAGGAAGAAGGAAGGTATAAGTGATCGGGTCCAATGACTCAGAGTCCAGAACCTGCAGGACCAATCTATGAGGCTTTGGCTGCAAACCCTTATCCTGGAAATCAAGGGCTAATAATAAATAGAGGCCATCTCTCTCGGTCTCATTGGACCTTAGGATTACCCGTCCGCTGGTGTTTTCTTTACCTGTAAAATACTCACTTACCCGAACAAAGTCGTAATGAGTAAAATAAGACTCAGTCAGCAAACGAACATGGGACTCCCCCCATGTAACCAGAGGAGCTATCCAAAATAAAACGAAGAGAAATCGGTTGGGAGAAATCATAGTTTCACCCCCAACTCAGATTACTTTTCAGCAGATGCGGCAGGCTTTTCTTTCGCAGGTGCTTTAGCTGCCTCATCGGGCCCTAATACATCATCTGGCTTGGCCTTCTTTGCGACCTCTTTCTTTTCGGCCTTGGCAGCAGATTTAGGAGCGGCTTTGGTCGCAGCTTTTTTGCGAGTCGTAGGTTTAGCCTTGGCAGCGGGTGCCTTGGCGGCCTTCTTTACACCACTAGCTTTCTGTGTTTGCAATGCGGCTTTTTGGCGAGCCAAATAAGCGGTACGACGTCTTCTTTTAATTCGTTTATTGTATTGTTTGCCCATAGGATAAGGAAAATAGGATGCTTATTATATGCTTACTTGCAAGCCTCAAGCAATATCAACGGGTCGCCCGGTACTTGCTGATTCATAAGTGGCATCAATAATTCTCATAAGTTTGAGTGCCTGATCAGGGGTATTGAGAGGTTTTTCTTCCCCCTTAATCGAGCGAACAAAATTTTCAGCGGATCTGATTCGCCCCATATCTTCACTCTCATCGGTAACGATGGATCGATTCACTGACCTGCCATGCTCCTGCACATAGAGCTCACAGTCATCCACCGCCGTTTCATCCAGCCCATCAGAACCGAACAGTCGGCGAATCATACCGCCTGCTTTTTGCCCTTGAAAGGTAACGGAAACTTCTTCCCTTTTTACCATTTCAGCCCAGGACACCTGGAAGTTTAAAACCTGTCCTGTTTCAAAACGAACAAAGCCATGAGCGGCGCTTTCCACATCAGTAATACCATCCTGAACATCGGGAATACCCCACGGTCCCTTGAAAGCTTTATTTTCAATAAAATCGTTAAATGTCTGAGCTAATACACAGGATGGCTGAGGGTAATCCATGTAAAACATTGCGAGATCTACCATATGCAAGAGATCAATTAACGGACCTCCCCCGGAAAGTTCTTTGTTGGTGAACCAGCCACCGAAGCCAGGAATCCCGGTGCGACGGATCCATTTTGCCTGGGCAGAATTAATACGCCCAACTTCTCCTGACTCAAGGTAATCGCGCAATGCGTAGGATTCTGGACGAGCCCGGTTATTAAAATTAAACATCAAGGTCTTACCCGATTTTTCCGCCGCCTCCTTCATCTCCGCAACTTCTCCCGCAGAAAGGGCTGGGGGTTTCTCACAAAAAACATGCCTTCCCGCGTTCAACGCCTGAATAGCCAAAGGTTTGTGGGTCCGGTTGGGGGTAATGATGCTCACTGCGTCAAGATCACTGAGTTCATCGAGCATTTTCTGGGAATCAGAAAAAATATGCGGGATTTTGTAATGATCGGCTGCAGCCGCCGCCGATGCCTGGTTCATATCGCACACCGCCAGCAACTCGGCACCGGCCGCTTTAAATCCTGCCGCATGATATTGAAGCATGCCACCGGCACCAATGATTCCTATTTTTATACTCATAAAAAATTATTTCGGTATTGAGGGGAATTTAACCCACTTTTCTTTGGAATTAGAACTTTTAACCACAGTCTCGATGAAAGCCATACCAATCATGCCATCCCGAATATCAGGAAAATCATACCCTGATTTTCTCGGATACTTACCTGCGATCTCATCCCGGATCGCAACGGAGGCACAATTATACACATTGGCAAAAGCTTCAATAAAGCCTTCCGGATGACCAAAAGGAATGCGCGTATGTTCAGCCGCTGCTCCGGTAACATAACTGTTACCTCTCCGATAGACCTGCCTTGGGGTTCTTGCATCTTTAACAAGTAAATCATTGGGATCCTCCTGGTGCCATTCAATGGATTTCTTGGTACCGTAGACTCGGATGTTCAAATCATTTTCATCCCCATTGGACACCTGGGAAGCGTAGATAATACCCCGGGCTCCCCCTTGAAAGCGTATGAGTACATTGCCGTCATCGTCGAGCTTGCGACCGGGAATATTGACAGAGAGATCGGCACACACCTTATCGATTTCAAGGCCTGTTATATAATGAACAAGGTTTTCGGCATGGGTACCAATATCACCCATGCAATTAGATATTCCCGCGATTTCAGGGTTGGCTCTCCAGTTGGATATGGCCTTATCTTCCCCGGTTAAAGCGGTGATGGCATATCCCTGAGGGTATTCGCAGACAACTTTAATGATGTCGCCAAGCTCTCCCTTACGCACCATCTGTTTGGCAAGCTTCACCATGGGGTAACCGGTATAGTTATGGGTAAGGGCAAATACCTTTTTGGACTTATTTATAATTTTCCGAAGCTCTCTTGCCTGGGCCAGGTTGTAAGTGACCGGCTTATCGCAAATTACATTGAAGCCTGCTTTTAGAAATGTCTTGGCTACTTCAAAATGTAAATGATTCTGTACTACAATCGTCACAAAATCAATCCGTTCACCTTCTGGCAGAGCCTTTTCTTTCTCGGCCATCTCCTGGTAAGACCCATAAACGCGGGAAGGATCCAAATAAAAGTCTTTGCCTGAAAGAGCCGATTTTTTGGGATCGGATGAAAACGCACCCGCAACAAGTTCAATATTGCCATCCAAAGCCGCGGCCCTGCGGTGCACTCCTCCGATAAAGGCTCCCCGGCCACCACCGACCATTCCCATGCGTAGCTTTCTTTTCATATTTTTTATTGGTTTTTCTTATCAAAAGCGGAATCAAAAGCCATTTGGTTAGGCTCGAAATCCAGAGCCTTCACAAACTCACAGGATTCTTTGGCACCATGAAAACGGTCCATACGACTGTCTTCCCATTCAACTGAAAGGGGGCCTCGGTACCCGATATCATTCAAGGCTACGATAATTTCCTCAAAATTTACATCGCCACGCCCAACCGAACGGAAATCCCATTGGCGGCGGGGATCGGCGAAGGTTGTGTGCCCGCCAAAGACTCCCACCGTACCATCACCATGCCCCCACCATGCATCCTTCATGTGTGCATGATAGATACGGTCCGAAAAAGTTCGAATAAATTTCACATAATCAACCCCCTGGTATCCAAGGTGAGAAGGGTCGTAATTAAACCCGAATCTTTTGTGCCCCTTGACCGCAGCCAAGGCACGTTCGGCACTGGCAATATCAAAGGCTATTTCTGTGGGGTGCACCTCAAGGGCAAAATTTACATCCTGCTTGTCAAACTCCTGGAGTATGGGGCCAAACCTTTTGGCAAAATCAGCAAAGCCTTTGTCCCAATAAGCTTGGTCGGTTGGAGGGAATGCGTAAATGGAATGCCATATACTCGACCCAGTAAAACCGTTTACCACGGCAGGAAAATCATCCTTTTTCCTACGCCCGGGCTTGGCATTCATAAAGTTTCTGCATGCCTTAGCGGTCTTTGCAAGTTTTCGGGCTGCCCGCTTGCGGACCTTTTCAGGGTCTCCTTCCCCCCAAACATCGGGAGGTAAGATAGATTTGTGCCTTTCATCGATCAAGTCACAGACCGCCTGCCCCACCAAGTGGCTTGATATTGCAAAAGAGGTCAAGCCATGGTCCGAGAGAATCTCCCATCGCTCCTGGCAATATTTTTTGGAAACGGCCGCTTTATCGACATCAAAATGGTCTCCCCAGCAGGCTAGCTCTAACCCATCATAGCCCATTTCCGCTGCTTTTTTTGCGAGTTCAGGAAGAGTTAAGTCAGCCCATTGGCCGGTAAATAAAGTAACAAATCTAGACATAATTAGGAGAATTCTGATTGGGTTAAAAAAGAGGCATAGAATAAACATTCTTTTTTTGTTCAACTATGCTCATAGTGCAACCCCTTTTTAGCGTTTTGGGGGCGTCCTTCAGTTACCCGTAACCACAAGAATTTTTTCTGCGGAACGAAAACCCATGGAAAATGCCTCACTTTCCTCAACCTTAAGAGTGATCACATCAGCCAGTTTCTCAGAACCTATAATCGATACCATCTTCCCGGGCAGGAGTTCCTTATCCCGGGCAAATTTAAGGAAATCACTTTCCTGGTCCAAAATGGACTCAACCTGAACTGTCATGCCAGCACTACAATTCTGTAATGTTTGAGAACTCGGCCTCTGGATGGATCCTCTTCGGGTAGGAATTGGGTGCCCATGCGGATCATACCTCGGCCTACCCAAAAATTCATCAAGTTTTTCGAGTACTTTTTCGGAAATTGCATGCTCCAACTCCTCTGCCTCTTCATGGATTTCACTCCAGTCCAGGCCTAGTGTCTCCACCAAAAAAGTCTCCAATAAGCGATGGCGCCTAAGCATATTCATCGCCACCTTCCTTCCTTTCCGGGTCAAGGACACCCCCTGCCGGGGATAATAAGTAAGCCAACCATCACGCTCCATATTCTTTGCCATCGATGTGGCCGTGCCCGGTGTTACACCCAGATCAGTCGATACTTTACCCATGGCAACCTTAGGCCCATTTTCCTCCAAGGTAACCATGAGGATTTGCTTTAGATAATTTTCAACCGTTGGAGTAGGCATTTTATAAATTTGTAGGGCTAAGGGAGGTTGACTCAAGACAAATCTACTGCAATACTTTGATTAATCAAAGTTGTAACTTTGCATAATCAATGAAAATTTTACTTCCCTATTCAACCCTGAGGAGAGGTGCTTTGCTACTATCTGTTCTCCTCGGCCTTGCTGGCTGCAGCGAGAACCTGACTCCGGTTGCCGATCAAAATTCCACAGCCAAGCTGATGATTGTCACCACGACCACCCAGGTTACCGACCTCGTCGATCAACTCGTGGGGGACAAATGCAGCATCCGCCCAATGATGGGCCCGGGCGTTGACCCGCATCTCTACAAACCAACAGCCCGGGATATTATGTCTCTAAGCACCGCGGATTTAATCGTTTACCATGGGCTCGGTTTGGAAGGGAAACTAGGTTCAACATTTAAAAAAGCAGGCCTAAGTCAGCAAAAAACCTACGCTATTCATTCGACGGTCGACCCAAAATTCCTTTTAGCTTCCGATGAAAAAAAGGGTCACTTTGACCCTCATATTTGGTTTGATCCGGAAATATGGATTCAGTGCCTGCACGGGCTTTCCCGGCACCTTTGCCTTTTGTTGCCCGATGAGGCTGACCTGATTGAGGCAAGAGCGAAAAAGCTTTCGCTTCAATACCAAAGTATTCAACAGTTTGCCTCTTCCGCATTTGCAGAAATTCCTCCCAATCAAAGAAAGCTTATCACCAGTCATGATGCTTTCCGGTATTTCGGAGAATTCTTTGGGTTTGAGGTGATTGCCCTGCAGGGGATTTCCACCGCGACAGAGGCCGGTCTTGGTGACCGGGCCAACCTTGTAGATTTCATCAAAAGTCACCAGGTTCCCTGCATTTTTATTGAAAGTAGCGTGAACCCCAAGGCCATCAAAGAGGTCGCCCGCGAAGCTAAAACTGCCATTGGCAAGCCACTCTTTTCGGACGCACTTGGCGCTAAAACCGATACCGTAAGAGGACCCAATGAAGAGTCTCATTCCTTGGCAACCTGGTCCGGGATGATGATTTATAACACAATGGCTATCGTCGACGGCTTAGCCCGGAAAAAAAGATGAAGCCTCCGCTTTACCCTATTGAGATTCATGATCTCACCGTATCCTATCAACGAAAGCCGGTGCTGTACGGGGTGGATATCGAGATCGAGGAAGGATCCCTGGTTGGAGTGATCGGTCCCAATGGTGCAGGAAAATCAACCCTGATAAAAGCAATCATGAATATGGTTCGCCCCAATGGCGGCTTTGTTAAAATTTTCGGCAAAAGCCCGAAAGCAGGTACCAAACATATTGGTTATGTCCCGCAAAGAGAATCGGTTGACTGGGATTTCCCGGTAACGGTTATGGATGTTGTTCTCATGGGAAGGTACGGGCACCTTGGCTGGCTCGGCAGGCTCAGCAAAGCTGACAGGAGAATGGCACACGAATGCCTTGAGAAAGTTGACATGCTTCCCTATGCAAACCGGCAAATCGGCAACCTTTCCGGGGGGCAACAGCAGCGAGTTTTTTTAGCCCGTGCCCTGGCCCAGGAAAGCTCAATTTATTTAATGGATGAACCCTTTTCCGGAGTGGACGCCGTCACTGAAAAAGCGATCGTGTCCATTCTTAAAAGTATGCAACAAGATGGCAAAACCCTGGTAATCGTTCATCATGACCTGGCAACCGCGAAAGAATACTTTGATCACTTGCTCCTTCTCAATATGAGGAAGATCGCCTACGGCCCTATCCAGCAGGTCTTCACCGAAGAACTACTTCAAACAACCTACGGGGGCCGACTGACTGTTTTCTCAGAAATGGCATCACAGGCGGCGAAACAACCGGAAATCGAAAAGCAAAAATCTCTCCCTTTATAGCATCCACCTCAGGCACTACCTTACCATGCTATTTCCCAGACTTTGGCCCACCCTGATACTGCTTCTTTTCCTGCTTTGCCTCTGGCTGCCATCGCTCGACGCCAGGCAGGTGGAAATGCTGAAAGACCAAAATTTCTGGGATCAAGCCACGAGGTTTTTTCTTCTGCAGGATATTTCCGTTCAAATTGTAGTGCTTGGATCCACCTTAATTGGCATTTCATGTGGCTTAATTGGGAGTTATGTGGTGACACGCAAACTTTCACTTTTTGGTGACACTCTCTCTCACGCGGTTTTACCCGGTATCGCTGTCGGCTTTTTGTGGGCGGGTTCCAAGGATAACCTTGCCTTATTGATTGGAGCAACCGGGGCCGGATTCCTCGGGGTTTCCTCTTTAACTTTTTTACAAAAATATACCCGAGTACGGCAAGACAGTGCCTTGGGTATTGTGCTTTCCGGATTTTATGCGGTTGGCATATGCCTCCTTACCCGCATCCAAAAAATGGAGTTCGGCAACCAGGCTGGGCTGGATTCCTTTTTATTCGGTCAAGCCTCGGCCCTATCCGTTGAAGATCTTTGGGGGATCGGCGGGGCTCTTTTGGTTATCTCTTTATTTATACTTGTCGCATACAAAAAATTACTCATTACCGGGTTCGATTTATCTTTTTCCCGCTCCATTGGGATTCCCGCGGATGGCCTGCAATATGCACTTTGGCTTTTACTGGCCTTTTGTGTTATTACCTCTTTACAAATTGTTGGGGTTATTCTTGCCTCCGCCCTCCTCATTATTCCTGCGGTTACCGCTTCGCTTCTCGTGAAACGTATGAACGCATACCTTTTGGTTTCTGCTTTTTTGGGTGCATGTGCCGGATTGGGTGGCAGTTTTCTTTCTTTTCTTGGAAAAGGGCTGCCCACCGGGCCTTTAATCGTATTAGTATCTTCAGGAATTTTCATATCAGTTTTATGCCTCAGGCCTCGGACAGGTATTGCAACCCAATGGTTTTTTTCACGAAAAAATTCCTTAAGGATCCAAAGAGAAAATACCCTCAAGGCCATCTACCAAGTGCTTGAAAAGAATAATTTTGAAAATCAAACAATCCCCACCCAGGCATTAATGACCAAGCGCGGGATTGATAGAATCGAATGTGAATTTGAAATTCAACAACTCGTCCAAGCCGAGCTTGCAACTAAGGGATCGCCAGACCACTCCCCTGCTTTACCTGGGCAGTCTATTCTTTCCCTCACGCCAAGGGGCTGGGAATACGCATGCAAAATCGTACGTAACCACCGGCTGTGGGAACTGTACCTCACAAATGAAGCCAATTATGCACCCGATCATGTGCATGAGGATGCGGAAAAAATTGAGCATGTATTGGGAGAGGATACCATCCGCCAGCTTGAACGTATTCTTTCCAACCCGAAAAAAGATCCGCACGGAAAATTAATTCCCAGCCTCACGGACATGGAACTGGGGGGGGTCCCCAAAACATGAGCCTGCAAGCATCCACTACCAAACCGTTGCTATGCCTCTAATTCCCCCTTTTCAAATGGATCAGGTTTTTATCGAGCCCTGGAGTACCTCTGGGCTTCTTACCTGGAACCTGCAAATCATTTTGATGAGTATCCTGATTTGTTGGACATGCGGCCTTGTGGGTTCATTTATCGTCGTACGCCGCATGGCCCTAATGGGCGATGCTATCAGTCATGGCATTCTTCCAGGGTTAGCATTTGCTTTTATCATAAGTGGCAGCCTGGGCCTTGGTGGTATGTTTATCGGTGCCTGCCTCGCCGGGCTTGCATGCAACTTTTGTATCGAGTGGTTACATTCCCACACCAAGATCCGAGAAGATGCAGCCATGGGCCTTGTGTTTACCTCCTTTTTTGCTCTGGGTGTGACCCTTATTAGTTCCCACGCGGAGAACATTGACCTCGACCCCAGCTGCATACTTTATGGGGAAATTGGATTGGTGCCCCTTGCCGAAAAAATTAAGATTGGGGGTACCTCTCTTGGCAACCGTGCCATTTGGACCATGGCTGCTGTTTTTATCTCTACAGCAATGGGAATTATCCTGTTTTACAGGCAACTCCTTGTCTCGAGCTTTGATTCTACCCTGGCTGCTTCTATCGGTATACCTGTCAAGGGAGTTCATATTGGCTTAATGTTGGCACTCGCACTGACCACTGTTGCCAGCCTGGAGGCCGTCGGTGTAATCTTGGTGGTTGCCATGTTTGTATTCCCTCCGGTTACGGCTTCTTTCTTTTTTCGGCGATTGCCCCTTGTCTTACTATCCACCCTTCCACTCGGTATCCTTTACTCGATTGGCGGGTTTCATTTGGCACATTGGCTTGACTGCTCGATTGCCGGAGCGATTGCAGTGGTAGCCACAATTTTATTCATCCCAGCCTGTTTACTGGGGCCCAATGGAGGGGTAAGACAACGTTTGAGACAAAAGATGTGACTTCTAAGATAAGCAAAAAAAAGACCCTCCATACAGAGGGCCTATTAAAATAGAATGAATAAAGCTTAGCTGGCTTTCTTTTTACCTTTTTTAAGGGAAACTTTGGCCGCTGTTTTGTTGCTGCAGTTGCATCCTTCAATGGAAACGCGGGCATCTGCGTCAAGTTTTGTGGGGCAATCAAAACCAACCATTTCAGTTTTGCTGCCTACCTTAACCTTCTTTTCTTTTTTTCCTTGGGCAATGGTGAGGGTTTTGGACTCAGCATCAAAACTTACAACTTTTCCGTTAATTGCTTTGGATGGGCATCCTGCGAAGATAGATCCTGCTAAAAATAAAGAGGCGATAGTTAGTGTGATAATTTTCATAATGAATTGAGGTTGAGTTGAGAATAAAGAATCATTTCAATCGCGATTTTCGGAATTCACAAGTTTTATTTGATAGGAAAGGAAAGTTTTTGTTATGAAACAATTAACAATTTCTTATCAAATGCCTACTTTCCTTATAGTTTTATTCTTATGCCTGCTTAATTTCGCCTGGGCCCACCCTATTCCGGACCTTCCAGTCTTTGGGAAGTTTCAGTCCCATGGGAATTGTACAATTCTGGTTGAAATTGATCCCCGCTGTTTTGCTGAAGATCCTGAACAAGTCCCGTTTTTGACCCTTAGAGAATTGGAAGAGACAAATGCTTCCGGGAAAAGCCTCTTGTTAGATCAAGCCACCTCCCTGATTCAACAATCTCTCGAAGTCCGGTTTGGTCAACAGCCCTGGTTTACCCCCGACTTTCATATGAGTTTCACCGACCGTGAAGGTGGAGATCTCAGCGAAGAGCAGGTTGTTTTTATTTGGGGAAAATATCAGCCACGGTTGGATTCCAATTTTTCTTTCTATCAAATACGCTCCAAGGAAAGTGCTGCTTACGATTTAGTCTTTACCAATCAAATCGATGGTACACCTCAACGGAGGGTGAATGTTCTTTTCCCCGGGGAGGAAAGTTTTCAATTCGACTTGGGCTTTATAGACACACGAACACCCACATCGAAGCTTGCACCCGTAGTCGGCGATCCCCCAAGAACCGAAGAAGAAAAAAAACAGGATAGAGCGGACGCACGCAGCACTTTTATATCTTTTGCAAGACAGGGTTTTGTCCATGTCCTCCCTCTTGGCTTGGACCATATTCTGTTTGTGATCGGATTATTTTTGTTATCCCGGCAATGGAAACCAATCCTCTACCAGGTATCAATCTTTACCCTCGCTCATACCATCACTCTGGGGCTTGCGACCTTAGACCTTATCTCTGCACCATCCAATGTGGTTGAGCCTATCATCGCTGCAAGTATAGCTGTCGTCGCCCTCGAGAATATCTTTTTTCCCGCTTACCGCAATTCCCGCCTCTTGGTTGTTTTTGTCTTTGGACTCATCCATGGCCTGGGGTTTGCGGGTGCCCTTTCCGCCTTCAACCTGCAGCCTACTTCACTGGCGGTGGGCTTGCTCGGTTTTAACCTCGGGGTTGAATTCGGGCAGCTTGCAGTCATTGCCATCGTATACATCGCCACATTCTGGATTACTGATAAACAAAATTATCGTAAATTTATTGTCATCCCCTTCTCCGCTTTGATTGGGGTTGCCGGCATATACTGGACCATAGAGCGCGTCTTTTTTTAACCAAGAAAAGGTGGTTTTCTCCTTGAATAACATTTTTCAATGTGATGAATAAGGGGCTCACAATATGACTAGAACTCTTCACTTGCTTGGCCTCCTGGTCGCCATCACGACCAGCCAGCTCCCGGTCGCATTGCTGCAGATCGGGGTATGGGCGAGTATGTTTGATGACTTTTATGAGGAGACCCAGTCTGTTATCGCCTCAACCCAGTGGACTTTTGACGGAGACCATCGGTGCCAGGGGTGTGAACTGGTCAGTGATATTACATCAGGAGGGCAGAAAGATCTACTCCTGCAGGAGTCTTTGACCAAAGAAGTCAAGCTGTCCTGCGTACAAGTTGAAAATTTAGTCTTTAGTCCATCTTCCTTTTCCAAGCGCATCATCTCTGGGAGCCAATGGAATGGAATTTTTTACGATGGGGTTGAATTGCCCCCACCTCGTATCCGAGCCTAAATAATCCTAGTCGCTCTTATTCACCTTCATCTTCAGGACCTGGTGATACCTTTCCCGTGTATGCTAGATACACTAAATCACATGTGATCTTCTTTACATGTCATCAATAAAATCAATTTCAATTCAACTTATTTTTATGAAAACAACTCTTTATACTTTTCTGTTCTCTCTTACTCTTTCACTCGCTTCCTATGGGCACGATAAAGCGTGGACTGCTGGCCGCCCTGATGGGCATGCCCCTATTTCCGTAATGGGAGATCATATGCATGCCATGGGTGAATGGATGATTTCGTACCGCTATATGACCATGGAAATGGAAGGGTTATTGGATGGGTCTAAAAATATTTCAGCTTCAGATGCGAGCAGTACTTTCGGCTACAATAATATGATGATACCCAAGGACATGACGATGGATATGCATATGTTCGGTGCAATGCATGCCATTTCTAATAAGTGGACATTGATGTGCATGCTCAACTACCTTGATCATGAAATGACCATGCAAAGCACAATGATGGGCACCATGAAATCAAGCGGCCTGAGTGACTTAAAGATTGCCGGCTTATATGACCTTGCCCGATGGGACAGCGGCCGAAGAATGCACCTGAACTTAGGATTAAGCCTTCCAACTGGATCGATTGATGAAAAACATACGGATGGCAGTACATTGGGCTATGGGATGCAACTGGGATCAGGAACTTATGATTTTCATCCAGCTATCACTTACCTAGCGCAAACCGAAAACTATTCCTATGGAACACAACTCGGAGGTGTTCTGAGAATTGACGACAATGATCAGGGTTACTCTCTGGGCAACAAGTTTGAAGCTACTCTTTGGGGAGCCCGTAAAATTACCGAATCCTTAAGTGCATCAGCTAAGTTCGATTACTCGAGTCAGAGTGATGTCGATGGACAACATAAGGGGTTAACCATGATAAATATGAGTCCTGCAAAGCAAGCAGGCTCCCAAGGTCGCGATATCACCACTTTTGGTCTTGGTTTTAATTACTATTTTCAAAACGGCGGATTGAAAGGACACAGGCTTGCGGCTGAATGGGAGACACCCTTAGATCAAAAAGTGAATGGGGTTCAGTTGGGACTTGATTCCATTTGGACACTTGGTTGGCAATACGCTTGGTAAAGTATAAAGTTTTTTTCCAAATAGGTTTTTTGGAAACCTGACTCTTTGATGGGAGTCAGGTTTCTGTTTTTACCGAAAATATGAGACCACGACCTTGGATTGATTGCCATCGCCTTTAATCTTCTTTTACTAATATCTCATATGGTTCCCAGCATAATGGAAGATAACTTATCCTGGATTAGAAAAAGGTGGAGGGCGGGACTTTTATTTTTGGCGTTGAGCCTGACCGCCCAGGAAAAAGATCCCCCCAATAAGCAAACATTAAGCCCTATGGTGATTACCACGAAGGGAGGATTTGCGGAACCCCAGTATTCATCCCCCTGGGCACATCAAGCCCTGGACTACCATGAAAATGTAAGGTTTTCGAGATCCATGCCTGAGGCACTCACCGGAATTCCCTCCGTTATGGTGCAAAAAACGGCACTCGGCCAATCTTCACCTTATATACGGGGCCTCACCGGTTATCATAATCTTTTACTGGTGGATGGCATCCGGTTAAATCACGCAGCCATGCGTTCTGGGCCCAACCAATACTGGAGTACTGTTGAAACCTTTGGCAGCGGCAAACTTGAAGTTGTCCGTGGAATTCATGGAGTCACTTACGGAGCCGATGCCATTGGTGGGGTGGTTAACAGTGTAGCCGAGGGGGCTCAATCCCATAGCTCTGGTTGGCAACAGGGTGGTGAAGTACTTGGGCGAATTTCTTCTGCAGAAAACTCCTGGTCCGCTGGGCTGGATTCTTTTGTTTCCTCTCCAGGCTGGACCGCAACACTTGCCCACATTGAACGCTCCTTTGGAGACCTTGAGGGGGGGCGGGATGTGGGAAAACAGCTTAATACCGGGTATGACTCCAAGGCATCCCAGGTCCGGCTTTATCGTAAACTGGGGGATGATGCCCAGCTTATGCTGGGCTTTCAAAAAACATCCATGGATGAGGTTCCCCGCACCCACAAAACTGTGGACGGCTCAACCTGGAAAGGACTGAGCCCCGGATCGGAGCGTTGGCGGAGACTCGATCAGGAGCGACAACTTTATTACAGCAAGTTATCCTGGGGAAATCATGGTGGGCCGATGGATAAGGGAATTATCGCGGTTAGTCTGCATCAACATGGGCAGGAAAGGAACCGAATGAAGAAACCAACCCAAGGCGGTGATTACCAATTTTTCGATCTCGATGATTTGGGTCTTTCTGCAAGATTTGAAACGGAAAGTTTTGGGAATGGAAAACTTGCATACGGTGCTGAATGGCACCGCGAATCGCTTGTGTCTGGTGGTCACTCCTTTGACGACAATCAGGTTAAAATAGCTACTCTTTCCCA
>Ga0181567_10000304_pt1 | contig 35753 bp, 29 predicted proteins | sample 101ome_14_FD_133761 | JGI IMG/M metagenome (GOLD analysis project Ga0181567, IMG submission 133761) | Coastal salt marsh microbial communities from the Groves Creek Marsh, Skidaway Island, Georgia - 101403AT metaG (megahit assembly) | ecosystem: Environmental > Aquatic > Marine > Intertidal...
AGCGTACCTGCGAGTTCTTTTCTCGTAACGCTCATACTTCTTCATGTATCGAGTAACTTCGCGCTGAACGATAATTGAATTACTCATTCCAGTTGATGATACAGTTCCTTCTATGATTTGTCCACGCAGTCTGAGACTACCGTAGAACGGGCAGTTTTGGTCACCATCCCATTCACCCTCAGGTGCGCGGACGTCCACTCCAATATCTTTCATTTTCAGTTCCTCCTATATCTTCGGTTGATGCGATCCTCAGGTCTCTGTGTGACGTTTGCGCCGTCTATTTCGACCTCCTCAGAATCTATTGTGAATGTGATTACATCCTTGGGCAGAGTGACTTCTCCACCAATTGTTCGAACTCTTAGAGTTCTACGAGTTTCTTCGACAATCATACCAGTCACCCCAACTAGGCTTGGATCTCGGCTTCCAATAACTTGGATTTCCCGAGCCAACCAAGGTGCATGCATGATACTCATTTATCGCACCTCCACTTGATATCCATTCTGTTCAAGGACCTTGGCGACACGCTTCTTGTGCTCACCTTGGAGTTCGATGGTGCGGCCCTTTACAGTACCACCACTAGCACAAGCGCTTTTCAGCAACTTTGCTAACTTACCAATGTCGATAGCAGAATCTTCGATTCCTTCTACCATTGTTACCATCTTTCCATACCTCCTTCTAACTGTTGAAATGATTGCTTTCTGTTGTTCTTTTGCTATTTCTTGGCATATACATAGTTCATCGGGTAGACCACATAGATTGCAAATGCCTGCCATTCGGGTCTACTCCTTACTCTCCTCGGACATCTTCGTTAGAAGACGTGCAATGCTCCTACGTGTCTGCTTGTATGATCCAGCGTTAGAGGATGAACCTCCAAGGGCTTGCTGAGCACGTAATTGGAGAAGTTCTTCCCTTAATTCAGCGAGTCGGCGCTCACGTTGTTCTGGGTTCATCTGGTCAATATCTCGTGATTTGATATGTGCCATTTTCACTCCTCCTCTGCTACATCTGGTGCATCTTCGACAGCCTCTGCTTCCATCTCAGCCATCTTTTCGACTACACTGTCGACGACTTCTTCGGTATTTGCAACTTCAGCTTCTTCCACCTTAGGTGCGGGGTCTTCATCAGGAATCTCTAACATAGAGACTTCTTCGATTGGTCCTAGGCCAGATTCCTGTCTGTCTTGAATGGTAATTTCGTGAGGTAGTTTTACTCCAGGTCGCATAATACGAACGGTACATCCTATGGTACCTAGTTTCTTAACAGCTGTAGAAAATCCTTCATCCATCAATTCAAGTGCTGTTTCTCCGCAGAATTTGATGTGCCCCTTCTGGAACTTTTGTACCCTGTGGCGCGCTCCCGATATCTTTCCGGACAAAATTATCAAACATCCACGAGCACCTGCATCCATAATATTCTGAGAGGTACTGTGTCCTGCGCGGCGGAAGAACCAACCTCTCTCGAGAGAGGATGCTAATCTGCTAGCCATCACCTGAGCATTTAGACGAGGCTCTTCGATCTCGTTAACCTCAAGATGAGGCTTCTCTAGATCAAAGTCTTCTTTCAATCTGCGCTGTAGTTCGTGAATTACCTTACCTCTTCTACCAATAACGCGTCCAACTTGCTCTGCTTGCAGAGTCACCTTGGTTCCATCAGGTGTACGGTTGAATTCAAGACCACCAAATCCAGCGCGCTCGGTTTCCTTGAGAAGATACTCGCGGACTAGCTGGCGCTCAATATTTCGGTGAACGATGTTTCGAATTGTGTTTACTTTACTCATCTTAATCACCTCAGAATTCGTCATCCTCTTCTTCTTCATCGCCGAAGTGTTCGAGGAAAATCTCAAGATTCACTTGGTAGTGGTTCTTGGGTGTAGCACGTCCGCGTGCGCGAGGCTTCCAACCAGTGTGAACTTGACCTCGATGTGCTGCACAATGAGTAATCACCATGTCTTCAGCATCGATTGTATCGTAACGCTGTCGTGCATTTTCCATAGCGCTGTTGATCAGTTTGATGAATTCTCTTGATGCTTTGTATGGGTATCGACCTGGTCCCATCTTTCCTTTTCGATGACCGGCCATGGTGTTTCCACCCTTACCCTTTCTAGATCTGCGAGTGTAAGGAATCGCTTCCTTCTTATCCATCACTTTCTCCAAGTATTCGATAGCATCAACAGCATTCATTCCTCGAATGAATTTAGCAATTTGATAGCAATGCTTGTGGTGTATGTCTAGATTTACTGCGCGTGCGGTAGCTAGATTTGACCCCTCAAGCAATTGAGTGTATCCGGATTGTGGCTTACCTGAAATTCGACTCATTCTTCTTCACCTCACTTCAATGCCACGTGCTTACTTGACCGAGTAGCACCTACACCAGGACCGGTGTGGGTAACCGACCTGCGGGTTGGAGCAAACTCGCCCAAGGCGTGCCCTATCATTTCTGGAATCACTTCGACTTTGACGAAATCGCGGCCATTGTGCACGCCGATTGTAGTACCTACCATCTCTGGGAGGACAAACATACCTCGGCAGTGTGTCTTGATCATCTTCGAGCCACCATTTGCACGTATCTTGTCTAGGAATTTTTCTGCTTCTTCAGATAGACCACGAGACAATGACCTCTTGGCCCTTGAAGGCATCAAAGTAGCAATACAAGGAGCTTCTGGATTGTCTTCTGGAGGATATAGTGGAAGTGCGCTCAACTCCTCCATGGTTAGTCCGCGCCATAGGAACTCCTTCTTACGTCTCTCAGCGATTGTTGAGCGACGCTTTCGAGCCTGGCGTCGAGCAGTCTTTGGTGAACGGAACATTTTCTTTGATTTACGCGCCATAAATTACACCTCACTGCTCTCTTGTCCTTCCACGTCCGGTTCGACGTGGAGCGATATTTCCTACCTTCTGACCAGGTGGTGCATTTCTGCTAACCGAGTTAGGTCCGTGAACCGCCTGGTGGTTTCCACCACCATGAGGGTGATCTACTGGATTCATTGCAACACCACTGACGGTTGGGTAGAGTTTCCCTCGCGCCTTCTTGCGATAATGGGCAGCACCTGCCTTCATCAGAGGTTTGTCGGTTCGGCCGTGACCACCGAGTACCCCAATCGTAGCACGGCAGGACGCAGGAAGATCTTTCAGACCGCCACTTGGCATTCTGATTCTTACCTTATCGCCCATTCTAGTTTCTAGTACCGCAGAGTTGCCACCTGATCGAGCGAACTTACCACCATCTCCTGGGCGGGATTCGACATTACAAATTGGTGTACCTTCTGGAATTTCTGAGAGTTTGGTAACATTACCTGGTCGGAGACTTACATTGTCTCCGAAGGCCAATTCCTGCCCTACTGAAACACCTTCTGGTGCTGCAATGTGAGCTGTTGTTCCATCTTCAAACTTGACCCGAGCAAGTGGGGCGGTGTGAGCCGCGCTATGAACTAGGTCAGTTACCTCTCCCATTTTCTCGCTTACGCGTGGAATGCGGTTAGCTGCGGGGAATCTGTGACTGGACACCCGGTTCTTTGGACTTGAACCGCGGCGTTGTGAACGTGTTCGCTTACCCATAATATCACCTCATCAGAATGCTCCTAACTTGAGCGCTGCTTCCTCCGCATCATAGCCATCGGCAAGGCGTACAGATGCGTGCTTGCCTGTGATAGTAATCTTCGTGTTGACCTTAGCAACCTGGACGTCGAGTAGTTCCTCAACTGCTGCTTTGATGTCGGCTTTTGTCGCTTCGCGCCTAACGATAAATTCGATTCTGTTGTTGTTCTCTTTGTAGCCGCCTTCTTGATCGGCCACTCGACGAGCCTCGAGAGTCTTCTCAGTGATCCAAGGCATCTGAATAATATCATACGGGTCCACCATTTCAATCACTCCAGTGCTCCTATTGCATCCTTAGTCCAAACTGTGAGACGACCTGCATCGCCACCCGGTGCTAAATCCTCAGCGCTGAGATCCTTTGCAGCGACAACGTCGACTCCTGGAACGTTTCGAGCGGCCTTTGCCAATCCATCTGATTGAGCAACAACAAGTAAGATACTCTTCGGAGTCCTGTATTTTCGTCCGCGCATTGTGCCCTTACCGGCTCTAATGTTGCGGCCGGTTCGAGCGCGCTCTAGATCGTCGCCTAAGCCCAGACCTTCCATCATTGCGACGAACTTGCGAGTTGAGTACTGTAGAGGAATGGACTCGATGGAATACTTCTCGTCTCCGCCTTCACGGCTCTCAACATACCCATCAATTACGATTGGGAAGCGTAGTTCGCTGTCAAATTGGTGACCTCGTGCTGAAACCATTTCTGGATTGGCTGTGGCCGCAATTGCTGAGTTGCGAGCATTTGCGTTTTCTTTGCTGTTAATCTTCTGAGTCCAGTCCTTTGCTACCATTGGGCCATGAGCTCTTCGACCGCCTCGTGTGTGAGGGTTCTGAGCGGCCGTACGCTGTCCTGCTTTCCTCATGATACGAGAGACACCTCGTCCCTTACCCCACCATTCAACAGAGTGTTTCATTCCCGGTTGAGGTGCACGCTTACCGTCATGCTCTCTGTGACCGTATGCTTGGCGACGATTTGCTCTACTAGCCAAAACGGCTCTTCGAATTAGATCTTCACGAATTTCAGAACTGAATACAGAAGGTAGTGTCACGGATTTACCATCCTTTACCTCTACTTCGTACATCTCCGCGAGTAGACCTGCATCCATTTCTTCTTGCTCAACATTGTTTACCAGATTGTATGACTTTGTCTTCATATTATCACACTCCCTGCTTGCTTGAAGTACTGACGTAGGTCAAATCGACATCATGCAGCTTCGCATTGGGTCGAACAGCGTCACGGAAGCGCAATAGGCGCTTTGCTGGACCTGGTAAACTGCCCTGGATTATCATGTATGGATTAGTAACTTCTCCGTAATGTAGGAAGCCACCTGCTGGAGTCACATCTGACTCATCTGGGTTTGATATTCGGAGTACTCGCTTGTTCAATTCTGTGCGCTGATGGTACCCCATCTGACCGGCTTGACGGATTGTCTTTCGGACGTAGCCTGTACCGAAGTCACCCATATTTCCGATCTGACGGCGCTTCTTTGAGTTCTTGTGACTTAGTAACTTGACACCGAATCTCTTGACTACACCTTGGAATCCCTTTCCTTTGGTGATACCAACAACGTCAATTTCTTGCCCAGGATTGTAAACATCTGCAACGGTAATTTCACCGCCGAGTCGCTCCTTAGCCCACTCTAATTTGGCTGTGTTATCTCCACCAACCAAACCAACTTCCATGATTTCAGGAGTTTTCGATGGTACACTCTTGACCATGGAAGGTTGAGTTGCAACGATTAGGCGTATCTCACAGAGGGAGGCCCCTGAAAGTGCTTCGAATGCATCACCGTTGGTCTCACCTTCTCTTTGTGGGATTCGACCAGCGCGCTTGGAGGGCTTTCGACCCTCTTCTACATCGCGCTCTCCGCGAGTTTGGTTAGCAAAGCGTGGATGGAGCCCTGTAGGCCCATCGTCGGAATTCGCCCAGGCTTCTCCTGCAGTTTGCATTCCGTAAGGAGTCATGTGGTAGCCACGTACGGCTAGAACTTTCATCGGAGGGACTTCAACGACTGTAACCGCCTTTCGAACTTCTTGCCCAGCAGAAGTGGAATTAGGATTAGTATCTCTCATCAAAACATGGGTCATACCGGCTTTCCAGCCTGCAAATCCTTGTACTCGAATCTCAGTTGCATCGCTTTCAGGCCAAGAAGTAATTCGTCCATAGGGTCGAATTGCCCTCTTTCGAGGGCTAAAGCCCATGCTACCTCGGCGGGGGTTATGTCGGTCGGCCATTGCTTTGTCCTCCAGTTAATTACCGGTAAGTTTGCCGCCGAAGCGGATTCAGACCGGGCCACCACGTTAGGGAGGAACCGTGACACCGAAAGCCGAATTCCGAGTGGATTTCGGTTTTCCGGGATGATAATGCAGAGCCCTGTGGTGTCTGGTGCCTCACGTAGTGAGCGGCCTTGCGACCTCCATACCCTATATGAACGAATTGGTTAGCATTAGATTCCACCCCTACGGGGTGTAAGTAAAAGAGAGGGGGTAGTGTAAGTATTTTGAACCCTGACCTCGAATCACTGGGCCCATGAGCACCAGTCTTTGCCACGACGGCCTTCAAAGAGGAGTTGTAGAGGCTAGGGCATATCAGTTGGAAGCAGTCGATGTTGCGTTATCCAGTTCAACCCTACTCGTCTTACCAACTGCAGCAGGTAAAACAGCCGTTGCTTGGATGGTCATAGCTGAGATGCTAGAGAGAACTAACGGTTGGGCTCTGATGATTGCTCCGACTGCAGCTCTAGTCAAGCAACACATAGATGATCTGGAATTAGTGTTTGACAAAGATTCTTTCCAACCAATTTCGATGAGTGGAGCAATCCCGCCGTCCAAAAGAGAAGGAATGTGGAACAAGGGTAGATTGGTGGTTTCTACCCCTCAAGTAGTTCGCAACGATGTTAACCGAGGGTTGCTCGACATCTCAGATTGTTGTTTGTTGATTATTGATGAAGCGCATCATGCCACTGGAGAACGGGCTGAAGCACAGGTAGCTGACCTGTACCTTGAGTTAGGAAAGGAGCCACTTATTCTTGGGATGACCGCTAGCCCTGGGTCGAATAGAGAGAAGGTTGAAGAAATTTGTAATAGGCTCCAAGTTGGCCGAATTCATCTCCGTACATCGGAAGATAATATGCTTTCAAATCACTTGGCAAGCCTGGATATTGAAGAATTGAAAGTAAAAGTTCCTGATGAAATACGCGAACTCGCAGAACCCTTAGTTCGATGGCAAGAATCTATTGTCGAAAGGGAGAGAAGATTGGGCCGATATGTGATGCCAGGTGCAGTAACTCATCGAGGTCTTGCTAATGCGATGGAACGAGCAAATTTGTCCGTCCGAAGAGGTCAGGCCGATGCTTATGGATCTATGAGTAGAATTGGCTTAGCAATGTCTCTCCATCATCTAATCAATCACCTTCTTTGTCAAGGATTAGCGGCTGCGAAGGAATTTCTCGATAGGAAGGAAACTGGAGAAGATGCTGAAAAGAAAAATACTCGAAATTTACTCAGAGACCATCGAATCAGAAGCCTTCGGGAAAGTCTGGCAGAAATGCCTGAATCGCACAGTAAAGTAGGCGCTGTTAGAAGGCTGGTGAGGGAAAGAATACGTCGCGACCCTGAATCAAGAATTATTGTCTTTGCAACCTACAGAGATACTGTTAGCGCATTGGAAACTGCTTTACTGAACCTAAAGGACGTTCGACCGATACAATTCATCGGTCAAAGTAAACGGGCAAGTGGAACTGGCTTAACTCCAAAACAACAAGTTGAGCGAATAGAGTCATTCCGATCTGGTGAGGGAAATGTGCTCATTGCAACTAGTGTCGGAGAAGAAGGATTGGACATTCCAACCGCTGATTTAGTCATATTTTACGAGCCGGTTGCAAGTGAAATTCGGACAATCCAAAGGAGAGGTAGAACAGGGAGGCAACGCGATGGAGATGTTGTGGTACTAATCGCAGAAGACACACGCGACGAAGGCGCGAGAGCGGCGGCACTGAGACGTGAACAAAATATGCACCGGGCCGTTGCTAGAGTTAGTCGTAAACTAGCTCGAAGCACACATGTTGACCTCTCAAATTTGAGTAACTTCTCGGTAGTTGAGGATGGAAAGAAAATACCTGCTACTGAATTCGTAATAGCTGTTAGAAAACAGAATCGGCCCGCGCTCAAGGAAGTTGAAAATACACCTGATAAAACAGAATCCACTAACCCTGGGCAACTGCCACCTTCCAAATTCAGACCGAGGGGGCAAACTGGACTTGAACAATTCAAATCCCCCAAAAAAAAACATGATTTTGACGACTCAAAAAAGCAACATGCCACGGAATTAGGAGCAAAAAAGCAGGTATCATTTGCTGCTGATTTATCAGATCTAGAAGACATTCGTACAAATCTCTCCGGTACATCAATTTCTGTAGACGATAGAGAACTCAATAGTTCTGTTGTAGCGCGTTTGAAAGCTAATGGTGTTGATGTCAAAATAGATAGATTGAGTACCGGTGATTTCCAGATCGGCTATCGAATCTTGATCGAAAGAAAGACCGTCCGGGATTTTGTAGATTCGTTGATCGATGGGCGTTTACTAGAACAAGCTAGCAGGCTTGTAGGTGCTGCCCCTAGATGCTTATTATTAATCGAAGGAGGGGGGTTATTCGAATCAAATAGAGTTCATCCCCACGCGTTAATGGGTGCGTTGGCAACATTATCACTTGATTTTGGGATTCCAATTGTTACCACAAAAAATGGTGCTGAAACTGCTCGATTTCTGACTATTGCTTTGAAGAGAGAAGAGTCAATATTAGATGAATTGAATAATGATACAAGAGAAAAATTGGAAAATTCAATACAAGAAATTTGGATGGACCCGATAACAGAGGCGGCAGCCGGTGCGAAAAAATTGCGTAAATCTACCAATAAAGAGCGATTTATGACTAAATCCCTTCTAATCGCAATCCCAAGTGTCGATGAGGACCTCGCCTATCGTCTACTAGACAGATATGGCACTTTAGCCGCGCTAATTTGGGCCGAGGAAGGAGACATCAGACAGGTAGAGGGAATAACAGAAACTCAAGTTAGAGAAATATGGCGTACATTTAGGTCTGGAGAGAGCATCAATCATTAAACTGAGAGTTAATCGCCAATCACTGCGATTCGAGTCCTCAATAAGGCTAGTCTCTTGTTGTGACAACCAAGTGCGAAAGATAACATCTCACAAAGATGGATCACTGGAATATTTGTGGAAAGCCCCGTGTTTCTACCCGCTTTTCCTTGGTAAATATCGAGCACCGCTTGAGATAAGTTGCATGCGCTTACGATTAAGTCTGCACCCTCTGATTTTGCTTCGGATAAGGCCTCAGCTGCCTGCTTCATTACTGTAGATTCTTCTCCGAATAGACCCGGAACTCCAACACTTTGGGTTCTTGCTTCCCAACTTACTGGAGTACCTCCTAATGTTGTTATTACTTGCTCCAAATAATTTGGATCATAAACATCGTCTCCCCCACAAGCACCCTCCTGCTGAATATTCGGACCATAGTAGCCTGCAATGGTAAAATCAATCGGATTCTTTACTTTCTCCTCTAGTTTATCAAGGCCGATTTCATCCACTATTGCGTGTAAAATGTGGTGTACCTCCACCTCACCTGTCATGGTTAATCCACAGGTGTTCTGTAGAGTTTCATTTACTTCTTGCAAAAGAATTTGGTCAGATTGTAGCGCCTTCAAGTCCTCTTGTAAATTTCCAGCAGTGGCAGCACATGGAGTCAGAATGTTCAACCCCTCTACTTCTGCCATTGCAAATGTTCGAGCATTTAGGGTAAGTTGTAGCCTACGATTCGCTTGCCTAACAATTCCCGCACCACAACTTGTAGCACCCGGCAAAGGAACTAGAGTAATCCCCATTGCTCTTGCGAAAGATTCCATGGTAACAGCAACTTCTGGCGAACTGCTATGAGACACGTTTCCGGGATGATATGCATATTTTATTGCCATATTTTCACCTCAGAACCTGCCGTCTAATTCATTGAAAATTGCAACTACTTCGTGATGATTATCAACAGAGGAATTGAATTGACGTGGCATCTTTCCAATACCTGCAGGCGGGGCAATAAAGGCTAGCATGTCGGTAATCATATCGCCTCCTGTACGACTAAATCCAGTCATCATTCTAGCAGTCACGCCAGATGTTAGATTACCCAGTAGCCCAATTGGACCCAAAACCTGACGATAGAGTACGGTATCGTTGACCTTTCCACTTGACTTTAGCGTCCATGTGTACCACCAAACATGTTTACCATGGCGTCCATTGAATGCATCCCGCTCCAAAACATGGGTTTTAGCATCCAACAATGCTTCCGAAACGACTAATCCTGAACCGTTCTGTCGTCTGATACTTGCAAGATCAGTTTCAGCTTTTATTCCATTTGAACTTGCTAATATTTCATCAAGCCCATTAACTGAAGAAGTTGAAGTCCTCGGATCATTCCTTCTTGCCCAAACCGATGCTAGGACTGCAGGTCCAAGGTAGCCATTAGCATGTGGAACTGCATCGGAAGATGCTTGCAGTAAGGCAGAGCTCCCGAAATCAGTGATTGAATGCAAAGCGGTAGCAACATTGGGCTCCATTAAGCCAATGTCACCTTGCATGGTAGAGGCCCCTCCACGGGTTGCTGCAACCATCCAAGGCTTGGTGGATTCTCTCCGACGTTCCATTGACCAATGATCGACCACCAAATCTCGAATGACTTCGAACCCAGGTAAAGGATCAATTCGTAGTCTGAGAGTCCCATCTCGAATCGGAGCTACAGAGTCTAGACGTACTAAGCCAGGTAGAACCAGGCGCCCATTGACACAGATCGCTGTAGTTGAGTCGTCCGATGTGCCATCGCGGAATGAAAGGCTGCCATCGTGAGTGCTCTTTATGGCCCTAAGTGCCTCTAGCAAACTCAGGTGTCCCGGCATTGCACATACCCAAGTATCTGAGCCAGTAGTTGAGGACACAGGGTGATACCGGAAGATGCTAATCTCTGCTTGAATTGATTCGCCGGAAATATCGGGGACGGTAAATCCATCTTCTCCGTCGGCCCCTTCATCTCCACCTGCAACGTACTCTTTGATTGCTTGAACCATTTCCTCATGGAAAACACCGGTGCCATCGACAGCCGCCATAGCCGCCAATGAGTCTACTGCCCAAGCCGCCGCCATTGATTCGTAGTCAACGTCACAGTCTACTCGTTCTACAAGGCGAGTAGCTCCTAGTTTCTCTAACTGCTCATCCCAATCCTTTCCCGATTCGCAGAATAATTCGTAGCTTGTATCGCCAAGCGCTAGAACTGAGTAATGGACCCCATTGAGTGAACCAGGTGATGCATTCTTTGCAACCTGCCATAGGTCTTCGGCATTATCTGGCATTTCTCCCTCTCCCCAAGTTGAGCAAACAATCAGGACTCGCTTCATTGATGACAGAGATGCAAAATCAAACCCGTCCATGTCGTAAACTTTGCCCTCAAGACCATAATCGGACGCTTGCTTGGCAAACTTAGCTGCTAAGGCTTCGGAGTTTCCTGATTGAGAACCGAATAGAATCGCTAGGCTTCGATCACCAGCAGTCAGAAGTTGTGCCAAGTCATCTCCGACCACCTCGACAGTCTCTTCTTCCGCTGATTCGGGAACTACCTCAACTACTGCGGGCACATCTTCCTCGACTGTAGCCTCTACTTCTCCACCTTCGACTACTATGATTACGTCAACTGGACAGCCGTCGGCCGCATCGAGAATATCATCTTGGAATTGGGAGATGGTTTCGGGCTTTAGTCCCGCTTTTGCTTCGTTCCTATCATAGCCACCATCAAGTCGAACATCAGCTTTGATGAAACAGGTGTCGTCTGTAACATGGAACACTTCAGGGAGTGTCTCTTCACATGCATCACAGGTTATACAGCCCTCTTCGATGTAGACGCTGACGATAGCCATTCTCCTAACTCAGCCCCAATTGATGACCTTCCCAGCGGAAAGCGATTCTTGAACTTGATGTAAACTAGGGTTACGACCTATGGTCGTATTCGACCCTACATATCGAAGCCATCAAAGTCAGCAGGGTCGGCTCCGCCTCCACCCTTGCTGGAGATTACATCATCAATTCTCAGAATCATGACTGCGGTCTCCGATGCACTCTGAACCGCTTGCTCAACAACTCGACTTGGCTCGTAGACCTTGCTGACCGCCATATCGACAACTCCGCCGTCATAGACATTTACTCCATGTGAGGAAAGACCCTCTGAATGTGCTTTTCGAAGGTCAATGATTGTGTTGACTGGATCTAATCCTGCATTTTCCGCTAAAGTTCGAGGAATGACCTCTAGCGCCCCAGCAAAAGCCTCGATTGCCATTTGTTCTCTACCACCAATTCCTTCTGCATGGGAGCGAAGATCTCGGCTAATGGCAGCCAGTACTGAACCACCACCAGTCAGAACTGCTCCATCTTCATGAGCGACTGCAACGACTCCAACAGCATCGTCGAAAGCCCGTCTAATTTCATCTACAACATGCTCAGTACCACCCCTAAGTAGCACGCTAACACTCTTGGCTTGTGGACAACCAGTGATGAAGACCATATCTGCATCTCCAATCTTCCGCTCTTCCACCTTTGCAGCTTGGCCAAGATCTCCTTCACTAAGATCATCGATGTTTGTAATTATATTTCCACCAGTTGCTTTTGACAGAGCTTCCATGTCACTCTTCTTTGCTCTGCGGATTGCGAAAAGACCTGCCTTGGCCATGTAGTGCTGAGCTAGGTCATCTATTCCCTTTTGGCAAATTACGACATTAGCACCGCTAGCGATTATTGTGTCAACCAATCCCTTGAGGAAGGCTTCCTCTTCATCTAGGAATTGTGCAAGCATGTTTGGATCAGTAATCTGAATCTTAGCATCTACCTCAGTCTTCTTCACCTCGATTGCGGAGTTAATCAAAGCGACCTTGGCGCTTGTAACAGACCTAGGCATTCCTGAATGAACCCTTTCCTTATCGAGGATAATTCCGTCTACTAGTGTGCTATCCTTAATCGAGCCACCTTGCTTTTTCTCGATTTTGATGTCATCTAAATCTACAACTACTCCTTCATCTGTATCTTGAGCGACTGCCAAAACTGCTCTTACGGATATGTCGGCAAGGAATTCCTTGACCGCACCCGCACTCTTTCCAGTTAATGCGGTCTTTGCAACCTCATGCAATTTTTCTTCGTTTACTTCTACAGCATGAGCATCGATAAGATCTGCAGCCTTGTCTGCTGCAAGCCTAAAGCCTTCACAAATTACAGTTGGGTGGACGTTCTGTTCCACTAAATCTTCACTGCGTTTTAGTAATTCTCCCGCGATAACAACCGCACTTGTTGTACCATCAAAGCAATGTTGCTCCTGAGTCTTTGCGATTTCAATAATCATCTTTGCAGCGGGATGTTCAATATCCATCTCTTTGAGTATGGTTGCGCCATCGTTGGTGATTACTACATCTCCCATAGAGTCGACTAACATCTTGTCCATACCCTTTGGTCCAAGGGTACTTCTGACAGCATCAGAAACTGCTTTTGCAGCAGCAATGTTGTTACTTTGTGCAGTCTTACCACTTGTTCTAGTGGTTCCTTCTTTTAGAATGAAAATAGGTTGTTGACCATTGTACATCAGAAATCACGCTCCAGAATCCAGCAATCCGCCGACCCAAGTGGGGGTCATAAGGCCTCGCACATGTTAGCACGCACGCGAGATGTCAAAGCACGTACTAGATAGAGGGATTATTCACCCTTGTTTTGTTCTAACCACTTTTCACCATAATAGGCCCACTGCTCCATGGTCCAACCTTGAGGTAGGCCTTCCTCAGGAATTGGCGGCACCCCAGGTGGTAATTCCGCTTCTTGAGAGGACTCATCATCCTCTGATTCCTCTTCCTCGGATTCTAGTGATTCAGAATAGGTAGGCTCTTGGTCAGATGGAAGTGGCGGAGGTGGCATTTCTGCTGCAGGGTTTTCAAAAATCTCGGCAGAACCACCGTACATCGAATTGGCTACTTCATCTGCCGCAGGAAGGTCGGGTGCGGCAGGTACTGAATTATCTCCTCCTAGATTCACAAAACTTGGAGAATAATCCTCGATACTGGAGTACTCTTCCAGTGGTGCCCTAGCCTCTTTGACTACCCTGAAGGTAATTACTGAAACTACAATCATGGCTACTAATCCAGCAATAACGAAGACGATATTGGCCGCTAGTTTAGCCATGAATCCCACATCTGGACCCTCCTCAACTGGGACTGTCTTCAGAAGCCGTATAGTAGTTGATGCAGATACTTTATCGATATCTGAGTCGACTGTCAATATAACGTTGAAAGTCATTGTATTTTCTGCCAAATTATCGAGATTCTCTTGATTTAGGTCAACCGTGACTGTGACAATCTTTGTTGCATTGGCAGGAAGAACAAAATCTCGATCTTCGCTATTTACTCTGACATCCTCAACGTTGAAGAACAGGTTAGGTTCAGAAATCCTATCGATATCTGCTCGCATCAATTGCTCCGAAGAAGGGTTTAGATTCGTAACAACGAACTCTAGGGAAACCTCGCCCTTGTCTTCTATTACTATCCCTGCTGGGGGTGTGACGAGAAGCCAACCAACCTGTCCTACTTTGAAGTCCGATTCGCCTTCTGCAGCGACAGTTTGCCCTACTGTACCTGCTTGTTGACTTTCAGCGATCAAAGTGACTGTTCTATCGCCATCTGCACCTTGACTAAAGGCATAACTTACTGTCAAATTGACTGAGGACCCAGGTTGAATCCAATCTGTCTTTCCACTGTTAAGCCCTGTTGCAAAGACTGTGATATCTTCGTGACTCTTATCAAATGAAATGTCGAATTTATCAGGCATGTTTCCGTTATTCCAAACCTCCCAACGCATTGTCCTAGCGTCGTCACCAGCACGATAAACCTCGTTGGTCAGATCTAGGTCTGGTATTTCGATAAGGTAAGTTTCTGGAACAGTAAGTAATAGCTGTACGCTTCTCTGATAATCAGGGTTGATCTGACTTGTTGCATGGACCCAAATCTGATAGGTTTCATTTTCTATACCATACGGCATTGGGAACATCAACAAGACACTTGTATCCCCGCCGAATGGGTCTATTCCGAGGGTTTGTTCAGCATTCACCTCCAAACCCAGACGCCAGTCAGCAGCGATTGACAAATCGAATGCCTCTTCTGAATTGCCATCATTTACCGATTGAATTTCGATCCAACGTAAGGCACCATCTGCTGGAGCCATCATCTCTCTAATTTGAGGAACTAGTTTCAGGTCATGATCTATTGGAACCTCAACATGAATTGTCCATTCTGTTTGGAAATTGGCAGGAGCTCTACCACTAGCAATCAGGGTTATTGCATACGTTCCAGGAGTAATCTCATCAGGAGATGTGATTCTGGCATGCAATTCGAATTTTTCATTCAAATCCATCTCCACACTTGTTATCTCAACTCCGGTTTCATTTGTCCAGACAAGATTGGATGCACTCCAACGATTGTCGGCAAATGTACCTCCTAAATTCCAAATTGCCCTTTGGTTACCCGTATTCTTTAGGGTCATAACTACATCACCGGTTTCCCCTGGAAGTAAGGTTATTGCTGGGTTTTCCAAGGTTTTTTGAGTGAGATAGGACGAATAAGAAGCCGTTACATCAACGGGTAGATTGATGCTCCATTTGGAAAAGTTAGTTATCCCATCTCCAATATGAACATACCAGTCTACTTCCTGTACAGTCGCTCCGTCAGGAATTGTAAGATTGACCCATAAATCCATGGTTTCCAGGGGTTTGATATTCTTGGTCACAACATTATTGTCGAAATCATTTGGATGATTTGATTCGATTCTAAGTGGGAAATCCCACATCCAAGATTTGTTTGAAACTTCAGTGTAAACTCGAAGTGTAATGTCAACATATCCGTTGTTCTTGACTGTGCAGCCCAATGTAGGGGGGGTTGGGTCTGCTGGAATTACGATGTAAGCATTAGGAAGTGGATCGTCACATTCAACATCGAGTGTATATTCCGGCACTCTCTCAATTCCAAAGAGAATAAAACCATCAAGATGAATTCCTTGGGTGGCAACTGATGAATCTGAATCAAATCTGAATGCAACAGTGTAATCTCCATTCGGATGAACATCGGTCATGTTCCAAACCAATTGTGTCCAGTTTCCAAAAGTAGTAGATAATGGCATTGCTGAGTAGTTGAAGAATTCCTCATTCCCAGCATCAGCCTCTAATCTGACTGTGTCTCCTTGCCCCATACTACCCCATGCATTGGTGACTAACTGCAAGTTTAGATAGTCGAACCCTCGAATTCTTGCTCTGCAGAAATAGTTTGCATAAATTGTCGATACTGTTGGATCGTATGTCCCAGAACCTAACCCATGACCTGGGTCTTCACATGAATCGAATGGAGTTAGCCAACCCCACCAAAGTCTATCTTGTCTGTTACTGGCATAGTCTGCACCAGGTCTCGAAACTCTCCAATGCTTTTCACCAACAGCACTCGATGCATTCTCCATTCTCCAGTGGCCGTAGTAATCGGGGTCTCCAGAAATAGATCCATCCGCATCGTATCCAGCACCTACCCATGTTGGATTGTTGTAACTTAGCTGGTTGGGACAATCGATTGTTCCATCCCCGTCAACGTCGCCGCAAATTCCGTTTTCCATAGGGTCGTTCCAAATCGCGACTGGCATCAAGCGATCGTACTGATTATTGTTTGAATTGTCATCTGCGAGGCCACCGTCTACAATTCCTCTGAGGATAATTCCTCCGAGAAGATACCCATCATCATCGAGATAACTCTGAGCTGCCGTTGGAGTCCAATAAAATTCAGCCCTGAATGATTGGGCTCCTGATAGGGTCATATTCACTGACCATTCCGCTACCATTACACCAACTGGATGCCAGATTTGCATTATTCCAACTGCACTAGCAGGTTGACCGGAGGTTCCTGCCTGAGTAAATGTAACGTTGATTTGAATCAATTCATCTCTCATTACATACTGAACAATACTACCATCTGGGTTTAACCATTCACGCGCCTCTAGTGTACCGTTACCTAATTCGATATCAGATACCTCGAAATCGATCAGTGCTCTTGGAGACACTTCTCGAGTGGGATTGTGCTCCAGTGCCGGGCCGAACGCGAGTGGCGAAAGGCTCGTCACCATAAGAATGGCAAAAAGGGCTAGTGGTGACATATTACGCATGGACAACGAGGTTCTGCGATATCGGCTCGGGTATGAAGGTTCGGTAACTGCGTGCGCCGCCCTACGGGCGGCATGAAAATGATTTTTGGGAAATCATAGAGGTGTTTAGGAACGAGTCTAGAATGCTGTTCAACCGATGAAGGGCTTATGTTGTCAGCAAGGTGCGACGGGCATATGACTAAGCGTGCAAACCCGTTTTTTCCACGCTTTGTTCTCGCCATAATTGTTCTCGGACAAGTTACAATTGCGCCGATTATTGGATTCTCCTTGACTTATTTGTTGTCAATAAAAAACGAAGGTGATCAACTCTCGTTTGACATTGATTTAGCGGCCCTAGATTGGATCATTATTGCCGGATTACTATATGGAACACTATCATTGATTTTAGCCCTAATTGCAGGGGCATATTCACCCGTAAGCGTCGTAGAAAGGGGCGGTTGGTCGACAGTTTTGGGCTTGAGAAGAAACGTCAATACACCAGAATTGATTGATAGAGCGAGATTGAACTTACAGAATAGCCCCTACGGTAAAATGGCCCGTTTGGTCAGTAGCAGAACTGACACTTACGACTTATTTTCAATCCATGGAGGATTACAAATTTTAGCCATCCCCATCCAGGTTGCATTAATCGCAATCCCTCTGTTAATTATGGAAGGAATTCCTGAAAGTTATGTCGAGCCCGAACGTGCATTTGAATTGGGTATGGTAGGTTATTTCATCGCTCTTTGGTTCGGCCTAAGAATACAACCTCTTTATTCAACGCATCTTATTGGAATCGCTGCTTGGTTCAGGAATATTCTAGCAAAAATTTCGAAGTTTTCCTGGATATTACCTATAGTTATTTTTTGGGTAATTGCAAGAGTAATGCTTCAGTTTTCCTTGGATAGACTTGATGTTGATTATCAGGCATGGCATAATGTTCAGCTGGAGGCTGTTTTAATGAAATCAATAATGCCAGCGGATCAGATTCCAGATGGAGCAATAATCGATTTTCTTGTAGCTATATCTGTCCTTCCTGTGGCTGTTTTCACAACTATTTCAGTTCTAGCAGGGGCACATGAAATGCCTGATTGGATGCGAGATCCAGAAGAGAAAATCGAAAATCTAAACCAAAATCTGCTTGAAGAAGAAAGTAAATCAACAGTAGAAATGCAAATTTCAGAAGAAAAAACAGATGATTTACCTCCATGGCGGCGTACTACTAATTCAACTGAAACCAATGAATTGGATGACGAGACAAATGAAAATGAAAGTAGAATGGTTGATTTACCATTTGGTTTATTCGATGACTAGTCGATGATTGGAAAGAATTTCTCAACCCCCATGTTGAGCAAATACCACCCAGTTGCCAATATCATTCCGAACAGGAATGGATTAGGCCCTAAGAGGTAAAGGCCGATGGTTGCCAAAACTGCTAACCCAAGCACTAGTTTCGAATCTAACTTAGCACAACTATAGGAAAAAATCGCGAATCCAGTCAAAAAATAAGCCAGCAGGCTGATACCAGTCAAAGTTTCACCAACTCAATTCGAACGAAGATTTGCTAATACTTTCTCGACTCTATCCATTCCTCTTGAGATGTCTTCTCGGCCAATGGTATATGCAAATCTAAGATGGCCTTCACCAGCTTCTCCGAAGGCTGAGCCCGGGCTACAAAGAACACCACCTTCTAGGAGAGCCATCGCAATCTCTTCACTGTTCATCCCAGGAACATCAACCTTGGGAAATACATAGAATGCCCCAGTGGGGATATGACAAGATACTCCTTCCATTGCATTCAATCTATCACAAATTAGATCTCTTCTAGCCTTGAATTCTTGACACATTTGTGCAGGATAGTTTGGCGCTTTTTCCATTGCCTCGAGCACTGCATATTGCATTGCATCATTACTGCACGCAGTGACATAATACTGCATTTTTGTAATGTGAGTCATGGCCTCTTCATTCTCTGAAAGAATATATCCAATTCTCCAACCAGTCATTGCGAAAGTTTTGGAGAATGAATTAATCATGATTACTTTGTCATAACCAGCACCGAGGAAGGACACGTGTTCACAATCGTATACAATTCTATCATAGACTTCATCGGTGATTACCCATAAGTCGTTTCGCTCTGCAAAAGCAAGTAATTCATCGCGCTCTTCCGGGGTGACATTCCCCCCGGTAGGGTTACTTGGGAAATTATACAATATCGCGACAGTATTTTCGTTGACTCTTTCCTCTAAATCCTCAATCTTCGGTACGAATCCATTTTCAAATCTGCATGGATAAAGCGAAGGTTGACCACCACAAATCACTACATCTGGAGGGTACAAAGGAAAGTAGGGTTCCGGAATCAAGACCTCGTCTCCAGGGTCAACTAGTGCGAGAAAAATATCCAACAATGCATTTGTACCACTCATTGTAATGCAGACATTAGTTTCATCCAAGTCTGGGGAAAGATAGTGCCAAGTTTCTGCTATCTTTTGTCTAAGTTCAGGTAAACCCGCAGTAGTTGTGTACTTGTTACGACCTTCTCTCATAGCTTTCTCGAAAGCATCGATTGCCAACTCAGGCGGCTGAAAGTCTGGTTCTCCCAAACCAAATTGAACCGAGTCATCACCCGCCATATCGAACATACGACGAACTCCAGTCGGACGTATGCTGTTCGCCCGTTCTGAAAACCGCACCATGACCTACGGAGAAGGGAATGAGCATTTGAACTAACACCCTCGAATCCTTCGGATTCGTATGATAAGATGAGAAATTAATCTGAATTATTTTCCAATTAATTTTCAGAGTCGAGTAACTCCGCTTCTACAACTTCCTCAATCTCATTTCGATTTCGAATACTGTTAATCATAGTTTCAATCTCGTCATCAGAACGCATTCTGACTAGAACTAATGATGCGACCCAGGCCAATGCAACAACAACAACAATACCGATTGCAATTGGAGGAATCGCTAGTGATTCTGAAGTACCGCCTGTACCCTCTATTTTGAAGAATACCGGTAATGAATGCATAGAACCAGCAACAGCATGAACTTCCACAGTATGGTTCCCAGATGGCAGTTTATTTGGATCCAATAAAATGTGCCAAAAGAAGGGAGTTAGAGCACCTACCTGACTTGGAGTGATTGAGTAAGTTGTCTCCATCCATTCGCCTCCATCAATTCGATATTCTACCCGATCAATACTTCCTTCTTGGCCCCAAGCATGACCTGTCAAATTAATTACCTCACCAGAGGAAAAATTGAGTCTGTGATTCTGTAATGTTGGTTCGATTAGTGGAGTTTGTCCGCTATCTCTTAGGAAAATTGCAAGTTCAACTGCTTCTAAAGCATCAACCATACCATATCCAAATTCTCTATTCCAATATGGATCGACCTCTGGAGCACTGGCTTCACCTCGTGATTCAGAGGTATGCTTGAGAACTTCTTTGATTTGTAATGGAGTTAAATTTTCGTTTGCCTCCCAAATCAACGCTACAATGCCAGTCACTGCAGGGGCAGCGTAAGAAGTTCCACTACCTCTTCCTGTGTACGTATTTTGCGATGCATCTCCTCCAAGGAAATTGTTGCATCCACCACTCGAAACACAACCTTCCGCTTGGATTATATTTGTCCCTGGCGCACTAATTTCTGGAATTAATTCGTTTAGTGGATTACCATCACCATTGTCCTTGCGAGGACCCCTTGATGAATATCCAGCAATGGTGTCGTCTGATCTATTGACGGTATTCTGATCATCAGTTGATGCAACAGTGATCGAAAGAGAGGACGCACTCATTCCAGATAACCCATCGTTATCTTCTCCATCATTACCCGCAGCGTTGGAAACCACTACTCCTAACTCCATGGCTTCATCAAGAATTCTGCTGTGCATATCAGTCCCATCTGAACCTCCGTTCTCATGGCTGGTTATTCCCCATGAAAGAGAAATAATATCTATCCCATGACTCTCTTCCTCTACACCTGGCCAGGCATCGTCTCGATGGTCTATAATCCACTGAAGACCATTCATGGCAGATTCGTAAAATTCTTGCTCCAAAAGATAATTTTCGAACGGTCCTGCACCTACATCTGTTCCTATTCGAACGTCTACTAAGCCAGCATCTGGGGCAGAACCGTAGAAATCAGATTGGGAGCCGTCGGCCTCGATACCAGTTGCACTTGCCATACCCATACATGCTGTACCATGTTGATTGCCATCATCTGGATCAAATGAACCATCATCCTCACGACCTCCTGCAAGGATACATTGCGGGTCTGAATGTACGAAGCAAACAGCATCATATCCCGCTACAAATTTCGTATTGAGTCCAGGATGTTCATTGTCAACACCAGTATCAACCATCGCGATATTAATTCCTTTACCTGTCACTCCAAAATCCCATGCTCCAATTGGATATTCTGAGGAGTTCTTGGCTTTCACCGCAGGAGTTTGTACATCTCCATAGAAAACTAGAGAACCGTATCTCTCCACCATAACTACACCATCCAATTCTGCTAATTGCCAGATTTGACTTGCATTGACATCCCCAAGTAATAATGCATCGACAACAGGCAATTCGATTTGAATATCAAAACCTAACTCTTCCAATTTGATTTTGTCCATAATCGAAACATCACGGAAATAGGATAATCCAACATTTACCGGTCCGGATTCAAGTTGTAACGAGTCATGAATTCCATTGCGATCTGAATCTAATGAGGTATGTTCCCACCAATTTAAACTAGAATCCCACCAGATTGGTTCCTGATCAGGTACTTCAGTTGTGAGACCTTCTTCAATTAACTGAAGACCTCCAGAATCTAATGGGGTATGTTCAGGATTTGAACTAGGGGCAGCAATACTTCCAGCGAGTGGAGACAATAGAATGAGCACTATAGCTACTGCAATCGACCTACTATCCATTATGGCAAGTGCGAACGGCCGTACTTCATCAATCCCACCACACTATGAATCTGGAGATAATAGGTAAAATATCGCTGATTTAATGGTGGGGGCAGAGGGATTTGAACCCCCCTCCACCGGTCTGGAGCCGGTAATAATACCGGGCTATACTATACCCCCAATCTGTGCTTGGACGAGCGGCCATACTCTTATGATGCTCTCGGTTGGTTAGTTTAGAGTTGAGTTGATTATTCGTAATCAAAAATTCCCAAATAATGGGCCGACTAGAAGGCTGATAAGCAACCAAGACCCCAAAATTGCACTCGCTAGACCCCATGCTCTTGGACGAATCCCTACACTTAGGCTACCAAGTGTTCTAGGTATTGGACCGGTTATTCCGATTACAGCACGAGCAATGACCACAGTCAAACCTGCTGCTAGGATTAGACCTAATAGCATCAACAAAGAGAGGATTATTCCCAAAAATCCAGTCCGAGCAATTGCACCCACACCCTGAGCAACCAAATCGGGTGTGCGCAACCAAATCAGCCAGGCCACCCAAATTCCTAAGTGAAGGTCATCACTGAATGATGATGCCTTTTTCCAATCACGATACTCATCTGGTAGTATAGAATGAATCTTATTTGAAATCCAGTCCAACTCTGGGATTTTGCCACTTGTTAGTGTCCTTATTCCGTGGTATGTTAGGATGAGGGCAAGTGTAAATTCAATCCATATCCACCATGCCCCCAAGCCAAATGCTGCCATCAGTGAGATTGGTATTGCCCACAAAGAAAAGCCCACGCCTGCAGCAAGCAAAGTCAACAATACTCCGGAACCTGGCAGGAGAACTTCATCAGGCTGCTCGTATTTCCTTTCGCGCGGCATTGCTAGAACAAACAATGGAAGTAAAGCAGTCCCCCATAGTAGAGTAATTGGATCGAATACGCTATGCCCAGAGCCCTTTGTTGCTTCTTCGACCGCGTCAGCAATCTCCGAGCTTGAGTAGATTCCAGGTGACCAATCAGTGATGAAACCCGCTGCATCTATGATGATTACTGCATCACTTGCCCCACTTGGGAAGGATTTCCCCACACTTGAATCTGCATTATCCATCAATAATGGCCAAGAGCCATTAATCAACTCGGAATGGGAGTCTAAATCGACAGCTCTAACCCCCTCTCCCGTAGCTATTTGAACGAATGAAATGTCTCTATCAATCAACGCATCAGCCATTCGGAAATCATTTGCCTGTCGGTTTGCGTTAGCAGACCCGGGAACATATAATCCAACAACAACTGCGTCGGAATCAGAGAGTAATTCAAACAAAGATATCGAGCCATCCCCCCCATGTTCCAAGAGAGTGAAAGAAGGAGCGGCGCCATCTGAACGTGGTGCATTTGCGTCTATGTCGGGCAGATGGATAGCGGGACCTATACTTGCTATGGCGAGAACGAGAATTACAGCATAAGCTGGAAGAGGTAACATAGCCTCTTTCATTGATACCCCGAGCCAAGCAATTACTCCAAGTGGAATCATTACAGCGACCCACGTTCCACTCAACAGTGCTTGAGGATCTTCCTCCACTTTGAATTTCAAAACTCCAATAACATCACAAGGTTCAGCAGGGTCTTGATCTTGAAGTTTGAAGCAACCATCAATCATGTACAATCCGGGTTCCAATGGTTTTGATGTAGACCATGTAAGAACGGTCCTATTTGCTTCCCCGACTCTAAAGGAATGAGGTGATTCAAAGTGTTCTAGCCTCTGATCTTCTTGACCGAATCCATGAACCATGGATTCGTAACTATCCATAGGCCCGACAACTTCGATTACCTGCTGTGAAAAGTCCGTAGGGCCCCAAGGTGATATTGGAGTAAATTCGATTCTTGTAATGCGGTTCGAATCGGTGACTTGATCTAATTGAGGATCTATCAAATCCCCAGAAAATGTGATTCCACTTTTGGCATCATACGTACCCCACCATAATGACCCAGGTTGAACACAATCGTGCTGTACGGATATTTGGAGAGATAAGGCATCTCCTGGTCCTAAGTCCACATCATTGACGGGTGCTTCGACCTGAAAAATATGAGATTGAGTATAGGATTCTTCCATTGTTACGACATTTGTGGCCATGTCATTTAGAAGGGTATAAGCGCCCCACTTTAGTGTGACAAAAAATTGGGTTGTAGCTCCTGCAGGAGAACCCGGGACAACATTCGTTTGTCTACAAACTGGGGATTTCGCTTCTAATGAAGAGTATAATTCAACCATTACTGTGCCATTTAGGGAAAGCGCCTCTACTATTGGTGTTCCTTGAACATCCACGAGATTTTGCGGCACACCCGCTGTCTTAGAGAAACTGGCGGAACCACCCGGTATCCCGGTAAGAATCGGCCAGTCTCTACGAAGCTCGGGTGCTTCTTCTGTACCATGAAGGAATATATTGTGACTTTGAGGGATGCTGAGTTCTAGTCCCGGACCGAATTCTTCTACCTCTTGACCACTAGTAGAACTGGCTACAAAAGTTCCGACAAGAAGAAGAAAAATTGCTGTTGCAACAGATCTTGTCCTTAACAACGGTCACACCTCTTGCCCCTTCGCCAATTGAACCGGCATTCAAACCTCCCGCTTCGTTGGGTTGAACAAAACCGCATTCTCTAGACTCCAAACTGGCTTCCCGTTAGAGGAAGCGAGTATGGAAAATTACAGCCATTAACGCACCTGATAGTGTTGCAAGAAAGTTTACAGAATGCTTTCCAATTAGGCCTTTGTTCTCAAAAAGTGCCCCTAGAATGGAATCCACTTGACAACCAAGCCAACCGATGAGTGTTATTAACACAAAAATTGTCAATAGAGGGATTTCAACGTCAGTAATTGAAGAAAGACTCACCGAAAGGAATGCAATTAATGCAGCACCACCCAATGCAGCGAATGTGCCAGTAACCGACATTCCTCCGTTAGTTCCAGCCGGTACTGCTTCAAGGTTGATTATACTTCGAGTTCTAGGATCTAAACTACCTATTTCGGAGGCTAATGTATCTGAGGCGGCTACGGAGATTGAAGCGCAGGCTGCCAAGTAAGCCCATTCCGGTTGATCGAGAGTGAAATTTGCAATAGCCACTAATGAGGCTACCCCTCCATTAGCCATCACATTACGCCATCCACGAGCTCCTTTGTTGTCCTCTGCCAACCTTAAGGAGGCCTTCTCTTCATACTTCCACAACGTTGCTAATGAGCCCACTGCGAGGAATGAAATCAGAATCGTTAACCATGTCCAATGACCAAACAGAGATACTGTAAGTCCAACTATTGCGGCCGCAATTAATCCAGTTCTATCTAATATTCCACGCACTGCAGAGAGCATCATCAAGCCGAATACTAGGCTGACAGAAATCATCTGGTCTGCTGTTGGGTCCATGTCCTACCCTACCATTACGACGTCAGAGGATGATGAAGGATTCCCCAATTTGGCCTAATTCGCGGGGAGAGAACGAACCCCCCTGAAGATACCACGAGCGAGAATGAGTAACACAATAATCAGTATCGAAACCCAAGCCATATTCAGTAAAAAAACACCACCCCAACCAAGTCCAACTAAGTCGCCTAATTTCTCGACACTAACAAGAGTTCCATTCCAGAATGCATGACCACCTATGGCAATGCTGAGACAACCCATTACATTCTTTGCAGGCAATATGCTGAATCCAGCATCTGTTCCTAGTTTTGCAGCATCCAATGAAGTCACCAATGAATGACCGACATCTCTAGTTCTGACACCGGGGGCATCGATTTCTCCCCCTGTTTTTTTGTCTATTAATTTCCAGTTAGATCCTTCATCGTCTTTCGCCAACATTTCCTCAAACGTAGGTCTAAAATCATCAAAGCCAGAATAGTCACCATCACCATCTATGTCGAAGCCAAGGTTTTCTGCGAAATCAACCGATTTAATACTGAATCGATTAATTACCCACTTCATTCGCTTGTCGGCATCTGTGGTTTTCGAATAATAGCCAAGACCAAAACCTGAGATTCCTGTCCATAATCCATGCGCAGGAATTGAGCCAATTCCTCTCATCAGCGCTGTTAGGGTCATTGAGGGAGCGCCCCCAAAAGCACTACCCAAAATATAGGCGAGGTTCTCGATTAAAGCAAATCCTAATCCAACAGTGAATCCGACTTGAAATCCCTTTTTTGGATTACGAATAGAAGACAAAAACAAACATACAGCCAATAATTTGAAGATTTCTTCTCCGATTGGCGCACTAATCGCTGCAGTCAAAGCCATTTCAGTAGAATCTGAAAGGCCACTTGGAAGAATAAGAGGGAAGAGAAAACTGTTTACAATTAATGCTGGAAGAGCAGATGCCATTCCAGCGATCATCCACGCCTCAGCGTCCCTTCTTTTGGTAGGCAGACCAATAATTTTCGATGAGGTTGCCCACCATGCAAAGACAGGAATCGAAAATGCTGCTATTGAGAGGAGGAGCACTGGTATGAAAGAAAGTAAGTAAACTACTCAAGTAAGTCTTCATCTCCAGACAATAGCGATAGCAGTAGTGGAATTGATAGCATCAAACCAAATACCAAGATCGCGATAAATGCACCCCAAACTTGAGTCAATGGGGGCAAGTCTAGAACTGAATCGTCCGTTATCACAAAACGCTGGAAGCTTGTTCGCTCAGGAGTTTTGAGGGAGCCACCCTCTGGGAGAGGATGATGATTCTTCCCTGATTTGTCCGGAGTTGCCAACCTAACATGAATCAACTTAGGTCGGTGGAGGAGAATTAAGAATGGTAGTGGAATTAAAGAACAAATAGCCCCTAGAGCTGTAAGTTCAACCACACCGTAGATTAGACCTGCAATAACAAAACTAAGCCCAAACCAAATCAAAATGAATGCAAGAATTACCGTCCCGAGCATTCTCCAGTAATTATTCCATGGCTTGCTTTTTGTTGCCAGTTGTATGTTCCCAGGTGCTTGGGTAAGGGCTACTGGATCTTCCAGTAGATACCGCCTTCCAGTTGCATCTGTGATTATCCTCGACATAGAATCACCCCGGTGCCGCTCAGATCGCCCATCACTCGCGACGCCCAAGGCATCCGGTGCGGTTCCTCATCACAGCGACAAGACTCGGTAGATGGCTTTCCATTTGAGGTTCAGCCCTGATTACTAGCGTGAGCCCATGATTGCACCACAAGCGCCACAATACAATTCCACTCTATTGTTGTCTTTCTGCATAGACCACTCACCGCATGCTGGACAAGGAGGTAGGCCTTTTTCACTAGGAGCGACTCTAGGTCCTGTTCGACGCTTTTTCTTTCGGGGAATGTACCATCCTCCCTTGGGTTTCCTGACCTTCGGCATACTATCGGTTATAGTTGACATCATCAAGTGTTTCAAGACACTTTTGGACCGTTGACATCAAGTGTTTATTCAACTCCCACAGATCATGGATTGCGTTGTGATAGGAGCGGGTGTTTCTGGCCTCTCCACTGCAATCCGTTTGTTAGAGGCCGGACATGATGTTCGAGTCTTTGCTAGAGAATTTTCACCAGATTTAGTATCAGATGTTGCTGCCGCTTTGTGGTACCCATTTCTTGCACATCCAATAGAGAAAACAGACCGTTGGGGTGCTGAGACCTATACCGAACTAACGAGATTAGGGGAACAAGAACCAACGTCTGGAATAACCATGAGATTTGGTAGAGAATACCTTCGTGAAGTTGTAGAACTTCCCGGTTGGAGGGAAGATATCACTCACTTCCGAGTTCTAGACTCAGACGAAATTCCAGAAGGTTGGATTTTCGGATGGGAATTTGAATCACCAATTATAGAGATGCATCACTACATGCCTTGGCTGTTACAACGAACTCGTGAATTGGGTGGAATAATCGAAGAAATTATTGTTGAAGATTTAGCCGAAATATCAGCTGAAGTTATTGTGAATTGTAGCGGTATAGGAGCAAGAGAATTATGCCAAGATACAGAGGTTAAACCAGTTCGCGGCCAGATCATCTACATTAATCAAGACCCTGGATATGGTAGATTTGACCAACAGCCAGAGACCTTGACATATACCATTGCAAGGAGGGATTGTACAGTACTTGGCGGAACCGCTCAAAGTGATGACTGGAGCCTTGAATTACGTGAATCAGACCGTGAAACTATCCTACAAAAATGCGAAGCGGTTTGGCCTGAACTTGATAGAACCAAGATTATTGGAGAATCGGTTGGCCTCCGCCCTTCAAGAAGTGAAGTTCGTCTTGAATCTGAGTTACTTAATGACACTTTAATCGTCCATAATTATGGACACGGAGGCGCAGGAGTGACCCTCTCCTGGGGTTGTGCTGAAGAGGTCGTTTCACTGATAGAGGCCTCACAATGAATGAGGAATCTGAAATTTTTGATATAGTGAATGATAATGACGAAATCGTTGGGTCGGCTAGTCGGAATGAGGTTCACAGAATGGGCCTGAAGCATAGGTCAGTCCATCTACTAATTTTCAACAAACAAGGGTCAGTACTGTTACAAAAGAGGTCAATGGAAAAGGATACATTTCCTGGAACTTGGGATTCTTCAGTATCCGGACATGTTGATTCTGGAGAGAATTATGACGAAGCCGTAATTAGAGAATCCTGGGAAGAATTGGGAATAAAATTCGAAGGATTTCCTGAGAAGGTTTTCAAAGTGGATGCTTGTAAGGAAACCGACAATGAGTTCTCTTGGGTTTATCGATATTTTTCTGAAGGCCCATTTTCACCCAATATGGATGAAATTTCTGAAATTAAGTGGTTCTCAATAGAAACTTTAGATGATTCTAATCTAAACGATTCATCGATTTACTCACCCGCATTCTCATTAATTTGGAGTGAATTAATGAAAAATCCAGAGGACTATTCTAATACGCAGATTTAGTGGTTGTAATTACTACCGCTCCAATCTTATAGGGGTCACCATTTGAGGCTGGGCGACGATCTTCTAAACGACCCTTCCAACCATCTTCGATTGTACCAATAGGAATTCTAATTGATGCACCTCTATCCGATACACCATATGAAAACTGGTCAATGGCTTGTGTTTCGTGCAGGCCAGTGAGCCTTTGCTCATTATGAGCTCCGTATACTGACATGTGAGCATCGATATTTCTACCGAAAGCCTCACAAATATCTGTGAATAATTGCTCTCCTCCCTCGTCTCGCATTCTTCCATCGCTGAAATTTACATGCATACCGGAACCATTCCAATCACCCTTGATTGGCTTAGGGTGGTATTCGATATAGTAACCATACTTTTCTGTGCATCTATCCAAAAGATATCTTGCCACCCAAAGCTCATCCCCCGCTTGCTTAGCACCCTTGGCGAAAATTTGGAATTCCCATTGACCACATGCAACTTCTTGGTTAATTCCCTCGTAGTTTATTCCAGCTTCCAGACATAGGTCAGCGTGCTCTTCCACTAGATCCCTTCCATGGGTATTTTTCCCACCGACGGAACAGTAGTAGAGACCCTGAGGACCAGGATATCCACCCACAGGGAATCCCAAAGGAAGTTGTGTTTCAACGTCCATAATGAAATATTCTTGCTCGTATCCGAACCAAAAATCGTCATCGTCCTCTTCAATTGTGGCACGACCATTACTTGGGTGGGGAGTGCCGTCGGCATTCAGGACTTCACACATGACGAGATAACCATTTATTCTCTGAGGGTCAGGAAAGATGTTTACGGGTTTTAGTAAGCAATCTGAATCCCCTCCATCAGCTTGTTTTGTAGATGAACCATCGAAAGACCACATTGGGCAATCCTCCACTTTCCCAGAGAAATTATTTCGAATCAAAGTCTTGCTTCGCATGTTCTGTGTCGGTTCATATCCATCTAACCAGATGTACTCAAGTTTGGCTTTAGCATCCATGAACACCCCGGAATGAGAGGTGGTTAATATAACTCTCCATTTGTACAGCGAAAACAAATATTCATTGGATTAGTTTCATTAATTTTTTAATTAATTGTACATATACACAAAAAACAGATTGAATTTTATTCGAATGGAGAAAAATTTTAATCTGGAGTTGTCAATTTTTGACATACGAATAATTCTGAACAAATAGTAATTCTAGCTCATAGACAGCAAGTAGGTTGAAATGAAAATAATTCCGCATTTCTGCCATGGGGTTGTCTGAGGCATGGCAAATCCCAGAGTTCCGTCGATTGTTAATCGGAAATGGCGTCAATATGCTCGGTAGTTCGATCTTCATTATTGGCATGGGGTGGACCATAGCAGAGGTGGGTGGACCGAAGGCATACGGTATGGTTTTCACAGCCTATTTTCTTGGGCACCTCCCCTTGCTATTTTACGGAGGCATGGTCGTAGACAGAATGCCGAGGAGAACTGTTGCTCTAATCTCAGATTTATCCCAGGCAGTACTAGTTGCATTAGCAATGTTTGCGCTGATGGCTGGCTTTGACGTCATCAATACACTACTCGTGATCACCTTCCTTACAGGAGGTGCAGGTGCCTTCTCAATTCCTGCAATTGGTGCTCTGGTACCTGACTTAGTGGAGGAAGAAATCCTACCCCAAGCTAACGCACTTAGAGGAGTAGCAATGACTGCAGCTTGGATGCTAGGACCTCTAATTGGAGGATTCAGTGTAGAACAATGGGGTATTGAATTATGCCTATTGCTTGATGTTTTGACTTTCCTGTTTAGCGGCGCGATTTTGTGGACTATCTCAGAAATTCCAATAGATAGGGTAGATGGTGTAGAGAGTCTGAAGGAAGAAGTTGCGGAGGCATGGGCTTTCGTCAAAACCCAACCATGGTTGTTGGCGGGGATTGTAATGTTCATGATTTGGCACATCGGCGACTCGGCGATAGAAATAGGAATTCCATTCATAATCGAGAATAAAGGTCTTGGCGCTAAGGAATTCGGAATCTTCGGCGCTGTTGGCGCGGGGGGGGCGATGATTGGTTCATTGTTTGCCGGATTCAGACCTATCTCGAAGAAGTCTAGAGGCCTCGTCTTCTACGTTCTGATAGGCGGTATCGCGTGGTGCATGCTCATGTGGGCGATGCCAATACCATTCCTACTGATTTTGCTATTCGTTCTTATCGAGGGATTCCTAGGAGGGACTCTTGGGGTAATATGGAGGACTACGATGTCAGACAGTGTGGACCAGCACCTAAGAGGTAGGGTCAACTCTCTTGATGCGATTGGATCTCTAATTTTCATCCCATTTTCACCTCTTATCGGGGGTTGGATGATTCAGGCGACTAACGTTTTGACTACTTTTACACTAGCGGTCTCTATTATGGTTCTAACAACCATGGGGGGTCTAATAGTACCGTCTTTCAGGAGATTTGAGAGAGTCGATTCCGATTTGTTTCCAATCAGTGACTCTCAAACTTAATCTGACTAATATCGACATCAAGCCATTTCTTGTAGTATTGATACTGTATTCTGACTGCAAAAATCAGAATGAGTATGTATAGTGTCCAAGCCACTGCAGTGCGCTGCAAGTAAATTGGTAATTCTATCAGAATTAATCCATCGAAAAGAATGCATGTAATGACGTACAGAACACGGCCTAGTGTGCGAAAAATACTCTCTCCCTCTTGTGCTAATACACGCTTTACCCGATTTTCTCTCCACAAATCGGCTGCTCTCTTTAATCTCCAGAATGCCGCTTCCGCCTCCTCTCTCTTGTCAATGAATTCGGGAGGTTCGATTTCAACTTCAGAAGTTGATAACGAATCGTCAGACATCAAATCCCTCTAACCCGCTAAGTCGTTCAGACTGAGAAAGTCTCCGGTATGTCAATCGTTCAGCATAGGTAGACTTCCACCTGCTTCTACTGGGAAATGGCAGGCTACCTTGTGGCCGCCGATTATAGCCTCTAGTTCTGGTTCGTCGACATCACACTTACCTTCTACTGCTATGGGGCAGCGGGTGTGGAAGCTACATCCACTAGGTGGATTTGCTGGACTAGGGACGTCGCCTGAAAGTACGATTCTTTGCTTCTGATTTTCTTCCAGCGATGGCTGAGGAATTGCGGACAGTAGTGCGTGAGTATATGGATGGGCGGGGTTAGCAAATAGTTCATCGGTTTCAGCGATTTCAACAATTTTTCCAAGATACATAACCGCTACTCTGTCACTAATGTGGTTGACAACATTAAGTGAATGAGTAATGAAGATGAAAGTAAGCCCCCTCTCTTTTTGGATAGAGTCGAGTAAGTTCAGGACCTGTGCTTGAACTGAAACATCTAGTGCTGATGTAGGTTCATCTAGCAAGATAAACTCGGGGTCTAAAGATAGGGCTCTAGCTAGAGCAATCCTCTGTTTTTGCCCCCCTGAAAACTCATGGGGGAAGCGGTTCATGTGATTTGGTTTCAAACCAACAATTGTTAGCAACTGAGATACTTTCTTGGTTAATTCCGCTCCATCGGCTAGTCCATTCACAATTAGGGGTTCGGCAATAATCGAACGTACTGACATTCTAGGATTCATTGAACCTCCTGGGTCCTGGAATACAATCTGTAAACGACGTCGAAGTTCCTTACGCTTCATGTTGGAAATATCTATTCCGTCGAATTCGATTGAACCCTCTGTTCTCGGAATAAGCCCCATAACCAAGCGGCCAAGAGTTGTTTTTCCACAACCTGATTCACCGACTATTCCAACAGTCTCACCCCTTTTGATTTCTAAATCAACTCCATCAACTGCACGTACATGGGCGGTGACCGGAGAAAACATGCCTGCTTTGATCGGAAACCACTTTCTTGCATTACGAATCTTAATCAAAGGACCGAGCTCTTCTGTTGGGCCGTTGTTTACAACCTCAGGGACTTCTTCACTCATTGAACATTCACCCCCGATTGGAGGAACTCTTCTGAAGAAAATGCTTCCTGAGCCATAACTAGGTTATCAGTTAATTCCGTATGGTGGCAGGCCGCATAATGACCGGGAGCAATTTCTTGCATTTGTGGTGGTTTAGTCCGACACAAGTCATCAGCAAATGGACACCTTGGATGGAATCTGCAACCATAGAATTTTTCATTGGGATCAGGTACTTGACCAGGGATAATTGGAAGATTAACTCTCTCCTCACCAACTTCTTTTATTCTTGGAATGCTATGTAGCAATCCAATCGTGTATGGCATTCTGGGGGAGCCCAATACCTGCTCAAGTGATCCAGTCTCAACTACCGAACCAGCGTACATCACAGTTACAGCATCACATGTTTCTGCAATTACTCCTAAATCGTGAGTTATCATCAAAATTGCAGTTCCTTCTCTGTCTCTCAAATCTTTCATTAAATTTAGGATTTGAGCCTGTATTGTTACATCAAGTGCGGTAGTTGGCTCATCGGCGATCAGCAACTTAGGCTCACAAGCCATCATCATTGCAATCATTACACGTTGCCTCATTCCTCCTGACAATTCGTGAGGATACATTTTCACGACAGCTTCAGGGTTAGGTATTCTAACCTCCTTGAGTATCCTTACAACTTGCCTTGTATGCGCGGGATCTAAATTAAAATAATTTGAAATTTGTATTGGAGGTACCGCTAAAATTGCAACGCTGAAAATAATAGTCATCAAAACTCCAAATGGAATCCAAAGTAGTATTGAAATCACCAGCCAAGAGACTACAATCAATGCATATTTATCCCTTGTAAAGTCATCAACCATCCTTACGAATCCTACAAACACAATAGCAAGGGTAATACCCTCTGCTTCCATTGTATTTTGCTTAATGAGACTCCTAGCGCCTTCATTTCTTTCAACAAACATAGTGGAAAATCCTAGCCATACAAAAGCGGCTGCAATTATCATAACAACGTATTTATTTGCTATCAATCCGAGTGCAAAGGAAGCGTTATTTGTTTGGTGTAAAATAAGAATAAACAAGAAAAATGTGATTAGAGGTAGTACACCCTTCCAATCATTTCTCAATAATCGAAACAACATTTCCGCAGGGCTGATTATTGATTTGCCGAATTTTATTGCATTATTGATTTCAGCGTCGTCTAATCTATCGTGTTGCTTCAAAACTTCTGCAACTTGTTTCTCTACAGTGTAAAGAGGGTTAAGTGCGGTCATAGGTTCTTGGAAAATCATTGAAATTTTATTTCCCCTAATTGAGCGCATAAATTTCTCATGACGACTTCGTGGAGCGTCTAGGATACGCGCTGAGATAAAGCAAATTGAAAAACAGGTCAACATTATTGCTGATGCTTGTAAACCTTGTATTGGCGCTAAAAAAGTCCAAAATATGGAAAGAATTAACCCAATTGTAAAAAATGAACTTGAATACTTCAGAATAGAAAGTATTTTTTGTGTTTTTTCGGGCGTTTTTTGTATCAATTCTTCTCCTTCAAATTTGATACTTCCCTCATCAACATCACAGGTTGCTAGGCCAATTGTAACCAAAGATGTAACTGATTTGCCACAACCAGATTCCCCAACGACTCCCATGATTTGTCCTTCTTTCACGGAAAATGATACTGAATGCAAGGCTTCTATAGGGCCTTCGAGTGTATCAAAATGGACCCTTAGGTCATCTATTTCCAGTAACTCTGACATACTTTCACCTCCTATTCTTTGGATCTACGACATCCCGCAACCCATCACCAAGTAAGTTGAAGCCCAATGTGGTATAGGCGATTGCAAGTCCTGGGAACAATACTAACCAGTAATCCTGAGGGAAATGAGCTCTGCCATCTGATACTAATTTCCCCCATTCTGCAGCACCGGGCTCTGCGCCTAGTCCAATGAATGAAAGCCCAGACGCTGAAAGTATAGTTCCTCCAATATCCAAGGTGAAGGCAACCAGTAATGGCGCCCAAGCATTTGGTAAAATGTGCCTGAACATTATTCTTCCCGAAGGCGCTCCCACACTGCGTGCGGCCTCCACAAATGTCATCTCTTTCACATACAATACTTGACCACGGATTAATCTCGCATACCCGGGCCATCCAGTGAACACCAAAGCAATTTGGATTTTCCAGAGGCGATCGAAATTATCTATAACAACGATTTCATTATTGGTATTTCCTGACCATGTAAACAGGGCTATAGAAGCGATAAAAATTACTAAAGTTCGGAATGTGAGATATCTATAGGGGTTTCTCCAATCAAGAGAATTTAATGCCCTTCTTCCTACACCATCCAGAGGGATGTTATCCATTAATCTACGGTCAAGAATGAATATTCCCCCCACTATCATTAATCCAGCCAAGCTAGCAAAAATTCTCCATTCACTAGTATCTGTTTGTTCGAATAAGCCCTTCCATGGCCCCCCTAATGCAAGTACTGCAAGCAATAGGGCGACTACAGTAAATCTGATTCCGAATTTTCTTTCAGCGAATGATGATTCTCCTGGCATTATTGTGTTGTAAATACTTGATCTGAAGTAAATACACAATCCGGATAATGGAAGTAGGAATGCAAACCACAAAGGCAGGGTAAAATTGTCAATTGCTTGTAATGCGGCAACGAAAGCAAGTGCGAGAATTAGCCCGGGAACCGCAAAAAAGATGTCTGTAATTCTCATAATTACCTCATCCACTCTGCCTCCAAAGTATCCACTAATACTTCCAATAACTGTACCAATGATTACAGTAAGAGTTGCAACGGTAAATCCTATGGTAAGAGAGACTCTAGAACCATAGAGAATCTTACTGAATAAATCCTGGCCCTCGTCATTTGTACCAAAAATACACACATCATAACCATCAGGTAACCACCAATGGTGCATAGCATCGTTTTCGAATTTGTAAATTAGTTTGATTTGAGTCAATGAGTTGTTGTCCATCAACACATCTGAAATCCAAAAATATGTATTATTGGAAGATTCAAGCGTAACTAAATCACTTTCGAGGGTAACCCCGTAGCGATCTTGCAATTCAATAAACTCCGTTACCACTAGTGTGTCCTGATAGAATGAGTTGTTATCAGCAACCCTAGTTGGACTCAGAGCGCTAGTCCCATTCTCGCCCCAACGCCTGAG
>Ga0181567_10000306_pt1 | contig 35678 bp, 14 predicted proteins | sample 101ome_14_FD_133761 | JGI IMG/M metagenome (GOLD analysis project Ga0181567, IMG submission 133761) | Coastal salt marsh microbial communities from the Groves Creek Marsh, Skidaway Island, Georgia - 101403AT metaG (megahit assembly) | ecosystem: Environmental > Aquatic > Marine > Intertidal...
CCGAACCATTGGGTCGGACTGAGGGCGTTGTCGGGGTTTCTGAACACCGAGTACACGGTGGAGAAAATCTTTCGCGTCGTCGTCACCGTGGTGAGGACGAGGACGTCAAAGTTGGTGATGGTGTAGTAGATGAAGTTTTGTCCGACGGCGCTCGCCAGCGAGTACACGAGCACGGCTCGCGCGAGGTCAACGTGGGCCACACACGCCGTGAGACCACTCCGAAGTTGACCAGTCGCCGCGGCGAACCCGAACGCGACGAACATACCGCTGAGATTTGTGTACAACATGCTCTCGTACACGCTCGGCTTGGCGTTTGCCTTTTTCGGATTGAGCGCCTTGGTCGTTCGCTTCACGCGATCTTGCAATCCACCCGTGACGGCGTCCATGACGAGCGACACGCCGATAAGTGTCAATCCGTACGAGCTGTCGTCGCCGCCCTTCTTCTTCGCGTCCGCTCCTAGATTAAATATCGTCACGCCGAGCGTGACGAAGAACACCTGCGCGTACTGCGCGACGGTGAACGTCCGCCCTCCGAGCACTAATCCCCCGATCATCACCGGCACCATCTTGCACGATTTACCCAACACCTGCGTCGGGTACGAGACGTACCGCAACGCCTCGTTACTCGCCGCCATGGCGAACATTTGCGACGCGCCGCTCTTGAAAATATCAGCGCGCGGCACGCGCACCCCCGAGCCTCCGCACGCGAGCACGCCCGCGACGGCGAAGCACACGTTCACCAATCGTTCGCACGCCAACACGAAAAACGTTGCCGCGAAACGCTCACCCCCGTAAGTTCTCTTGTACACGTCCTCCTGCGCGAGCGCAAAGTAACTAAACGTCGAGAAGATGCCCGTCACCGCGAACGCGCATCGCAACGCCGCCTTCATCGTCCCGCTCGCGCTCGCTCGCTCGCACGATCGACCGAGATTCGATGCCTCGCGCGTCCACGCCTCGCTCGAGACCACCGCGGTCGCGATCGCAGTCGCGACGCGCTCTCGCGCGCGATGTCGCCGGTCGAATCGACCCGTTCGTGCCAGCGACATATTGAACGACAAAAACGACTGTCTATATACGTCCGAAAAAAGAACCTTATCCGCCTACATCGTCGTATAACGAGTTATCGGAATAGTATCAAAAATCACGCGAACCAGCGACGCGCTCGGAGGGTGCGTCGCCGCGTCGCCATCTTGCGCCGCGTGCGACGCGCGCGTCGAACCGGACGCGCTCGGACGGTGTGCGCGCGCACGCGCGAGTGATCGTCGCGACACGCGCGGAGGCCTCGGTGAGCGACGCGACGGGCGCGCGCGCGAACGTGGGAGACCGAGAGGTGCGAACGGGACGAATATACCTCGGGACGGCGCGACGCGCGCGCGGCCGTGCGCGAGCGAGAGGCGTCGAGGCGTCGCGCGAGGCGGTCAGAGAGGCGGCGCGTGAGTTGTGTGAGAAGTGATGATGGCGAGCGTCGCGCGAGGGGCGACGATGGGGCTCGCGGTGAGCGCCGGCGCGCCCGCGACTCGCGGCGGGGCGAGCATGAGGTTGGCGCGCGCCGAGGTGAACGGTGTCGCGTCCGAGTCGTTGGTGTCGCTTCGTTCTGTGAAACGTAGACGTGATGTGCGTCGAGTGAGGGCGGTCAACGCGGAGATTGATGAGAAGGAGCTGGTGACTTTTGTCGCCTCGGTCGAGCCGACGACAGAGTTGGAAACCGAGTCGGGCGCCGTCGCGCTCGAGGCGAATCAGAGCAACGTCTTGGCGGAGCCTAAGGAAGAGAATAACAATCTTGGCTCTGTTGCTGCGCTCGTGTTTCTCGTCGGTCTGGCGGTTGCGGGTATCGTGTACAGAGAGGATTTGTTTGCGCTGATGAGCTCGTTCACAGAGTATGTTGACTCGCTCGGACCTTTGGGCTACGCGCTCTTCATGGCGGGTTACATCATCTTAGAAATCCTAGCGGTGCCAGCGTTTCCGCTCACCATGTCGGCGGGTGCTTTGTTCGGAACGCTTCCGGGCACGTTGCTCGTCACAACGTCGGCGACGATCGCGGCCTCCGTGTCGTTTCTAATTTCTCGCTACATCGCTCGCGACAAGGTGCAGGCTCTCGCTGAAAACTACCCCAAGTTCAAGGCGATCGACAAGGCGATCGGAAAGGATAGCTTACGCGTTGTTGCCATCATGCGTTTATCGCCGTTGATGCCATTCGCCCTGAGCAACTATCTCTACGGGTTGACTTCGGTGACGTTTACTCCGTACGTCATAGGATCCTTCTTTGGGATGATGCCGGGTACTTTTGCCTACGTCTCCGCCGGTAACGCGACGCGCCAAGTCGCCGAAGGCGTCTTCGGTGGAGGGGCCATCTTTTCTACCCTTTTTGGCCTCGGTTTGGCCGTCTTCAGTGCTGGCTACGTGGGAAAACTCGCGACAAAAGCCGTCGAAGAGGAAACCGGATTGAGCATGGACGAGGGAGACGAGCACGCTTCTTAGATTTCCGACACAAACTAAGGCGACATCATCAAGAAGAGTCGCCCCCGCCTCGGTGACGACAAGTTGCATCCGTATCACCGAATGTATGACAATGTTCCATGTTATAGTAACTTTTAGAAAGTTCGCGAGTTTGCCCACACGAGTTGGCTTTTGTTTACGACGCAGACCGAAGCCTTATCTTAAAACTTAGCTATGCATTCTAATTGTGTTGCGCGTTCAACAACGGCGCGTGTGATTCCGTTCTCGACCGAACGTCCCTCATCATCTTCTTCAAGCGCTTCGATACGGCGAGCGTGATCAACGTCCCGCAGACTAAAACGATGCCCATGCGGGCGGCGTCGAACGTTTCCCTATCGGAACTGAAGAAATTCGTTCGTTTTCTTCCTTCTTGAGCCGTGAGACCGAATAACGCTCGGTAGTAGTCCGTACGATACGTCGCGCCGGGGATACATCGTCTACTAGAACCTTCGTCTTCGTCCACGATCGGATAGACGCTCTCAAAGTACATGCCGCACGTGCCGAGGCCCTCAGAAGTCACCGGCCCTCGCTCGAGCCGGAAATAGCCATCTTCACCCCAATCATCTCCAAAACTGTTTTTGACCACCCAGTATTTAACCACTTCTCCATTGGGCATGGTCTCCTCGCCCCAACCGGTCAATAAAGCGGCGTGATTGATCGAAGTGTACATGGTATCCGACGTGTGCGGCGCTGGCGGGCAGTCCGACATGCGAAGAATGCCAGAATCGTACAGCTGGAACTTCTTATTCGCGTTAAGACCGATCGCGACTGGAGATTTGGAGAGAGCGTGCATGAGCTCCTTTTCACCACCGGCCAACGAAAGCTCACAGTAACCGTAAACTTGCGCCACTCTCGGCCAGCTCTTACGCGTAACCGCCGAGCACATTTGATCTTGAACGGCGGTCAAGGTCACACCAGGCTTCAGATGGGGATTGACCTCAAAATGCGCTTCAGGTTTGACGCCGTACTCATTCGGTTCGTCTGTCTTGTCCCCGCTCGTCTTAAACGTGTTGGCAAACCATGACTTTGGTTTGCCACTCAGACCGTCGAGCAGACTACTGAAATGATGGTTCGTCGTTATGCCACCTTCGGTCTCGATCCATTCGAAGGCGGTGAACATATTCCCCGTGGAGCATCCACTGTCGTACGTGTCGCAGTTGATGAGCTCGTCTACCGCCAGCTCCTCGTGCACACGCGTAAAGTTTTTGATCACCCTAAGTGACTCGAGGATGTCCGTCGTGACGTACGCCCAGCACGAGGCGCAGTCTTGTCGCTGGTTATGCACCCGACCCATGACGTTAGGCACGTCCTTCCAGTTGAAACTTTTCGGAAACGCCATCTTGGTCGCGCCTGATCGTCCAAGCATACCGTTGGCGGCGCTCAGCGTGAGACGCTTCATCCGTTGATGGCGAAAGTGAAACGTAGACAACGGCCGAGCCTTGTAGTTGTATTGACTCGCGTGGAAATCGTCCAAATCGATATCGGCAAATTTGTTAGCACGAAGCTTAAACGTAGTCCCCGCGTCGGCGTTGTGACGCATCACGATTCTTTGATTGCGTCTAAAGTTTAACATCGCGCGTCGGAGCAACATCTCGCAGACTCGCACGCTTCCAACGTTCTCCTTCCTTCGTCTACAGTACGTTTGCTTCGTCTTCCCGTGCAGGCGTAGGTAACGATCAAACTCATCTGAACTGATCTCCGCGTCACCGTTCACCTCCTCGATCTCTGAACTTCTAACTCTTCCCAAGGCGGCTTCCTCCTGTGGCGGTCTATTGTGAATGCGCTTGGCGTTCAAGCTCGCGATGCCTCGATCTGAGCCCCACCGCGACGACGGATCCCCTCCGAGAGCAGCCTCCCGCGCGGCGACTCCATCTTCATTCATCGCCACCGTCTCGTGGTCCTCCGCGCGCGCTCGACCGAGCGCGATCGCGGCGACGAGCGTCAACAGCACCGCGCGCACTCGCCGAAACGAACCGCGACGCGCGCGCGCCATCCCACCGTGCGGCGCCATCCCGCGCGCTCGATCAAACGCGCGAGGTGATCGACGCGATTCGCGCTCGCGCGTCTCCGTCGTCGCGTCCCGCGCTTCGCGCCAGTCGTCGGCGAGTGGCGACGCGGCTGCGCGAAGGGTGTTAAAACCGCCGATCTCGCGGTCGCGTCGTGACCGAACGGTGCCGATAGTACTACAACTTCAAAACTCCCATCAAAAGCGATACCGATGCCTTGGCTGGTGCCCATAAAACATCTGTGTCGAATGTCCGAATTATTGGAATGAGCTAAAAACGAAGGAAGGAATCGGTCGACGACGCGACGGACGCGACGGACGCGACGACGCGCGGCCAGAGCGCACCTCGCGGCGTGGTGCGCGTGTTGACGCGATGAGCGCGGCGGAAAGAACGCCGATGCTCGGCGCACGCCGCGCGGACGACGGCCGAGCGCGGGCGTGGTTCGACGGGCGTCGAGGAAGAGGGAGGCACGGTGGGCTCGATCGGCGCGTGTGGGCGGCGCTGGTCGGCGTGCTGGGGATTTTATTCGCGATCGCGGCGAACGTGCATCGCGCGGGTGTCCCATCTCGAACGTTGGCGGTGGGAGAGGCGCCGTCCGGCGCGTGGGCGTCGGGTGGTGCAGAGGCGCCGCTGGCGGATGGTGTTAGAGAGTCTGGCGAACGCGGGCGAGAGTTCGCTCGGGATGAGACGTTTGGAGGCGATGACGGGGGCGAGGAGAGCACGGAACATATCGATTTAGACGCCCTGAACGCTCAGCTGTCTGGATCGGTGTGGGACTTCAACGAGGCCAGGCCAAAGTCTGGCGCGCAGAAGGCCGCACGCAGCGCGGGACCGGCGCGCGAAGCTCAGCCGCTTCCCTCATTAGGACAGAAACGTAGCAGCAAATCACGCCGCAGTAAAGACGTCACTGAGGGCGAATCTCGCTCGGGATCGAGCACCGACAAGGACGCGTCAAAGTCAAAGGCCGGCACAACTCAGCCGGGTCTGGCCCTGAGCGACTCTGAGATTTACGACCCCGCATTTGTCGACGACGAGTTTGAACACGGGAAGCGTTCTGGAAAGGACCTCGTCAAGCGATTCCTCAATCCACCACTGCTGAACACAACGTGGGATACCGGTCGACTTCGTCGTTTAGGGCGTACGCTGTATCTCGACGGCAAGCCTTGGCTCATGAGGGCGGTTTGTTACTCGCCCGTACCAGTTGGTTGGGATCCAGATTGGTTCGAACCGTACGGTGATTTTTTCACCAACGATTATTCCGGTATATTTGAACGTGATATTCCTCTGATGGCTGCCGCTGGAGTGAACACGATGCGTATCTATACGCTGAAATTTTCCAAGCGTCACAAAGAGTTTTTTGACATGGCGCACGCCTACAACATTTCAGTCCTAGTTGGTTATGATTTTGAGGATGGAACGAAAAGTTTCTTCAATACGGCGGAAACGATGGAGGAGACGCAATTGGAACTGCGAAAACTCGTGCGTTCGGCAAAGCACCCCGCTGTCGTTGGATGGATTGTCGGTAACGAGTTGAACGGTCCGTGGAATCTTTACGTGTGCGATAGCGAGTTAGCAGAGAATTTCGGCGTCAGTGGATGTCAGTTTGAAGATTCGATTGAAAAGTTGATGAAATCAGTCAACATGCTGTGCGGTACGGTGCGATCAGAGAATATGTTGTGTGGTACAGCGATAGCAAACGTCAACCTTCCAAGGACAAAGCAACATCTGGTGGGACGCCAGCTGTGGGGAGCTTTGAGTTGGATAAAATTAGCCGATCGCTACATGGATCAAATAGACTTTTGGGGCGTCAACTTGTATACCCGGCGATATTTCTCGCCAATGGGTCTGTTTCAACGTTATCACTTGGTTAGCAAGCGACCCTTTCTGATCACAGAGTACGGCGTTGATGCGTTCAGCCTCAATCCACAGTTGGAAGGTCTGAACGGGTACGATACCATGGGCGACGAAGATGAAATATCACAAGCTGACTGGCTGTCAACGATGGTGGAGGACATCGAGCGTTATTCGACGAGCTGCAAAGCGGGTTGCGGCGTGAGATTCACGTCGGGCGGAGCTATTATGGCCTGGGTAGACGAATACTGGAAAGGAAAAGCGGTCACCCCGGTGCCGACGAATGACGAGCGGATCCCGACGATCACGCGGGTGTGTCCGTCGCTCAAGGAATATTTGCATTCACCGTGCGGCTACATGTCACCAACTCAGCCCGATTTGTATGTGTCTGAGGAGTGGTTCGGTATCATGGCGGTTGAAAAGAAGTGTAGCATCAACAAAGTTGATCTCTTACGACCGAGGGCAGCGTACTTCATGCTTAAACTGCTTTGGAAGGATGGTGGCAGTTGTACGATTCATCACGGGCAAAACTACGCGCCGGCGTATGATACAGATATGTTTCCTGATTGTTCAAAATCCATGAAGAACTATCACAACAGAACGATGCACTTGTTCGTGCGCGCAGAGGCGGAGGCTTTCCATGAAATTAAGCTTGGACCGAATGAGCCCACGCCGATTTACGCGCACTTTGAAAATTTTAGCGCCATCCTCACGCATCCAAAGGGGACCATTAACCCAGTCTCAACGGCACTTCAGAGTACTTTCTTATCGTGCCACCACATGAATCAGATTCATCGTAAAAGCGAGCGACTTTGTCCACAAGCGCCGCAAGTGTTCAATGATTTGGGAACGTACGTCAATCAACAGAAAATGGATTTCGAGCAGCCCGGCGATACTAGTTGTCCTGATCGCGAGTCTATCGACGCTTTGAAGCTCGAGGTTCAATTTGTCACCGTGGTGAAAGTTGCTGGAAGTTTGTATCTCGGCATCGCGTTGCTCCTTCGGTGGAGGGTGTTTCGTCGAAGCGCGAGAGACGCCGTGGTTTCTCTTTCAAGATCAAAGTTACCATTGTTACGTCTCATAGTTCGCGATGATCGCGCCATCGCAGATGTTCAGAAGAGGGCCGAACGTGTGATTCGGTCGCCGTCAAAGCAGTCGAGGCGATTCGAGGGCAATCTCAGCAACGAGTCCCCACCGCAGGACGAAGATGAACTCTCGCTCGCTCGCATCGGTCCGGAGCCTTCTGGTTCGAGTACGATAGAACGCGAAATCGGCGAATGGAAGACACGAATAGTCACAGTTACGGAAAGTCTCGCTGACGTGTTTGGGTTTCAGCGGGCGTCTGAAGAATTTTCTAGTACCAGAGAGAACTGCGTTGAAAAGTGTGCGCTGTTACTTTGGAACACTTGTAAGCTTCGAGGTGCGCCCAAAGCGAAGACGTCTGAATGGGCGATCTCACAACTTCATTCAAAGATGTTTGCGGGCTACATGCACTACATTCAATACACTGGCATCGACTTCTCTCCGAGAGGCTCGACGACGCTGGCGTCGGCAATGCAGAACGGCAACACCGACACCAAGCTGTGTCAAATCGTACTGTTTGAATTGATCACGCAAGAGTGCGCAAACCTGCGTTTCCTCCCCGAATTCATGATGTTCGTGTTCCATCTGATGGCGTCGGCGGTGTCGAATATAGGCGCAACGTGCTCTGTGGTACAAGGCGCCGTCAGATATGATGACAATGATTTTGTCGACTCCATCGTGACGCCGCTGTACAAGTTTTTAGTCATGCACGCAAAGAGTGCAGCGCCGTTGCATCTTAGAATGGGTTACGACGATATGAATGAGACATTCCTCGATGTCGCCAAGTTGCGAAAGATGTTGAGCATGGAAGCAGAAACAGGGACGAGTTATTACGCGAAATTCAGACAATTTTTACGCGTCGCTGGCGCCGCAAAGGAAAAAGATCAAAGTTTGAGCAGTGTCTTCAAGAAGACGTACCGAGAACACTTGGGTTGGACGACGATGTTTGTTAACTTTCACAGATTCTTCGTCCTTTTGGCTCTCTTGATGCACGTCATGGTTGTGCACGCTTTCACTGGTTTCTCCCGGCCGGAGCTATTTTCAACTATGGCGGTGACGGCGGCAGTGCTCGACTTGTTTCTCGAATCGCGCGTCATCTTTTTCGATCGCATGGATTTATTTCATGCTCGCATAGAATCCGTCAGTCGGGCAGCATTCGCTATGGCCGTCTTACTTCTCGGTGTGGCCTTGCTGCTTCAGTACATCAACGAAACAACCTTTGCCGTGGTTGGTGTGCCCTACACCCTGCTGGCGTTGGCGAACATCGCGGGGTATCATTTATCCTCCGTGAAAGGCATCGGAAAGAGTGCCGATAGTTACTTCACCGGAAGAGTGAGCAAAACTGCATCGCCTCGCGAGCGCCGAATGTACATTCTTTTCTGGTTGGCGATATTCACCTTGAAGTTGACTTTCGATTACATCTTGGTGGTGAATCCGCTCGTGATGCCGACGAAAGCAATTCTCCAAATTGACTTGTACTGCTGGAACTACGACTTTTCCGGGGCAGACTGTGATATGTATGATCACAATGAAATGCTTTCCCCGCGATTCGTCGAGATGATTCGTTTAAGTCGTCGATATGGATTCAAGTTTCTGATGCTGTTTGAGAGATGGCTACCGAATGTGCTACTGTACTTCGGAAACACCTTCTTGTATTACGTGGTAGTCCTCGGGGCCTCTGGCGCAGTCAATCATTACAGACAAACAGGTGTCGCCACCGGTTGGGCGCGCACTGTCGTTGACATGCCGTCGAAAATCGATGTATTCTGTCAAAAAGTATTGACGACGCAACAGAAGCCAGTGCCCGAATCCGATGCCGCTACAGCGCTGTGCGGATTCGCCGTATCAGACGGATGGCTTTCGTTTTCACGGGTTTGGAACGAAGTTGTCAAGTCGCTGCGTTTACGCGATCTACTGAGTGACGACGAAGTAAACCTTTTGTCATTCAGAGAGCTGTCTGGGCGGACGAGCGAGAGCTTCTTTGGGTCACGATATGTAATCTTTCCGACAATGCTGACTGGCCCACTCTTCAGTAATATCGGTATTCAACGGAATGAAAAGATGCGTTTTGAATTCGCATCGGCGGTCGTTTCTCAAACGATCGATTTATGCACGTTCATCAGCATCTGCGTTCTCGACATCGTCGATTCGACGAACCGGGTACACTTCTCCGAGTTGCTGAAATCGTTGACCGAGTTGGTTTCTCTGGCGTTGTGCGAGCACTCGCAAGGAATTAAATGGCTCACCTTCGTGCGCGCTGAGACTGCATCGCTCATCAAACTTCTCGTCATCGACGGAGTCGAGGATGAAATCGACGTGAAGGAGATCAAATCGAGGATACAATCCGTGTTCAAGTTCATAGTGAGTGAAATTGCGAAGGATCGCGAGCAAGAGACAGCCACGCATCGGCAGACCAATTCGCTCATCGCGCAGACGTGCAGCCAACTCGAAAGTTTGATCAACTATGATAAATTAGATGCGGCGGGCAGTAAGATTCGAACGGCGGCCATCAGTCGATCAGGATCGTTCGTCATCAAGCAGCTCAATTTAGCGCTCTCCACCGCGAATCCTTCAGGAGAGCCATCCATCGAAGAAGCGAAAGATGCGCTGAGATTCTTCATCACGAGTCTGGGAGACCCTGCGCTACCTGGAAGCATGACTGTCACTGAAATGCCGATGATGACGACACTAACGCCTGTGTATACGGAAGAAATTCGGACTTCATTGGATACGCTCACGCAAGCCATTGACGGTGAGTCGGTTTCAGGATTCCGCTTCATGGTGAGCATGGCACCAACTTCTTGGATGAACATGTTGGAGCGCACGAAGGTTAAAGTTAAGGACTCCAACTATGAATTGTTCTTCGATCGGGCCCTCTTAGATAAGAACACGGCGCTTTCCACCTTCACAGATGAAGAGAGACGTTTGACGACTGAGGCCATCAACTGGGCGAGTGGTGAAGGTCAAACTTTGTATCGCACCGTGCGTGGATTTGCAGCTTATGCGGACGCGTTGAGAATTTTGGCGCGCCTGGAAGGTATCGTAGAGGACGAAATCGAAGCCCTCGTTCGAGCCAAGTACGAACACGTTCTGTGTTGTCAGGTGTACAACTCGCCGGGATACACCATGAACGACGAAGTGGAAGCTCTCGTTGTTAACCATAGGCACGTCAAGGTGAACTACGTCCAGCAACCGAACGAAGAGTCTACAGATTATTACATCGTCAAGATGGAGCGCGGTGCGGATGGAAAGTGCGAGCGGACGCATCGAATCCGGATTCCAGGTCACCCCATCGTCGGCGAGGGCAAACCCGAGAATCAGAATATGGGTTTGGTTTGGTGCCGCGGCCAATACATTCAAACGATTGATATGAACCAAGACTCCCAACTCACCGAAGGCTTGAAGTTGCGCAACACCTTGTCTGTGTTTGAGACTTCAGACGACGTCACACTAATCGGGTTCACAGAACAGTTGATTTCTGGACGACAAGGCAGCGTTGCGAGTTTTGCGGCAAAATCGGAGACTGTCTTTGGTACGATGCTACAGCGCTTTATGACGAGGCCTCTCCGTGTGCGCTTGCACTACGGTCACCCGGATATTTGGGAGGGCGCGTTCGTGCGATCGTGCGGAGGTGTCTCTAAAGCGACGAAAAAACTTCATTTGTCAGAAGACGTGTATGGTGGCATGAACATCTTACAGCGCGGTGGGAAAATTGAGTACGCGAATTTCCTCACTTGTGGCAAAGGTCGAGAAGTTTCGTTCGACGGCAACAATCAGTTCAACAAGAAGATTGCCACTGGTAACGGTATGCAACTCATATCACGTGACTTTCATCGTCTGGCAAAGTCCATGGACATTTTCCGCTGCATGAGTTTTTTCCAGTCCTCGGTGGGTATGTTCTACACTGAATTCATGCTCGTCGCATCGATGGTGTCGTTCGTTCTGTGCAAAACGTTGATCTCGATGTTTAGTATCGAAACGTACTACTCCTCTGGCGATGCCTTTGATAATGTTGGCTTCCACCAAGAGATTGGATTTGAGACGCTTTATCCATCGCAGTGGATGCTGCAGGCGAGTATGGTCATGGCTTGGCCGAGCATGCTGCACGGCTGGATTACTGGTGGACTCGTGCATATGCTCAGAGAAACGTACCAAGACATGGCATCGGGGTCGTTTGTGTACCACATGTTTATCGCAAAATCTCGAGGGCACGCGATTGACGCCTCGATCTCATCTGGAGACGCGACGTATCGCGGCACCAAACGGAACATGAGCATGAATGCATCGTTCTCTGATCTTTACATGCAGTACGGGGATTCTCACATCATTCCGGCTTTTGCGATAATGTGCATGACCGTGCTACTGACTGAGCTGTCCAACTTCAGTGCAAAGTACGTCTTCTTCACCACAACTTGGCATATTTGGGTCGCCGTTTCCCTGTGGATGTTTTCCCCGTGGTTCTTTCATCCTCAAACTTTGAAAGAAGGCGTGCCTGCGTACAACTTCAACTGTTGGATATTCTGGTTGGATGCTCTCAAAGCCGGGGACGTCAGCAGGTTGAACAAAGACGGCACGTGGTGGTCGTGGCAAAGCAAACGCCTGCGCGCACTGCGCGCCATGCCGCGCCACCTGAAAGTCGAGTATTTACTCATCAGAGTTCTTCCTCTGCCCATCATATTGATCGTCTCAAGTACAGCTGCGCTTCGTACTGACTCGACGACCACGGCCGCCATTCTTCGGGGTATCGTCGTGACGACTAGTGGTGTCGCCGGCGTACTTTTATCTGGGATTTACTACTTGAGCACGTCGCCCACTTTCTTATGGCCGCAGAGATTTGTCAACATAGGCATGAGAACAAAAATCATCAGCTCTGAATCTGAGAAGCGTTGTTTACTGTTGGCATACAACATGCTTGTTCGAATCGTTGTTGTGCTTTTCCACCACTCGCTCTGCGAGCGTTTATTCAGCGACGTGTTGGACAGCGGAAACAGACAAAACGCCGTCGTCTTTACCATGTGTGGGCTTTTGTCGGTGCAATGCATCGTACAAATGACGGCGTTGATCTCTGACTCGCCTCTTCCAATGTTTAAACAGGTTGCGTACGCTTTGAGAAGTTTCAGCGACTTTTACATGCGTGATGCGGACGAGTGCATCGGTTTGATGCTGCACGCTAGCATCGCCCTCACGTCGCTGTTGCCGGTTTCATACGTTCACGCCAAGCTGTTATTCAACAGGGCGTACGCCTCCGTCCTCGGATTGGAAATGCGCCGAAGGACGCTCGTGAACTCGATGAACAAGAAAAATACATCCAATGTCGTCAAGAACTGGCTTTTGAGTTCAAGAACTTTCATCAGGAAAGTTCTCGGGTTGCGCGCGGCGCCGGTTCGTTACGTCAGGCCCGTCCCGAGCACGATTCCGAATCTCGACGATGATTTGACGCAGATTGGCGTCATGAAAAAGTCAAGCGAACGGATAGATGAGATCAAGCGACGACTGATGCCGATCGCGACTCATCTCGCGACTTTATTCGGCTTTCAAAAGACGGCAAAAGACTCGACGTACAGCGTGGATGAAGTGGAGGTTCCTTCAAACCTGTGGAACAGTTTGGAGTCCCTGGCGACTTGGCTCGAAAACTTGCTCACGCAAAAGGAAGACGTCGACGGCGATTCGATCGATCACTTGAACCAATACTGGTCGGAACTCGTCAACGAACTTCACTCGCACCTCTTCCAAAACTACAGCAGATGGGTCACGTACACGGGTTTGGTGGACAGCCTCGGGCGAGCGTCCGTCGGCGATGAGACTTCGACGTTGCTCTCCGTGTACATGACGGACGCGAACGAGCTGTGGAGTCGGGAAAGTCGCGAGCAAACAACGTGGGTCAAAGTGAACGCAAAGCTTCACCATCTCTGTCTGTGGTTTCTGATTTACGGGGAGAGCGCAAATTTACGTCACACGAGTGAAAGCTTGTGCTTCATCTTCCACACCGCTCTGTGCGCGGTGACCCTCGAAGGTCGTCGACCGAACGAGGGCGAAGAGTTCGTCTTGTGTAAGCCAGTGTCCGAAGAAGTGATGCCGTACGAAGAGAAAGATTTCTTGCACACGATCGTCACTCCTCTGTACTTGTTTTTGAAGAGGGAGATTGCCGAGCGCACCACTGCGCCAATTTCCGAACGAGTCATGTACGACGACGTGAACGAATTCTTCTGGCGATACGATGCCCTGGTTCGTGTGCTGCCCCCGGAGGTGGAACCGGAGCGCAGTGACAAAGATGCCAACTACATTGGTGTTCCGAAAGAAATGGCGGGATTATCCAGAGATGCGCGAATGTACGAACACCTCAGATCATTCCTCAAGAACGCGACGGCGACGGGCGACGCCGCGACTGCCCTGAGCAATGTGTTCTTCAAGACTCACCGTGAAACGTCGGGATGGCTCAGCATGTTCGTGAATTTCAATTCCGTCATTGTGTTTCATGCCGTCGCGTTCCATCTCTCCGCCGCGTACGTCTTTGCGCACGGTTGGAATTGGAGCTACTTGTGCACGGCCACGGTCACGCACGCCTTGCTAAAGTTTTTGCAAGAGGTCGCCTCCATCAGATTCCGGAACTTGTCCTCTGAGAGATTCGCCGACTGGCTAGTGTTGGCCACTAGAGCGTCAATGTTTGGAACGATACCAGTCTTCTACTTGATCGAGTCCATGTCGCGTAGCGATCACGGAACGCCGTATTTTGAAGGGCTCGCCGCCGTGTACGCCGTCGCGAGCAGCGGTCTGATGTCCTCCATGATTCGACGCACACCTTTCGTCGGTTCAGCCGCGCAGATGTCGACACCGATTCGTGAGCGCATGATTTACACGGCGTTTTGGTTCGTCGTCCTCTCCACGAAGATGATCTTCGGACACTTCCTTCTCATCGCTCCGCTGAGAGAAGCCATCAGCGCGCTGACCAAGGGTGATTTGTGCTGGAACAAGGAGAGCGACGAGTATACCTCGTGCATCAACCTCGAGGGTGACGCGCTCGTGGAGGCGTTGAAGTTCAAACCCAAGGTGACGTATTTTACGGAGGTCAAGAACAGCGAAGATGATTACGACGAGAGCGATATTCAACTGTCGTATTACGAACCGATACCGGAGCGCCGTCGCAGTCTTCTCTTTTCGCACGGTGGCGGCGGAGATTTCACCGGCGCGTCTTGGGGTGATGAGAGTCAATTCGCCACCGATCTCGATCTGAACGAATCCGTCGATCCGTACAACGGTCAATATCGCGGCTGGAGCAGCGGTGCGTCGAAGATGTCGTCCATTCCGCAGACTCGATTGGAGAGCGCGCTCTCGGGCGTTTCCGAAGCCGCGGCGAACGCGCTTCACGACGCAATTGGGCATAAAAAGCTCACTCTGCCGGCGCTCGGGTACATCGGTGAAGAGATCGAAGGTCAACTTCCCGAAGCGTACTACGACGTCCACGCGTCGCAATTTTTAATGTCCGTGTTGGTCGTCGCGAGAATGCTACCGGCGATTGCCACGTACTTTTGTGACACGTTTTTGTGGTACACGCTGTACGCCTCGCTGTTCACAATCTTTCTCCAGTGGCGTGGTAAAGTCTCGCACGCGCAGCGCTGGGCTAAGTTTTTACGCAACTTTCAGCAGATACCGAATCTCTTTTGCGAAAAGCTCACGAACAAGGCGTGGCCTAAGATGGTGATGATTTCCAGCGACGGCGCCGACGCCGACGGCTTGGACGACGGCGACGCCGACGTTCCATTCGAGTCGCAGGCGAGACAGCGATCGGGCGGTGGTTACGCGGGAGACGGCGGCGTGCACGAGAATCTTCTCGACGCTGTCGCCCTCACCGTGACTGAAGATGAAGTGCTCCTCGAATCCGGCACCAAGTCGGCGAAGCCCAATCCCGCCGATTTCCTTCCCGAGGCGATGGACATCAAATGGCAACACTTTGCGCGAGGATGGAATTCCATCGTCGACTCCCTGCGCGCGCGCGATCACATCACGAACAAAGAGCGCACCGATCTCAAGTTTACATTCTTGCGAGGTCACGACGTCGAGCAAATATTCGATGCGCCGGAATACATTGTGATGCCTCCCATGATGACGTCCTCCGTCTTTTCGAGGGCGAATTTCAACACGGGGACGATGGCCAAGTACCCATCGTTTGGCACGACGCTCGTGCAAACGAAAGATTTGCTCTGCGTCCTCATGACAGAGGTGCTTCGCGTCGTCTCACCCGGGGATTTATCGCTACTGATGCGGATCGTGAGCGATTTGGCCACCATCGAAGGCGAACAAATGCAGCAACGTCGTCGAGACGACATCGACGGCTACCTGCAGCTGCGCGACTCCGTCGTAAAGTTGTTACTAACGCTTCAGGCGATGAGTGAGAGCACCGAAGCGACGCCGATCGAAGAGGATTACAACGACAGAGCGAGTGATGACGACGAGAGTGCCAGCGATGACGAGGAGGCGCAGCTCAGACTCCTCGGCGATATCGCCGGAGCGGAGCGCGCTCGGTTGAGAAAGGAGCAACGCACCAAGCGACGTCAATTGAAACTTTTGAAGGAAAAAACACAGGAACGTCAAAAGCAAATGGTTGAGGCCATCAATCTCGAGATGAAGTTTGGGTGCACCGGTCTCATCTCAAAGGAGCGCAGGAAAAAGATGAAAGAGAAGAGCGGCTTGATGCGTGGATGCTTCGTCGTACAAGAAAATTGGGACGAAATGACCGACGAGCAGCGCGCGCTGTTGGAGGACTCTCAAGATCAAGATCAAGATAAACCCGCTCGAAAGCGTTGGCGAAAGGGTCGACGTCGCCTGATCAAATGGTCGAACATTCAATCGGACGCGGACATTGAGGCGCAATCCAGCACGCTCGCCGAGGCGTTGCACGAAGTGCTTCTCGCCGTGCGAACCATCTTTTCATTTTCGATGGAAAGCAGTGCCCGTTGGAGCAGCGCGAACAATCAGCGCAAGTATCGAGTGTCTCAACTGTACGTGCAACTTCTCGAACTCGTGCGAATCGACGCTCTCCGAGACATGGAGCACATGCGCGTCGTGTCCGCGTCGGCCACCTTGGCGACGAATCGAAAGATTGTTGAGAGCTTGCTGAATTCCATGAACAACATCAACCCCGGAGGCGAGCCTCGCAACCTCGAAGCTCGACGACAGCTGATGTTCTTCACGAACTCGTTGAATTTCACGACTTTGAAAGCGCCGACCAAGCTCCACAACATGCGCGCATGGACCGCATTCACGCCGTATTACGCCGAGGAGGTTTCGTACAGAAAGGACGAACTCGTCCGACCTCTAGAAGACCAGAAGACACTATTGTCCATCATCCAGGCCACGTATCCTGATGAGTACGAAAATTTCAAAGAACGCATCGGGGCTCTATCCTGCGACGACACGACCATCTTGGACGAGCATTGGAACGAGCTGCGCGTGTGGACGAGTGACCACACGCAGTCGTTGAGTCGCTGCGTCCGCGGCATTTGTTACTACGGAACGGCGCTGCGATTCCTCGCGCGTCTCGAGGGCTACGACGAAGACCACATCGAGAGACTCGTGCACGACAAGTTCGAATATCTGGTGTCATGTCAGGTGTACGGAAGAATGCTGAGCGCGCCGATGGGTTCCGCAGATCGACAAAAGGCGGAAGACATCAACGAACTCATCTTTAAGCATCCGGAGCTCCGAGTGTGCTTCGTACAAAATGATGCCGATAGATTTTCTTCCTGTCTGATCGGATGCGAAAGAGAGACGAACACTCTTTCAATCGCATGTAAGGTTGAGCTTCCTGGAAATCCAATCATCGGAGAAGGGAAACCTGAGAATCAGAATCACGCAGTCATCTTTAGCCGCGGCTCGTATCTCCAAACGTTGGACATGAACCAGGACGGGTACTTTGCCGAAGCGTTGAAAATGCGCAATCTCTTGGATGTCTTCTCCGAAGACGTCGTGCTCGTCGGGTTTCCAGAAGTCATCTTCAGCGAGACGACCGGCGCCGTGGCACAATTCGCCGCCATCTCCGAGTTCATTTTCCAAACCTTTCAGCGCTTCATGACGTGGCCGCTCATGGTTCGTTTCCACTACGGTCACCCCGATCTGTGGGACAAGGCTTTCACGATGACGAATGGCGGCGTGTCCAAGGCTTCCAAGATGATTCACGTCGCCGAGGACTTTTTCGGCGGGGTTAACGCCATCGTTCGCGGTGGTCGAGTCATTTTTGAAGAATTCATCGAGGTCGGAAAAGGAAGAGATATGGGTTTCACTTCGGTGAACGGTTTCGAGCAGAAAATTTCCGGCTCGGCTGGCACGATTTCCATGTCGCGAGACGTGTATCGATTGCACAGATCGATGGATTTCTTCAGAGTCTTGTCCATGTACTTCAGTGGACCGGGTTTCTTCATCAGCGTCATGCAGACGGCGTGGTGCGTGTACTTGTACATTCTCGTCCACGCCGGTCTCGCCATCGCTGATTTGGAAATTTATCGCATTTACCGTTATTTCAAAATGACCGAGACGCAGACGACGCTGTCTCTGTCAAAAGAAGAGGGTGGTTACTACAACTCTATTTACGCGATCCAACTCGGTTTGCTCACGGTGTTGCCGCTCTTCTTGAAGATGGTGATGGATAGAGGATTGCGAGACGGCGTCGAGTACACGCTCTCGTCCCTCTTGCGCGGCTCGTGGGCGTTTAATATCTTCGCCATGACGACGAAAGGATACAACTACATGGTGGGTCTCATTTTCGGAAAAGCGCAATACATCGCCACCGAGCGAGGTTACGTCTTGCAAAATGCGAACATGGTCGTGCTCTACGGCTTATACGCAAAGTCGCACCTCTACTTCGGCATGGAAGTCTTGTTCCTGCTCATCTTATTCCACACGAACACCGTCCTACCGAAATCACTCTTGTACTCGTGGTCCGTGTGGAGCTTTGGAGTGTGCATCGTCATCACCCCGTGGTGGTTCTCACCGCAGAGCACGAATCTGTACTGGATGCAACGAAGTTGGGCGGATTGGCGCAGTTGGCTCGACGGCACCTTCGACAAGCCGAAGATCGCCAACGGATCCTGGGACGCGTGGCACAGAGAGATGAGCGCAAACTACCGGAACAGAATTGGTTTCTTCATTAAGACTGGCATCGTGTTCATGAGTTGTTTCGGCCGCATCATCATCGCGCTCGTCATCACCGGCTCCCTGCACGGGAGCGCGTTGTACACGGGTTTGACGCAAACGGAGCAATTCGCCATCAACGCCGGTCGCGTCGGCGCCGCCGCCGTCGCCATGGGTTTCGTCGCCATCGTGTACGAGGCGACGTTGAACTCCGTGGTGTTCAAGCGCGAGCCTTGGCTCGACTATCCCGATAAGTTGTGGAAAATCAGCATTTATCGAGGCGTCGCCAGGGTGGGCATGTTTATTATTTGGAACGGGTTGTACTTCTTCGCCCTGCACGTGGATACGGGCAGTAACAGTTTGGCTCGAACGTGGTTCATGACTGGATTGGCCGCGGTGTGCGTGCTGTCCATGTTCCTCGAATCGTTCGTCATGCTGAGCGATGACACGCTCACGAGTTTCGGAGAGAGTTGGCTCCCCGTCAAGCCTCTCGACGGGGAACCCGAGCCGCGCGGAAACGCCGCGCGCCGCCTCTTGCAGCCGTTCATCTATAGAACGAGAAGCACCGCCGTCACCGCCCGAAAGTTTGCAGATTTCTGGTTCAAAGAGATGGATAAATTCTTCGGGTTGACCATTTTCGTCTTCATCTTCTGTTTGTCGTTGCTTCCGGTGGCGACTATGCAAACGGTGTTGATTTGGAACGAAACCTTTAGCGACATCGTCTCCAAAAAGATCGCCGTCCAAGAGACGGTATCTTCGATTTTAGATTAACAGCGAGGTGGGGGTGGTAGAATTATTAGGTACAAAACATTACGTGTAACATTATCACATCTACTCTAATGACGACGCGTCGTAGATTTACTGTTCTTTCTTCCGCGTCTCTTCTTCCTCGTCGCCACCGCACCGCAACGCCGCCGCCACGTACGCGAGCAACACCACGTTCACCGAGATCACGGCAAACAACCCCGCACACGTCGCCCGACCACTCTCTGTCGCCAAAAATGCCGCGCCGTACGCCTCGTACGCCGCCGGGCACACCGTTCGACGCGTGATTTTATACGTCGCGTATGGCGCCGCCGCCAACGCGCACGTAAACCACCCCAATCGCCCCAACGCGCGTCTCTCCGCCCTCGTCGGTCGCCACCGAGCGTCCTCCTCGCCCTCGTTCTCACGCGTCATGGTGCGCGACGTGCGTCTCGTACTCGACGAACAGGAACACCACCAGCGCGGCGACGAGGACGCACGCGCCGACCAAGAGCGCAAACTCTCGCTGCGACTCCTTCGTCTTCGCGCGTCCTCGCGCCTGGACGTGCGCCGACGCGGACGCGCGCACGGAGGGTCCGCCGCCGCCGAATTCTTCGTCCTCCGGCGCCGCGCGTTCGAGTCCGACGAGTTCGCGGTGCGCGCGTCGTCGCCGCGCGCCCATCTCTGGCGGCACCTGGAAAAGAAACTCGTCACTCCGCGTCGCGACGGTGGCCATGTCGGACGACGAGGTGTGCGGTGGTGCCGACGGACGGGACGCGACGGCGCGCGATGGCGGCGGCGTCGAGGGGATCGCGGCGTTGGACGCGGAGGCGACGAGCGCGCTCGCCGCGCTCGAGGCGCAACTGGCACAGAAAGATTTCATAATGGAACCGGACGCGATCGACGACGTGAAACGGTACGTCGCCTCGGGTGGGGCGCCGAGCACTGCGATCGAACTCTTGAGCGAGAATTATCGCGGGTACGCGGCGATGACGTCGTTAGCGGTGCACTGGTTGCGCGTGACGGCGCCGCCGAAGAGGGGCGCGAACACGTCGCCGATCAAGGTGAACGCGGCGGTGGAGGGGCGAGGCGGTGCGGGCGTGACGACGCACACGCCCACGGGTGGTATATTGACGTCGGCGGCGGGTGGGTCGGCGAAGCGGGTCGGCGCCGCGGTGGCGCAGCGAGGCGACGCACCTGACGAAGACGCGCCGTTCGACGAGTTGTACTTTCTCGAGACGCTCGTGAGAGAACGTTTCGACGCGAACAAGGCTGATGCGGTATCGACGCAAAGGCCAGTGTGGTTGGACGCGTTGTTCAAGAGTGAGCGAGGACGCGCGCTTTTGTTCTCTCTCGCCGAGTCCAATCCGAATTGCGCGTTGATTTCGTTAGCCATTCAGTACGCGTGGCAGCGAGGCATGCGACACGAGGTTCGAGCGCTCGGACCCGCGGCCGCGGCGTATTTTAGTATTTTCCATGAACTTTTGGCCGATCACATCAAGGGTATTGTCGAGGCGCAGGGCGACGATGAGCGACAGGCAAACATGGAGGAACGAGTGAAGAGCATGTGCTGTCAGTCGATAGGGACGTATGTTTTTGGGCAACTCATGCTCTTGTCTTTGGGACAAGATGATTCGGAGACGGCGTCGGTGTCGCGCACGCTCGCCACTCGTCTATCGGAAGAGTTAGAGGTGGCGGCGGCGCAAGTGCACGGCGCCGCCACGGTGAGGCGTCTCGCACCATGGCTCGCCACTTCGGCTGCCGACGCGACCGCGAAATACGCTACGGCTGATTTACTGAGCTCGAGACCGGTCGGAAACACGGATGTTGGAGAGAGACTTCGAGACACGGGCGCGCTTGCGGCTGGAGATTTGAAGAAATTACTCGATCTGTACGTGTCGGCTGACGACGAAAAGAAGCCATCCGTCGCGCCTCTTCGCCATCCTGATGTTCTTTATAATTTGATAGCTGAAGCTTTCAAGTGGACGGTGGATTCTAAAGCTTCCAGATTCCGCGATGAATGTTTCGAATTGATCGCTCTGGCCGTGAGCGACGAGTTGACGAGTGTCGACTCCGTCAAAGAAGCCTTACGCGCCGCCGTGTCCATGGTGGAAAGCGCCAAACGAGGCGAATCTCCAGAAAAATCTGACATGGAAAAGGCGTTCGCCGTTCCCACCGCCGCAGCCGGGCTCATCGTCGCCGCGCGATCCGCGCTGACCAACGAAAGCTATCACAGAATCGTGCAAGTGGGCAACTCGAATGAAATTTTCCTGCAACTACTTGGAGATGTCGCTCGCAAGCACGTCGCTTTGCAGGGCGCCGTGTTGGAGGCCTTATCAGCGATCATCCAATGCTGCGGTCGAACGCACGGAGATGATCTCATCCATCCTTTACTCGATTTGGGGTGTGAACTCGTCGCGGCGGGTCACGTTATTCCCACGCTCACGCTGGCGTGTGCCTCGTGGAGTCGCTCTCTGGAGGCTCCAAAGCTTCGCTATTTCGCGAGCGAAGTCCTCGAGATCGCCGCTCCTCCGTACGGCCGCGACTTTGCAGTGTCAATGATTCGTTTGCTCGAACGATCGAATTCTCGGAAAAAGATGTCTGTGGTGATCGATGAGTTCGTGGAGGAAATTCGATTAAAGCGTCGGGAATTTTCGCCGCCGCTGTCGCTCTCCGAGGTCAACTCGCTCGACTCGCTCTCGCGTTGAGGCTCATGTAATAATGTAGGAATGAATTGAGGAATTCGCTTTGCTCGTGGACAAAATGATCTCTACGTTTGTGTACAAAAAAAACTTGATGAGCGAGCACCGTTATCAACGTCCCATTCTGCGGCGCAAAAAGGAGGGAATGCCTCCGCGAGAGGCTGGTTCTTCAGCCGGCGGAGAGTTGCCGTTGCGACCATTCGCACCGCTCGTGCCTTCTTGCTTCCAGCCCATGATCGGTTGGCGACCGTTGCTCTCGCCGTTGCCGTTCGCTTGGCGAGCCGTCGGGGCGGCGACTTGTCCCGTGCCAGCGGACGGAGAGAAACCAGTCGCAATGAGGGTGATGGACACCTCGCCATCCGTCGCTCTGTTTCCATCCTTGACCACGGCACCGAAAATGATCAACGCAGACGGGTCCACGAGATCGTAAATGACCTCAGCCGCTTCGTTGACTTCGTGCAAAGTCAAATCGTCGCCACCGGTGATGTTCCACACAATGCCCGTCGCGCGATCGATGCCTAAGTCGAGAAGCGGAGACGAAATCGCCGCTTCCGCCGCTTCGCGGGCACGGTTCTTACCGCTCGCGCGACCGATGCCCATCAAAGAGGAGCCTGCGTCCGCCATGACGGCGCGAACATCGGCGAAATCGACGTTGATCAAACCGGGCAAAGTAATAATGTCAGTGATGCCGCGCACGCCTTGACGGAGTATGTCGTCGGCGAGCAAAAATGCGTCTTGCACCGGCAACGCAGCGTCGACGGCGGCGAGCAAGCGATCGTTCGGGATGACGATGAGAGTATCGACGTTTTGGCGCAAACGTTCGACGGCTTCTAACGCCTGGTTGTATCGCTGACGGCCTTCAAACTTGAACGGCATGGTGACGATGCCGACAGTCAAAATACCGGCGCTCTTGGCTACCTGAGCGACGACGGGCGCCGCGCCAGAGCCCGTACCACCACCCATACCCGCGGTAACGAACACCATATCAGAACCACTGAGCGCTTGCTCGATGGCCGCTCGGCTCTCTTCCGCCGCCTTTTGACCAATCTCTGGGTTCCCGCCGGCGCCCAAACCTCGCGTGAGCTCGGCGCCGATCTGCAAGTGGTTTCTCGGATCCGCCACCGCCGTCTGCAGCGCCTGCGCGTCCGTGTTCACGATCCAGAACTCGACTCCATTGATATCCGCGTTCACCATGCGGTTCACGGCGTTCGAACCGCCACCGCCGACGCCGACCACCTTGATGGTCGCCGCGTTGCTGGACGCCCGCGTGACGCACCTCGCCGCCCGCGTCGCCGCGACCGTCTTCACCGCCTTTTTCCTCGCATTCACGCGCGTCCCGGCGACGTTCGCACACCTATCACACGTCCGATCGCACGTTCACGTTCGATGCCTTCGTCAGTCTTCATCCGCGTCCGCCGCGTCTCCGCCTCGGGCGCCCAGCCCCGGTCGCCCTCGGCGCGTCGTCCTCGCCGTCCTCGCACCTCGCTCGCGGTCACGACGCTCCCGCGACGCCCACGCACACGACCCGACGCCCGTACTAATCCCCTCGCCTTTCGGACCGCGCGCGCCGCCCATCTCACCGTCTCGCGCGCGTCACCGACCGTTCGCGCGAGCGAGCATTTCAAAAAAAATAATCTCGACGCGCTGTCGGGATCGAGATGATCATCATCGCGTCGCGTCGTCCACTCGCGGCGTCCGTCTCTCGCGCTCGCGCGCACCTCGATTGCGTCATGTACGCGCGCATCCTTCGCGTCGTTCCTTCGATCGGACGTCGTCGTCCTCGCGGCGCGCGTCTCGATCTCGCGTCGACGGCAGCGCGAGGCGGGGCCACCGCGTCGCGATCGGATCGACCGGTTTTCGGACCATTTACGTTAAAGTGATGTATAGTACGAGAGAAAAGGTCATATGAAAGGGTGATGTTTGTCTCTGTATGGGGTATAGGCCGTGTCGACGCGTCGCGACGCGAATGCGAACGCGCGGTCGTTCGTTCGTCGCGAGTGTCGCGCGCGCGCGGCGCGGACGGCGACTCGATCGTTCGCACGCGCGTTCGTCCGACCGTTCGTTCGTTCGTTCGTCGTCATGGAGTCGCCGACGCGTCGCGTGTGCGAGATGACGGCGGAGGAACGGCGCGCGTACGTGCGCGCGTTGGTTCGCGCGCGCGCGACGACGACGAGGACGACGACGAGGACGGCGCGCGAGGAGCACGAGAAGGACGCGTCGAGGGGTGACGACGTCGGTGCGACGACGTCGGACGCGCGGACGCGCGGACGAGGGCGGAAAGAGGTCAAGTCGAGGTACATGGATCATCGCGCGCGACAGACGACGGGACGGTTTGATTTCAAAGTCGCCGACGAACCGCCGAGGACGAGGACGAGGACGAGGACGGGGGCGGCGGCGAGGATGGCGGCGGTGCCGAAGGTGGCGAACAGAGACCGGCGCGAACGTTTGGCCGGGAGACACTCGAGGGCGGCGATCGAGGCGGAGGTGATGGCGAGACGCGCGGCGGAGGAGACGTTTTCGCCGAGGACGCACGGCGAGGCGAGACGGGACGCGACGCGCGCGGGACGGTTTCGCGCCGAGGAGATGGCGAAGAAGGCGTTAGATGCGTTGGCGACGCCGAAGACGGCGTTGTGGACGCGCGCGGCGGAGGTGAAGGCGGCGGAGGAGGCGGAGGTGTTTGAAAAGAGTTGTACGTTTGCGCCGAAGACGGGACGCGGGCCGAAGACGCCGGCGACGAAACCGGCGAGCGAGCGGTTATACGAGCAGGCGGAGATGCGCGCGGAGAATCGAGCGCGCGCGAGGACGCGCGTGTTGGAGACGGAGATGGAAAATTTAACCTTCACGCCGTCGGTGAATCCACCGACGTCGGATAGGGTGAAGAAGAATCCGCCGTTGCACCGACGCGTCGAGCAAGTGTTGCGCGAAAAGGAAAACGTCAAGTCAGAGGCGAGAATACGCGTGGAGGATGAACGCGCCAAGGCGTACACGTTTCGACCGGTGATCAATCCAACGAGCGACGCGCTCGCGCGTCAGCGTCAGGAGATCGAACGGGAGATGGGCGAGGACGAAACGACGAGACGTTCTCGGAGACCAGATCCCACGGCGGACGCCGACGCCGAGCTCACCTTTGCGCCGAAAATAGCCCGTCGGAGCGAACGCGTCGTGGAAGAGCTCTCGCGACAAGGGAAACTCGGCGTCGGGTTTCTCGAGCGACAACGCGATTTCAGCGAGCGAGTGACGCGGCGCGTCGAGGAACGGCGCGCGATGGTGGACGAAGAGTGTACGTTTACGCCGGATATCGGCCGCGCCGACGAGGTGTTGCGCCGCGGGCGTCACGTGTATCGTTTGATTGAAACCCCCGAGGAGCGCGCGGAGCGTTTAGCCGTCGAAGACGCGCGCCGTAAGCGAGACGAGCAGCGCGAGCGCGAGCGAGAGCACTACGAGCAGTTTACGTACGAGCCGGCGTTGAATGAACGCTCGCGCAAACTCGCGCCGTACGCCACGTCGGTGGACGATTTGGCGCGCGACGAGCGTCGCGATTTAGCGCGTCGACAGGCGCAGGCGCAGCGCGAACGCGAGTTCAGAGAGGAACACACGTTCGAACCAAACCTCGGGAAATCCGAAACCGCGCGTCGCGCGCGCCAAGAGAGTCAAGACGGAATGGAGTACGGACTCGACGGCGACGCCGTGAGCGCGCGCATCGAGAGCCATCGACGCGAAAAGGAGGCGGCGCTTGACATTCTCCGCAAAAACGCCGCGTACAGGGAATTGGAAGAGTGCACGTTTCAACCGGAAACCACGCCGCACGACCCGAGAGCGATGTGCGCGCCGTCGTCGTCCAAGGTTCGAGGCATGGATTCGTTTTTACGCAAGCAAGCCGCCGCGCGTCGACTCGAAGAGGAGAAGCGCGCGCGCGTCGCCGCCGCGTTTCTCGAAAACATCGACGATTTCGATAGACGACACCGCCGCACGATTCCAGAACCGTTCTCCGTCGCTGAAAATATCGATGAAAAAGCCGAGTCGAGGCGCAAGGCACTCGCAGAGGAGCGCATACGTCGCGAGATGGAGGAGTGCACCTTTGCGCCTGATACGAGTCGTTCGTCTCGCCGGAGACGGTAGGTAGGTAGCCTAGTAGAAATAATCATAGCGTTACAGCAAACATCGTCCCTCTATTGACGCACCGCGGGCATCAATAGAGTCACCCCTCGTCGCACGACGGCGGCGCGACGCGCGATCTCTCTCTCGTCGACGTTCGTCAACGCCGCGTCGGCGCGTTCGCACGCGAGCGACGCGCACGCCGCGCCTCGCGCCGCCGCGTCCAACGCGTCGCTTCCTCGCGCGAGCGCGGCGACGGTTCCACCCACGAACGCGTCTCCCGCGCCGACGAGCGAGACCGGAGTCACGGGATACGCCGGGACGTGCGCGTGCATCGCCCGTGACACGTCGCCGCGCGGCGCCCAAGAGACGACGGCGCCCAACGCGCCGAGCGTGAGCGCCACGCGTTCGCACCCCGCCGCCAAGAGCGTGGACACGTCGCTCGCCAACGCGTTGAGCGCGTCACCGGCGGTGTCAAACTCAAACTCTGGATTAAACGGACACGGCGACATCGGCGACCCTTTGGCCCAGCGTCGTCGCACGCCGTTGGCTAATTCGCGAAGCTCGGCGGCGTTTGGCGAACAAAACGCCGTCCCCGCGAGCGGTCTCGCGTCGTCGGCGTCCTCGCTCAAGATTCTCGTCGCCTTCCCCACGCTCACCGGTTCGTACCACACCGGCACGCCGCGGTCTCTCGCCGTCGACGCCACCGCGCGGATGGCGTCGCGTCCTAAATTCGCGTCGACGACCACCACAGCGCTCGCGTTGACGTCTCCCGCGAACGACGCGCACCACGCCGCGTCCACGCACTCCTCCACCACGTCCACGTCCGCCACGCACGCCACGAGCTCCCCTTCACCGTCTAGAATCCCCACCACGCGCGCCGTGCGTCGTCCTCGCGCAATCCGCACCGCGCGCGAGACGTCGACGAGTCCCCGCGCCGTCGCCTCTCTCATCGCGCGCGCGCCGTCGTCGTCGTCGCCCACCGCGCTGACGAGTTCGACGTCGACGCATCCGTCGCCGCTCGCGCGCGCGGCGGTGGCGACGTTCACGCCGACGCCACCGATGGAGGCGCGCGCGACGCCCGGCGTGGATGTCCCTCGCGCGAGCGCATCGGACGCGAACGGCGTCGCGTGAACGTCCACCACGATGGCGCCGAACACGACGACGACGGCGGCGGCGGTGGGCGGTGCGAGCGTCGCGTGGACGCGTCGCACGCGCTCGAGCGCGCGCGACGACGCCGAGGCGTCGTCGATGCGGCGCATTGTGATGAATGACGTCGAGCGCCGCCGTCACTCGAGGACGCATCGGTCGGCGCGCGCGCGGCGCGTGACGGTGTGATGACGGTGATGGACGCGACCGCGCGCGTGGAGGCGTCGAAGACGGCGTCGGGCGCGCGCGCGACGATCCCGGGGCGCGCGAATGCGTCGATGTTGTCGAGAGTGGGCTTTTTTTGGGTGACGCCGTTTCTTCGACGCGGCGTCGACGCGAACAAGGGTCTGCGCGAGCAGTTGGAGATGAACGATTTGTTACAGCCGCCGAGCGCGTACGTGGCGAAGAACAACGCGGACGCGTTCGAGAGGGCGATGTTGGAGCGACTCGGCGAGTCTGCGTCGTCGGCGGCTCGGGACGGCGAGGACTCAACGACGGCGATAGAGGAGAAGGAGGGGTTCGTGCCCGCGCTCGTGTCACCGCTGTGGACAACGTTCGGCGGTGTCGTGCTCAGAGGGTCGTTTTGGAAGTTGTGCAACGACTTGATTCAGTTTTTGCCGCCCGTCGTCTTGAGCGGCTTTTTGCGATACATTTCTCGCAAGCCAAACTTCATGACGGACGCGTTCGGGAAGTCGTTGGACCGGGCGGAGATTGGCGTCATGTACTGCGCGTTGATGTTCGCGTTGGCTGTCTTGCGAACGCTGTGTGAACAGACGTACTTTTACTACGCGCAGGCGAGCGGAATTTGCATTCGAGGCGCGCTCTCGACGGCGGTGTACAGAAAGACGATGCGCTTGTCGAGCGCAGGGAGGAGCGGGAGCACGACGGGCGAGGTGTTGAACTACATGCAACTCGACGCGCAGCGCGTCGGTGATCTCATGCTCTTCGTGAACGTCCTGTGGAGTGGATTGTTGCAAACCATCGGGTACATGGCGCTGTTGTACTCGTACATCGGATGGAGCGTCTTTGGCGGTTTGGCCATCATGATTGGTTTGATTCCTCTGCAAAAAGTCTTTTACGGGATGATTTACCGGTACAGAAAGTTACAAACCACGGAGACGGATCGACGCGTCAAGTTGGAGAACGAAGGTTTGAGCGGGATCAAAATTCTCAAACTCAACGCGTGGGAAGAGTCGTTACAAGCAGAGGTGTCGGCGGTGCGCAGGCGAGAGATGAAAGAGGCGACGCGGGTTGCCAACGTCACCGCTCTGAACACGTCCGTGATGATGGCGGGCCCGACGATCGTATCGGTGGTGGTGTTCGCGCTGTACGCGGGGGCGATGAACCGTCCCATGGACGCCGACGTCATCTTTCCGGCGTTGACTCTGTTTTCTCTGTTGCGATTTCCCGTCATGTTTTATCCTCGAGCCATCGCGCTCGTCGCAGACGCGTTTGTTTCTCTGAGGCGTTTACAAAAATACTTCACCCTCTCGGAGGCGGCCGCGACGACGAAAAAGATCGAATTCGAACACGAGGACGGCGTCGATCACGTCGTCGAAAAGCGAAAACCCAACGCCAAGGGCGACGTCCTCGCCCGCGTGACGAACGGGAGCTTTTATTGGAACGATCCCAACGCCGTCGTCGAGGAACCAAAGAATGAAGACGGCGCGACACAAATGTCCGACGAGAAGGGTGAAGAAGACGCCGCACCGACGCAGGCGGTGCCCAAGGGACCGTTTTTACAAGACGTGCAACTCGAGCTCAAACGGGGAGAATTGACCGTCGTCGTCGGCTCGGTCGGTTCGGGTAAGACTGCGCTCATCTCCGCGCTTCTCGGTGAGATGATCGCCACCGAAGATTCAAAAGTCCAGATCAACGCGACCGTGTCCTACGTCGCGCAGACGGCGTGGGTGCAATCGATGTCTCTTCGCGAAAACGTTCTCTTCGGCAAGCGATACGACGAAGACAAGTACCATCAGGCGCTCGAGGCGGCGTGCATGGGCGCGGACATCAACCTGCTCCCGAACGGCGATGACACCGCCATAGGCGAAAAGGGAATCACGCTGAGCGGTGGACAAAAACAACGAACGGCGATCGCTCGCGCCGTCTACGCGGACGCGGAGCTCGCCATTTTGGACGATCCTCTCTCCGCGTTGGACGCCCACGTCGCCAAGGATGTCTTCAAGCGATGCATTCGCGGCGTTCTACGCGGTAACGCGGTGTTGCTCGTGACGCACCAGTTGCAATTCACCGAGTTTGCCGATAACATTCTCGTCATGAAGGATGGACGAATCGTTGAATCCGGCAAGTACGCCGATTTGATGGAGACGGGCCCGACGTTCCAAGCGATGATGAAATCGTACCGCGGAACGCAACAGGCGGCGAAGACTGAAGAAGAATTCGTCGACACGTCTGTGAGCAAAGAGATGAAAGAGACAATGTCTTTGCAGCGCGAAAAGTCCAAGACGAACATCGAGAGACGAGAAGAGGGATCGGTGAAATTGAACGTGTACAAGGCGTACATCAGCGCTATGGGAGGCGGAGCGTGGACGTTTTCCTTTCTCACCTTCATCACCATCGCCGAGCGCGCGCTCAGCGTCTTCACGAACGTATGGCTCGCGTATTGGTCGCAGCAGAAATGGAACTTGGGTCAAACGGTGTATCTCAGCGGATACACCGCTATAGGCGTCATCTCGGCATTCGTCGCCTGGGCGAGAACGTTTGCCTGGGTCGTCGCCGCGCTCACCGCCGCGACCGGATTACATCTCAAATTGCTCAAATCGGTCATGAACACGCGCATGTCCTTTTTCGACACCACTCCGCTCGGCCGCGTCATTCAACGATTCAGTAAAGACACCAACGCGTTGGATAACATTCTCGGTCAATCGGTGTCGAGCGTCATGTCCTTCAGTTTACTGTTGGTCGGCACCATTGTCGTCATGGGATGGCTGATGCCGATTCTCTTACCTTTTTTGGTTCCAATCTTTGGCGTGTACTTTTACACGCAAAGATATTACCGTCCGGGGTATCGCGAGGCGAAGAGACTCGACGCCGTGAGCGGTTCGCCCGTGTTTGCGCACTTTGGCGAGACGCTCGGCGGTTTGAGCACGATTCGCGCGTTCGGTCATCAACAGCGTTTTATCACCGAGAACGAACAGAGGATCGGGGTGAACCAAGTCGCCGATTACACTCAAAAGTGTGGTTGCGAGCGATGGCTTCCCGTGCGTCTCGAGACGATCGGGAACTCGATGACGCTCGCCGTGGCGGGCATCGCCGTGGCGCAGCGCAACTCGCTCGATTCGGCGTTCATCGGGTTAGCGCTCACGTACGCGATCGATATCACCGGTGTGTTGTCTTGGGTCATTCGAATCGTCTCCGAACTCGAGTCACAGATGGTGAGCGTCGAGCGCATCGAAGAGTACACCGGACTGCCGTCGGAGGAAGACACGGGCGCGCTGGCGATGCACGGCGCCGTCGAGGATCCGCCGGCGCAGTGGCCGGCGAACGGGGCGATCAACTTTGAAAAGTTGGAGATGCGTTATCGAGACGAACTTCCGTTGGTGCTCAAGGGCGTCTCTTTCGACGTCCAGGCTGGACACAAAGTTGGCATCTGCGGACGAACCGGAAGCGGAAAGAGTTCCCTCCTCGTGGCGTTGTGGCGCATCTGCGAACCCGCCGCGGGCAGAATCCTTCTCGACGGCGTCGACATCTCCAAGATTTCTCTGAAGAGACTTCGCTCGTCCATCACGTGCATTCCACAGGACCCGATTCTGTTCAGCGGTACGATCCGATACAATCTCGATCCGTTCAACGAGTACTCGGACGACAAGTTGTGGTATGTGCTCGAGCACGTCAAGTGCAAAGAGTTCATCAGCAAGCAAGGTTTAGGCCTCGACGCTCCCGTGGAGGAATTCGGTGGAAACTACTCCGCCGGTCAGCGACAGATGCTCTGCCTCGCTCGCGCCATGCTGCGAGACACGAAAGTGGTGTGTCTCGATGAGGCGACGGCGAGCGTCGACACCGAGACGGATGAAAACATGCAAAAAGTCATCGCACAAGAATTCAGCGCGTGCACCATCCTCACCATCGCGCACCGAATCAACACCATCATCGAGAACGACAGAGTCGTCTGCCTCGACGCCGGCAAACTCGTCGACGTCGACTCTCCGGCGGCGATGCTCGCCGATCCAAAATCCATCTTTTCGCAACTCGTCGACGAAACCGGCGAGGCGTCGGCGCGCAATCTCAGACAACGCGCCATCGCCGCCGAGAAGGCGCGCGCTCGAGTCCGGTAGACGGAAACGAACGTCACAAACACCGTTAGTGACGATAGCTCTATCAGTATTGTTAGGTTCACGCCATCATTTTTTCCTCACCCGTCCAAGAAGGTGTCCGACTTCCTCGACGTCGCCCAGCCTCCCCGCACATCATGTTGCGCACCATCGCCCGCGTCGCCGCGTCCTCGCGCGCGGGCGCGCCCGCCTCGCGCGCGATCGCGTCCTCGTCGCGCGCGTCGCTCAACGAGGACGACAAAGACGGCGGGAAAACGATAGAAATCATCGAAGCCAACCTGGTGCGCCCCATCGCCCTCGCGCTCGCTCGCCGTCTCTGACGCCGCGGTACTCGCGCGCAGGATCGACAACGAGGCGAATACCTCAAAAACGACGACACACACGTGCGCCAAGCCTTACTGACGACGCGTAAGGAGGCGCTGAGTCTGTACCGCGCCGTCATTCGCGCGTCCGTGTTCTTCGTGTGGAGAGACGACCGGGGACGCGCGTGGCGAGACGTCATACGAGAGTCGGCGAGACGCGAGTTCGAGGCGGGAAGACACGAACGCGATCCGGAGATGGTGAATAGGTTGTTACTCACGGGACGAGACGCGTTGGATCAGGCGGTGACGCGATTTTTAGACAAGCGCGAGGAGATTCAACGCGAGGAGGACGCGAGTCGCGGCGGCGAGGGAACCATCGGCGGGCATTTAGGTGGACGTTTGGGCGACGACGGCGCGTCGCGCGCGCGGGGGCGGTGAATTGTCGTAAATAGTGTTTGTACAGTAGTGAGAATAGCGGATTCATCACGCGCGCACACACAGAGAGAGAGAGAGCTCCCGTCCTCTCCTTCGACTCGCGCGCGTCTCCGGCGAGTCGACGCTCGGACACACCAATTTTAGAATGCGCGACAGAGACCGACGGTTCGCGTCACCGCATTCCATCGCGCGCGCGCTCGCGCGAGCCTCAACGACGCGCGATCGGGTTCTCACGTCTCTCCGCGCGTTCGCGACGACGTCGCGCGCGTCGACGCGCGCGCACGCGTCCATCGACGACGTCGAGAAGATGAACAGTCGCGCGCACCTCACCGCGCATCTCGACCGTCTTCGCGCCGACGCGCGTCTGTTACACGCGCGCGCGCGCGGTGACGCCCTCGACGGCGTCGCCGTTGACCCGTGCGCGATCGCCGCCGAGCGTCTGTTTAGGGACGCGGTCGCGCGCGCGCTCGTGGCGGACGCCGAGACGACGCTTCGAGAGCGGCGCGCGAGAAACGACGCCGACGCGCGTCGATTGGCGACCGGCGTGCGCGCGTTCGCGACCGCGGTGGAGGGATTCGACGAGACCAAAAAGGTTAGAGTGTGGAACGTGCCGACGAGGGTGCGCGACGCGTCGGTGGAGGCGGTGACGATGAAGATGCGCGTGTTGATGCGCGTCGAGCTCGGAGCGCGAGAGCGAAGACGAGCCGATGAAGACGACAACGACGATGAAGACGACGACGACGACGAGGAGACGACGCGCGATGCGACGACGACAGAACTATCACCCACACGCGACGACGACGACGCGCTGACGTACTCGTGCGATGCCCTCGTGTACCCACGAAGAATGATGACGCAGTGTCGATTATGGCGCGCCGCCGCGGAAACCGCCGCCGACGCGTTCAACGCCGAACACGCGCGCGCGTCGGCGCAGCGATCGGAGATTCTCGAGCGCGTGCGAGGCATACGTCGAAACGTCGACGTCGCGCGCGCGTCGCTTTGCGAGATGGACGGTGATTTCGACGGAGACGACGCGTTGATGACGTGGTGGGACGCGTTCGCCTTCGGCGTCGGCGACGCGCGAGACCAATCGTCGTCGTCGCTCGAGACGCTCGCGTCGCGACTCGCGCGCGGACTCGGCGTCGACGACGACACCGACGATGACGACGAGACGACCAACACCGTCCGAACGCGCGTCACCGCCGTCGATGCGACGCACCCCGACGCGACGTCCGCCGCGCGCGCGACGGCGACGCTTCGCGCGATGATGGGCGACGACGTCGTCGACGACGCCGGCGACGTCGACGTCGAGGCGTGCGACGACCGTCGCGCCCGCCTCGATCGCGCGTCGGACGCGTTCGCCATCATCCCGAGACCTGATTTTCTCACCGCCAGCGACGACGAGCGAGACGAGGAGGAGGTGCGAAAAACGCGCGCGCTCGACGCCGAGCGGTCGGCGCGATTGGCCGAGTACAAAAACGCGCTGAAATCGCGCGCGCGGGCGAGAGACGCGCGACGGTCGGCGCTTCGCGGTGAGATACGACGATTGGTTCGAGAGGTGAAAGAGTTAACGACCGCGTTCGACGACGCGCTGGAGACGCTCGCGAGACGACGACGGGAGACGGAGTTTGAGACGTCGACGCGAGAGGCGGCGCGAGCGCGCGCGGCGCGGCGACTTCACGAACGGTTTCTTCGCGGTGATTTCGGTGCGAGCGCGTCGGACGAGGCGGACGCCGTGCGCGTCGCGAACGCAGAACTCTCTCTCGCGCTCGACGCCGTCGGTGCGTACGCGGCGACGATGGAGACGTCGAAGCGAACGCTCGAGACGGCGACGCGCGCGGTGAATTCCGCCGCGCGCGCGTTTCGGCGAGACGCGCGAGACGAGCCGGCGTCTCGCGTGCACGTCGACGCGCTCGTCGCTCTGTATCACACCGCCGACGCCGTCGCGCGAGAGAAAACGACGACGAATGACGTCGGGAGAACATCAGTACCCGTCGCGGTGTTTCCACAAGGGTTAGACGATCGTTGGTGGGACAAATTGACGTCGGCGCGAAGACTTCGAAGAGACCTCGAACGCGAGCTCGCCGACGCGCGCGCGACGCACGAGCGCACCGTGCGTCACCACCGCGCGCTCGAATCTACCGTTCGAGATGCTCGCCAACGCGCCGACGCGTGCGCGACGTTCGCGCGAGACGCGCGAGACGCGAGACGTCGGCGTGCGAGAGACGTCGATTGCGTCTTCGCGCTCGCGAGACGGCGCGTCGAAATTCCACCCGCCGACGTCCCCGACGCCGTCTGTCGCGGTGACGCGACGCTCGTGTCGAGACGACGCATCGACGCGCTCAACGCATCGATTCGAGCGTCGCTCGAGGCGAAAACGCGCGCTGAATCCGCCAACGCCGTCGCGCAGCGCGACATCGATCGCGCCAAGTGGGAGTTGCAGACGCTTCGATTGCGCCGCGAGGACGTCGTCGCGAGAACCACCGAAACCGCGCTTCTTCGCGTGAGCAAGCGTCTCCAGCGTCACTTTCGTCGCGCGCGCGACGGAAATGATGCGACCGTCAATATCGACGGACGCGACGACGAGACGTCGCGTCCAGGAGCGCGCCGACGATCGGGCGCCGCCGACGCCGCGCGAGACGCCGAGACGCGCGTCGCCGAGCTCCACGAAGAAAAAATGCGTCGTCGTCGACGCGCGCTCGAATCGGTCGAGCGTCAAATCGTCGTCGCGCGGCGTAAATTACGTCTCACAAGACGCGAACTGGAGGCGACGGCGTGAGACATCTCGACCGTCGTCGTCGAGGGCTCTGAAAAAGCGTCGGCGGCTTTGAGCCGCCGCTTTTTGTCCCGGCCCGGCCCGACCATTCATCCATCGTCACACACCGACGATGCGCGCGTCCACCGCGAGCGCGCCCGCACCCGCGCGCGCGACGACGCGTACCCTCGCGCGTCGTTCACACCGCGCCTCGTCGCGGTGCGTTCGCGCGCGCGCGTCCGCGGACGCCGAGCTCGCGTCCCGCGTCGTCGACGCCCTCAAAGGATGCTCGGTGACGATCGTCGGCGACGACGAGCGTCTCAACGATGCCGTCGCGCGCGCGCTCGCGGTGCGTTTGGGATATTCCCCCGTTTCCGTGCCCGCGCTCGTGCGGAGCACGGCGGCGATGGAACGCGACGACGACGACGACGACGACGGCGAGGAGGTGGACGACGCCACGGCGGCGCTCGTCTTGGAGAATAGCGCGCACGAACAGTTATCGACGTTTTTACGACTCGTCATCGCGACGTGCGGCGGTGGACGAGGAGCGACGGCGAGAGGTGACTGTTGGACGTGGTTGTTCGGATCGGTGACGGTGTGGGTGGACGGTGAGGAGACGGAGACGGACGCGCCGCAGCGGGACG
>Ga0181567_10000308_pt1 | contig 35634 bp, 26 predicted proteins | sample 101ome_14_FD_133761 | JGI IMG/M metagenome (GOLD analysis project Ga0181567, IMG submission 133761) | Coastal salt marsh microbial communities from the Groves Creek Marsh, Skidaway Island, Georgia - 101403AT metaG (megahit assembly) | ecosystem: Environmental > Aquatic > Marine > Intertidal...
GTGTAATAAATTTAAAATACTTCCAAATCCTCCAACTTCCAGTATTCACATGCGCCATTCGGAAGGGGTCGTTTAATGATGAACGGAATTTTTTTTTCTTCTAACTCCTTAAGAGCAATTAAATAGCCATCAATCGTATTAACATCGGTTTTGACAAAGGGTGTTCCACCAGTTTCCAGTTGTTTTGTGCGTTCTCCAATAATCTTTGCTTTTTCATATCGCGTAATAAAGGGCATGGTCTTGTGTAAGGGGTCAACAATAACACCTTCGCTATTTCTAGTAATTTTAGTCATGGCTTCTACTTCTTCGTGGTTGTGCTGAATAAGTTCCGGATGATAGTTTTGTAGAAAGTTTTGTTGCAATTCTTCGTCAATCTTTTGTAGGTATTCATCTTCTTCATCGCTTAAATCGTCCAAATCAATATCCTGGGTAGATGCCGTAGTTGTATTATTTCTAAGTGGTGCAAATACATCGTCTTCATTTTCTGGTTGTCCCTCCTCCTCGTCCTCATCTTCTTCCTCCTCGTCAATGTCTTCGTCTTCTTCGTCATCATCTAGGTCCTCATCTTCTTCGTCAACATCCTCAACGGCTGTCTTTTTTTTAGAAGATTTTGGTGAGTCAATGTAATCTTCATTATCGTTTACATTCACATCATTATTGTAATCTTCGTCAATATCCATTATATACTAATAATAAGAACTTTCTAAATATGTAATGGTAGGAATGTTAGTTTATCTTATTCAATTTTATTGATTTTTCCATTTCGTGTTACATTCATTGCAGATATAAAGATATTTCATATTATCATCGTCGTATCGGATATAAATGACCTCGGGAGTTCCCTTAGATTCTTTTCCATTCGTTTTACAACTTTCGTTGGGGCAAGGAATATTATAGACACGAGGTAGAGTTGGGTCGTGCTTGGTAAATTCATTCACAATATGATGAAATTTTTGCTCCCCTTTTGTAAAATCTGTTTTAATAATACACGTGTCTTTATATTCCTGTGTATTGTCATGATGACCGCAATACCTACAATAATATTCCAACTCGTTATTGTTTTCTTTCTTCAATGTAATGTAATACATATTATCGCATTTTTGGCAAAACAGCATGGTTGCTATATATATAATGTATCTTTTTATGTTATTGAGTTATTTTTCAATTTTTCTCTAATAAATGTTTTTACAGAATGAGTTAAACATAACCCCCTATATATTCTATATTCATATCTACCTCCATACAAATGAGTAAAATTGATGGGTCAAAGCCAAAACATTTAGAGAAAAATATATCTAGGTATTCTATCCAAGGGATGAATACCTCATCCAATAAAGGTAATAATGCTTATAAATCGACTACTTTTAATGGATTTATGTCCCGACACGTGGCTAAAGAAGGGGAAGAAGTAACACACACACGCATTCCCGATAAGCAAAAAGGTATACACGGAGGTAAATATCACATTCCCGATGAAGAACTAGATACTTTTTACGAACTTTATAAACGTGATTTGTATGACAAAAAAACGCGCGATTATTACACAGAAAAACAGCGTCATACAGGTCCTCTTGCCATTGATCTTGATTTTCATTATAACTATGAAGTAGAAGAGCGACAGCATACCCAAGAACATGTGGAATCGATGGTTCTTGATATATTTGACCGTTTAAAGTCCATCTATAACTTTGATTCAACACCCATCAAAGCGTTTATTATGGAGAAGGCTGATGTCAATCGCGTTCATAGCAAGAAGATTACCAAGGATGGTATACATATGATAATCAACATTGAGATAGATACACCTTGCTTACAGCACATTCGTTCTTGTATGATGGAATCTTACCCTGATATTCTCTCGGATTTGCCCATAGTGAATGAGACTTCTTGGGAGGGAGTCATTGATAATTCCATTATGACTCGTAAAACGGGTTGGCAATTGTATGGTTGTAGAAAGCCAGACCACAAGGCGTATGCTGTGACAAGCATTTATGAAATGACCTATGACGAAGACGATGGAGAGTTTCAATGTGATTCCTTAAACGTCAACGAATATATGAAAAACTTCAATATGTATGAGTTGTCTGTGCGAAACACCCAACTACCGTCCTTTCCTATGAAATCTGCTTTTATTTCTACCTACGAACAATTGACGCAGACAAATAACAGAACGGTAACCACTAATGCGTTAACCAATAACGCTGTTCAATACAGCAATGTATCTGGTTCATATTTTAGTTTCAATGTGAATGAACTACTTACTATTAAAACAGTACAGCAAATGAATACTATGTTCGAACAATACATGGCATACATTCATTCCATTGGTAAGAACTATGAATTGGTTGATATTGTGCATTTTACAATGGCATTGCCTTCTACATATTACGATATTGGTTCCTATGAAAAGTGGTTTCGTGTATGTTGTGCATTAAAAAACTCTTGTCCTGATGATAATGTCTATTTGTTTCTGCCTTTGTGGTTGAAATTCAGTTCGCAAAGTTCGCGATTTGACTATGGCACGATTAGTGATTTAATCAGTAAATGGGAACAAAAAATCTCTGCTACAACCAAACCCATTACAAAGAGATCCATAGCATATTGGGCGAAAAATGATTGTCCCGAGAAATACCAAGAAATTATCAAAAAATCTACAAATAGACAGATAAATGTCATTCTCAGGGACGTTTCCACAGACAATGGTGCAGGTTATAGTGAAGTGGAAATTTGTAAGTTGGTTCGTATGCTTGTAGGAGACCGATTTGTATGTGCGTCGCATAGTGGTTCTAATTGTTGGTATAAAATTGTAAACGGCAGGTATATTGAAGATGATGGCGGAAATGATTTGCGGTTATACATTCAAAATGATATTCGAAAGCTGTTTCAACAACGACTAGTAGAAGCCCAAGCAAAATTATCGAGTGCTGAGGGAGAGAACACTAATCTGGCAAACAGTGCTACCCATGCGGAAGATCCTGATGCTAAACGTGATTCTAATGCAGCTTGTACTGTTTACAGTAAATGTGGTAGGGAGGCAGAAGTCAAAAAAATTGTAAACATGTGTAAGTCTGAGTTACACGAATATGAATTGATTGATAAGATTGATGCCAATCCAGAATTGCTATGCTTTGAGAATGGTGTGTTTGATTTCAATGAGAATATATTCCGTAAGGCTAGACCCGACGACTATTTGTCCAAATGTACGAATATTAATTATATTACTCTAACAAAAAAACACCAACCTATTATTAAAGAAATCGAAGAGTTTATGCGACAGCTTTTCCCCGAACCCGAATTGAACGAATATATGTGGAACTTCCTTGGTTCCACATTGAATGGAACATCCAACGGAAAAAATCAGAAGTTCCAAATGTTCACTGGTGGAGGTGCCAATGGTAAATCCGTATTGTTGGCTTTAATGGAGAAAGTATTGGGAGACTACAAAGTAGATGCTCCTACCACTGTATTGACGGAAAAACGTCAAGGAAGTGGTTCGCACAATGGTTATATGGCAGATGTAAAAGGTGCCCGTTTGGTATGTATTAATGAACCATCCAAAGGAGACAAGATCAACGAAGGTGTAATGAAGCAGCTTACGAGCAACACAGATAAGATCCAGGCTCGTGAAATTCATAAGAAACATACTACGTTTACACCTCAGTGTAATTGGGTATTGGCAACTAATACACTAATGGATGTTGGTTCTAATGATTATGGCACATGGAGACGCATTAATGTGGTCCCGTTCAAAGCACTCTTTACGGAGAATCCTGTAAAGGACGATCCTAATCAACCATATCAATTCCCTATTAATCACGAACTAATTAAGAAATTCGATGATTGGAAAGAAGTATTCGCCTCTATGTTGTTGAACCGAGCAGTTGCAAATAATGGCATTGTAAAGGAATGTGCGATTGTTCGTGAGGCAAGCGATAAATACAAACAGCAGCAAGATTACTTTTCCCAATTCGTTACAGAGCGTATACAGAAAGACCCTAAGGGATCTATCAAGAAGGCAGATTTGGTTCATGTATATAGTCTATGGCATAATGAGAATATGTCTGGAAAGCCACCACAGCAGCGCGAACTATTTGAGGAAATGGACAAATTGTATAAGCGCCAGACAAGCAGCGCACGACTATGGAAAGGAGTATCTTTCATTGAAATCAATGATGATGAGAATCCCGATGACTGTGTAAATTAGACCAACTAACTAACTAACTAACTATCTATATAATGTAATATTTTTTTACTATTACACTATATTACATGTGGAACTTACGAAATGGAATATCAAAAATGAATGAATATAGGAAACGAAACATATTGATTAGATGTAATTCCACAAAAGAAATGATGTAAGGGAATGCTACAAATAATAGCATATATAGCGTCTTTGTTGTCAATTTATCCCAAGACCAAGGGAAATAAATAAAATATGCATATATAATGACTACAAGGAAGTAAACAATAAACAACACATTTTTTATCTTTTGTAATTTTTCTACATAAGGGTTCATATAACCTGTCTTCTGGTTTCCTGTATCGAACATCGTTTTTAAATTATCATATTCCTTTTTAATGGTTTTGTTTTGGGTAAGTAGCATGTTATAATAATTTATATTGTTTTTGTCTGCTGTTTTTTGATTTTTACGAATATTAATCTTAACTTCCATATTTGCAATATTTTGTCTAAGTTTGTATATTTCAGTGTTCAACTCGCTTACACGTCTATCTCCTTTGGGAATATTGGTGATTTTATTTTTTAAAATATCTATTTGGTTTTTCAACTCCTCGATTTTCTGTATGCTAGTATCTGTGTCTTTGTTTATTTGTTTGATAGTGTTCTTTCCTTCTGGGATAGAAATAATACTTTCTTTGACCCCCATTAAGGAAAATCCTTCCTTTTTACCTTGTATTATATTTTGTTCTTTTTGTAAATTGTTAATTTTTGCATCATACTTATTAATAATCGATTGAAGAATATTTATTTGTTCGTTGTAATATTTATTAAACTCTTGGGCGTTCGTGCGATTTGTATCTTCTACTTTCGTTCGTGCATCACGTATTCTTCGTTCTCGTTCTCTACGTTTACGTTCTCGTTCTCTACGTTCTCGTTCTCGTTGTTCTCGTTCTCTACGTGCTCGTTCTTCTCGTTCCCTTCTGAAACGTAAATTGGTCCATCTTATGTGTAAAATTTTGGTCTTTTGTTGATATTCGGTGACTTTCACCATATTTCCAAAACGTCCCCTTTTCCATACCGTTTTTCTAAAAGGTGCTGGATCAGGAATTCCTAAGTCGCTGTAATGTATTTTCTTAGTTGCACCGTTATTGTTTCTATTATTATTTACAAACTCTTTAATTTGGTTATCCACATTTCGTAAATTATTTAATCCATCCGCGCCATACTGCGCTTCCTCTATTTCTATATCATTAAAAGAGTGTGCTCCGTGAAAGTTTCCTAAACCTAATAGTTGTCCATCTTTTACATATGCTACATTACCTTTTTCTCTTGTATTTGGATCTCCACATCCTGGAATTCTACGCTCTACATCTCTCATTCCATAGTTCTTCCAATGATTTGCAGCTTCATTGCAGTTATATGTTCTACCCCAGTCCGACGCTTTTAGGTCTGGATATCTATTAATATAACAACCACAATCCCAATCTTTTGTTTGTATTGCTTGTTTTCGTTGTTCTCGTTCTTCTCGTTCTCTACGTTCTCGTTCTTCTCGTTCTCTACGTTCTCGTTCTTCTCGTTCTCTACGTTCTCGTTCTTCTCGTTCCCTTCTCAAACGTAAATTGGTCCATCTTATGTATAAAAATTTGGGAATACCAGGTGCTGGATCATGAACTCCAAAGAGTTCATGGTCTACTAACTGAGTTGCACCGTTATTGTTTCTATTATTATTTACAAACCGTTTAATTTGGGTATGTACTCGTTTATATCGAAATCTATTCAGACCATACCACGCTTCCTCTATTTCTATATCATTAAAAGAGTGTGCTCCGTGAAAATTTCCTAAAGCTAATAGTGATTTCTCTTTTACAAATGCTTCATTACCTGTTTCTCTTGTATTTGGATCTCCACATCCTGGAATTCTACGCTCTCTATCGCTCATTCCATAGTTCTTCCAATGATCTAAAAGTCTATTGCAGTCCCAGCCCGTCGCTTTTAGGTCTGGATATCTATCCCTATAACAACCACAATCCCACCCGTATTCATTGAATCGTTTTCCCAATGATTTCGGTATACCAAATGATTCGTTCATTCTTAATATATTAATCTTTATAATATAGTAAGAATATCTTTTACATTGCTAAAAATTTATCGTTATTAGGTGATGTAATCTTTCACATTTATTTTGGAGTAATATAGACTTCGTTTCCATAAATATAACCAAAATGGGAATACAATTAGAGTCCCCATAGTAATAAATATGCGGACAATCGACATATCACTACGTTTTCTATAAAAAAGAAAGCCAAGAACAATAAGTAAAAGGAAATAAATGATAATCATAATACGAAGATAGAATAGTAAATTAGTAATACGTTCCAAGTCGTAATGCGCCTTCCGATTATCTTTTTGTGTTGTATTTTTCATACGTTTTGCTGTCTTTTCTAATTGCTTATTTTGAGTCTGTAGATCCTGTAGGTTTAAATCTTTTCTACTTTTAATTAACTTTGCATAATATTGCGCCTTGTCTAGTATATATTTTGGTTCAAACCCTTCATATACTGAATTATATATCTTTCTGGTCTTTTTTTCTTTTTCTTCGTATTGTGTCTTTTTAGTGAGAAGATAGTTCACATTGGCTTTTAAGTCGTTTAATTTGGAACGAAGAATAGATGTTTCTTTTTCGTTAGTATCTAACTCTTTTTCCTTTTCCTTTACTGTTTCTTTCAGTTCTGAATATTTTTTTGTTTGTTTCGTCTCTATTAATCTTCCATATATATAAAGTTCGCTAATGCTTGCTTTTGAATTATACAGAGGTTCTTTCGCAAAAGCAAAAATCTTTAAATATTTTAACAATGTTCCTTCTTGTATTGTATTTTTCCAAACCATTTTACCTGTTGTACCACCATCAAATGTGGATGTCCCTGAAATGGGAGTATATCGAATACCATCCATAGAACCGTGTAAAATAACATCTCTCAAATTGTGTGTGTTTGCCAAAGAACCAGTCTGTAATCCACGACTAACCAACGAAGTGAATCTAAAAGACACGGGAAAACTAATTACTCCTAATTCAATACTTGTATTTCCTTTGCTACCCCAAGTATTATTTACTTCATTTATGTAAATACTGCCTCCGTTATCTTGTATATAGTCACCAGTATTCACTGGAGGAGATTTATTGAATATCTTTAATTTCGAACCGCTACGTGGATCAATGGTAAATGGATTACCTTGACTTCTATTTTTTTCGTGGAAATCGGTTAATACTATTTTATATTCTCCATTTCCGTATGGTTGATTGGTTACAGTTCCTGTCCAAATTCCCAAGGTATTTCCAGGACCATTTCCTTTCCCTACTGGTTCTAACTCAATCGCAACAGGGGGAAATTCTACAACTTCACTCATTTTTCTATCGTTCACTGCATTTTCTAAATTTTCATATAATTCTACATTATTGTCACCAAGCATGAACCATAACATAGAGAAAATTAGTATAAGGACCAAAAATAATATACGACATGTATTTTTGTTTTTAAAGAGTTCAAATTTCATTGGGACTTTAAATCTATTATTATTACTATAACAATAGATAATTATGCTTTACCATATACTTCTTGTGCATGGGTGCCTACACCTAAATATTGAGGAACAAAGGTTTCGGTAGTTTTTGGTGTGGTAGTTTTTGGTGTGGTAGTTTTTGGTGTATACACACATCTATTCAATTCCGGATCATATTTCATGATTGTTTTATCACAACAACTGGAACCTATACAAGAAATACTTCCAAAATCAAATTCTCCACTAGCAAGATCACGAGTTGTAACGTCTTTGTCCTTCAGGTAAGGGTCTGCTTTTTGTAGTTCATTGAAATCAGCCTTTGTTCGTGATTGGATATAAATATACTGTTTGAATGAATATATTAAGGCTAGGGAAATTGCTATAATAGACACTACTGTAAAGATAAATTGAGGAATAAACGGAAAATTATTGCTAAGCACAACGCTTATGAACACAATACAAAGAGCCAATATATTGACTAATAAAATCTTGTTATATTCTTGTTTACGCATACGAGCACTGTCGTTCAACATTATAGTCCGTTCTTTTCCAATGATTTCATTTTCTAATTGGGCTTTCTCTTTCTCTAATTGTTCTTTTTCGTTTTTCACAATAGATGCTACCTTTTTCTGTTTTGTTAAAATATCACTGGTTGTTTTATTTGCATCATCATAGGCGGTATTCAGGTTATCTAATTGACTTTGAATCTTTGTTCGTTTATCATTCAAATCTTTATCTGTAATCATATGACGCATATCTTGCACATTCTGTTTTTGTAGAGAAATAAAACTCTTTAAATCAACCATTGAACTCATTTATATAATAATCATATATTTTTACAATTATTATCTATTCATCGCAAGAGCAATTAATAAACTAACACCAGCCATTGTTCCAAGAATTAACATTTGTTCGTTTGCTTTAATGTGGGATTGAATTTCATCATTACGAACATCTTTAATATGTTTGATAGGTTTATGTCCATGTTTATTAAATTTTTTATATTGATTATGACTGTTCATAATACTTTTTTCTTTATTCAGTTCATCGATTGACTTGTTAAGGTTGTGATAATTTCTTTGTACATTTTGTATATTCTGTTGTTGAATATCGACTTTCTTTTCCAAAGGGGTTATTTGATGCTTTATAATCGATTGAATTACACCAGAAGAATCCGTATATTCCATATTGCTAGAGCATACATACTGATTATCAAACCCTTCTGTTTTCACTGTTTTGGTTAATTTCTTGTTAGGTTCACCTCCTAAATACAATGCTTTTTGTTTTTTCACCGCTTTCCAAAATTTGGAATGTAAGGTTAGATTGTCAAGAGAAAGTGGAGTATAATCTAATGAGTACTCTAGTTTATTGTTATTTCTTTCATTAGGTGTTGGTTCTATAACTGGTTGTACCTTAACATTAATATCTTCTACTTTCATGTTAATTTCTGGTGGTCGTATATATAACTTACTCGTGTATATATCAGAAGGGGATACCTGGGAATAACTGGATACTGGAGACCCGTTAATGTTCATTAGGCAAGTAATGCTTTTATCCACATTATGTGTTTGTTCAAATACATGACTACATTTGGGATTTTTACTACATTCTTGTTTACAAGTGGAACCTGAAACTGTAACTTTCTTGTATTGGGACAAGTCATTCTTATCCTTAGAATAAATGGAATAATTGTTCCGTTCATAATACGTAGGACCATACGAAATGATGCTACTTGTAGGGTCAATATATTGTAGTTTTCTACTATCTTTATTAATATCCAGCAAAAAGTATTTGTTTATTTTATCACTTACAAACACTCTAAAAAATGAGTATTCTGTTTCTGTTTTGGCATCCGGTTTGGGTTGACTTGGTTGCTTTTGTGTAGAAGAGGGAACAGGTTTTATTTCTGGTTTAGGATCAGATATTAGTTTCTTCAAATTGGTACATTTTGTATTGAATGTAAACTCTTTTGAGTTTTCCATATAGTAACATTCATACTGACTTTGGGGATTTGGTCTTTTTTTAATGGTAAACACATATTCTTTTTTGGGGAAAATACCAACTGTGCCATCGCAAAATAAATCATTAACAGCTTTTCCCTCACGTGTTATGTTCAATGAAAACTCATCCTTGGATACGTTTTGTGCATACTGAATCCGTATTGGATAAGGCACATTCTTTTCCAAGAACATTCGTTTCCCAAATACCGTAGTTGGTTTAATAAACGCATTTAATTTGTCATAAAAAGTGTGGGCGTCTTGACCAATCCACATATAGGTTGGATTTCCTCCTTTCATTGTAAAAGTATGATAACCGCTATTGGAGGGAATAATATACCCACACCATTCAACTGATACTTGGATGTCCTGTTCGTTGTTCAATGAATTATTAACAGCACATTGAAAATTGGTAAGATTATCACTCACTCCGTACTTGTAAGGAGTACCTTTGAATACATTGACATTTCCATTGTAATTTCCCTTAATAATTTTATAACGCAATCCATTATGAAGTCTTATCTTATTATCTATAATTTTTTTATTATACTTGAAATTTTCGTCTCCCTGTAATATGCCCATGCGAATAACCGCATCATTTGTTGTAGTATTATACGATACAGTTAATTTCTTTTTATCATTCAACTCTTTTACTTTATCGATGGATAAACAACCAACCGGCTCTGTATCAATACCATCAATAGTTGCTCCTAAATATAGGACTACATATCCAGCCATTTTCATATTAGATGAATCTTTCAAATCTTTACTAACTTGATTTAATTTGTTATTCATTTATACTATTGATATATAATTATAGGGATAGTATTTTGTATCTAATATTTTTTTTTGGAATACATCAATAATACACCAGCTAAACTTCCTAATAATAATGTGCCCCAAATAGTATAGTGAAAATTCATTGTATATGGATTAAGTTCTCCATCTTCCTTGGGCTCTTTTTTATCTTCTTGTTCTTTATCATCTACTACTGTATTTCCTCCTGTTCTGATATTCATACCACGATATATTCCAATAAAGGTATCTTTGTCTTCTTCTTGATACACATCCATTGTGCCGAATAGTTTCCATTGACTTAGTTTAACGCGTTCTACATCTTTTTTCATTTGCTCTACAATAAGACGATAATATCTGTAATTTTCAGGAGGGGTCATGCTAAACGACTTTCTTACTTGCCCTGTTTGTGTAGTATCATTAACTTGTTGATAATCTAACAGTGTCCAGTTAATTCCATCATTTGAACCTAGGACTGCAAATTTGCGAGGGAAGTTATTTATGCTTCCAAAAGGGGGCGTAGTGAGAATATAACTTTGCAAATATATTTTTTCAGGGAGTTGTATCTGGATCCATTCTCCTTTGATTTTTCTGTTGTTACCAATTTCTCCAACAATCGTGGTAAACAGATTAGTTTTATGTCCTCCTCCTTGGTAATTAGATGGACTATCTCCGTTGTATGGATTTTTTGTGTATTCTTTGTAAGAAGTTTTCAATCTATTATAGTCATTGTTATTGCGATAATCACATTCCCAATAGGAATTCAGGTTATCATTGAATACATTATACGGTTGGCGTTTTTCATTAGAATACGAAGAACAAGAGAAAATATATAACCCTTCCATATTGGTAGGTTGTTTTCGTATTCGTTTTCTGATTTCTTGTTTATTGCTACTAAAATTCACACTATCCAACGGAACAATTTGTTTGGGTTTATTAGACATAATTCTATACTATATACAATTATGTTTTATCTGTTAATTTTAAAAAATAGATAATAGATAATGGTCGTTCCTAAAATAGTCATCATTAGGTTAGTGTAATTAGTCAATTCATATAATTTTTGTTTATCTTCGTGAAAAGAATCTGATTTATTTTGTAGAATCTTGTTTTTTTCTTTGTTTTCATTACGTAGACGCTGAATGATCTGTACGTGTTCTTCCATCTTATTGAAAGAGGATTCAAATTCACTGGCATTAGATATCGGCATTTTATTTTTATTGTCAGATAAACCGGACAATTTATTTTGTAACACTGTAAATTCTTTTGTTAGGTTTGCCTTGTTTTTTTCTTCATCGCTACATTTCAATTGGTTATTTTTGTTAATCTTCTCATTTGTACAACGAATATACCTATTATATTTTTTGTTGAAGTTGTTTATTTTTGTATGCAGATCTACTACCTCTTTTTGTGTATCCATTCCTTCTACTTCGGGCATTGAATATTGCATTACGGAAAATGGTTCACAATTTGTTGTAGTATCTTTTTGTTTCTTGGGAATAATAAAATTAGTCATTTATATTATTCAAGTATTTTTTTTGTGTTTGTAAATTAAGTACGACACAATTCCTATTCCTACTGCCATATTCAATGTATTCAACAAAGTAAAAGTAAACATACTTAGTGTATCACTAAATCTTTGTGCTGAACTACCATCTCTGTTTTGCATTTGTTGAATATCTTCTGCCAATCGTTTATTTTCACACAATTCCTTTTTGATACATTTTGTTATGTTGTTTATCTTGCCATCCAAGTCATCTAGTATATCTTGTTTTTTTCCTGCAACATTGCATTGTTCATCGAAATTAAAACTCGTATATTCTCCTTTATTATTCTTAATGTCCTTACATTCGTTTTCAGATGGCATTAAATTATTATTAGCACTTACATAAAAAAAATCATTTGTATTATATCCTACAATTGTTGGGGTTGACATGTTTACTTATATGATATTTACATATTTAATTTACGCATAGACGATAATAATCATAGTGGAGTGCGCTCTGACTTTTTCTTTCGAAACGAACAATATCGCCGGGACGCATACACATTACTAGAGATTGCGGGTCAAATCTAGATATTTCTGGTAATTGTTTGTTCGTTTGTACACTGTATTTTTGCTTAAATAGTGTTGTTTCTTCATCGGTTAAGATATTACATTTGGGCACTAAGACATGGTTCATTAGATTGTATTGAAGACGGTTAATGTTATGAACAACTACATGTTGTTTATCATGTTCCCAGATGTATTTCAATCTTGTCTGAATAGTATCATTGGGTTCATCATCAATAATGATCATTAGTGTATCACTACTAGTCAATATATTTTCAATTTCAAATAATTCTTCTGTTAATTCATCTAAATGTTTCTTACCAAAAGTTCCGTGAAAGAACTTCACATATATTTTTCTGTTATCAGGTTTGGTTAGTAGCATATCCAATTGGTCTTTAGAACTCATAATATCTACAGTGCCTATACTAAAATTTTCATAGTTTTGCGTTTCAAAGCCCAATGTGTTCAATTGTTCCAATACAGTTAACCTTGCACGATACAATTTCAATGTTCTATTAGAAGACATTTCTATAAATAAAAAGGATACATTTATCTTTTTTATTCGGTTAATTCAATTTTTGTTATGTTACTTTCTTAACGAGCATATTTGCAAAATCTAATATCCCTCCTCCTGTTTTCTCTTCTTCTTTTATTTGTGGATTACTATGAGTGCTACCTCCAGTAATTGTTGTAATAGGTTCTGCACCTCCGGTCATGGTTGTATTAGGTTCTGTGCCACCATTGGTAATAGTTATTACAGGGGCAAAATTAATGCCGCCACCATTCATTCCTCCTCCACTCATTGGTGTAGATTCAGGTTTTTTAATATCCATCACTGTTACTACTTCTGTTGTATCCGAACCATCATTTGATGGTTGGTCTGTTTTAATTGTTAACCATTTCCCAGTTACATTTGTTACATTCCATATACGGTTAGGATTAGAATCCCGGAGATAATTTACTCTTGTTCCTATGGGAAATTCATCTACCTGCTCTCCCAATGCTCCCCGAGGTGGTAGAGGAGGTGTTTCTGGAGTTACTGGTCCAGATGGTAGAGGAGGTGTTTCCGGAGTTACTGGTCCAGATGGTAGAGGAGGTGTTTCCGGAGTTACTGGTCCAGATGGTGGAGGAGGTGTTTCTGGAGTTACTGGTCCAGATGGTGGAGGAGGTGTTTCTGGAGTTTCTGGTCCAGATGGTGGAGGAGGTGTTTCTGGAGTTTCTGGTCCAGGTGGTGGAGGAGGTGTTTCTGGAGTTACTGGTCCAGATGTTTCTAAAGAAGTGTCGGACTGTTGTTGAACATTCAATGTCGATATCATTGGTTGTCTAGGTCCTAATTTATTATTAATTTCCCTTTGAATGCGTCGGATAACTTCTCGGTTATCACTGGTTGGCATATGCATCAACTTTTGAATGTTCTTGGAAAAGGTCATATGCTCGATTTGATCAATATTGTCATCTGTAATCAATCTCATTTGTACATTGATAGTCTGTAATTCTTGTAATAGTAATTTGAATGTATAAGGAACACATAACAAACTGAAATCACGGCCAAATTTAGATAGTTGCTGAATGTGTAATTCTTCGCTATCCAACGAACCAACATATTGAATAGGACCGTCTGCCATTGGACTCATCAAGATATTCTTTTCGGGATTATAAACACTCATCATTCCAGTTTTATTACATACGGCAATGTAATATTTATCACCTCGTTCCATCATTGATTCTTTCAAGAATTCAGTAGTTCCGTGAGATATGACAGAATCACGTTCCATTTCTCCTATACGCAATCCACCATCATTCGCTCTACCAGAAACAGCTTGACGAGTTAACATTGTTCGAGGACCTTGAGAACGATAATTAATTTTGTCTTTTACCATGTGCTTCAAACGCATGTAGTAATTGGGTCCCATAAAAATTTCACTTTCGATTTGTGTGCCATCCATTCCATTATACAATATTTCGTTACCACTGGAATGATAACCTAATTGGCATAAGGTCTCTCCAAATACTTTCACTTTGCTTCCCTTATTGTTAAATGCCGTACAATCTCCATAGCCACCAACAACCGCAGATGCTTTGCCAATCAAACATTCTACCAAATGTCCTATTGTTTGGCGACTAGGTAACGCATGAGGATTCACAATCAAGTCCGGACGAATTCCATCCTTAGTGAATGGCATATCACATTCAGGAACAACTAACCCAATAGTTCCCTTTTGTCCTGCTCTGGATGCCATTTTATCTCCAATGGCGGGAATTCGTTGTTCTCGAATGCGAACTTTTGCAATACGCTTACCTTCTTCATTGTCTGTAATAAAGGTTTTGTCTACAATTCCTAATTGTCCTTTTTTTGTTGTCTTTGATTGGTCCACCACTTTTTCCGCTGTATCGGATTCTTGTGATACCATTCCTATTAAAACAGTCTTATCATTAATTTCTGTTCCTTCTTTGATTAGTCCATATTGATCTAATTCACTATAATCATATCCAGTCTTGGTTCCAACCACATTGGATTGTTGTTCAATGTTTACAAATTTCTTTTGTACCATTTGTACATTATCTCGTGAATGTTCCTTGCTTTTTTCTTCGTGTTCTTCGTAAGTAGAATAATAAGTCGTCCGGAATAATCCACGTTTCAATGCACCTTCATTAATCAAGATGGCATCTTCCACATTATATCCTGTATAACACATAATCGCAACAATAGTGTTTTCTCCATAAGGGTTCTCTTCTTTGTTAATCAAATCCAAATAACGGGACTTAACAATGGGTGATTGTCCATAATTCAATACCACTGCTGTTTTATCCATACGCATAGTGTGATTCGTATGATATAACGAACATGCTTGTTTACTCTGACCACAAGAGAATGAGTTACGAGTTGCTGGATTATTTTCGGGGAAATTGATTAAATTACACATCATACCAAAGATTAACGACTCATGGATTTCCATATGTGTGAACTTCTTGGTTGTATGCTTTTCCATATCTTCCTTGTTCATTGCAATCAATGCTTGCTCTGTTTCATTACTATCAATGTATTCAATAACAGATTTATTTCTATGAAAGCGAGGAATAGATAGTAAATCTCCTTCGTTGTCTTTGACTTCTTCCACACTTAATTCATACAAGTCGGATACTTCATAGAATTTATGTTCACGTGTATTAATAGTGTTTATACGTTTGTTGAAACCGTAAATAAGGTCTGTCCAAGATAATTTGTTATTGGACAACATTTTTTTCAGTTCTGTGTGTTCAAAAGACATCTTATTGTTGGCATCCTTGTAGAAAATTGGACGAAAAACACGTACGCCGTCTGTATAGAAGTATACAATGTTTTCTTGAATATCAAACGAAATACTTGTGTAAATTGGAATCAATCCATTTCTGCGATACAATTTCGCTTTTTCAACCATATCAAAAGGGTCTTCAACACAACCAATCCAATACCCATTCACAAAGATTTTTGAATGATTGGCCAACCATAATGGTTTATAGTTCTCCAATGTGAAAATAGTAAAGTGTTTGGTTAAAAATGAAATGAGTTTTTCACGAGAATAAGAAGGTGTAATATGAGTCATAATGGCAAGATGTTTATGGAGACCAATATTACCACCATCAGGAGTATCAATAGGGTCAAACATTCCCCATTGTGTAGAGTTCAATAGACGAGGTCCAACAACCTTGGCAGTTGCGTCCAATGACAAATTCGTTTTTCGCAAATGACTTAACATGGAATTGAACGACAGCCTATTTAAGTCTTGCACCACACCAATACGTTTGGTATGACTTTCCGACCCCCAATCGCCCTTGAATGCCTTTTTAAATCCTTGCTCTACAGTGCGAATACCAAATACTACAGGGTAATTTTGTCGAACTAAATCGTATAAATCTTCATTATACACACCAAACGAATACGTGACCTTCTTCTCAAACTCCAAGTGTATTGTTTTCAACTGTTTGCGATAGTATTCACGGAATAATTCGGACATCATGGTTCCTGTTAATTCTACGCGTTTGAATTTGTAATTATCTCTATCAGTTACTTCCTCATTTCCATTATAGACCAATAACAACTTGAATACAATATATCCAAGATAATAGGCCTTTTCTTGAAAGTTGGTTTCCCCAATATGAGGAAGGAAAAAGTCGGATAAAATGTGTAATACGTGTGCAACCGTTCGTCCCTTGGTCAGTAACCGTATGTATTCAATAGCAGTTTGTTGGGTGAAAATAGTTCCTGCATCATAAACAGAAGGAACTAATAATTCTTCCAAGTTACTATATTTTTCACGACTCAATAAACAGGTCTCTACGATTTCTTTGTCAGACAAAATACCCAACGCACGAAATACAATAAATAAGGGGACTGGTTTCCGCACATTGGGAATATTCACCACAATATTTTTATTCGTATAACAATCATTAGGCGCTTGTAATTTTACAGATAATGTTCTTACTGGTTTTGCTATGTTTTCCGATACAGAACGGATTTCTGCGGAATATAAATAGGTCTCATCTGTGCTCTTTTTAATATAGAACATGTTGTCTCCAAACTTTTCTTGGGGAACCACTGCCTTTTCTTTACCGTCAATAATGAAATATCCACCAAGGTCATTTTTACATTCTCCCATATTATGACGCATGTCACGGGGCAATCCAGATAATATACAATGGTCGCTTTGTACCATGATAGGAAAACGTCCTAAATATTGCTTTTCTAAGGTAAGTGTGCGTAATTGTATATTTCCATTTACTGACTTTTCTGTTTGTTCCTTTATTTTAGCACTGTCTTCTGCACTAATCTCCTCGGTCAATATCTTCTCGCGCTTTTTTGGTCGTTTCTTTTTTCCTTTTTCTTTATCTTCTTCTGTTTCTTCCTTTTTGTCTTGTTCCTTATCATCTTTTTTGGCACCACCTTCTTGTTCCACGAATCCTCCGTGTTGATATGGTTCTTTTGAAGAAACATATACACTGTCGCCACCTACAATAGCTGGTTCTTCGCCGCTTTCTAATATATCCACAAATTCAATATCAACATCATAATGAATGGTCATTCCATAATTCATATTGCGAAGTCTGGCTTCATTTGGAAACATATAATGGGACGAATCTTCATCATAAATTACTGGTTTACCAAAATATATTTTCGACGCATCTTTTCCACCAAGATATATCAAGCATTCTTGTTTATAAGTGTCTGTTTCTTTATCATATCCAACTTGCAATTTTACAGGATTGTTGTCCTTGAATATTTGGTAAATATCCTTTGCATAAAAATCATTATACGAGTCAATATGATGTCTTACTAAACATTGTGGATTGTCTTGAAAATATTGCTTTATGATTTTCCATAGGTCAGAATTTTCCATACCTCAATGTATATATTGTATATAGATTGTTTCTCTTTATCTCAAAATATTCTATTAGAAATTTTTTTATTCTGTAAAACAATACAAAACTTATATTCTTGTGTATAGTAATGTGTGGGATCTTTGGAATAGTTACAAACGATGACAATACTAGAAGTGTAATTAAAACAATAGTAGATTCTCTTGCTCAATTACAAAATAGAGGATATGATTCTTCAGGACTTGGATTCAAATCAATGGGGTTCAATATACCAACCATCCAAAAATATATATCCAATGAGAATAGCACTTCCATTGAAAAACTATATGATTATGCTGTAAGTGATAAGGTGAATGAATCTATTCCGATTATATGGGGTATGGGACACAATAGATGGGCAACTCATGGTGAAAAATCAAGTAAAAACGCCCATCCTCATATATCTTCTGATTATGAAGTAATGGTTGTTCATAACGGTATTATTGAAAATTACCAAGAACTAAAAAATGATTTGATTAAAAATAATTTTACTTTTCGTTCCGATACAGATACAGAAGTCATTGCCAATTTGATTGCATTTCATTATAAAAAATGTAAAAACCAATTGCACAGTATTAAAAACACATTGAATCAGTTAGAAGGCACCTATGGTCTATTAATAGGATTTATAGGAGGAAGTCATACCTTATATGGAATTAGTCATGGTTCCCCTCTTCTTATTGGCATGAACAATGAGTCTATTTTATTCAGTTCAGAACCATCCGGTTTTAACAAAATGGTATCCAGTTACATTATTCTTGAAACGGGAGACGTTGCAATTGCTTCCTTATCAAAAGACAATAAACTTTTACTACAAACAAATGCTACTTATACTTCTCATACCATTCCTAATATTTTTACTAGTGCATCTTCTCCTGCTCCTTACGCACATTGGACATTAAAAGAAATTTATGAACAACCAGAAACAATTAAGAGAGCCATTAATAATGGTGGTCGCATTGAAAATAATATTCGAGTAAAGTTGGGAGGACTAGAAGAACATTATGGAAATTTGATGCTTGCTTCCCATATTGTTTTTCTTGGTTGTGGTTCTTCGTATCATGTATCATGTATTGCTAAGTATTTACTTCAACGCACGGGGGCTCGTGAAAATATAATAGCTTTGGATGCTTCTGAATTTGAGATGTCTGATGTGCCGAGAGAAGGAACTGTATGCTTTGTATTTATCTCTCAATCCGGTGAAACGAAAGAACTATATAGCTGTGTGGAATTATTAAAAAAAGAAGACAATCAACGATTCTATACTGTAGGAATTGTGAATGTAGTCAATTCGCTAATAGCTCGTAACGTGGATTGTGGTATTTACTGTAACGGAGGAAGAGAACGTGGTGTGGCATCTACAAAGTCCTTTACCAGTCAAACAATATGTGTTTCTTTACTGGTTATTTGGTTCTCTCAAATTGCCACGTGCACTTTTCACTTTCGAAAGGACATTATTAGTAGCATTAAGGAACTTCCGGAAAAAACAACTGATTTTCTTTCACAAGACTTACATTGTAATTTACAACCATTATTGTTACAATTTAATAAAGTGAATAACGTGTTTATTTTAGGAAAGGGAATTGATTTAATCGTCGCCCAAGAATCTTGTTTAAAATTAAAAGAAATTGCATATATCCATGCAGAAGCTTATTCAAGTAGTTCATTGAAACACGGACCTTTTGCATTATTGGATGAGAATTTCCCAGTTATTTTGATTGATACTCAACCTGAATATTATAAAAAAAATGATATTGCTATTCAAGAAATTAGTAGTCGAGGCGCTCCTATTTATATTATAACAAATCGCGAACGTATTGGAGAAAAACATTCTAATGTATTGGTTATCCCTCAATCCTCTTATAGTTTTTTGTTTGCACTCTATTATCTACAATTATTGGGATATTATCTCTCCTTGGAAAAACAAATAAATCCGGACATTCCTAGGAATTTGGCAAAAGTAGTTACCGTAGAATAAAAATATTGGATTAGTATATATAATGAACGGTGACAATACCATGGCTACTCTTTTTGGTCCCTTACCAAGAGACTTTTGTTTATACTTCTACTTTCTTATGGTCATTAATTTTGTACTTTTGATCATCTTTATCTTTTCTTCTCTGTTTATTGGTCTTTCTCAAAAGAAAGGCATAGATTATTACGTGCAGGTGCTAGCAGTAGCAAGTGTGTATCTTGTTGTCTACTTCCAGAGCAGATTAATGAATACCATGTGTTACAGCGCCTTAGAATAAGTAAAAATACAAAAAACATTTAAAGTATTATTTATTATATAATATAAAGAAGTTTCATGGACGTTTTATATTATAGTAATTATTGTAAGCATTGTCAACAATTAATACCTACGTTGGTAAAAGGAGAATTATCCAACAAAATAAGTTTTGTTTGTATTGATAATCGAAGAAAAGATATGAATACCGGACAAACATACATATTTTTAGAAAATGGGTCTAAGGTCGTTATGCCTCCTAATTTACATAGTGTTCCGGCATTATTGCTCATCAAAGAGAATTACCGGATTATTTTAGGAGATGACATTATAAAGCATTATCATCCAGAATTATTGAAATCTCAAAATAACCGTAAAATAGGAACTACAGAACCATCTGCGTTCCAATTAACAAAGTCTTCAGGAGGAACAAATATTATTTCTGAACAATTCACGTCCTATGATATGTCTCCAGATGAATTAAGTGCTAAGGGAATGGGTGGTCGTCGTCCAATGCATAATTATGTCTCTGTTGATAATTATAGCAGTTCCATACCTACACCTGAAGACGATTATAAACCAAACAAGGTATCGGCAGATACAACGGTAGATAATTTACAACAAAAACGAATGGATGAAATCAATAGTATTATGCCGAATAAACCCCCATTACAGTTTTAGACAATAAAGAATGCGTAAAAATAGTTTAAAAAATATACTTTATCTTATTATACAGCATGGCAAATCGTTCTTCTTATCTTAAGGCATTTAACACACACTTCTTCGAATTTCTTAACGACGTTATGCAAATTCTTCCTTCAGACCCTGAAATTACCAAAGCAAAGACCTCATTTGAGACTATCAAAAAGATGAATCCTACTATTCTTTGCAAGGCTTGGATGACTTATGTATACGGACCTTATAAAGAGGTCATTGATAATGGTGATATTAGTTTCTTTTATGATAAGGATTATGGGGCAGATGTAGCTAATTTACCTGAAGCACAAGAAATTATGGCTATTATTGATAAGATCCGACAACCTATCAAATCTATGGACGAAACAAACAAGCAGCATTGCACGAAATATATTCAGAATCTTAGTAAGCTTTCATTGCTATATTCTCAGTGTTGAATGAAACAATAAAAAAATTGATATTATGGGTTATTCTATGTAAACCATAATAATGAAACAAAATCCACATATCATTGATGGATACAAGGGAATTATGCCACTTGATCTAACCAGAGTAGATAAAAAATATCATAACGAAATGATATCATTACATCTGAAAGACATCAAAGAATACAAAAAGGAACAATATCTATTGAAACCCAAACATCGATTTGAAAATAGTATTCAACGCATTCTAGAACAATTAGAACGCGATAAAGAAATAATACGACTTAGACAATTTCAAATAGAACAAGAAAAGATAGAATATTATGAAAAGTATACCGCTCCTTATTTACAAAGACGAAAAGAAGAAGATGAAAAAATCAACCAATCACACATTCATTAAGTGTAGATAATGAGAAGGATGATGTTGGGTCAAATATTGTTGTAGGTCTTGCTTAGAAACAAAACGTTTTTTATGATGAATACAACGATGAATATATACCTCTTGATGAATCTGTTCTATCAATATTTTCCAAGGATCCGGTAAACTTACATTATTTTTCTCCTTGTATAGTTGCGTATAAAAATAATACAAACTATCTATCAAATGATTCTTCAATTTCACACATTTCCTATATTTTTTAATTTCTTTTTGTAAGGTTTCTGATTGTATAGTCTTCAACTTACACAACGATAAATAATAAAACAACTCCCATTCGTTGACCATCCGTTTATGCTTTCTTAACGTATACCATTGGGTTAGCAATTTACAACGTTCTCCTGTTACATTGTTTGTTACAATGATTCCATCCAGTTTGTTATTATGTAATTCTTCAATTAAATCTTCATTGGTGATGGTTGTATAGGTAATTCGCTTTGGAAAACAAATAATGTCTTCCATTCCAGAAAAGCTGGTCCATTGTTCATATTCATTAGGAGGAACAAATTGGGCACTTTCTTTTTGTATAGCATACACACTTATTAAATAGAGTTTGCTGTCACTATAACTACGTATGAATGTATAAGAATGTGATTTAGAAAATTGTTCCAGTATTGTCCAATTTAGTGTATTATTGGATTGTAGCAATGCTTCTTGAAAGATTTCTGTTATTTTTTTATTGTAACATTCACTAGGAGCATCGTGATAATATATGGTATCTCCATTCGTATTTGTTTTGGTAGCAATTTCCCAAGAGGAGGAACGATAATCATAAAATAAAGTTAGCATCAATCCATCAATAAATTCATTCACGGTATATGCATCCGGTGATAAATAAGTTAATTTTTCCTTGGTAAACCATTCCTGATAGTGATACATTTTGGGTGGAGAATAAGAAATTAATTTGCGTTGGGGAAAAGTGTATATAGCAGAACGATAATTGCGAAGTTTTGCGTCATTATAACATAATACTTCTTTATCATACAAGAGTATATAATAGAATTGTGTTCTTGCTCTATTTTGCGTCGTTTTTCTTTTAATTGATTCTTTGTAACAGACATCAATAGGGAGCATTATCTCATTTTCCATTGATTGTCTTACATACAACATAATAACTAACACTGATTATCTTTATACCTTATTGTTTTCAAAAAAAGGAATTAAATTATGGTTGTATAATATATACATTGTAATAGAATGGATACACCTATAAATACAGAATTAAGTTTAGAATATGGCGATATCATTGAAATTCACGCTCCATCGAATTCTACATTACATGAAAATACATTTTACATTGTGTATAGAGATGATGAACAAGTAGATCTGTATTCTGTTGCAACTGAAGAAACTATTTCACTAAGTATTAATAAGGATGATATGTCCTTTACCGACGAAAGTATTGAGAAAATTGTGTTAATCAGTCGTAGTGAAGAATTGGGATTTGCTCGTCAAAATAATCTTTTGCCAAATACCTGGGTAGAAATACATATTGGAGGCGATGTAAAACAGATAATTACTGGTGAAATTACCAATTTGGAGGAAGATCAAATCGAAATTACAACGTATCCTGACATGCAACAATTATTTATTGATTTCGAATACAAAGGTTTGCCTAAGCATTTACCTATTCTATCAATTTCTATTCGCGGAAAGCCTGACGCATTACAGAATGTAGAAAGTTTGACCGTTTTACAAGAAACCCTCGACCAAGAAGATGATGCGAATGTTACCTTGGAGGAGTTACAAGACAAACCCAATATTGAATTTACCGAGGAAGGAGAAAGTATTATTAATATTCCTGATGGGACTGTCTCTGATGAACAATTCAAGGAACATATGGAAAGTCTATATATTGACGCCAATGATATCATATTTGGAGAAGAATTAGAAACGATTCAACAAATTGTGGAACTTCCTGAAGAAGAGCGCAAATATTCCGTGGAAACACAAATCAATGACTTTATGGATGAACTTTTATCGACGATTCCTAACAGCAAACGCACTATTTCGGTCATGTCTAATATTCATCGCTTATTGACTAGATTCAAGGAATTGCGCGAAAAGTATTCTGTGTATGATAATTATAACAATATTACAGATAAGAAAAAATACGGTCCCAGTTATAAACCATTGATTGAAAAATTAAAAAATATGGATAAGAACTTAGAATGGTTAATTCCTACTGTGTCCAATACAAAGTTCATTTATGATGAACACGAGAATCCCACTACAGATACGATAACAATAGAAAACAATAGAGATAGTTTGGCTAATATAGAAAATCAATTGAACCAATTCCATACTTCCAAATTAGGTGGTCTTCGTGGAAATTACAAGGGAACCTATAATCGTGTATTTAATGAAATGAAATATTTTGATACAAATATGGATGACCCAAATGCCATCTATACAACTCAGGTGAAGGGATACATTCAAGGTATTGTGAATAACTTGGAGAATTTCTATTCGGGTGTGTATTCTCATATGAAGTTTTCCCAAGAAGATACAGGTCGTAAACGCTTCTTTATTCAGACATATCAACTAGGAGAAAGCCAGTTAGTTAAAAAAGGGCAACACAGCAAAGATGCATTCATACGCGAACAAATGACACCAAGCGATGACATTGCTATCAAGTCTTATGTTATGTTGCCTCATAGCGTAGCAAATCATTCCAAATCTACTCTACCCAATACCAACATACTAACACGTGCTACCATTCATCAACAACCTATTTACTTGTTCAAATTGTTACACAAAAATAAACATGTTCGTTCTGTTGTCTTGGACGAATTATCAGAAGAGTTAGATTTCAAGGAGAATGAAAATTATTTGAAAGCAATTCAAGAGTTTTCCGTGAACATGAATAATTTACAAGAAGAACCCAATGTCTATGAAAAATACTTACAAACGTTTATTCCCAAAACGAAACAGTTACTTACTATGGTGCGAAATACCATTAAGAATAAGCATTCTTTTGTAGAGATTGTCGACGGATTAGAACCTTTTTCTATCTATCCCGAGCATATTACTTATTCACAATACCAAGAGATACGTCACATTATCAATGAGCGTATTACTGCATTAAAACAAAAATATGCAACCTCTTCTAATGATGTTCTTTCTATTCGCGAACAAAATATTATTCCCAAACTGTCATCTAATTCATTTATGCAATTGTTTATGAACAAACCCGATTTCCTGGAAGAATTCTATACCACGTATTTCATGAATGCGGATAAATCTTATTCATCTTCGGAGATTTTCTCTCGCTTGTTCAATGAAGATAATATGAAATTGTTTACGCTATTCATCACCGCGATGTTGATTTCTTTGGTTACTTCTTCGGACATTTTGAATAATCTATATCCTGGTGAAATTGAGGAAGAACGCGAAAGCAATCCATTTAATAGTGATTGTGGTAAGAAATATATTGCCAAAAAATATACATCGCTGGATGACTTGAATGAAGACAATAATAAGGATACTTTATTTTTTGATAAAGATTATGACTTGACGCCTTACCATTTACTAGAAAAATATAAAGAAGATAGAGCAACAAAAGGAGAAGAATTATTCAAAGAATTCCTGGTTACTGTCCTTCACGAGAAACATGGTATTCCCCGAGATGATGCCCCTACTATGGCAAATAATCTATTAAGTAATAAACTTCCGGTGGAAGATGGACATTATGCAATGTTAGAGACTAGCGAAGATGACACAGAAGATACCAGTAAAAATAGAACATATTATATCCGTAAAAAAGACAACTGGATTGCTGATAATACGATTAACGAGAGTGCGTTTATTGACACTGCTACTTTGTTTTGTAATATTAGTAAGGAATGCTTTTTTGATAAAAAGAAGGAACTATGTGAAGGATTATCTGATACGGATATTCGTCTTCGGAATGAATCAAAACAAGCCTTGTTGGACGAGTTTGATAAGCGTCTTCGTGTTAGTGTACAAGAAATGGAAGCGAACATGAACCAAGATATTAATCAACTATTAAGAACTATACGCACACAACGAATTATCCGTGAAATTAATTTATATACTGCTAATAATATTGCAAAGGAATTGGGAAAACAAGCAACTAAAAATGACACATTGGAATCTCCTCATACTAAGTTGCTCCAATTGATTCTTGGTCAATCAGATTTTGTAAAAAAACAGCAAGATATTGTTAATTTTATTGCAAAACATGGAAGGTCAGCCATTCCTCTACGCGAAGAAAGTAATTATTGGTTTTATTGTAAGGATACTAATACCCAATTGCTTCCTACTTCCCTTTATGAACTCGCAAATGCATTCCTTGTTGGTAGCTATCTTGAAAAGTTGGAGGAATTGCGTGTATCCCAGGGCGTAGAAAGTGACGATGGAGATGCAATTGTGGACAAACATAGTGGCGTTATTTTATGTAAAAAGGATTTCAACATCGAAGAAGGTTATGATGAACAAGGATTCCGCATTGTTACTAGGGATATTATTGAAGAAGACGCGGGAAAACAGTTTTTGAAAACTGTGGAAGCAAAAACATCTTTGCTGGAAAATAGCGAATCCAGATTAATCGATACTATTTACTATGCGTTAATTGATAAATTATCATTGCCTTCTGAATTCTCTCATGATTTAGTATTGCGCATTAGTAGTGATATTATTCATATGAATGTTTCCAAAGAAGCAGATTACAAGGGAAAAGATGCTTATACTACCTATTATAATCAATTAGTTGTATTAATCGTATCTGGCACTTTGTTTTCTTGTGTTCAAACCGCTATTCCCAGTATCAATATTTCAAAAACATTCCCAAATTGTGTTCGTTCTTTCACTGGGTTCCCTTTAACAAATGATGAAGATATTTCGGGTATTCATTACATTTCTTGTGTATTAAACAAAATCAAAAGTTCCTTTTCTCCTTGGTCTTCCATTACAAAGCTCAGTATTAAGAAACTAGAAACAAGATTACATAAAGTGCTATCTAGTTTGGTGGTAGGACACCCCAATATTATTGAGTTGTATACTAAGTTCCGCGAATCAGGATTATTAGCTTATACTGCAACTATTCCCAAAGAACATTCCTTGGATAAATGGCCTTTATTCCAACCTTCAATGGTGGATATTGATATGGATACTTCATTACAGAACATTTCCTCTCACTACTCAAGTGAATTACTACAGGAAATGAAGAAAGGACGGTTACAACAGTTCAAAATGATTAATACCATTCGTTCTAAAAATACCTTGTTCTCTTACTTGGCCTTACAAACGTTCCATAATATTGTGTCTAAAGAAGATACCTTGTTAAAGACACGAGGAATGGTTCCTTTTCAAGAAAACGCGTGTTGCCATAATAATGAAATTAATCCGTTGATTTTCATGGCACACAAAGAAGAAATCATCAAAACCTATTTAACCAACATCCGCAACAATCAATTGTTATTGAATGGGGTCAAGGAAACAATCACTCCTCCTCTTCTTTACAATAACGAATTCACTGGTGTGGAGTATCCTATGATTACTTCTGGAAACATGGAGGAAAACGTATATTCGTCCATTATTAAACATTGTGGATTCGACAAAAATATGGAAGTACCAGAACAATACAAATCTATTTGTTCTGAAAAACCCCAAGACTATGATTCTAAATCCAGCTTAGTGGATAAAATTGCCTTACTAAAACGAAAGGGAAAACGGTTTACTGAGACAGATATGAAAAATCTAATGAACATTGTTCATAAAGAAAACATTATTAATATTGATACATCCAAACCAGATGACCCAATTACTGTATTTAAAGAGTATATTGACTACTTGGAAGAAGAAGACAGCACTGTTATTTCAACCAATCTTCGACGATTATTAGGAGATGTCATTGAGGAATACGAACCATCTTCGTTGAAAACAGAATACACCAAAAAACAAGACGACTTATACATTCATCTATATCACGTAAATAAGGATTTGACTGATGAAATTCTATATTTTATGGAATCCTTCCGACAACCAGAATTCCAGTCTTATTTAAATGATATTAGCGAATGGGAGTTTTACGAAGAGAATAAACACGGGTTTTTACAATTGACCAGACAATTGACAAATAGCATATATAATTTGGCCATGGTGTATCCTTCTTCTTTGCTTATTCGCTCAGAACATGTAAACTCACAACATTATCATAGTAATTTCTATCTTTTCAATTTGCCAGACCCAAATAGTAACATTTGGAGAATATCCGAACAACACTTTATTGATTTGAAAAAAGTTTGGAAGGACTATTATTCCCCATTGGACAAATTGAATAATGACCCATTGATTTCCAATATCATTGCACATACACAGGACAATTTGAGTGTTATTTACAAATTTACCAACTTAATTCCTTTACATAAGAACAATGCAACAGAAGATGGTTCAATGTTTACCTTATTTGATGAAAAAATGTCTGTTATGCTTTTAAAGTATTGTTTATTGACCACCATTCATCAATATATCATTACAGCCAATGATGAAAACATTGTTCAGATTTCAACAAATTTGATAAGACAACATCATCGCAATACCGTGCAAGACGAAATTGAATCCGCAGGACAAGGAGCTCCTTTAGATGTTCAGCGTAATGAAGATAATGATGAAGAATATGATTTACTGGAACAAGTAAACATTGACATTACTAGTCAGATGGATGTTAAAGAAAAGGCAGTCACATTATTAGCCAGTTATTTTACAATGGAAAGGAAACAGAAAAAGACGGTTAATATGTCTTATGAAAATATTATCAAAAAAGTAACAAGATCAGCACAGAAAGAACGCAAAGAAATGACGGATTATTTAGGGAAAATGACCATTGAAGAGCGTAAAGTAAGTGATATGCACAAGAAACTTCGATTAGGGGAATGGAATGTTGGAACCCATTCTTCTATCTATAAATATGATCGCAAGACTTATATTGCAGATGAGAACAAACAAATTGGATTTTTTGATGTTACAGAACAACCAGTGGAAATTGCTGACGAAGAACCACAAGAAGAGTTTGAAAATAATTTCACTCGGGATACCCATGATATAGCCCATTTACCAAATGAATATAACGATGGAGACTTCTATCCTGAAGAGCAAGATCCTGATGATTTTTATGGTGAAGACTAATTCAAATCTTTTGTCTTTGTATAATAAGTAAGCGCCTATGCCACCTATTAAAGGAATTGTTCAGGTCCATAAATTGGCCGTTTCTATTATTCTATTTTTTATCCTATTTTCTATTGTTCATACGGTGAAACCCAGTCTATTATACAATGACGAAGGTGGATTTAGACCATTTGGAGTGGGATATCGTCATAAAACCGTCATTCCTATTTGGATTGTTTCTATTATTTTAGCCATTTTTTCTTACCTTGCTGTTCTATACTATTTAGCATTCTTTTAGAATAAATTGTATGTGTGTATCATATAATTTATTTGTAATGAACTCCCAATCCTGTCATTTAGTAGATAAACCTTTCCAGTATTTTATGAACGAAAAATTAAATCAATGTCATACCAATCGAACCAATATCTATTATTATGTATTTAATGTTTCGATTTTACTTATTTTTATTGGCGTGGTTGCATTGATATTATTTTACAGTCATAAAAATAAACTTTCTGATGTTGAAAAACAAAGACAATTACTTCACGACCAGCAATATGTATTATCCAAAATACGCTTTTATAAAGATGAAATGAATAAAAAAGATCAAATGGTTAGCAATATTACACAATTGCCAGTGACTAATATGGAACGATTTTAGGTGATAAATTATACAGAGATATATCATAAGATAATAAATAATGGATACTATTCAAAAAGAAATTGACTCTGTATTAGAAGAAAATAACATTGCCCAAGAACAGTTTGAAGATGTGTTAGAAATGAAGAATGTAAGTGTTACTGAACTAGTCATTCCTACTGCCCTTCATGGGGAGTTGAATTTGGAAGTGCTGGCTGAAAAAGGATTCAACAACATTACCAGCATTACTTTTGAGGAAGGTGAATTAACATCCATTCAAAATATACCAGAAACCTTGCAAACATTGGTGTGTCCTAGAAATCTACTTACTTCTATTGATGGACTTCCCAATTCACTTACTCATTTAGACATTACATCCAACTATATTGACGATATTGATCTACTGAGTGTGCCTTTGCTAACACACTTATATGCGGACGATAATAAGCTGTCGCAATTAGTCCCATTACCCAAAACATTGATTCATTTACAAGTTGCTAATAATGATATCAAAGAACTGGATTTTAACGGAGTAACTAAGGTAGCATATGTAAATGTTTCCAATAATCCCATTACTTTGATAGAAAATATGCCGGCGTCAGTCACCGAATTCCTCTCTGAAAACACATCCAGTATTCGTTTTGAAAATTCTGCTCTTCCAGAAACCTCCGGAGATTCTCTAGGTAAAGATAAAATTACATTTGATGAAGCATTTACAGAATATTATTCCCTCAAAAGCAAATATGAAACTTCACGAAAAGATAAAGTGAGTGACATATACGACCAATATCGTAATAAAAAAGAAGCACGTCAAAAGATAAATGCGTATTTACATCCTTGTATTAAATGCGAACGTTCAGTAAACACCTTGTTTTATACGGAAGACAATCATCTGTATGCAAAATGCGGTAGTGAAACAGAACCTTGTTCGTTGAACATTGATCTACAACTTGCAGGTAATACTAATTTAGTAAGTGAAATAACTGAGTTAACTGACGCTTTAGAAGTAAGTAAGAGTGATATTATTCGCACAAAGTTAGATTCTCTATTCAATTATACGGATGATGAAGAATCCAAAGAACTTTTTGAAAAAGAATTAGAAGATTTCAATGAAATTAGCGAATATTTAAATGAGGTTAAAGATGTTTATAATCATATTCATCACAATGAAATTACCCAAATCAATCTAGAAAAAAAACAAAAAGAAATGCAGCGTCTCATTCATGGCATACAATTACATACAAAAGAATACCAAGAAACCGAAGATGTTGGACATTTACAAATGGTAGTAGATACTTATAAAAAGAATTTATTACCTCTTGTTCTTGAAATACGCAAGTTAACCTACCCAGAACAAGAAATAATTACCCATCGTGTTCCTATAGATATGCCTGGATTAACTTATAGAGGAGAAACTTATGAGGAGTTGAAACAATATAATGCAGATTTCCCTTCTTTGGATGCGTTATTTATCAAAGGACGATCTGTTGAATCATTTGAAGTATAATCATCTATAGCGAAAATCGTTATACATGATTAGCATTTATTGTAATTGGTCACTCCATCCCAAACAATATTGTATTTATTGGCCCAGTGTTTCATCGCACATACACCTCCCCATTTATTCACATCAAAATTAATATAACCAGTTTCATACTCTTGAGTATTAGTACTACTTAGTTGATTTTCACCTTTTGCATTATAAATAGTGCCGGTGTTTGGATGTTTTTCCGCAAAAGTAGGAATTCTGCATTTATGAAGTTCTCCCACTTTTTCCATTTTCCAATAATCAGGACACTTGCTATAACTTGGAGGATATGCTACTTCTTGTTCTGTTCCCTTGGATTTATCGTTGGCCATTTTCAATCCAATATAAGTTAAAATTAATATTAATAGGATTATCGCAACAAATAGCACGACTGTGTAGAATCTATCCATCTATATATACTAAATATATATTTAGTGGTTGTAGAAGAAATAATGTCTAATGGAAAAGTATAGAACTATGAACACTAATTTTTGGAAACCTGATAATTATAATAATAAACAAACAATATTGCCTACGTCCCTAGATACTAATGGACGAGTGAATATATTACAAGAACCATCTCATAAAATACGGTTTCAAATGCAAGAGAAGATTGCCTTGAAAAATAAATCCACAGAATATCGTGAAGCATTGACGGGCAATTGGGAATCCAATATTTTGGCTACTGTATTCTTCTCTGCTGACAATATGCAGATCATTCAAAATGGCATCCGTGCGGGTGTTTATGAGGCATCTTCAGAAAAGATTCTTGTGCCTCCACAGAATGTGGATACGTTGAAGATTATTATGCGTAGCACCTATTTACAATACGCTGAGCATAGAGAAGACGATATTAAGGGACAAGTAGAGCGATTAAATAAATTGGTATTAGATTACTGTGTTCCCACCGTTTACAACGAGGCGATTGGTTATATGAAGTATATGCGTGACCAGAGCACATTGGTTGTTCCTTTGGAGCGACCCAAGAATAATGACCGCGATTATAAGGAAATCGAATTCAAGCAATTCATGTAAATTCATTATATTATGTACAGATGCGTACATAATACAATCTACATAAAATGTATTAAACATAAGATGATATATCAGTATATGTCTTCTTATATCTGTGAAACATGTGGATTACATTGTAAAACAAAGTCAAATTACAATAAACATATGTCTCGAAAAACACCTTGTAAGAAACCATTAGAACTACGAGTAGAGGCATTAGAGAAAGAAAATCAATTGTTGAAACAAAAGATAGACGAATTGGTTGCTTTGTTATCGACTACTACTAATAATAACAATGATAACACTATAAACAATGTTCCTCGTAATGAAATTGTTTCATCTGTGGTTGAACCAGCCAAAACTGGACTACAACGAGATACGACAGATAAATATTACACCAAACCAGAAGTAGTGTCCCAGTGCATATCCGCTATTAAACAATATGTGAATCCTAGCAATCAAGACCTTATTATTGAACCTAGTGCGGGTAATGGAGCATTTTTATCTGGTATCCAGTCGTTATCCTTTAACTACCAATTATATGATTTAGAACCTGAACATGACGACATACAGCAACTTGATTATTTGGAATTTACCTTAGAACCAAGTATGAAAACCAAGTATGAAAAAATTCATGTTATTGGAAATCCGCCTTTCGGTAGGCAATCCTCTACTGCGTTCAAGTTCATTAAAAAATCATGCTCTTATTGTGATACAATCTCTTTTATTTTGCCAAAAAGCTTTAAAAAGGAAAGCATGCACAAATCATTTCCCTTGAATTTTCATTTGATATATGAATGTGATTTGCCAGTAGATTCTTTCCTTGTAGACGGTCATCCTCATAAGGTTCCTTGTGTATTCCAAATTTGGGAAAAGCAACAAGGACAACGAGAAGTATCCACGAAACTGGAACCAACAACCTATTCCTTTGTTAAAAAGCACGAATCCCCTGATATTTCCTTTCGTCGCGTAGGAGGAACAGCTGGGACAATTGACAAAAATATTGCAGACAAAGCAGAACAATCTCATTATTTTATCAAATTTGATAAAAAAATAAAAGAAACTGTGTATAATAAAATCGCATCACTAATATTTACGAGTCGTAATGATACTGTGGGACCTCGTTCTATTTCAAAACAAGAATTAATTCAACGACTCAATCTCATTATCTAAGACCTTGTGAGAACGAGGTGGACCTTCCATTTCCATGGGAATTTCAATGTCTCGTAGTAAATTAGGTTGTTCGAAAGGTGAAATATATGTTATATAAGGTTCCAACAAAGTTACATAATTTGAAACACTACATTGAACTCGACGTTGTGTTTTACTATCTACTTTTGCATTGATGGTGATTTTCATATTGTGTTGCCTTTCTAATGTTCGTGCTCTATTTTTATATTCCAGTTTTACCGTCTCGTCTACACGACCCGGGGAAATGCTTTTTATATAATTTACATATTCGTTTAATTCATCGTATGTACAGTCTCCAAACAAATAACGGTGGCATTGGTGATTATAATCGATTTCATAAATACGCCGAATTCGTTTAATATGTTCGATTTGTCTATATTCTATAATAGCCAATGTATTGCGTTCATCGAAATCATATGAAAAAAATCGTAAGATGTCTCCCATATAAATCTGATTGCTACCTGTTGTTTTTATGGAAATATTTTCATTGTTGTTAAACCGGTTTTCCCTTGCGGTTATATCATGAACTCCTGTATGGTTGTTTTCTGCTGGCAGAAAAAATACATTTCTACGAATTGCATTTTCCCAGACAAATCCGTGTCGTTGCACTTGTCTACCAATATTCATACTACACATTATACAATGTGTTATTATCTATATCTTTTTTGTTGCAGTTCAAACTGGTCGCATTATACTTTCCTATTCAAGAAATTCACAATGTTCCCTAATAAATAATCCTCGCCTTCCAGTTTCAAGATCAACTCCTTCACAGTACTTCCCTTTCTTAGATAGTTTCGAAATCTCTATGATACTGCCTTTCTTCAAAGAAAGTTCTTTGGGACGTTTTGCCTTATAATCAACAATAGCTTTTACTTTTCCACTCGTAAATCTCTTGGGAGGAATGTGCTCTATATATCTCGAAATTGCTTCTCCCCAATTATCTCTACATATTGAGCAATTGTTTGAGTGTTGTAGAAAAGCACAGCGTTTACATAGATAGTGTTTGCATTTGGATACAAACAAATTATTCGGTTCGATGTCTTCGAAGCAAATAGGACATTCTTTTTGTTCTTCGTTCTTTCTGTATAACTCGTTGACAATATCGAATAACGAAGTAATTGAAGATTCCGTATCCTTCTTGTTTTTTCTATAAAGTTCTAATGATCTATCTTGTAGTTGGTTTCGTTCTAATAGTATTAGGTTTGCTTCATTTGCTTTTTCTATTTTTTCTCTTAGTTCTATGTTTTCATTTTGCAAGTTAGAGACATTATCGATAACATTAGCCTTCTTCTCGATGACTTTGAAAGGCATTGGTTGTTTGTTACGATAATATACTAGTATGCCTGTTACATATAGGGCACCGTCTTTAAACATCAACTCGCTATCGCCTCCAATAATTACCCCCCTACCGTCTTTAAACATCAAGTGGCTATCGCCTCCAATAATTACCCCCCTTCTTAGTAATCTTCTTACCCAAAAATCTCTATACTCTCCAAAATAGTTATCAAAATGTTCTTTAAATTGTGGAATGGATAACTTACCTTCCATTTCAAATAATTCTAATGAGTATTCACGGAAGCACTTTTTTTTAAGACTACCAGGAGCGCATTCTTCCAATTTGAAACTGTCACATTGTAGTCTGTTATTACAAAAGTATTCTATTGACGCTAAGAATTTCTCGTGTCTCGACGGCATTGTTAGTGTTGTTAGTGTTGTTAGTGTTGTTGTTGTCTTGGTTTAACCCAGATAATTCATTTCAATTTTGATTGGTTCTACTTTGGTTCTCGTCCTGTTCTTTCGTGTCTTTTTACTTCCCTTTGATTTGGGTTTATAGCATCGCGTAAATGCATAAGGCGCAAAATCCTTTTTTAATTCTACTTTGTATTGTTTGTGGTTGTGTCTTTTCATTTCATTCATTGCTTTCTTCATTTCTTCATAGGTCTTCAATTCACCTGAAATGTGTTTGGGATAAAGGTCTCCTTGTTTGACTTGGTCAATACTCATTTTTCCATTAGCAACCATCATACCCAAATATAGAGTCGCATAGTTTGCACCAATACCACCACAACGAGCGGTTAATTGTTTTTTGAGACCATCATAATTGATGGAACCCGTTATTTTCAATACATCAAATACCTTGTTCTTAGGAATGAAAAACTTGATACTACTGTAAAAATAGTCGTGATGATTACGCGGAACACAATGCTTGACATCTTCATCACGCAATATGTGTTCGTTAAATAACCCACGGGTTTTCCATAATGCAAATCCATGACGCTTATTTGATATTGCGGTAGGTTGTCCAAACATTTCTACGCATTTAGAATAATATTCTCTGGGTCCTTTATGATGCCAATTAGATACACTA
>Ga0181567_10000345_pt1:0-10000 | contig 34023 bp, 27 predicted proteins | sample 101ome_14_FD_133761 | JGI IMG/M metagenome (GOLD analysis project Ga0181567, IMG submission 133761) | Coastal salt marsh microbial communities from the Groves Creek Marsh, Skidaway Island, Georgia - 101403AT metaG (megahit assembly) | ecosystem: Environmental > Aquatic > Marine >...
CTTCCACGTACGCTGAATTACATGTTTTGTCTACGCAACGGACGCATCTTGTCCACTAGCGTCGGGTACAAGAGCGTTTTAAGGACCCCTGAGCACGTTTGCTCATGATGCATCGCGTCTTCGTGGAGTCCCTACACCGACGAGTTGTGACTCACGGACACGTTCGACGTCGCCGACGCGCCGACGAGCAGAGACACGCAAGCACACGCCGAGCGCGCACTCGCAGGTTCGTCTTCTTTGCGTCCGGCGCGTTCTCGACGCGCCTCGCGCGCCGAGCCGACGTTTGACGGGTACAGCTCGACATCGGCTCCCGAAAGTACTGGGTTTCGGCCGATCGCCTCTAAAACAGACCCATAATCGCCATGGTATACAAGCAACGACGAGTTTCCCTCATAACCACCCCCGCGTGGGACCGAATACGGCAACTTTTCATGAGCTTTCGCTCTGATCAAGTGTAGTATCTGTTCTAAATTACTTAAACGTAATTTTGACACAATATGTGTTAAACTGTTTAAGACAATTTCTTTCAGAGTCGTTCGTATATAGCATAGAGTTTACTCTATCAACGGACGTGCGCATGTTTTCGGCCTCACACACCTCGCCGTGAACGTGCACTCTGTTTTCGAGAGGGGTTGGCGCTCCTCGGTGGTGTGTGTGCGTGCGTGCGCGCGTCCGACGTGCTCTGCGTCATCCGCACGCGCGCGCGCACCATGCGCGTGTTGCTCACCGGGGGCGCGGGATTCATCGGGTCGCACGTCGCGACGCGTCTCGCGACGACGTACGCCGACTACCAGATCGTCGTCGTCGATAAGCTCGACTATTGCTCGTCCAAGAAGAATCTCGAACGAATCGTCTCGCTTCCGAACGTCACCTTTGTCAAGGGCGACGTGCGATCGTTCGATCTCGTGACGTACGTGCTGAACAGCGAAAAGATTGACGTCGTGATGCACTTTGCGGCGCAATCGCACGTGGACAATTCGTTTGGGAATTCGTACGAGTTTACGAGGAATAATTTCGAGGGAACGCACGCGCTGCTCGAGGCGTGTCGACGCGCGACGGAGACAAAGATTAAGAGGTTTTTACACGTCTCCACGGATGAGGTGTACGGCGAAAATTTGAGCGATTCAAACACCGAGCACGAATCGTTGTTGACGCCGACGAATCCGTACGCGGCGACAAAGGCGGGCGCCGAAATGCTCGTCATGGCGTACGGCCGCTCGTACGGTTTGCCCTTCATCATCACGCGAGGGAACAACGTGTACGGGCCGAATCAGTATCCAGAGAAAGCCATTCCAAAGTTTGCCATATTGGCGTCTCGAGGGGATAAAATCGCCATCCACGGCGACGGACTCGCGACGCGTTCGTACATGCACGTCGACGACGCCGCGCGCGCGTTCGACGTCGTGTTACACGCGGGCGAGACGTCGCAGATATACAACATAGGTTCGAGAGAGGAACGAACCGTGATATCCGTGGCGAGAGACGTGTGCGAGATTCTGGGCAAAAATCCAGACGACGCCATCACGCACGTCGAAGACAGGGCGTTCAACGATCGACGATACTTCATCGATTCGACGAAATTGCTCGCCTTGGGCTGGCGACAAGAGGTGGATTGGACCCAGGGTTTGCGTGAGACGGTCGAGTGGTTCACGACGCGCGATTTAAAGGCGTATTGGAAAAACTTTGAATCCGCGCTTCTCCCCCACCCGCGGTTCGGCGGCGACGAAGACGCCGACGACGCCGCGCGCGAGGGAACGTCAGCGACGTAGCGGCGTTAGTAGCTTTTTAGCGTGTAGGGTACATAGGTGGTAGTGATAGATTTTATTTTTCGTTCCGCGACGAGTTCGAACGCGAGAGCGCGCGCGTTCGAAGGCGTTTAAAAATGTATCGGCGCTCCTCGGGATCGTGTGGCGGCGACCTCACGGGGAAAGGGACGATCGAATCCTCGTGCGCGTCGCAGAGTACGACGCGTCCGTTCGTGCGCTCGCGACGCGCTGCGACGCCGACGAGACCGACGTCTCGAGCGCCCTCGGCGCCACCGTCAACCGCGATGACGTCCGCGACGATGGACACATCGTCATCGTTGTCCCCGACCGAGCTCGCGCACGAAGAGGTCGTGTTGCAAAATCCACACGATGTCGAGGCGTGGCGGGCGTATCTGGACGCGATGGCGCGCGAACCCGCGACGACGGAGGATGCGTCCACGTCCTCTCACGCACACGGCGGCGGTTTGTCGAAGAAGCGCATCTTGATTCACGAACGGGCGGTGCGACACAATCCGAATTCCTACAAGGCGTGGTACTTTTACTTGAAGGAACGCGTGGAGGCGACGCGAGGCCTTCGGTGCGACGACGTCGAGCACGAACGGACGATTTCGTGCTTTGAACGCGCGTTGGCGACGATGCACAAGATGCCGAGGGTGTGGGAACTGTATCTACGGTATTTGATGTCGCTCAAGTACGTGACGAGGACGCGACGGGCGTGCGACGCCGCGTTGTGCGCGTTGCCTGTGACGCAACACGATCGCGTGTGGGCGATATATCTCGAATTCGTGCGCTCGGACGAACGCATTCCGGGCGATACCGCGCGTCGAGTGTATCGCCGGTACCTGAAATTCGAGCCCGGACACGCCGAGGAGTACGTCGAGTTTTTGAAAAAGCGAGGCTACGCGGGCGAGACGGCGGCCAAGCTCGCCGAGCTCGTCGACGACGATGCGTTCCAATCGCTCGCGGGCAAGTCGAAACACGCGATGTGGTTGGAACTGTGCGATATCATCACGAAACACCCCGCCGAGGTGCACGAATACAGCGCGGGGGCGAGCGGACGCGCGTTGGACGTCGACGCCGTCTTGCGCGGGGGCATTCGCGCCTTTAGCGGCGAGACGGGTCGTCTGTGGACGGCGCTCGCGGATTATTACATTCGACGCGGTCTCTTCGAAAAGGCTAGAGACGTGTACGAGGAAGGCATGGAGAGCGTGTCCACGGTGCGCGACTTTTCATTAATTTTTGACGCGTACGCGCAATTCGAAGAGAGCGTCATCTCGGCCAAGATGGAAAACGAAGACGAAGACGACGAGCAAGACGACGATGAAAACTCGGACTCTCCGGAGTCGTTCGTGCTCCGCTCGACCGCCACCGTCGATCTCGAGCTCAGGCTCGCGCGTCTCGAACACCTCATGGAGCGTCGACCGATTTTACTCTCATCCGTCGTCCTTCGACAAAATCCTCACAACGTGCACGAGTGGGAAAAGCGCGTCGCGCTCTTCGAAGGCGATCCGACGCGACAAATCGTCACCTACAGCGATGCGGTGAAGGCGGTGAATCCACATCTCGCCACCGGACGCGTGTCCACGCTCTGGATCAACTTTGCCAAGTTTTACGAGACGCACGGCGATTACGAGAGCGCCGAGACGGTTTTCGAAAAAGCCGTCGTCGACGCCGAGTTTAAATCCGCCGAAGACCTCGCCGCGGTGTGGTGCGAACGCGCGGAGATGGCGATTCGACGCAAGGCGTACGACTCCGCGTTGGACATCATGCGTCGAGCGACGACGCCACGTCCCGGGTATCGCGAACCGCGAACCGCCGAGGAGTACGACGCGTTGCCCGCCCGCGACAAGGTTTTCAAATCGTTGAAAATGTGGACCCTGTACGTGGATTTAGAGGAGAGTTTGGGAGATTTGACGTCGGCAAAAAAAGCGTACGACGCCATGATCGCGCTTCGCGTCGCGACGCCGCAAATCATACTCAATTACGCCCACTTGCTCAAGGAGAACAACTATTTCGAGGATTGCTTTCAAATTTACGAGCGCGGCGTCGACGCCTTCAAGTTTCCGTATTCGCGAGACATTTGGCTCGCCTACCTCGCGACGTTCGTCGATCGGTTCAAGGGCACCAAACTCGAGCGCGCGCGCGATCTGTACGAACAAGTCTTGACCGAGGCACCGCCAAAGGAGGCGAAACAGTTTTACCTCGCGTACGCGGCGTTGGAGGAACGGTACGGACTCGGCGCGCGCGCCATGGACGTCTACGAACGCGCGACGACGCGTCTTCCGCCTGATCAACGACTCGAGGTGTACGACGCGTACGTCGCCAAAGCGATGGAGTTTTTTGGCGTGGACAAGGTGCGCGCCGTGTTCTCTCGCGCCGCCGACGACGAGACGTTACCGAGAGACGCGACCAAGACGTTGACGACGCGATTCGCCGAATTCGAGCGTAAACTCGGCGAACTCGATCGCGCGCGCGCGCTCTACGCGCACGCGTCGCAATTCGCCAATCCGCTCGTGGATGTCGATTTTTGGTCGACGTGGCACGAATTCGAAGTGCGACACGGAAACGAGGATACGTTTCGCGAGATGCTTCGCGTCAAGCGCGCCGTCGCGGCGAGCTTTTCGGACACGCACTTCAACACGACGGAGGTGGCGCCGAACACGGAGGCCAAGGCGACGACGACTGGCGCGCCGACGGCGGCCGAAGGACCTACCGATGGCGGCGACGCCATGGCGCGATTAGACGCCGCGCACGAGGCGCGCGCGGCGACGGCGACGGCGGCGTCCGTCCCTGGATTCGTGCGTTCGCACGTCGAGGGCGCGACGACGGGCGGCGGCGACGGCGGCGGCGGCGGCGACGACGCGGAGATTGATTTAGGAGACGACGACGACGATGCGTTCGCCGAACGACCCGTACCGACGAGCTTATTCGGAGGAACGACGACGACGACGAATAAACGAGACGCCGCCGACGCCGAACTCGGCGCCGCCGAACGCTTCAAACGCGCGAGAGAAGACGCGAAGTAACGCGTCGCCCGACCGAACCGACGACGACTACATAGCTCATCATTGACTACAGTACTATACTAGCACACCACCACGAAACACCACACCCACGCCGTGACTGACCGCGTCACACCCACGTCCCACCACCCACGGTCGCCAGCGCCGCTAAGATTTTCCTCGCCGCCGCCGCCGCCCCCTCCGCGGCGTCTTCGTAAATGTCGTTGGCGCGCGACATTTGACTGTAATGTTTCGACGCCCTCGGGAGCTTGAAGTGCAACAACACCTCCTCATCCGTCTCCACGTCCGCCACTCGTCGACTCACCGCGCTCAACGCGTCTCTGTGTTGCACGCGCCACCGAAATTCAATGGAATCCGTCCGTTCGGCGCACTCGTACAACAACGCCGGACCCGTGTAATACAACGAGTGATAAAAGTGATGTTCGTTGGCGACATTTTCCGAAATCTTCACCATGGCGCGCTTAAACACCGCGCTTCCCGGCACCGCCACCATGAACGCGTTCCAAATCTGTCCCGGCCCACCGACGAGTTTATACACCCGCCTATCGAACGCGAATAAATGGTCGCGGCGCATGTTCGCCGTCAACGCGTCCAACGACTGTAACAATAAAATGTCATCATCCATCCACACGCCCCCTTCGCTGTACAAGATGCAATACCGCAACAAATCCGCCTTGAACGCCACGGGTTTCAATCGCTTATACGCCTCGGCGTGTTCGGGACATTTCAGTTCCATGTACGCGCGTCCTCGCGCGACGTCGTACGTCTGCGTCGTCCAATTCGGATTCATGCGCGCCGTGTAGTTGAGCGGAAAAGGCACGTCCCCTCGTAACGTGAGCGTGTGTAACGTCTTCGGAACCTCGCGTTCGATCAATAAAGAATCGTACCGCGGTACCGGACGCGCGTCCCAGTGTCGTCGCGCGCGAGGGACGAGGACGTCGTCGATGAACGTCGTCAGGGTGACGACGGTGATGAGACCGATCGCGCACCATCGGGACGCCGTGCCCGCGCGACGCGAGGACGCGCGACGGGTCGGTGGCGCGGACGCGGTCGACGCGTGGTGGTGGTGCGCGTTCGTCGCCCCCGCGGGCGAAGATCCGCCTCGATACGACGGGTGATGATGATTCGTCATCATCCTCAAATCAGAGTCGAGTCGTCGACTGCGGATGCGTTTCGTCGGCGCGCCGCGCGTTCAACGCGTATACGTGTGTACGATGTCGTCGTTCTTTGAGAGAAAAGGGCGATAAAGAGAGAAAATATTACAGATGGCCATAGATGGACGCGCGAGGACACCATCGATCGGTATCCGCGCGTGCGTTAAGCGCTCGTACGTTAATCGACGCGAAGCACCATGTTGCGCTCGAACCCTTCGCCGACCGTCGGCCAATCGTCCGTCGTGCGCCACTGATCGTCGACGAGAAATTTCACCTGATACGTCCCCGGAGGTAAAACGCACACGCACGAGAAGACGTCGCCGACGCCGTCGCCGCGATCGTTCCACTCGGGACTGAGATGAAACCCGCGCGTCCAGTCGTCGAAATCGCCCATGAGTCGAACGTCGCTGGCGTTTCCTCGCCACGTCACGGGAACCTCTCTCGAACACCCGGCGTCGGCGAGATCGGCGTCTCGACGACACGCGCGAGACATGCGATCGAGTCTGGCGACGAGGGCGTCCGTGGGTGGGAGATTTTGTCGCCGTAAGTCAGACGCGGCGACGCGAAGCGTCTCCGACTCGAGCGCCGCGCGGGACAACGCGCGTCTCGCCTCGTTCAATTCCTCGTCTCGTTTCGCCAGTTGTTTCTCGAGAAATTTTGAGTACGCGTTCGCCTTGTGCACGCGCTCGTTCAGGCGCGTGCGCAGGGTGATCATCTGATCGATGACGCGTCGTTGCGACGCGGTCGGCGGCGTCAGCGGCGAAGACGAAGATGATGATGAATCTCCGTTCGACGACGACGGTTCGCCCTCCGAGCGCACGGGAAACGCGGGACGATCGAGATCAGACGAAGATGAAGAGGACGGCGACGCGTCCCCGCTCGTCGCGCGCGTCGTCGTCGACACAGAAACACACGTTGATGTTGAATTGTAATCCATTCGCTTCATCATCATCTTTCGAGTCCCCGCACCGCGTCCGCGAGACGCCGCGAACGCGCGTCCCGCGTCCCGCGCGACCCGCGCGTCCGCGCACGATCGAACCGCCCGCGTCGCCATCGCCACCTCCGTCCGCGCGTCGACGCGTCCGTTGAATGACGTCATCGTTATCCGAAATCAATCCATGCAGCGCCGTGCGTCGTCACTCCTCGACGCGCGCGACCGATCGCGATGGCGACGACGACGACGACGACGACGACGCGCATCTCCGCATCCGCGTCCGCGCGCGCACCGCGCACCGCGCGTCGCACGGGACGACGCGGGTCGATCATCGTTCGCGCAGCCGGGGACGCGGCCGAATCGTCGTCGGAATCATCCTCGCCGTCGACCGCAACCACCGCCGCAACCACCGCCACCACCACCTCCGAGTGGATGTTCGAAACGATCGCGGGTCGATGCGCCATGCTCGGCTACGCCGTCGGCGCGTCTCGAGAGGTGACGGAATCGATGACGATGTTGGAACAGTCGACGCGTCACGGTTTCGGCGTCGTCGCGACGTGCGCGCTCGTCGCGTGGGCGTCGACGAAACCGTTCGAGTTTAATCCGCAAGAATACTCGGCGAATCCCATGGAATTAAAGGGGAAGAAAGGGATGAGTGGGTTCGCGGCGATGGAGGAATTAAATTTGAATTGCGACGTCGAGCGCGCGCACGGGAGACTCGCCATGGCGGGGTTCGCGGGGACGGCGCTCGTGGAACTCATTCTCCATCGCGGTGTCTTCGGATGAGGATGTTTTGAGTGCGTGTTTGTGTTATGACGATGCATGAATGACCCGCGTGCGCGTGCGTGCCTTCCATCGTTCGCGCTCTGTTCGTCGCGCGTCCGTCTCTTCGCGCGCGTTGACTCGCTTCACAACGTCCCTCGTCGTTTGCGTCGCTCGCGTCCTTCGTTCGTTCGTTCGCGCGCATGACGCGCGCTCAAGCGTCGTCGTCGTCGTCGTCGTCGTTCGATCCATCGTCGCGCGACGGGATGCGCGCGTCGTCTCGCGGCGGCGGTTCGACGGCGAGACGGTTCGCCTCCCGCGTCGACGGACGACACACGTCCCTCGGCCACGCGACGACACAGACGACACAGACGACGCGGGGCGCGTTCGCATCGTCGTCATCATCCTCGTCGTCGTCCGCGCTCGTCGCCGACGCGCGCGGACGACGCGCCGTGAGTCGGTGCGCGGTGCGTCGCGTCGACGCGGGACGCGAAGAGCCAAAAATAATACTCGCGCGTCGTCGCGGTTCGACACAGACGACGACGACGACACGGACGACGACGACAACGACGGAGGCGCACCGAACAACCGACCATCGCGCGCGCGCGGTATCGTTATTCGAAACCCCCGTCGCGACGACCGCGACGACGACGACGATACGGACGACGGCGACTCGGCGAGACGTCTGTTCGCGTTCTCGTTCGCGCGCGAGAGAGACGCGACGCGCGGACGACGACGACGACGACGTCGATGCGACCAAAATCACACACACACAGACGACGGTCGACCATCGCGCGACGACGGAGACCACCGCGGAGGACGCTTCGCGTCTCCGTCACCGTCACGGTCACCGTCGCCGTCGCGACGCCGCCGCCGCCGCCGCCGCCGCCGCCGCCGCCGCGCGCGCGCGTCCTCCCCCCACCCCCGACGCGACGACCACGGACGCCAAAGCCGCCTTACGCGAGGAACGCGACGCCCTTCGATCGGCGTACGAACTCGTCGTCGCCGAGCGCGACGACGCCCGCGCCATTCGCGAGCGCGCCCGTAACGCCGAGCGCGACGCCGCGCGTCGACTCGAGGCGTCGCGACTCCGCCACGACGCCCGCGCGCGTCATCTCCGACGCGCCATCGACGTCATCGAGCATCTCCGTCGCGGCCGGGCGAGTTCGGGGGATGTGGATGATTTTTTAGCCGCGTGCAGACGCGACTTCGCCGCGTCGGACGATGCGTGAAGGATGCTAACGCGACGCGACGCGGACAAAAATCTGTCGAATTCGAAATCATCCCCAGAGACGATTTCATTCATTCCATCGAATGATTTCATTCGTCAGTCTGCGTCCGCTGAGCCGATCGTCCACACCGTCCGCGACGAGCACACCGATCGATGACGACGCACACCGCGCGCGCGCACACCGTCGCGCGTCTCGCCGTCGCGCGTCGAACGCGTCACCGTCACCGATCGTCGATTCGTCCCCGGGCACAAATTTCAGAAAAATCACGAGAGATCGCGTCTCGAGGTCTGACGCTGGACGCGTACGACGACGAGGACGTTAAAAATGCGCTGGAAAAACTTCGCGCGGACGATGCGAGCGATCAGAACGCGCTCGTGGACGCCCCGGATTGGCTCGTGACGTGGTTTCTTCGCGATCGGAAACTCGACGCGGATAAGGCGCGCGCGAAGGCGACGGCGTACCTGACGTGGCGGGCGAACGAAGGATTCGATGATTTATACGTTCCAGAGGTGGATGAGGAGGCGGCGACGGGGAAGGCGGTGTTGTTGACGGAGCGAGACGCGTGTGGACGGAGCGTGGTGTACGTGACGCTGACGAAACACGAGGTGGAGACGCGGGATTTGTCGAGGACGTGTCGACTGTGCGTGCGATTGGTGGACGAGGCGTTGGAACGGTCGAGAGCGGAGGGTGAGGGGGCGCCGGAGACGTTGATGTGCGTGTTTGATCTTCGTGGGTTCACGATGAAGAACGCGGACATTGAGTTTGTCAAGTTTTTCATCAAGTGCATCTTTGATTATTTTCCAAAACGCGTGTCGCAGGTGCTCATCGTCGACGCGCCGTGGGTGTTTAAACCGGTGTGGGCGGTGATTAAACCTCTGATGGGGAAGTACGCGTCGTTGGTGCGTCAGGTCAAGGTGGAGGAGGCGAAGGAATACTTTGCCGACGGGTCCACGGTGTTCGATTGAGGATGGGTGGGAACATCGCGCGAACCGCGTCGACCGGTTTTCGCGCGAAGAGGGGACGTAATACTTTGTATTTTTATTACTCGAGCACTCACGCCGCCGCCGCCATAAACAAAAAAACGACGAACGAACGAACGTATTACGCACGTATTACGCACGTCGCTCAC
>Ga0181567_10000345_pt1:12500-34023 | contig 34023 bp, 27 predicted proteins | sample 101ome_14_FD_133761 | JGI IMG/M metagenome (GOLD analysis project Ga0181567, IMG submission 133761) | Coastal salt marsh microbial communities from the Groves Creek Marsh, Skidaway Island, Georgia - 101403AT metaG (megahit assembly) | ecosystem: Environmental > Aquatic > Marine >...
GCGGCGGGACGTCGGCGTCGGCGAAATCTGGTGGAGGCGCGGGCGCGCGGGCGGTGGCGCGAATGGTAGAGACGACGACGATGGAAACCGATGGAACGTCGATCGGGATCGGTGGACGCGCGCGTCGGGGCGGTGGAAGAGCGAAATCCGGGTGGGTGGCGGAGACGAACGCGCCGCGCGCGCTCGTCGACGTTTTAAAACCAAAGACGAACGCGAACGGTGAGACGCGAGGGGCGATGCCGAGGATGCGATTGCGCGAAGATTTGGGACGGGAGATCGAGCGCGTGTTGGGTGGGGGCGTCGTGCCGGGCGGGATGACCCTGGTCGGAGGGGATCCGGGGGTGGGGAAGTCGACGATTTTATTACAACTCGCCGGTTTGTTGGCGCGGGGCGGCAAAGACGCGGAAGAAGAAGACGGCGTGGGCGGTCTCACGGGAGGCGTTCTGTACGCGTCGGGCGAGGAATCCGTCGAACAAGTCGCGGGACGCGCCGAACGCATGGGTGTGAACGCGGATGGAATTTATTTGTACAGCGCGACGCGTTTGGAAAACATTCTCGACGCGGTGGCGAAATTAAAACCGTCGGCGCTCGTGGTGGATTCCATTCAGACGGTGTTCCTGGAGGACGCGACGGGAAGTCCCGGAAGCGTGAGTCAGGTTCGAGAGTGCGCCACCGCACTGTTACACGCGGCGAAGACGACGGGAATGCCCGTGTTCATCGTCGGTCACGTCACGAAATCCGGAGACATCGCGGGTCCTCGCGTGTTGGAACACATCGTCGACGTCGTCTTGTATCTCGAGGGCGACGCCGATCGCGCCGTGCGCATTCTGCGCGGACACAAGAATCGGTACGGGTCCACGGATGAGGTGGGGGTGTTTCAGATGAGCGACGACGGTTTGACGCCCGTGGCGTCGCCGTCGGCGTTGTTTCTCGGCGAACGCGTGTTGAGTCCCGACGTCTCCGCCGCGCCGACCGTCACCGTGCAGGGATCTCGGCCGTTCATGTTGGAGGTACAAGCGCTGACGAACGAACGCGCTGAATCGGGAGAAGGCGGGATGACGGCGCCGCCCATTCGAACCGCCGTCGGTTTGCGCTTTGAACGCATGCAATTGTTGCTCGCCGTCTTGGCCAAGTTTGTCCTCGGTCGTCGCGTGCAAAAGCACGACGTCTTCATCAACATCGTCGGGGGCATGAAACTCGACGACCCGTCCACCGACGTCGCCATCGCGTTGGCCATCGCGAGCAGTTTCGTCGAGAAGCCCCTGCCGCCGGACATGTGCTTCTTCGGAGAGGTCGGTCTGGGAGGAGAGCTTCGACCCGTCATGCAGGCGGAGCGACGCATCGCCGAGGCGGCGACGATGGGATTTAAGCGCGTACTCTTACCCGAGGCGGGAAGTTCGCCGGAGATGGGGAAAAAAACGGGCATCGAACTCGTGCGGTGCAACACGCTGGCCGAGGCGTTGGAGGCGGCGCTCGACGTCAAGCCGTCTCGCTCGGCGATGAAGACGCAACCCAACGGTTCGTGGCCGAGCAAGTTTCCGAAACAAAAAAAGTTTGGTTAATGTCTCGTAGTCGTGTAGTTGAATCAAATCTGTCTGTGTGTCATTTCATTTCATCGATGAACGCGCGTCGCATCTAAGCGCCTCGTCGAGAGCTACTACGGGTCGAGCGCCGCGTCCCGGCAGTCGGCGCGTCTTTTTTCGGGGGCGAGAGATAATCATCAAGCTTTTTCAGCGCATGATTCGTCTTGGACGTCGCCTCGGTTTTCTTTGGTCGTCCGCGCGCTCTCGGCGCGGGCTTGGGAGTGTTCGGATCCTCCTCAACCTTGGCTTTTTTCGGGCGTCCTCGTCCGCGCTTGGCCGGCTCTTCTCCCGCCTCCGTCTCGGGTTCGGGTTCGGGCTCCTTTCTCGGGCGACCTCTCTTGCGCGTCGGCGGTTGCGAGTCCTCCGGCTCGGGTTCCGGTTCTTTCTTCGTGCTCTTCTGCGTCCGCGTCGACCTCTTTGACGCCTTTGCCTTCGTCGTCTTCGTCGTCGTCTCCGTCGCCTCCGCCTCCGTCGTCGGCGTCGGCGCCGCCTCTGGCTCGGGTTCGGACGTCTTCTTCTTAGAAATAGCGGCCGTTTTCCTCTTCTTCGCCTCCGCCGCCGCCGTCGCCGCCTTGAACGGCGTCGGTTCCGCCGCGCCCACCATGGTTTTCAACGCGCCGAGAATGGATTTCGCCGGCGTCGGCGCCTTGTCCTCCGCATTGTCCTTTTCCTTGGAGGACGACTTGGGCGTCTTTGGCGGTGTCTCGGTCGACGCGATCGCGCGTTGTGGCGACTCCTTGTATCCGACGACGGATTGCAACGCGTTGAACACGCCCACGCCCGCCGCCGTCTTGGCCGCCGATGCCGTCGCCTTGGCGGCCGACGCTGACGCCTCCAACTTGGACGCCGACGCCTTGGCGGCGGATTGCGCCTTCTCGACGACGGAGGCGAAGAGATGTTTCGACCGCTCGCTCACCGGCGTCTTCACGGGAGTCTTCGCGGGCGTCTTCGACGACGACGCCGGTGGTGTCTTCTTGGGCGTCGGCGAATCGTCGTCTCGAAGACGCGCCAAACCGGGCGTGAAGACGTAGCGACGCACGATGTCCGGAAATCTGGACGCTAAGCGTTTGGGCGTCGGCGCCACCGCCAGCTCTTTCCCCGACGAACGAGTCGGCGTGCGCGCGGATTTCGCGACGCGCGCCGTCTCCGCGGCTTCGCGCTTGGCGAGCGCGCCGTCGCGCGCGTCGAGCGTCGCTTCGCGTTTCGACAGACCCTTCTCTCGAGCGTCGCACGCGGATTCACGAGATTTTAACGCAGCGAGCGCCTCCTTGATCTCAGTCTCCCTCTCGCTCGCGCGCTTTTCTCTCATTTCGACAGCGGCTTCGCGCTTGGCGACCGCCGTCTCGCGAGGCGCCAACGCGCCGCTCGCTCTCAATTCGCTCGCCACCGCCGCCAATTTCTCCTCCTTTGCCTGTAACTGATCCTCCAAACGCTCAATCTTCCCGTCGCGCGCCGCGAGCGCCTTTTCCAACCCGCTCTTTTCTTTTTCCAGCGCGATGGCTTTGCTCTCGTATCTGGTGACGCTCGATTTTTCAAATTGTAAATCCGCCTTTAATCGCTTCGTAGTCGCCTCGCTCGCCTCGAGGCGCTCGCGCGTCTGCGCCGCCTCGCCCTCGAGCCAATCCACCTTATTCCCGTTCGCCTTGGCCAACAGCGCCTCCTTGGCGAGCTCGCGATTTTTCGTCGTCAGCGTCTCCACCTCGCGCTCCAACTCTTCGCCGCGACGTCGCAACGCGCCGATGGCGCGCGCATCAGCGCTCTCCCGTTCACGCGACCCGCTCTCCCCACTCGCGCGCGCCTCTCGCTCGCGCGCCAACGTCGCTCGAACGCTCGCCAATTCTTCTCGCAACTCTCGCGTCGTCGTCTCGAACGCGCGCTTCTCCGCGCGATAGGTTCCGTCGGCGACGTCCACCATGCGCAACACGCGCTCCTCTCGCGCCAATAACGACGCTCGCTCGTCCAATAACGCGCGAGCATCTTTCCTCGCTTCATCCAACTGCGAATCGCGCGCACACATCGTCACACATCACCGTCAGTCGGTCATCCTTCGCCCGAAACTCGTCGCTCGGCGTCGAAATTCAAGCCAAACCCCTCGCGCGTCTCTCTCGTCCTCATCCCTCTCTCGCGCGTCCCACCGATCGCGTCGCGTCGGAGACGACGCGCGAGCGAACGAGAGACGACCCATGGTCGCGTTCGTCCGCGCGAACGCGCGCCGTCTCTCGCGCGCGCGTCGTCCACGCGCCGCGCATTTGAATTATTGGTGACACTCGGTCGCACCTGTTCGCGCAGTCTCGTCGCCTCGTCGCGTTCGCTCGTCGTTCGAAGACACTCGGACGCGAGCGCACCGTCGGTGCGGTATCGTCGCCACACGTCCGTCGCGTCGGGCGTGCCATCGCATTCGCGCATCGTCGTCGTCATCGACCGAACGCGCGTCGGATCGTGACGACGGCGGGCGGGGAACAGACACAACTGTGTGGGGGGGAGGACTGTTTGGCGAGTCATGATTGGTGAAATTGGACACGTGAATCCTACAAACTACCTCTCGCTTAACCTCTACCTCTACCTCTACCTCTACGCCGACGCCGACGCCGACGGTGATCGATCACGTCGCGCGCGCGCTGTTTTCTCTTCTCGCGCGCGTGCCGTGGACGACGTCCATCACCTCGAATGGAAAGGCGAAATTGACGGCGAAGAGACTGTGGTGGGCGTCGTGAAACGCCGTCGCGTACGCGCCTCGCGCGCACTCGATGCGAACGCCCGAGTGGTCGAAGACGCCGCACGCGCCCATGACGCACATGTAGGCGAGAAAAGAGAGGACGGAGGCGTCGATGAGAAAGGCGGGGGAGTATAAGATGACGTAATAGCCGAACGCCTCGACGGGGTGTATGCATAAATCGCACCACACGCTCGGAGACTTGTAGTGATGATGAATCTTGTGCAACGCGCGATAGAAGACGCGATGGTGCATCAAACGATGCCAATAATACTCGACCACGCTCTGCCACGCCGTCATTTTGAAGAACCCGATGAGGACGTCGACGAGCGCCGCGACGACTGGAAAACGTCCCGACGCGTCGAGCGGGCGAAGCGACGATTTCCCGCGCCACGCGCACTCGGCGACGAAAGCGGCGCACAAGGACGACACCAAGAGATTAAGACTGGCGTACGCGCGATGACGCGGGTGCATCTCGCGTCCGTCATCGCGTTCGGGCGTCGCGCCTCTAATCAACTGCCAGAGAGGAAATCCCCACGGGTCGCGCCTTCGCACGCGCACCGTTCCACACGGTGGCGCGCGCGGTTGAATCTTACGCGCGAACGACGTCGACGCGCGATGCGAGCGCGCACGTCGACGCGCGTCGTCGCCGTCGGCGTCCCCGCGTCCCACGTTTTTACCATCATCATCATCTTTTTCATCCTCCTCGTCGTCGTCGACGACGTAATACGCGCGTTCGAGCGCGGTGGATAACGCGACGTACCCGACGTATTGCGTCGCGAACGCCGCGCGCGCGACGACCGAGACCGTCATCGCGGCGACGACGAGGAATGAATGAATGAATGAATGTTTGAGTCGAAGACTGAAGACGCGGAACGCGACGACCCGGCGAAGAAAGATATCGACGAAAGACGTCTCTGAACGATGATGAAAAAATCTAGAAAAAATCAAGCGATTCGCACACATCGTCAACTACAATTTGTACCACCGTTACCTCTCCACACCGACGTCGCGCGTCGCGTGTGGACGTATCATCTATCGTTAAAAATCTTTCGGCGCGCGTTTGGGATCCAAGACGCCGCGCTCGCGTAAATTATCAAACATTTCCAACGCGTTCAGGATGGCTTCGTCCATGTTGAAGTACTTGTAACTCGCCAATCGACCGACGAATGCGACGTTTTCCTCTTTCGCCGCGAGCTCGGCGTATTTCTCGTACAAGGCGCGATTGGCGGGATTGGGCACGGGGTAATACGGTTCGCCCGTCGCCGACGAGTACTCTCTCGCGATGATTGTTCCCGGTTTTTCGTGCCGTCCCTCGGGTTGATTCGGTAAGTGCTTGTACTCGACGATTCTCGTGTACGGGACGTCCGGTCCGGGGTAATTCACCACCATGGCTTCTTGATAATATCCCTCGTCGGCGTCTTCGACGTACTCCTCCTCGAAGACGACGGATCTGTATTCCAATTTCGGCATCCCCATCGCGGCGTAATACGAATCAATCTGTCCCGTGTACACCAAAATCTCGTGTCGCGGAACTTTCCCACTCTTCTTCATCTCGAAATAATCGCACTCCAATCGCACGGTGACGTTGGGATCGTTCGCGAGCATGTTTTCAAAAATTCTCGTGTACCCGCGTCTCGGCAGCGCCTGCCACGCGTCGCTAAAATACCGATCATCGTTCGTCGTTCGACACGGCAGACGCGTCAACACGCTCGCGTCCAACTCTTCCGGATACTTATCCCACTGTTTCTTCGTGTAATGTTTAAATATAGCCTCGTACAATCGAGGTCCGACGCGCGCGAGCGCCGCCTCCTCCCCGTTCGCCGGCGCCCCGCCGCTCGCCGGCTGTATCCTCTCCGCATCGTACCACGCCTCCATCTCCGCGTCGTTCGTCACGTCGGCGTCTTCAAACAACGCGTTCACCGTCTCGCGCGTCGGCGGTATCGGCACCAACCGCATCTCGCCGTCGCTCGCCCGCGCGCGTCCCCGCACGCGGTGTTCGTACGGCGTCCACTCGCTAAATTTCTTCACGTACTCCCACACGCGCTGATGTTTCGTGTGAAACAAGTGCGCGCCGTATTTCGAACATCGAATATCGCTCTTCTCGTCCACGTAATCGTAACAGTTCCCCCCCACGTGATCGCGACGTTCGAGTATCAACACTTTCATCCCGAGCGCGCGCGAACACCGCTCCGCGATCGCGGCGCCGCTCAACCCACACCCCACGACGACGACGTCGTACGCGTCCGAGAGGTTCGAACACCCTTTTTCCCACATCACCGGCGGCGCGTCCACGCGCGCGGGCGACGCCGCACGCGCGTCGTCGTCCGCGCGCCATGATTCGTACACGTCGTCCCGACCGACCACGACATCTTCGCACCGATTGAGGGCGTCCCAGGGGGGTTCCGCGCGTCCGACGCCCGTTGAAGACGCGAAGGGACCTCGAGGCATGGCTCGCGGTCGTCCAACCTCTCGCGACGACGACGACGACGCGACGTCGAGAAGTGACGATTCATTCGTCATTCGCCCCACTCGACGACTTTCATCGTCATCATGTTTCGCGTCACCGTGGACGACCACGTCGGGCCGTCGTCGTCCGCGTCGTCGTCCACGCCGACGCACGAAAAGTCGTATCACTACTCCGTCGTCACCGTGACGGATGTTCCGTCGTACAGACGTCGTCACGCGTCGGAATCGTCCGATGGAGACCACGATGCGGTCGCGGTCGAAAACACCCCCGACGACGCCGTCGACGCGCACGACGCGCCCGAGCGCGTGACGTTTCACAGACGACGTCGATACACGGATTTTAAGCGTCTGCACGACGCCCTCACGGACCCGCACGGGCGATATCAGGCGAGATTACCACCCATGCCTAAGAAGGCGTTCGTCAACACCGTCGCCGTCGTGGAGACGCGTCGGGAGACGTTTCGGTACGTCATGGACGCCGTGGGGAGAGATTACGCGCTCAGGGAGTGCGAGGAGGTGATTGACTTTTTAACGCGCGCGGATGAGGTGCGTGTGGGGGAGGGAGGTGGCGCGAACGCGTCGACGGCGACGGGACGGGACGTCGCCGACGCCGCCGAATTTACGAAGAGGCGCGCCGAAGACGAAGACGACGACAAAGACGCGTCGCGAACGCGCGAAGAGGAGGAGGAGGACGTGCCGTTACCACCGAGAGATGGACGTGGATTGGAGAGTTTACTCGCGTCGACGATGCGCGTGCACGGCGCGAAGACGGTGGCGGGATCGTCGGCGCTCGCCGCGCGGCGGGACGGCGCGAACGCAGACGCCGACGAGACGACGACGGCAGCGACCGCAGCGAAGACGACGACGACCGAGAGTAGTAGTCCCGTCGTCGCGCTCGCGTCCACGTCGACGCCGTCGATGGCGATGTCGTCCTTAAAACCCTCGACGTCGACGACGTACGAGAACACGACGGCGGGCGCGAGGGAAGCCGTCAAGGCGAACGACGCCGCCGCGCTCGACGCCGTCCTTCGGTCTGGTCACGTCGACGTCAACGGGAAAGATTCATCGGGCATGACGCTGTTACACCTGGCGTGTCTGTTTAATCGCACGTCCGCGGTGGAGGTGTTGCTCGAACGCGGGGCGGATCCAGAGATGCGAAACGCGCAGGGCGAGACGGCGACGGAGGTCGCGTCGACGACGACGCGCGTCTTCGTGGAGAAGACTTTGAAAAATCGTAAAAAATAGTAGACGTGTACAAACAATCGCGCCGTCGAGCGCTCTAGGTAGAATCATCTAAGTCCTATGCTTTGCCAAGGCGCGAAGGCGTCGAGAACGTTTTTTGAGTCCTCGTCCGCGTCGGTTTCGTCGTCGCCGGCGCCTCTCGCCGCGGCGATTTCTCGCGTAAAGGCGTCGCGCACGATGGGTAAGAGTTTCTCCTCCCCGTCGAGCGCGAGCGCGAGACGATGCGAATCGACGCGATGAACGACGTGCGTCACCTTGTCGCTCGGTAAAAGCGACGCTTGGTGCGTGTCGTGCGCCCACGATCCGGTGTGGACGTCGACGTCGGCGCGCGACGCCTCCAAACCCTCGCGTAAGATTCGACGAAACCGTTTAAACCACACGTTCGAGCGACTCGGACGTATGGACGATGCGTAGAGATCCACCTGCGGACAAAACGCCAACACGCGCGTGGCGTGCTCGGCGAACATGAGGGACGCGCTCGCGCCCATGGAATCGCCAATGTACAGGACGCGGCGGTATCTCGCGCACGCGTCTCGCAATGCGTCGTTCCAACGTCGAAACTCGACGTCTTGATCGACGCCGAGGTCGTTGGACGCGTACCACGACCGTTCGACGTCGCACACGTATAGAACGTCGTACGTGTCGCCGTCCGCGACGGTTTTACGTAATTTTTTCAATAAACCACCCCAATTCGGGACGCCGGGCGCGCTTCCAAAGGAGACGACGAGCACGGGGGCGTCGACGCGCGCGTCCTCGTCGTCCGATCCGTTCCATCGCACGAGCTTAAAGTACCCCGCGGGCGCGCCCTCGGGAGTTTCGGCGACGGTGACGAATCGGTCTCGCGCTTGCATCTTGGCGCTCTGACGTTGGTCGACGCCGAACGCGGCGAGAGTCTTGTGTCCCGCCATGGCGGAGACGAAGGTGTCCAACGCGTCGCCGCTCAACGCGTCGTTTCCCTCGATCCACACCTGACGAAGCGAGGGCATCTTTCGCATCGTCTCGGGAATCGAACGGAGCGCGTTCGAGTACAACCAGAGCGACGTCAACATCATCATCTCGGAGATTTCGTCGGGAAGGCGTTGGATTTCGTTTTCGGCGAGATTCAACGCACGCAACCGTCGAAGCGTCGTCACACTCGTCGGGATTTCCTTTAACCGATTCCCCTGTAAACTGAGCGATTCCAACGCGCGCAAACCCGACATGTCTTCGGGTAATTTTTCGATCGCGTTCCCGTGTAAATCAATATCCCTGAGCAAGGGTAACGAACCTAAATCCGGAAGCGCGCGCAGTTGATTCCCCGGCGCCGACAACTCCTCCAAACTCTTCAATCTCGACAGGTTTTCCGGTAACGCCCGCAACCGATTCCCACCGACGACGAGATTTCGTAAACTCTCGCACTCGCACAATTCCTCTGGAAGCTCCTTTAAACAGTTTCCGTGCGCCCACACCCCTCGCAACGCGCGCAAACCGCCGACGCTTCGCGGCAGCACGCGCAGACGATTCCCAGCCAATCCCAACCGCTCGATCGTCGTCAGCGTCTCCAACAACGACTCTGGAATGTCATATAAATTATTATTCGACACCTGAAGCTCGAGCAAACCCTCCAACTCGTACGTCTCCGGCGGAATCTCTCGCAGTCCCAAACCGCTCAGGTCCAACCTTTTGGTCTCTTTCGCCTTTTCAATCCTTCGAAGCGCCTCCGTGGGCGTGGTCGACGCGCTCGCGCGCGGTGAGACGACGACGCGCGATGAATGACGTCGCGTCGTCGCGCGCGGCGTCCTCGAGGCGCGCGTCTCGAGACGCGCGAGAGAGGCGCGTCCCCATTCCTCAGACGAGGGACACTTTTTCATCGACGACGCGCGAGAGAGAGACGCCATCGCTCGCGCGTCTCGGTGCGGACGAGGCGACGCGCGACGAGAAAAATAAAGCTATCTCTCGACGCGCTCGCGACCGCGCGACGACGGCGCGATGACGTGTGAAGACGACCGAATGAATCCATGGAAAGAGCGCGAGGGTGTGGGTGCTACATGTTCTTCTATTCCTATCGCCGTTTAGAAACCCTAACGCTCGAACGCGCGCGACGTTCGATGGAATGTACTTTTTGCGGTTCGTGCATCACTTGACTCGGGCTTTTTTCGCGGCGTCGCCGGTGGAGGCGAGGGATTTGGTTTTTCGCGCGTGCTCGATGCGCGCCTTGGCGTTTTGAGTCAAACGACTGACGACGCGCTCAAATTCGCCGAGAAGGGCGCGCTCTTGTTCTTTGTACGAAACTTTGATGGAGGGTAAACTTTTCGGCGCGAGACCGAGCGCGCTGACGGTTTCGTCACACATCAATCCCTCGACGTCGGCGGCGGGTTCCAATTTGACGTCTTTCGGAGGCGTCACCGCGGCGGCGGCGAGTTCGGCGACCGCAGCGACGCCACCCGCGGACGGCACCGACGAACGTCCCGCGCGAGCGTTTCGTCCATCCGTCGTCGTCGTCGTCGCCGCCGCTAACGTCGCATCCTCTCCCTCCTCGTTGCCCTTCGTCGACGCCGACGCCTTGGTTTCGTCGGCGACGACGAGTAAAATTCTCGCCAACTCCTCCACCGCGCCCTGTTGCACTAAATTATGCATCAGAGGCACCGTCTCGGCATCCTTCGCACCTGCGCCCACGCTCTCGCGCGCGTTGCGTCTCGGCGACGCCACGACCGCGCGTCCCACCATCCCACCCGGCGACGCGCTCCCGGCGCCGAGCGCCCTTCGTCGACCCGGACTCGGCGACATGGCCGTGCTCGCGTGATCGTGAAACCTCGCGTCTGGGCCGTACACTTTCTTCACCGTCTCGTACGCGTCGCTCCCCTCGTGATTCTTACAGTCCACGCACTTGCAAGTCTCGTGACAAAAAATAGCCGCCTGAAAACATTCGCAATACTTCTTCAGACACCCCGACCGTTTACAGTGACACCCCCTGTTATGTCTCGCCACCACGTCCGCGTCCCCATCCACACCACCGCTCGCGTATCCCACACCCCCCGGACTCGCCACGACCGCGATCTTCGGTCGAAACGCGTTCGGATTCCGCTCCAACGTCGCCTCCACCGCCTCGCGCCGTTCCGCCGCGAACGCCGCGTTATTTTTACAATTGAAACAGTTACACTCATCGCAATACTTCCCCGCCGAAAAACACTCGCAGTACAGTTTCAAACACTTCGAGTTTTTACAGTTACACCGCTTGTGTTCGCGCTGCGGCGTTCCGTGCGGCACCAACATCCCGATTCGTCCGAGTCGAAATCAAACAATCTCCAAGAGGGACGAAAGAATGAATTCGATTTTGATGATCGAATGAATCGCGTCCCGCGTCGCTCGACACCACCGATCGCGTCCTCCGTCGCTCGACACCACCGATCACACGCTTTCCGCTTCGCGTCCGTCTCCCACGCACGAAGACGCGTCGTCGGTCGCGTCGCGAACGACGGATGAAGAAAGAATTTCGATTCAAACCGCCGGGCGCGCTGTCGCTCGGACGATCGACCGGTCGAACGGAGACGACGGAGACGACGGAGACGACGATCGGGCGCACGACTCGAATCGAATCCACTCGACTCGACTCGAGCGCGACTTCCGTCGATCGCGCGCGTCGGCGTCGACGTCTGTCGCACGAACGGCGGCCCTCGGTCGTCGCGTGCACGACTAGAGTTAGTTTGATAGATTATAATACAGCTCTATACGTAATGCATAAACCCTAGTCGTGTACCACGCATACCGTATACAAATACTCGATAACACTATCGAATATAAATAAATTCATAGCCAATCGCAACCTCGACCACGCATCCCTCGACTCGACGCTCGTTTTCGATGATTGATGATGAGATGACGTCGTGACTCCGCGACTCACTCGCGGCGCGGCGCGCGCGCGTCCCGCGTTCGCGTCTCCCGCGTCTCTCGCGCTCGATCTCGCGCCGCGCATCATCGCGCATTCCGAACGACGAATGGAGATCACGTCGGATTGATTGTGATTGGATTTTCATTCACTTCATTCAATCATGGGCGCGTGCGCGTCGACGTCGGCGGACGACGCGGACGACGACGACGACCGGGTCTCGCACCGTATCGGTGGGTCGTCGTCGCTTCGTAAATCGACGCGAATGAGCGACGCGTACGGTGAACGAGGACGACTCTTGGGACGAGGGGCGTACGGCGAGGTGTTTTTATACGAGAGCGGACGAAACGTTCGCGCGAACGGCGACGAGCGCGATGAGACGGGTGCGAGGGACGACGAGGTGAAGACGACGATAAAAGCACCAGCGGCGGCGATCGACGAGGACGACGCGCAACGAGTGGTGGCGGTGAAGGAGATGGATAAGAGAAAGTTGGCCAGCGTGCGCGTGGGAGGCGAGCGCACGCTATTGGACGCGGCGGAGGAGGAGTGCGAGATGCAGAGCGAGTGCGCGTGTGCGAACGTGGTGCGCGCGTACGAGTGGGTGAACGACGTCAAGGAGAATCGGGCGCGGTTGGTGATGGAGTATTGTCCGAAGGGGTCGGTGTTGGACGAGGAGGAGACGTTTGAAAAGTTTTCCTTGGACGACGTCAAGACGATCGCGCGCGACGTGTTTCGAGCGTTACGAACGTGTCACGCGCGAGGAGTGGCGCATTTGGACGTGAAACCGCAAAACGTCTTCGTCGGTGGTGAAGGGACGTATAAACTGGGCGATTTCGGGTGCGCGGTTCGCGTGACGCGACGGCGCGACGGGACGTACGAAGCCGTGGGGAAGACGCCGGGAACGCCCGCGTTCACCGCGCCCGAGTGTTGCGAGGGGGAACCGTGCGATGGGTTCAAAGCGGACGTGTGGGCGACGGGAATGACGGTGCACGCGCTCGCGACGGGGAAATATTTTTATCAAGCCGACAGCGCGTGGGAGACGTATCAAAAGATTCTCGAGACGCGCGTCGACATGATGGAGATCGAAGCCACCGGGGATGAATTGTTCATCGATTTCGTGCGACAGATACTGCAGAGGTGTCCGGAGAAGCGATTGACGGCGAAACAGGCGCTCAAACACCCGTGGTTTCCCGTCGAGGTGGAGCGCGCGTAGTCGCTATCGCACAAGGGGTCGATCGGCGTGTAGATAGACGAATGAATAGCTAAACGTTTAGAATAGTATCACAAAAAAGGCGGCGGGTACTTTACAGCGGCTCGGTTCGACGATGCGCGCGCGATTTCACGGCGCGAACGCGTCTCGTCGCTCCCGACACGACGATTAAAACCCTTCGAGCTCATCGCCGAGCACGTCCAGAGCGTCGTCCACGCTCGGAACGGCGAAATAATCAGCCATGGACGCGTCGGCGCTCTCCTTCCCCGGACTCATAAAGTTGCACATGTCATCCTCGGAGACGCCCAAATAATCATCCTCATCGAAAATATTACTATTATTCTTGCTTCGATTCTCGCTGAGTCTCAAGTGGTTCACGCCCGCGGCGATGGCGACGTCATCCGCCAACGGACTTCGGTACGCCGGCTTGCCGAAACCGCCGTCGAGCACCTCTCGCACTCTCTCCTCCACCTCGGCGCGCTGTTTCGCCTCTAAATCCTTCAACTGCTCCTCCCGCGTCTTCCCTGCGAAATATTCGATGTCATCTGCCTCGTCCGTGTACCGCTCCGCCCTCTGTCGCATCTCCGCCAACTGCTCCGCCGACATTTTCGCCTTGACGCTCTCCAAAAACGTCTCCGCGCCCGCCTTTTTCACGCTCGGCGCCGGCGTTCGCGACACCCCCGGCGCGCTCTCGCGTACGACCAAACCCGGTTTTCTCGCGCTCATCTGCGTCCCACCGCCCTCGGGACGTCCTCGATTCGTGATGTTCCCCAACGCCGCCCGCGCCGGCGTCTTGACGTCTCCAAACGACTTTTGTCCCATCCTCGCCCCGAGTCCTCCCGACGCGCCCCCTAATCCCCCACCCGCGCCCGGCGCGCGCTTCGCCATCAACGCCGGCGCGTTCTCATCCGTCATCGGCGCGCTCGGCGCGCGAATCGCCGAGCTCGCGCGGTGATACTCCATCGGTTTAAATTTTCAAAATTTCGCCCTCAAACGAATCGAATCACGCGTCGTCGTCGTCGTGTCGTCTCGTCGCCTCTCTCGTCGCGTCCAAAAACGCGAAGCACACGCGTCGATCGCGTCGATCGCGCGTCCACGAGCGTCGATCGCGCGAGTCGACGAGTGGCGTCGACGACATCCATCCATCGCGCGGCGAATTTGGGAAAACTTTCTTCCCCCTCCCACGAACGTGACGAGTCATGACTCGTCAAGAGTCCCTCGAGCTCGCGAGCCCGCTTCAAAAACGCGCCGCACACGTCGACGACGACGTCGAGCGACGACCGACGATGTCGCGCGTCGTCGCGCGCGCGCCCATCGTCGCGATGACGCGTCCGCGCGCGTCGCGGAGACTCGCGCGCGACGCACACCGCGCGTCATCGCGATGGGGCGTCTCGACGATGGATGTTTCGATGATGAAGACGCGCGCGACGCGCGACGACGCATCTGTCGCGCGGCGCGGAGACGCGCGATCGATGATTCACGCGCGGCGCGTCGGTGTCCCGCGCGAGTCGATCGCGCGCGGGGCGAGCGCGGGAGACGACGCGGGAGACGACGGGGACGCGTCGGTTACGCCGCCGCCGGCGACGACGAGCGAAGACGAAGCCACGACGACGACGAGACCCACGGCGGTGTGGATGACGATGACGACGCTTCGACGCACGATTGAACGCGCGCCTCGAGCGTTGGCGCTCGCGCTCGCGGCGGGCGTGTGGTCGCAGAGCGTGAATTTAGGCGGGACGTTTATCTTGGCGCTGTTTCGCGCGCACGAGACGCCGGCGGTGGCGGCGGTGTTCGCGCTCGCGGTGGCCGTCTGGAAGTTTGCGTGCTCGACGTACGTGCGAATCGCGGTGTTGCGAGGGACGGAGGGTTCGGACGAGCGATCGAGAGGGACGACGCGATTCGGGTTTTGGGGAGACGCGTGGGACGTGTTGAAGGCGTCGAGAGGCGCGCTGCGATCCCTCGTCGTCTTGGATTTGAGACGCACGCTCTCCATCGCGTGGAATTCTTTGATCACGATTCCGATACCGTATCTCGGATTGATTAGGTTGTTAGATTTTGCCGTGGCGGCGCCGGTGACGCTGATGGAAGACGTCAAGGCGGGCGCGGCGCTCAAGCGTTCGCAAGAGCTCATGTACGGCTATCGCATCTTGCTCATGAAGACGGTGTTTCTGTGTTCTACCGTGTGCGCGATGCTCGTGGGTGCCGTGATAGGGGCGTTCATATTGTTTGTGCCGACGTTACCGAGCGTCATGATGCCTCCGGTCGATCCCGTGACGGGGGTGAGAGCGGCGGGAGACGTCGCCGCGGGATTTATCAACGGCGCCGCGTTCGATCGCGTGTGGGTCGTCGGGACCCCGGTCGAACGCACGGCGACGATGCTACTGTTGGTGTGCGGATTAGCGCTCAGTTTTCTCTTCACCTTGGGGTTGCGCGAGCTTGTTCGTCTGTTTTACTTTGAGACAAAGGCGAGGTACTCGCCGCCGCCGCCCGAGGATCCGAATGAAAAAAAGCCGTCGCCCTTCGCGCGACTGCGTTTCTGGAAGCGAGGAGGCGAACCAAAGGCTGATTCGCGTGATTGAGTCATCTAAGTGTGTGTATATTTCATGATGTTCATGTCTATGTATGTAGGTTGTAGTTTGTAACGCATCGCGGCGCCGCATCACGGGTTCGCCAACGAGAAGACAGCGCTCAGAAACCGCGTCAACAATCGAAGCGCGAACAAGAGCGCGAGCATTTGGTACTCGGCCAACGGACGTAAATTGACCGTGATTCCTTTGCGTCGACACATTCCGAGCGTCACCGCCTCGAGAACGGCTCGAACGGCGTACGCGTACTCGGCCGGTCCGTTTTCTCGACGCGTGCGCCGCGCCGCCGTCCACGATTCCGTCACCGCCGCGCGAACGTCCGCCGCGGTGACGCGACGATTCGCATCCGTCGCTTTACCGTCGAGACGAAGCTTTGTGTTGAGAAAGGTGGAGACAGGCACCAAGATCCACACGAGGGCGGAGATTTCGTTCCCGCCGATCGGTCGGTGCATCCAATCGCCTCTGTACATTTCCTTGGCGCTCGGGCGCGTCGACGCCCATCCGTGGCGACTCTCGCTGGAATCCGTGTCGACGTATTTCGTCGCCACGGGACTCTTCAGGTAGGGCGTGTCGCGAAATCTCTCGAGATGGAACACGGAAAAGCTCGCCTTGCGGAAGGATGGGACTTTTTTACGCAGAGGATGCGACGTCGGCACTTGCGTCGCGTCTCGTTCCAACCGATGGATGAGCGCGATGGTGACTTGGGCCAAACCATCCGTCTCCGACGTGAACATGCGCAAGTGTTTGGACGCGGTGGTTTTATCCGATTCGGACACGCGATTCGCCATCAATCGCGCGGCGGCACCGGTCCATTTGCTCAGCGGCGAGTTGGCGTTTGAGCCCGGCGTTCCCGGCAAAGCGGCGGCTAAATTCACCGGATCGACGTCTGGTTCCCAATCTTGCAACTGCGAACGAATGAGTGGATAGTACGATTCGGCGTTCGCCGCCGTCTCTTCTCGCGCGTGCATCGTCTTGAGCGTTCCTTTGAACGGATCGAGGACGAATTCAGCGTATCCATCCTCCACGTCTCGAAGAAGTTTGAGCAAATTCGGCGCGGCGGCGAGCGGTTCCAAAACCGTGAGCAACACGGTTGCCGTGCCCTCGGCGTCGAGCGGCACGCGCTTGCAGCACAACTCTAAAAAGTGTTTCATGAGCTCGTGATAGAACGGAATGCTCTTCAGAACGTGTCGAACGTGAGAAAACTGCCCCGGCGTGTCCACGACTTGATCGTCGAATTTGTGCTCCTTTCCAGTCGGGAGCAAAAAGCTATCGTATCTCGCCGTCGACGAGGATCCACCGCTCGACGAGAGCGAAGACTTCAACGGAGACGTCAGCATCGCTCGAGGCGAACCGGAACGTTTCGTCTCGCTCGAGGATTTCATTTGAGTCTGAGGATATTTTGCGTACCACGGAGCGAAATACGCCACCCAGAGTGTGACGATGGGTTCCAAATTTGTCGAGCTCTCCGTCGGCCACTGCGTGAACGCCTCGCGCAAAAAGCAGTACAACGGACGTTGAATCATCTCGCGCGCGCTTTCGATGGTTTTCATCGCCTCCACGTTTTCGCCTCGTCTATCCGGAAGTTCCGCGAAGAGGTAGGTGATCAAAAGCGTCACGGCGTTCACGTGATCAACCGCGGGTGGATTGTACGCGTACCTTCGCGTCTCGCGCCGCGATTCCATGCCATGCCCCGGACTCATGCCGTTCGCTCGCATGGCTTCGTCGACGACGCGAGCCATCGCCGGAACTCGTCGGAACGGAGAACCTCCTCGTCCGACGTCGCTCGACTGCGACCCGTTCGCGTTCTCCACAGGCATCCAGAATTCCGTCAAAATGCTCACTAAAATCTCCCCGTGCATCGCGCTCGCGTCCGTCTTGTTCGACCAATTCTTTCCCGCGGCTTCGCGAGGAAGGAAACACTTGAGATGCGACAGTAACAACTCTCGGTATGGATGCACCTGCCCCGACGACGGACGATTCGTCAGCGGCGTCGAGGGCCACTGACCGCCCAAAAACGCGCCTCCACCACCCAGCGGCGATCCACCGAACCCGCCCGGACTACCGTAGCTCGAACGCGTGGCGTAGCTCGACGACGACGTCGAGGACGCCCCTCGTCTTCCTCCCGGTCTCATCGCAAAGTACGCCGTCCAAAACATGAAGTAGTGATACAATCCGAGATGCACCTGGTACTTGCCCACGCTGTCTCTCTTGATGCACCCGGCGTACGGTCGAGATCTATTCAGCGCCATCGCCCCGCTCTCCGTCTGAAGCATGCGCTGCGTGCGCTCGGGCAAACGATCGAGCGGAAACGCAAACTGCACCAACTTGTCGCTATCCGCCACCATCATCGCGCGCATAAACGTCCCCGTGGGCGACAAAAACTCCACGAGCTCTTTCACGTCTCGCTCGCTTCCTCCAAACGCCGCGTTCATCCATCCTTCGCTCGTGGACCCATCGAACGAGAACAATCGACACAGAATCAGCTGAAAACATGCGCTGAAAAATTCTCGCAAATTTTCTCTATTCCTCTTCAACACGTGCTCGATGAGATCGATCGTCTTCACCGCCTCCTGTAAACTCGACGCCTCTCTCCCGTACCGTCTCGACTCTAACACGCGCGCCAATTCATCGCACGTCGTCGCCGAGAGTTCCAACTTTCCACCGCCGCCGCCGCCGCCGCCGCCGCCGTTCGACCCTCCTCGCGTCGTCGTCACCCGCGTCGACCCCCCACCGCTCGCGCTCGCGCTCACCGATCCCACTCCGTGTCCATCCCGTCGTCCTCGTCCGTCTCGCGCGCTCGTCGGCGCGTCCCGCGACGACGACGGTCGTCCCGCGCCGTCTCGTCCCCCTCCCGCATCGACGAACGGGGACCCGCCTCCCGCGGGACTTCGCGCGTTGGGCGAATCGAATCGAAGCATCGCGAGAGACGCTCGACGTCGTCTCCGTCGATCGCCGTCCGACTCGCGCGCGACGCTCGACGTCTGTCTCGATCGCGCGTCGACGACTGAGATTTCATTTCGTTCGATTCCTCCCCCCAAAAAAAATGTTTTTTGGTGCCGGGCGAGTTTTGAACGCGCCGCGGTTCTTTTCGACGACGCATCGAGGAGGAAAATAATAATGATGAAGCTATTACTAGACTATGATGATGTGTTTTTGAAGGATGACGTCGTCGTCACGAAAAGAAGAGAGCGGCGAGGAGGAGGGCGGCGAGGAGACGAAGCGGCGGCGAGAGACGCGGCGCGGCGGGACTCTCGCAGTTTCCGCAAGAACCGGCGGCGTAACACGCCTCGAAACCGCCGGTGGCCTCGCCGCCGTGATAACTGCACCAACCCTGAGGATAGATTTGTAACCCTCTCGAGGCGCAGTCGCCGGCGTTTTGGAAGCGGTCGCACTCGCAGTACGGGGCGGCGGTGACGTCGGGATTGTAGACGCACGTACCGTTTCCGGAACAAATGTTCGCATTTTCGTCGCGTTCGCATATGTACGAACAGCGAGGACCGAAAAATTCTGGTTCGCACTCGCAGAGCGCGGTGACGGCGTTGCACGAGCCGCGTCCGGAGCAATACTCGTCGACGATGTTCGTCAGGTCGGTCAAGCCGTACAGAGCGAGCGCCTCCTTGTCTTCATCCGTGCCTCGCGGGCAACTGTTTTCACACGTGGCCCCTCCGGCGCCCGCATTGCATCTGCACGAACCGTCGGTGAGACACTGCCCTTGTCCAGAGCACGTGACGCCGTTATCGTCGTCTTTACAATCAGACTCGGAGACGGCGAAACAGGCGCCGCCTCCGGCGGCGACGAGAGTCACCGTCACGAAGGATTTCGTAAAGCCCATGTCTGAAATCATCGGAGAGTCCATGATTTCGATGGTGCCCTCCATGCCGACGTCTTTGTTGTACTGCGTCGGCGTCTTGAACGACTTCAGCAGATCGCGAGTGCAATTGCACATCGGCTTTTCGAACCCAGCCGTCCCGACGACGGCGCACCGTCCTTGGTTGAGCTGCACCGTCACGTTCGTTCGCTGATAGCACGTGCCCAGTCCACCACAATTGCACGGACACGTCTGACCCACGCTGGTCAACGTACACGATCCGGTATCACCACCACCGTACTCAGCGCACCCTCCGCATCCGCACACGCCGAGTTGTCCCTTGGAATTATCGCCCCTGCGTCGAGGACGCGTGTCCTCGTCAGTCGACGCGACGAGCGGGCGAGCGAGACCACGACACCTCGCGAACGAACGACACGCACCACACGAAGAGTTTATTGCTCGACGTCAAGGCCATGGACACGTCACCACCGGCCGACACCTGTTCGCGAGCGCGGCGAGCGTCGTCGTCAGTCACTCGCGACGCGAAGAAAAATATTTATTAATTAATAAATTAATTCTCGAAACAATCGTTCGCACCTGCACGAACGTGGCGTTGTCCTCCTGTACTGTCCTGTGTACGCACGCAGTCAGTATCGATCGTTTACGTCGCGGATTTTCGAGGCGTAATTCCGTCGCGCACGCACCCGGTGACAGTCGTATGAATAATTAAAGAATCAGCCCCGACGGTCGATTGCACGTGATCAAACTTTTTGATGCGCGTGGGCCTGTCGATCATCTGTGGCTCCAGGTAATCGCGCGTGAGGTAAAAGTTGTTCGGTGTGTTATCTCTCGACGCGTATCCGAGTCCGAGCTGCCCGTAAAAATTGTCTCCCCAGGTAAATATTTCACCAGTCTCCAAGAGCATGATCGTGTGCGCATTTCCCGCGTCTATCCCCTTGATTCCCGGAAGAACCAACTTGTCAGCCTGCACGCGCGTTCCGTTCGCCACCGCGATGCCGTGAGCCTCCACGCGCAGCGGTTTTTCGTGTCTATTGTAGAATTTGTTCAACGTTTGGTCAAACTGTGAATAATTAATTAATTTAAATATTTTCCTCCTCGATGAAAAGTCGCTCTCACCTTGTTCGGCGTGTACATGCGCGTGTTGTTCAGCGTCGTGGACGTCGACGCGTTGTGATAGACCTGTCTCACCCCTGCGTTTGGATCAGAATCGTTCGATGAGGCGGGACAATCGCACGCACCGAGCTGTCCAGAGAAATTATCTCCCCACGCGTACACGACGTTCGTCGTCGTGACCGCCACCGTGTGTCCGCCCTTGGAAACGCCACCGACGGTCGACACGGGCCCTCCTCCGGCCGCTATTAATTTTATCGGAGGTAAATCCGAGCCGTCGTCCGTCGACACCACTTTCGTGGGCTGCGAAAAATGAAGAAATTAATTAATAAAAATATCGACGCGCGAGAGTGAAAAGAGCGCACCGCGTACACGTCGTTCAGGCACGGATCACCCCCGGGCCCGCCCGGGAGAAAACATCCACCGAGACCTGCGCGCGCGTCGAGTCAGTCGCGTCGTTCGTTTCTCTCGTCCTCGCGCTTCGCACGCACCGAGCTGTCCCTCGTGGTTCGCCCCCCACGTGTACACGGCGCCTCCGGCGGTGAGTCCGACGCTGTGCGCGCCCGCGGCGGCGACCGAGACGAACGTCTCCGGCGTCGACACCTCCACCGGCGTCGCCGTCACGTTCAGCGCGCTCGGATTCCTTCCGAGCGCGCCTCGGCCGTTACACCCGAACGCGAAGAGTCTCCCGTCCCTGGCCAATGCGAGCGTGTGTTGGCTTCCCACGGCGACGTCGTCGACGACGACGTCCGTTAAAATCCTCACCGGTCTCATCGCGGCGTCGAAATTCCCGGTTCCCACTTGTCCACACGCGTTATCCCCCCACGCGTACGCCGCTCCCTCCGCCGTGATCATCACCGCGTGGTTGAGTCCGGCGGCGATCTTTTTCACCGCGCCTGCGAGACGAGACGAGACGA
>Ga0181567_10000348_pt1 | contig 33939 bp, 30 predicted proteins | sample 101ome_14_FD_133761 | JGI IMG/M metagenome (GOLD analysis project Ga0181567, IMG submission 133761) | Coastal salt marsh microbial communities from the Groves Creek Marsh, Skidaway Island, Georgia - 101403AT metaG (megahit assembly) | ecosystem: Environmental > Aquatic > Marine > Intertidal...
GCGACCGGAGCGGTGCGCGGGAAACTCGCCGGCGCCGGCGCGGCTCGTGGATAACTCTCCGTTACCAGACTTGCTTCCGGCGGACATGACGAATTTACCGGGGCTGAGACCGCAAAAACTTAATGTGGGCTTAATTTCACTGTGTGATGGCGGCGTGGAGGCCATTTGCGCCGAGTCCATGGCGAATAAACAGGCGTACGCTGATTTTCACGGCTACGACCTCATAGTGGACTTGGACATCGTAGACAAAAATCGTCCGACGAGCTGGAGTAAGCTCCTGACAATGCGTAAGTACTTGCCAGATTATGATTTTTTGTTGTACGTGGACATCGACACCATCATCATGAATCCCGAGAGAAGATTGGAGGACATCGTGGACTACGACTATGACCAAATTCTCGCGGCGGACAAAAACGGGTTAAACTGTGGCGTCTGGATGGTACGAAACACACCTTGGATGCTGTGGTTTATCGATGAGATGTGGGCGCAAGATCAGCTCGTCGCTCCGAAGACTTGGAACATGCTCTTCAAGTACGAGCAGCGGGCCTTTCATTACTTGTATCAGTCTCAGATTTGGCGCAAGGTGGTCAAGGGCGACGCGTATCCAAAATCGAACACCGTTCGTGCGAGGACAAAGGTGGTGAATGCGTGTGTGTTCAATTCGCAGCCGGCGTTTTACAAGGATGGTGACTTACTGGTCCATCTCGCCGGATTGAAAGGGACGGTGAAGTGTATGTGGTTTAGGTACTACTACAAAATTTCTCTGAAGCGCATGCGCGCCGTCGCGGACATGTCCACGGACGCTAATTTACCTCCGCCTTCCATATGGACTTGTCTCACAAAGCGCACCTAGTGAGGAGAGTCGTTTGTTTGCCACATTAGTATTTTAGCGCGATGTCGATTGTTTGTCATGCATCTTAAACTGCTAGCTAGCCGTTCTGCCGTCCGTCAACTCGAGCGCCCGCTTGTTGAAACGGTGCACACTCCTCGTCGCGTCAGGTTACCCAACATGGCCGACTCGGTGACGCAACTGCAGGATCAAATCAATACGCTCTGTCAGCTGATGTTCAACTATGCGGGCACGCTCCAGCGCGATGCGAAAGCGGTACGTCACGCGCGAAACTCTCGCTCCTTTTCGATTTTGCTTCTCTCGGCCGTCGACGTCTAACCGTTCCCCCCGTTTGTTTTAATCGCGCAGGCGACTGTCGGACCGACTGGAGAGATGAGTGACGCACTCCCCGAAGGTGGAGTCACGCGCGCGGAAATAGATGAGATGGCAGCGACGATCGTCGAAGCGAAGAGAGTGATTGTGGAAATCGCTCGAGCTCTTCCAGAGATTGATACCGACGAGAAAGCTGCGCGTAAACGCATAGCTGCTCTCCAAGCCGAGCACGAAAAAGTTAGTAAAGAATTAGAACTAGTCTCTGCGGAGGCTAAGGAGGAGTTAGCCGAGATCAACGCCGCCTTCAAAGTTGTTTCTGAGAGAGTATTGCTCGGTGGCTGATCGATCTCTACGTTAGGACTAGCGCTAGAATGAGACACTTAGCACGCAGTGTCGAACTTCAAACTCGATTCATCGCTCGAGAAGCGAACGGAAATCGTTTTGTATCATCATACGTACGTCTTGATCTAAAATATTACACAAACTATTCGCCGCCGCGCCTATGGCGCCGAAGACACGAGGTCCCGCAAGCACTTTTCCACTTGCTTCGCATCCAGCCCCTCGAGCTTCACGCACTTCTCCACCCCAAAATCATATCGAGCGTAAAGCTTCCCCTCTGTACCGCTCGCCTCACGAATCAACACCGGCGTCGTCGGCGACGCAGCCTTCAAGTTTTTATAGCTCGACATCAAGAAATTCCGAACCCCTTCGCTCCCTTTGCTCGTTTGGCACAGGTGAAAGCGAAGTTCCTGCACAGCCTTGAGCCCAGCAAACGCGGCTTTCGACATGCTACCGGCGCTCGTCGTCACCCACTCGTCGTCGTCGTCGTCTGTCGTTCGTGCCCTCGCGCGCCTCACCGTGGGCGCCCTCGTCCCTCGATCGGGTCGTCCGCCTGTCGATCGAGGTCCATGTTTGAAAATGTGAAACCGCGTCCGCGCGGGCGCGCGCGGCGGACGATCCGCCTTTCCGCGCCGCGACGTACTCTGGTCGAGATGGCTAACACGTCGTGCACGATCCGCACGCGCAAGTTCATGACGAACCGCTTGTTGCAGCGCCGTCAATTTGTACGTATCGACGTCGCGCGCGCGACGCAAAGGCGCCCGAGGGTGGACTCGGCGATGCTCGCGAGGGCGGCCGTGGATGGGATCGCGACTGGGGTTTCAAGACGGCGACGACGGCGACGACGACGCGCGGCGGAGAAGGTGTAGGGAGGATAATGACTGACAAATGATTTGTTACCGCGCACAGATCCTCGATGTGCTCCACCCGGGTCGCGCGAACGTGGCCAAGGTACGATGAACATCACGGCGCTGGGGTTTTTTTGACCCTAATAGACTGAGCGACTTCGCGAAGTGAGAGAACCGAGACTGACCGCGTGGCTCTTTTTAAATTCCAATAGGCTGAGCTCCAAGAGAAGTTAGCTAAGATGTACAACGTCTCCGACGAGAAGTGCGTGTCCATCTTCGGGTTCCGCACGGCGTTTGGTGGCGGCAAGTCTACCGGGTTTGGTTTGATCTACGACGACATTGAGGCGTTCAAGAAGTTCGAGCCGAAGCACCGCCTCATCCGCGCGGGCTTGAAGGATGCCGTCCAAAAGTCCCGCAAGAACATCAAGGAGAAGAAGAACCGTGTCAAGAAGCTCCGTGGTGGTGCCAAGAACAAGGTCATGTAAATCTGTTACTCTTGCTCTTGGGTTTGGTGGAGTTTGGGCGAGCGCGCCCGTCGTATTAGTTTGGGCACTACTGTGTGCGATATTAGACAAAGCTTTGAGGTGGCGATCTCGCGAATGATCCTAGATCAATGAGTGATTGTAATTTCGAGTGAAAAGCTGTTCGAAAAACATTTAATCGTGATGCGCCGTCAAAGGTGCTGCGTGGCATCATGGCGTGCGCTGCGGCAAAAACACAAGCTGACAGGATGAAGGTTATATTAATGACATGATCATTCTAGTTTCATCGAGTCGCTGTTACCTAATTCAGCTCAAGTTGTATATCCTCGCCTAAAGTCAGCGCGGCATTGCTCCCTGAGCGGGTGGGAAGTTCTGTCTTAGCCGAGAACTTGCATGCCCATCTCAAACGCGCGCTCCTTCTCGAACGTCTCAAAGTACTGGTAGATGATCGTCACCGCGAGCAAAATACCGGTACCAGAGCCAATAGCACCAAAGAAGTCAGCAACGATCGTCAACGCGCCGATGCACATACCACCGAACGCCGCAGCGATGGGGATGTACCGGTTAAGCTCCTTCTCTATCTTCACGTCACGGTGACCCTTGATGATCATTTGCTGCTGCTTGAGTTGCTTAGCCACGTCTCTGGCGGAGGAGCCAGCGACTTCGATCCAAGTCTTAGAGAACAACGCACAAGCGGAGAGCATGAAGGTGACGTAGAAGATGGCGTGGAGTGGGTTGGCCGCGACATCGGCCAACGACGTCGGCGGCGAGATGTAATAAACCAAACCACCAGTGGGGATGAGCTGTCCGTTGCTCTCGCTCTCGTGCCAGCGACCGAAGAGTTGGATGAAAAAGTTACCACCATATCTCTTGTACAAGAGCTGAGAGATGAAATAGAGGTTCGACACCAACGCGGATTGCAAGATGATAGGCATGTTGGAGGTGTAGAAGAGCTTGATGGGATAGTTTTGCACGTAACCACGGTTTTGCTTCGATTGGATCGGCAAATCGACACGGAAACCTTGAAAGTAGATCACGATGAGGAAAATCAGGATAGTAGACAACAAGTTCGTGATGTTCGGCAGGTTCGTACGGTAGAAGGCTTCCTTCAACGCGCGAATCTTGTCGGTGCGCGTGAGCATCAGGTGGAAGAACGCGATGATCGCGCCTTCAAACTCAGTGCCTCGACCCGTGTTGACGGTGGTCGGGGAGAAAGCCTTCCAGATGATGGATTCGCATTGGTTCGTCGCGATGAAGAGAGAGATACCGGATCCCAAACCGTAACCCTTTTGAAGCAACTCGTCGAGGCAGATGACGATGATGCCCGCGAAGAAGAGCTGGATTATGATGAGCATGGCATTACCGACGCCGAGATCTCGCACGTCACCGTAGATTCCGCTGACGACGTACGCCACGGCTTCGCCGATGGTGATCAAAACCCCGAGCAACTTTTGCGCCCCGTTCAAAAGCGCTCTGTCCTCCTTCACGCTCTCGTCCACCTCGATGATCTTCGACCCCGACAAGAGCTGGATTACCAAGCCAGAGGTGACGATGGGAGAGATACCGAGCTCCATGCACGTGCCGCGGTTACTCGCCATGATAACTCGAGCCCAATAGAACGGATCCGCCCCGCTCGACGTGTTGATCCCGTACAGAGGCAACTGCGAGCACACCAAGAAGACGAAGAGCGCCACGCACGTGTAGAGCGTCTTTTCACGAAACGGAATCTTGCGATCGGCCGCCTTGACTTCCGGTAGGAACCCCAAGAACGGGCGCACGAGGTGCAACACTCTGAATCCACTCGACATCTTTCACCCCCTTTCACTCGCTCGGCGACGACGACGACGCCCGACGCACTGTACCGTCGGAAAGGTGCGCCCGCATCCGCACACGCGCCGCGCACCCCGTCCGCCATTCATTCGCCCACGTCGGTGTTTCGCCCGCCTTCTTCCCCTCGGGTGTCCCTCCCGATGGCTGTCCGATACCTATTATTAACGCACGGAGAGCCATGTAATTTTATCAGATGCGTGACAGATGATACAAGACCTAGGGTTCACATTGTCGCCCGGTCGACCCACGAGAACGTTCGGGCGAGTCGTCGTTTTACCCGGCGACCGACCGGACGAAGACGACACCGTTCGAGTGAGCTCGCGAGGGGAGGGAACGACGAGGACGGTGCGTGGATTCGAGCGCTCGCGGTGCCGAAGCCGACTCAACACTCGCGGGCGGGCGGCGTCGCGGATAGCGCCCACCCTCCGCGCGTTCGCCGGTCCGAGAGTGGATCGCCGGGAAGTCGCTCGGTGCGTCGCGTGATCGGCGCGTCGCCGCGCCGCGCCGCGACGGCTGTCGGGGAGGATGATGCTGGCGAACGAGGAGGCGAGGAAGACGTACGAGGAGATACGCGCGGCGGAGCGACGAGCGCTGACGACGGTGAACGAGGCGGGGAGTGAGACGAGGGCGAATGATGGAGGCGCAGCGGTTCGAGAGGCGCGAGCGCTCGTGTTGAGGATGCGAGAGTTGATCGAGGAACTGCGAGAGACTGGAGAAGATTGCGACGACGAGAAGGAGGCGGTGGATATCAAGCGCGCGGTGGCAGAGCGAGAGGTGGCGCTGGAGAATACGCGAGCCATCGTGAGGGAAGCGGCGTTGGACGCGGTGGCAAAGGAGAGGGCGAGAGAGACGGAGAAGCGCGAGGCTCTGCTCTTGGGAAAGAGCGGCGCGAGCGCGATGGACGAGATAAAGGCGAGCGGCGCGGTGTCTATATCGAGCGAAGCCACCGCGGGGCTCAGACGCGCTCGACAGATGATGGCGACGGAATTAGAAAAGGGCGAGAAGACACTCGCGGCTTTGACAGAGTCTACGGCGACGATGGAACGAACTGGAACGGAATATAGCAAGCAAAGCGCAAAGCTGAAGGTTGGGCGCAGATTGTTGACGACAATCGAATGGCAAACTTTCATGGATAGAATCATCTTGTGGTCTGGTTTTAGCATTTTTCTCTTGGTAGTGATTCACATCTTGTGGAAGCGAACCCCATTCCTTGCTCGTTTTCATCCGCTGTATTACAAGTGGTCGAACAAAGGTGACGGTGTCGTCGAGACTGTTGAAGCGCTCGTCGATGTCTCCGAGCCGATCGTTCCCATCGATGTGGACGTTCCACCATCCAGCACAGAAAACGATGCGTTACACATCGAAGGAGAGGAGGATCCGTACAAGTTGGTTGACGAATCGAGACGCGAGGAACTTTGAAAACTTAGTAGCTGTAGCATTAATAATGTATCTGAAATTCTATCTTGGTAACGTCGGAAAAGTCCTCACTGTGGCGGCGCGCCTCGTCGTCTTCGCGGACGATTCGCTTCCAGCACGCGCTGTTCGGCCTCGCGTTCTTGTTCCGGCGTCAACTTCTCCTTCGTCGCCCAGGGATGGTTCGCCGGAATCTCAGCCTCCGCCAAAGATTTCTCAAAGTTGTCGTTACCTCCCGCCGATTGTCGACGGCGCTCTCGAGCCGCCAAGATCTGCTCTTCGGTGAGCTCGGGCATCTCGATCGTGCGCACGGATTTCATCATACCTTTGAAGAACTTTTCTTCGTCCACTTCGCGGTTCTCATCCAACATCCCGCGGTCCTCCAAGTCTCCGAGAGAACCTCTGCTACCTCTACGTTTGCCGAATAAGACCTTTTTCAGGAGCAAAACCACGACGGCTCCTCCTACGTAGAGCGCTGGACGAGGAGTTTGTTCCAAAATCCGAGGTATCGCCTCGGGCACCTCCACGTACGCCGAACCAATCTTGAGCGTTCTCCCGCCATCCATGGGTGGTTTCAGTTTGTTCGCCCCATTCTTTTTATCGCTACCCCTCTTACCCCGCGAATCGCCCTTCTTCCCACGAGTCTTCTCCTCACCCTTTCGTCTCGCCACCGTCGTTCGCGTCGTCCGCGTCGTCTTCGACCGGTGCGCGCCTCTTCCCGCGCGATCGCCTCGCAGATGCCTTCGCATCGTCGCGCTCGTCCCTCCCACCGCCACTCCGGTTCGACTCACCGTTCCACCCTCGACGAACATATCCCGTCCTCGACACTCGCTCGCCCCAGTCGCTCGATCGCTCGATCGCTCTCGAACGCCCCGCGTCCGTCTCTCGCCCCGCGCGCCCCGTCCATCCGTCACCCGTCCGTCACCCGTCCGTCGCCCACTCGCCCACCGACGCGCTCGCAGTAGTACCGACGCCGTCCGTCCTCCTCCTGGATGGCTTTTTTCGGACGTATTATAGCATGCGTGGGGCACGACCCGACGCATCGGACGAACGGTCGGTCGCCGCGGCGATCGGCGGGCGGGGACGGGACACGGGGACGCGAAACGGTCGGACGGCTGGCGCGTGCGCGGCGTCGCGGCGACCGACCGTCCGACCGTCGACGACGCCGGAGCGCGACGCGGTGAAAGACGCTCGCGACGCGAACGCGGGGCGCGCGAGGACGACGGAGAGAGAGACGGAGAGAGACGGAGAGAGAGACGGAGAGAGACGGAGAGAGACGGGGGAGATGGAGACGATTGCGGGATGGGACGTTGGCCTCGTCCGTGGCGCTGATGGCGATTTTGGCGGGAACTCGCGTCGGGATCGCGGCGCGCGGACGATGGAACGCGCGGTGGAACCGAACCGCTCGAGCCTCGTTAAAGGTCTCGGTGCGAGTGAGCGCGAGCGCGGGGTCCAGAGCTCGCCGACGAACGTGCTGGACGCGCGTTCGTGCGCGAGTTCAGACACGAGCGAAGAGCCCGATCGTGATGCGGAGGATCTCGGTGAAATTGGGAAGAAGACCTCGGCGGCGATCGATGCGGACGTCGTCGCCGATCGCGGTGGGTGGGGTGCAGACGTGGGACGAGATGAGCGCGGACGCGAGCGCATGCTCGGCGCCATGACCCCGAGCGCGGAGGATGAGAGCCTGCACAAACGCCTGAGCGAGCTTCGAACCGCCTTGAGGACGGCGGAGCAGGTCCTAGATAGAACGCAAAATCGGCTGCAATTGGCGGAAGGGGCGAGGCAAATGGCTGAAGCGGAGGCTGCGACTTTACGAGCACGTGTATGGTCAATGGAGGGTGGAGAAGCATTGGTTTTGGAAGCTGGGCGCGATGGTTGCCTGGACGAACTGCGAGGGCAGTTACTCAAGGAAGCGACGGTTGAACTCTCGTACGCCGCAAAGGTGACGACTGCATCCGATCATAAAGTTCAAGCCCTTCGAGAAGACTGCAAAAAATTACAGGACACGATTGCCGCGTTATCTGCGGCATCTACCGCAGAGAACGCAACATTATCGATGGAACTTGCGCAAGCCCGTATGCGCATTCGGTGCGATGCCCGTGAAATCGCCACTCTCGTGAACCGAGTGAATGAAGCCGAAGCTCAGTCTACTAAGCTTAAGGGTTCCAACGAAATAGCAAATACTGCAATCGAGCGGTGTCAAGCGGTGGAGAACGAATGCCAGCGGGCGAAAGAGTCTCTTCATGAAACCATGAGGCATAACGAGTTCCTTCACGGTCGAGTCAACGAACTCGAGGAAATGATAAAGTGCAATGGGCAAGCCCATTACGACCAGGAGTTACGTCAAGTACGAGAAAATCTTGAATCCGAAGTCGCTCGTCTTCGTGCCGATGTCAAGCAAGAGCGCGCCGCGAGAAAAGCTTTGGAGACCCGGTCAAACCTTGCGATACCAACCGACACGAAGTGTCTCCCCAATACTCAAGGCGATGCTCTCGAATCAGAAAGATCTAAGAATGAAGCATTGATGGAGGAAATCACTCATCTCAAATCTCAGCTCATGCGAGTAGAAGCTGATTCTCCGAGGAAAGATGATTGGTCTGATGCACTTGGATTTACGAGCAACGACGATAACGAGTCAGTGGATAGCCAACCTGGAACTCCACGAGGAGTGCGTGACGCGCTTTTGGCAGCCGCTCGTCTCGAGGTTCAAAAGCTTGGTGAAATGAATCGTAAACTCATGCAGGCTAAGTTATTGGCTGAAAACGACAGTGTGTCGAAAGTAGACTACGAAGCTGCACTAACGAGGAACAACGAAGCCTGGGCTTCGAAGGTTGCGGGAGTTGAACTGAGTGCTACAAAAATGCGAGAAGAGTTGACTGCACTCACGCGTCGAAACGAAAAACTTGATTCAGAAATCCAAATGAATCGCATCGAACTCGACGAAATGAGAATTCAAAATCGAAAGCTCGAAGCCTCTCTCTCAACGAAAGACGTCAAACAGGAAGCGACACACGATGAGGGAAGTTGGCTAAAGCTACTCCCGAGGAGACATTCAAGTCCAGGTATCGCCACGCAACAAGACAACAACTTAACACGACTTGGATCATGGGCGAGTCTGGGTGGTATGGAAGACGAAGAGGACGACATGTGCCGATTGGAAGACAACGGAGAGGAGACCGATACTAAATTGGATGAACCCAAGCAGCGTTCTCGGAAACAAGTACTGGAAGAAAGGTCACGAAGTATCCGAGAGCGTTTGGCGGCGAGAAAAGGAAAACCTCCCCTTGGACCGTTGAAGCTATCTGAAGAAGCCATGGAACGATCGATTCGCGAGAGTCGTCTCGCTATCGAAGCCATGAAGGCGTCACGCTCTTCGCTTCTTCGCGTGTCTACTGGTTCCCTGCAAAGCGATTAGTCGGACGAAGCTATTACCATTATATGTATTACTACAGTACAACTACAGAATTCAACTACTATCTCTACTTTTACCCCGAGACGCTCTCATTAAAACTCCACGCCTCTCTCTTGCTGCCTCAATAATGTCCCAGCTCTCATACCAAATGTGTCAACTATTTGTTCCTCGCGATTGTAGAACACCCATACATCTTCTAGCTTCGGACCGAGGTCCCTAATTTTTAGCCACTTTGGATCAAGTTGCATTTGTGCCCTATCCTTCTTGATCGTCACTTTCTCAGGTGCTCGATTCACGGTGGGAAACACTCTTGCGTCTCTCGGAATAGTTTTGCTAATCTTCGCCGCAGCCATGGCGTGAATGTGCGCTTCCGCCAGTCGCTTTATCTCAGTTGGATCAGTGATACCCATGGTCGCCATATGATCTCGCAACTCCTCTTCAACATCAAAATTATCTTCACTGGAGGGATTCAGAGGTTCTATGACGACTTCTTCCTCTTGGGCCTCGTTTATGTTCACCTGTGGTGCCACTGCTGGGATATTGTCCGTCTTGAATTCTCGTACCCGAGTTGGAGTGAATTGATGTCTTCTGAGAGCGGAAATTTCGAGTGCACCCTCGAAAATTTGTGGTGGGGTTTGCGGTGTACAAACCAATAGCTTACCAGCCGTAGATTGTAAATAGTCACAAGTAAGGCAAGGGGAAATCAACGTCTGCGATGCCAGTGTAGACCAATTTTTTGTGTCAAACAGTTGAACCGTCCCCTTCCCGATTGTTTCACCAATTTCCTGGGTACCTAATGCAAGAACGTTTTCATCGGCACGAAAAGATAAACATGTAATGGCTAACCCGTTGTTGTGATCGAGGACTCGCTCCAAGCGTGCAGTGGCGGACTCCAAATTCACCCGCCAGACGTGAAGACACCCATCAGAGGATCCTGCAGCTACGGCAATCTCAGGGCCCTTTTGCGTTGAAGTCAACGAAATTACGTTTCTTAGTTGCTCAGATGCAAATCGGTGCATCATTCGAAGCCTTGGTCCACCATTACTGATACCCCAAATTCTCACCACTCCATCGCGCCCGGCAGAAACAAGTGTTTTGCTCCCCGACAGGGCGACACATCGCACCAGACCGTCATGGGCGGCCTTCATACCTGCAACTCTACGACCATCATCAAGTGCCCAAATCGCTAAGCTCCCATCTTCCGTGCCGGTCGCAGTGACGCTACCGTCACAGCTCACCGTCAAAGTCGTCACTGGAGAGCTGTGCTTCCCAAGAAGATAAACCAGGCTCGGCTTTGCTTCGCTTTGAGGTAGCGTTGTGAACAATAGGTTTCTCGACTCTGCTTGGACAACCAGTACACCACCTTCCTGACCAGGAATGAACGCAAACTGCCACCATGGTCGGGCTGTTGGCCTCGGTACACCATCGTCCTTCGCCGTTTCAAAACGAAATCTCCTAACTTTGCTCCCGCTCTCCGTCACCCTGATCGTGCGCAAGACTCCCATGTGCTCAACAACGGCGACCAAAGTCGAATCGTTCGGATCTGCGTGTCCACCATCGTACAACTTCCCGTCCCTCATTTCCTTTGCCTCTTCATCCATCACCGGCTCACCTCTCAGCCCAGCGGCGTGTCTCGGGGACTTGTCGTCCGCATCGAGCGGTAGCGCGACGAGCTTAAGTCTCGACATCGTCACCGCACGAGCTTGAATTTCACGTCGCAAGAATTTATCCGGTGACACGCTCGCGCAACTCGTGAGGTAAGGCGTCGCGCGCCTCGGGTTGACGTGCACACAATTCAAACGAGCACTCCCCCCTCACTCGAGAGCGACCGACGTGATAACTACCGAACGCACGATGACGAATTCCGCCGTCGTGAGCGCGTCGAGGATTGTGAAGGCGCATTTTAGCGGTAGAAAAGTCCATCAACGACATAATTCTCGCTTGAGACTTCGCCGGGACGTCGTATCCGCGGCGACTGCACCCGATGGGACTTCTTTGGAGGCCGTGCTCAAGGTGAGAGCAACTCTCGAGTCTCCTCACGCCTCGACTGACGTGCGGACGCGAAACAGGTTGCCGTGGAGGCAGCTGAAGAGGGAGGCGATATTATGTCCCGTAAAGTCGGCGCCGACATAATTAAAACGAAGGTGAACGCGCGGGACTTACTCACCGAGGTCGACGGCGAGGTGCAAAGCATCATCGAAACCCGAGTGGCGCAAGCTTTCCCAACTCACGGCTTTCTGGTGCGTATACACTTCATCTAATGTGAACCAAACGAAGCTAATGGAATGCGACAGGGTGAAGAAAGTGTCGCAGCAGGCAAAGATGCAAGCGCAGATGCCCTTCGAAATGTACTGCAAGGAGGTGCGTGCGAGCAGTCGCGACGTCTGGTGACAAAATAATTAATTAATTCCCACGTCTTTGCGAGATCTGATGAGTCGTATCGCATTGACTGACGCTGAATCGTGTGCATAGGCCCTGACTGGCTCTGGATCGTGGACCCAATCGATGGGACGACGAATTTCGTGCACGGGATGCCATTGTCCGCAATTTCTATCGGAGTCGCTTTTAAAGGGTGAGTGAATTAAAATGTTTTTTTCGTTCCTCTTGCGCGTTCCGTCGTCCATCTATGCATCACGTCCTTGATTTTATCACTATACTGACAATTAACATCCCGACAGTGAACTGCAAGCAGCTGTGATCCTGGATCCTTTCAGAGATGAATGTTTCACAGCAGCTCTTGGGCAAGGAGCGAAATTAAATGGTTCAACCATGAATGTTGGAGAGGAGAGTACCGCGCTCGAAGCAGTGGTTGTAACGGGATACGCACCGGTAGCAGCATCAACAGAAGTGATGCTCCGAGGGATGACAGGTAAATATTGATGCTCGCAGCGCAATCGAAAAAATTATCCCCGGTGAAAAAAATATTAACGCATTAATTATTTCGCACTTCAGCACTGGCCAATTTGCCGGTTCGAACGATGCGTATGCTTGGAAGCGCGGCAATTATGCTCGCATGGGTTGCTTGTGGGCGAGTTACTGCGTACTTTGAAGCTGATCTGAACAGCTGGGACACTGCTGCCGGGGCTTTATTGGTACAGATTTAATTAATTTAATTTTCCGCCGTCGAATTAATTTTTCACTCAGATACGCGAAGCTGGTGGACAGATTACTAATCTAGTCGGTGATGAGTATGGTGCGTTTTCTCAATGAATTATCTGTGTGTAGAATACGTCGTTTTTCTTATTCGTGAGAGTGAAGATGTGTACTGACGAAATCGTTAATTAATCTAATCCTTTTACACAGACTTGACAACACGGCCCATTCTTGCGAGCAACAAATCTACACACGACGAGTTGCTGCGCTGTCTCATGGATTCATGAAGAATTGAATTTAATCTACATTCCTATTCTCGCTATACATACATACTATGTGCTCTGGCTCACTTTTGTTGTGTTGGCTTTGGCTTTCTACGTATTCCCAGTGCCTCTAAGTCTTGCGTCGGCTCATTTGCACGTCCTCTCAACTGTGGAGGCAATAGCGTGTTAAACTTCTTGGTCGCCTGAGAAACTTTTTGTTGAGTTTGTCTGGGATTGAAAATAGGCTTTGATGCGGGACGTTTCGTTCCAGACAGCGGCTGCACTGTGTCGACGTAAGTCGTAGGTCCGGTTTCGGTTCTGGAGAATATGTTTGCTGCAGACGGCAATGTTCTCTCTGCAGGCTCTTTCACCGGGCTCCTCGTTCCACTCACCGCTCTGTAATCTCGCTCCTGTGCTTCGCTCTCTCGTCCAGCGTCTTCTCTCTCCCCCTCATCGTCCGAAGACGAGTAATTCAGCCCAAGCATGCGCCTCCTCCGTTTTCACCCTTGTCGCGTTATCACCGTCGTCGATGCGCGCTCAAAGTGAGGTCTTGCGACTCCGGCGCGAGGCGTGACTTGATGTCTTTCGAGCGGCTAGTTCGATCGTCGCTCACCGCACTCACGAACGGAAGGACGGGTCTCGATTTGAGCTCGAAAGTGACGACGTAGACGCGGCGCAGTCCACCTCGACACTTGTCGCCCCGCTGCGCGAGTGACGGACGACACTGTGAAGGCTCTCGGTGTCATTCAAACCGATCGAACGTGATGATGACTTTCGGTGCATGCGCTCGCGCGAGCGGACTTCGGGCGTCTCGCTCGACTTCGGGCGCGGCGACAAAGGACCGCAGCTGGCGGATGACGATTCGCTCCGCCTCGATCGGTGGAGCGGACCCGAAGGAATGGGGCACTTCGAGACGAAGCGCATTCGTCGCGTCGGGAGCGAGTGCGATTTTGAGAACATTCGGAGCGAGCGCATTTGCGCTCGGGATGACGGGTGGGAAGGCGAACGCGAAGATGGGCGCTCGGGCAAAGTCGGATCCTTTCGCCGACGTCCTCAAAGACCCCAAGTTTCCTGCAAAGTATCCGTTCCGCGAAGAAGACATGGCGAGATACGATGAAAGCTCAGACTTTATTTTTTACTCTCAGCCTAGATTCGTGACGCACATCGATGACGAGGCGATCGGAGCATTGACAAAGTATTACAAACGAGAGTTCCCACCCGCCAGTGAAAATGTGGCTGTTTTGGACGTCTGCAGTAGCTGGATCTCGCACTATCCGGAAGGTTACAAAGCGGGGAAGATTTCTGGCATCGGAATGAATGAAGAAGAGCTGAAAAGGAATCCGATTCTCACGGATTACGCCGTTCAGGACCTCAACGAGGATCCGAAGTTCCCGTATGCAGACAACACGTTCGACGTCGTCACCAACACTGTGAGCGTCGACTACCTCACTCGACCTTTGGAAGTGATGCAAGAGGTGAGACGTGTGTTGAAACCAGGTGGATTGGCCATTATGAGCTTTAGCAATAGATGTTTTCCGACCAAGGCGGTATCGATTTGGACTCAAACGGGAGACTTGGATCACGTTTGGATCGTCGGTGCATATTATCACTACGCTGGAGGATTTGAGCCGCCTGAGGGGGAAGACATCTCCCCGAATCCCGGTAGATCAGATCCTATGTACGTTGTCACGGCCAGAAAATCGGCTTAGAGAATTTCACTGTAATGACTACGACTTCATTTATTTTGCGTCTCGAGCTCGTGTACCTCCTCACTTCGTGTCCACCCGTGGTTCATCAACATGATCGCCGCTTCTCCGTGTCTTTTGCAAAACGCCGCTGCGTCGTCGGTGACAAAGCATTCGACTCGTCGACAACGATCGAACACGGTTCCCTTCGCGGCAAGAGGGACGTCAAGGACGTGCAGCGAAGTTGGTGACGGTCCGGACTCCACCGGTTTCTCTCGTCGACAAGCTTTCGTTTCAGCGTGTGCACTCGCACTCACGGCCGCTTCTCCGGCGCAGGCGAAGGATGGTAAGAATGGCGTCTACTTTATCGAACCGAGGGGGGATAATCCGGTCGTGAGCTCGGAGTTTAAAGTGAAGATGGGGGTGAAGGGTTACGAGCTCGCCCCAGCGGCGGCAGGACTTCAGGAAGGTACAGGACACCATCACTTGATAATCGATGGTCCCGCTTTCATTGAGAAGGGACAAGAGATTCCTTTCGACGAGACCCACTTGCACTTTGGCAAGGCGCAGAAGGAAGGTGTTTTGAACCTGAGCCCAGGCGAGCACACGTTGACGTTGCAGTTTGCCGATGCCAAGCACAGATCTTTCGGGAAGAAGTTCGCGAAATCTATCAAGGTGACGGTGGAATAATTGATTAGAGTGAAACTGGGTGTCGATCTTCGTGTCGTGGGAAAGTCGTCGCGCGCAGTCATTATTTAATGTTACAGTGTTTTTTTGCAGCTATTTCTCCCCAGCTATTTCTTCTCACGTTGTTCGACTCCTCTAAAAGCCGTGGCGGCCAAGCTCATCGTCGCCGCAGCCGTCAGTCCGTAACGCAAAGGTATCAACCATTTTGGATAACCACCCGCCTTAGCGTAAGCCGTATCCACGCCAGCGCATGTTAACAATCCACCAATCAGTGTACCGCACGCCATGATTTCGCTAGACATCAACGAAGCCTGCCACGCCAATAAACTGGGCGTCACGCTCCACGCGTAGCGCGTCGTCAACTGAGCGGGCGTGGGTGCCAAATCCCTCACCACGGAATGTTTCACCGCCCCGAGCCCCCAATGAATTCCGCCCAGGAAGCTCAAGATGCTCGCTCCGTATCCAATTTGTACTCGCGCAGTGGTCTCCGCGCTCACCACGCTCTCGTATCCCAGCGCGCGCCTGGCTTGCGGCGTGAGACCGACGAAGGGTACTGCGCCCAAGACTCCGAGGGCGTAGGGCGCGGGATGCATCGCCATCGGTCACGGGTGCCTTTTTTTGACGAGGCTTGACGACGAGGCGCGCGTCACCAGCCAGCACGGCCCGACCCGCAACCGCAGAGGGCCACGCGCGAGGACGAGGGTGCACGCGTCGAACGAGATTTCACAAATCTCGGCGAAAGTCTTCTAATCGTCATGGGCGGTCTCGAGTACATAGAACCACGCACGGCGGTAGAAATTCGCGGCATAAAAGCAAAGCCAGAGCTCAATGGAAAGCGAGGAATGGTGATTGGTTACGCCCCAGAGCGCATGCGATACCGCGTACGAATCGATGCGGACGAGGGCAAAGAAAGTGAAGAAGTGTATTTGAAACCCGAAAACGTGGTCGCAGTCAAGACGAAGGAGGAAAAGAAGGTGAAGGAACCACCAAAAGAGAAGGGAGAAGACGTACGAGGGCGAGAAGCCGCCGTCGCGACGACGTCGGCGGCCGAGGACAAGGCACCAGAAATATCAACCATGCCTAAACCGATGGAAGAGATTGTACCTAATCCTGACGCGGTCGCACCGCCCATCGAAGAGATAAAAGATAGTGAAACTCTGCTAAAGGAATTTTTCAAGGATGTCTCAGATGCGAAACGAGATGCTGAAGTGGAACGTGTTTTGTCCAGCTTCAAATTAAATCCATACGAGTTTCTGAACGTTCGTTTCGACTGCGAAATGAAAGAAATTCCACGAGCGTACCGTAAACTGTCTCTTTTGGTTCACCCTGATAAGTGCAAACACAAGGATGCAAAAGCAGCATTTGATGCGTTGGGCCAAGCGCAGAAGCTTCTGCTTGACGAAGATTTCAAGCGTGCTCTCGACTTCAACCTCGAGCAAGCGAGAGATTCCGTGTTGAAGAATTGGAAAAAAGAGGCACGTGAAGATGCTGTACTACGAGTCAAGTATCAAGGTAATAAAGAAGGCATGTTTGAAGACTTTTGCAAGACAGACGAGTTCCACGAGAGGTGGAAGTATGAGGCGCGCAACTATATTGTCGACTTGGAATGGCGACGTCGTAAGCTAGCGCTTCGAATCAAAGGCGAAGAGAAGCGTGTCACTGAAGAGGAAAAAGCGGAAGCAGCTCAGAGGCGGCAAGAGTATAAAGAGAAAAAAGAATGGGAGAGAGAGGATAAACGTGAGGAACGAGTTAGTGGATGGAGAGATTTCATGAAAGGCAAGAAGGCAAAGAAGAGCAAGCTCACGGGTGAGTTCAAGCCTCCGAGTCTTAAAATGGAAACCAATGCTAAGGATAAGAAAGCTTATGCACTTGAAAAAGATCGCGTACTTCGTCCCGATGAACTCAAGAAAGCATTTTAGGTTCTATGTCAGTGTAATTCTTTAAAATCTATTCATCGCTAGGTTCGTCCACGGTAACCCACTGGGAGGTAGGATTAGCCGTTTCTTTCACATCCTTCTCCTTTTCACTCTCTTTCTCAGTAGCTTTTTCTTCATCACTAGATTGGCTGGTCTGAGATTTGAACGCATTCCTCTGTGCTGCTGTCAGACTTTCAGGAGACGTTGACGACGGGATCCCAGGTTTGGATTTCTTCGCTTGGTCATCGGTGCTACCATGTGTGGTACTTTCAGGTGGTGGACTAGGTGAACGGAATCTCTTTCCAAGTTCACCGTGTGTAGGTCCAGTGTCCACTTCATCCGTGAAGACAGAGTGTGCCATTGGTGCAGGTGCGAAGCGAGAGCCTTGGAAGTGCAAGACTGGTGGACTGTGTAGGTTCGTTAGCTGTGCCGGTCCAGGATCGCTAGACGAATCATCAGCTGGATCATCATCAGATTCGAAGTAATTCTCCTCGTCCTTGCTCATCGAGCTATCTCGACGACATCGCTGCTCTGACAGTGCCTGCGCTGCGGCAATCTCCTGTCGACCGTACGCCATGGGTGCCACTCCTGGGAGCATCACACCCGGAGGTAAACCGATCGTCGGTACACTCAAACCTTGTTGATATCTGAGCTTCAGTAATCTAAACGTGTCCACGTAGTAAACTTCGTCGAAGTACGCTTCGTATTGTTCCACCAGATGCTGAATCAAGTTCTTGATGTTCTCTCGGCGAATGAAGTCTACCAGTTCGAGTACAGCACTGTTGAGCAAGTTATACCTATCCCCATTCTCTTTGAAAACTTTTATCACTGGCTCAAATGCGTTGCTCTTTATCAAATAGCGGTTATAGAATTCATCTTTCAAGTTGACACACGACCGCAAGAATCTCACAGCAGACACCACAACATACCTTTCCTTGCGGTGCGTCAATTGAAGGACACTCTGCAGCACATGATTTCTCAACATGTAATATTTGATTCTGAATTGGTGATGTTGTACCAAAAAGATGAGTAGATCAACTATCTTAGTCAGTGCCCAAGGAGGGACACCCTCATCATTACCTGACTCATCGTCCGGTATGTTGTGCTTGCCCAAGGTGACCCGAGACACCACTGTGTGCATGTGCTTGTCATAAAATATATCAAGAAGCTTGTCTTTGTCGGGAGACGTCCCTTCCATCGAGTCGGGATCCATCAGAAAAGTAAGTATTTCTAAATACGTCGCCTGTATACCGTCGCTTCCAACAAGGAATAATCGCACTAACTCAGAAAGCATATTTCGTTCCATCTTGGCATCCTGTTCCACCATGTACTCCCTCAGGACTGACGAGTCGTTTTGGAGACTTGACATGATGACATCAGCAGCTTTGAGCTGCGAATATTCATCGCCATGAATCAAAATGTCAGTCAAGACGTCAAAAAGCCCATGCCGCTGTAGAGTCGCGAACACTTGAAGTCTTGGGGTGTTCTGCAGATGCCTAGCAAGGGTACACAATTCTTGTAGAAAACCAACGAGGTCGTTCCAGTCTTTATCACCTGGTTTTGAGCTCTTAAGTCTGTTGAACAACTCTGCGAAAAACTCTGGGTTTCGATGCAGCGCTTGTACAACGTCAACATTATTGCACATCATCATCGATGTGAGCATACCAAACGCAGAGTCGTCCAAAACTCGAGGAAGAATCACATCTTTCAAATATCCGAGCCGACACGTCTGGTGTATTTTCTGCCGAATAGCTTCATCTTTGATGGGTACAACCTCTTTGAAGGCCACGTTTTCTTTCAGAAATTCTCTATGAGGTACACGAGTGATCTGCTCAGGGTCGTATTCAAGCGTACCCACAAAATCAAAAACGAATTCTTCGCTCAGTAATACTTCATACAGATTTGGATCGTTTAACATGACGATCCCTCTAGAAATAGCGTACAAATTGTGCAAATTTTCGATGTCGTCCACATCTTCACACTGTCTGAACAACTCAAAGAGTTTTGAAAGGTATTCCTTTGTCTTTAGAAGTTGCGTCGGAAGCGTCTGGCGAGCAAACATTGAGCTACCAGTAATGACTGCTAAAATCTGTTCTAAATTTGCAAGCTCTGGTGGCGGAAGCTCAAGGGCTCCTTCGCGTCGGATCTCAACGTAAGATCCACCCTCTCCCATCGCGACAAAGTGCCCGTGTTCCTGCGGAAACTGAAACGCTTGGAATTCCGTTCCCACTTCCATGGCTGCCAGCTTGGAACCGTCCTCAGGATCCGCTCCGACGCCGGCTTCGCTCGCGTACTGACGCTGCACAGATTTTATCTGTTCCCAGATGAAGTTACAACCCATTCCCTCTTGAAAACTCAGCGCTATATCCGTACCAAACTCTCTGTCCATCCAAGTAATAATTGTCTCGTCCTCTTGCCTGGAATAAAAGTCGGCGTCTGGAGAAATCGCGTGTACCAACAACGGTTCCTGACTCTGCTCCGACATGACGACCAATCCCACCGAATTCGATTTCTGCAAGCGTTTCAAAACAAAAATATTCACCGTCAGTCTTCAAGGTCTCTTTCTCATCGAATCGTCGTCTCACCTCCATGTATTCGCACGAAGCGAAACCGGTGCCCTTGTCGTCCCAGTGACCGCTGTCATTCAGTCTATATAATTTCACTCGAGCCATCGCGTCTCGGCGCTCTTCCTCCCCTCTCCCCGCGTCCGATGGATCCAACGACCCATCCGCGATCTCTTCCGGGGCATCAATCGCGTCCACCACCTCCGCGCCTGCCTCTATCTCCGCCCCGGTTCCCAGAGGTGTCTTCTCCACCGGCTCCCGCTCGACCTCACCCATGGCGTCGTCCTCGTCCTCGTTCGTCATCCGTCGATCGTGACGCGGGCGAACGAACGCCGCAATTCCTCAATCTTGTCCGCGCGCGATTCTCCGTCGGTCGACGACGACTCCAAGACACGCGCGAGACGTTCGACGGAGGAATGCGAGAGCGAATGCGTTGAGTTCGGATTTCGGATTTCGACGGCGATCCGCGCCGAGTATTCGCGACGACGGCGCGCGTCTCGGACGTTGACGGATGTGACACCGTCACGCGTGCGCGTGGATCGTCTTCAGTCCGTCCTGTCCGTCGTGGACTGTCGCCGTCCGGCGAAGGCGGCTCGGAGGGCGAGCGACTGGAACGTCTCGAGGCGCACAAGGCGGCGAGCGAGGGACGAGGAGGGCGCCAAACTGAGGAAATGCGCGGTGTGACCGCGAGATACATCAGCATTAAAGCTCAGTCGCGTAGGTGCTCAAGGTCTTCGGGTGCTCTACGGGGGGATTCGGGTGGGTGTCGGGCTTAGTTCGGCGCAGACGAACGAGGCGCAGGGTCGACGCCGGCGGCTTTTTTGAGCGCCTTCTCGACGTCTCGAATGAGCCTAGCGTCTTTCTGGTGACGCGAACGCGAAGAACGATGTCATTTCGGTCAGTCATCGCTCCAACGCACGGCGTGATCGCGTCCTCGCGATGTCGCACCAACGCACCCGCGCGTTGCGCTTGCGCGTCGGAGACGGTTTCGCAAACGCGTGCGTTTTCCACACGATACCCCCTGCGCGCGCGACGGCGACATCTTCTTCGTCAGTCTTCGTCCCTCTTCGTCCCTGTTCCCTCTCCATTCGTTTGCTTTTGCTCGCCGCGAGGTCGCTCGAGTCGTCTTCCCTCGAGCGTCCTCGCCGTCGTCCAGCGCGCCGTCGGGTGTCGACACCCACCTCTCGCGAACGGCCCCTTCTTCACCGCCATGAGCACGAACGAGGTAAACATGACCCCCCTCGAGCCCCCGACGCCGACCGAGGGCGCGAGCGCGGTCGACGGGTCGTCGCGTCGTCGCCGTGTGCGGGCGCTCGAGTCGACGAGACTGTCGGGTCGTCGTGGTCGGGCCGGGCTAGGGTTACGCAGTAACATACTTTGTGTAAAAGTGCACTATCGGGGAATTTATGTGTTGTGTCACGACGCGCGGCCGGGCGCGGGCGACGCGACTCTGCGACGCGGACCGCGCGGGAGACGGTGCGCGCGATGCAGGCGTGCGGGCGATGGTCGGCGGTGACGCGTCGAGACTTTCGTGGAGCGACGACGAGCGCGCGGTCGACGGTCGAGCGCGCGGTCGGCGTGGGAAGACGACGAGACGGTCGGACAACCGAGCGTCTCGGTCGGTGGACGGTCGGTGGACGTCACGGGGTGGAGTCCGCGAAGGCGACGGAGGGGGCGGAGGCAACGACGACGACGACGACGGAATCTTACTCGTTCATGAATCTCGCGCGGGCGGAGTTTCCCTCAGACTGGGGAGATCCCGGGGTGAAGGTGAGGTACGAAGACTCGCCGCTCGACTTGGCCATCATGGCGTGGTTCATGCGAAAGATTGGCATGGCCATCGACGCACCGCCTCCGAGTAAGGTCTCATACGAAGAGTTTATCGCGCTTTGTTTCCTGCAGATGCGAGGAAGAGACGCGATCGGGATGGGTGATGTCACCTCGGGGGTCATAAGGTCTCTTGTGCCTCCCGGTGGCAACTCGGTGTTCAAGAAGCTGTTTCCTTTAAATCAGTTTTCCTGTGAACTTAACGCGACGATCACGAAGATCGTCTTCGCTTGGATGGTGGGTCCCATGGAGGTAGAAACGACGGTGGATAATGATCTGGGTATCGAGATGGCTTCCAAGGTACACATTAAGAAGTGTCGGTGGCTTCAAGAGAGCGGCTGCACTGCGATGTGCGTAAACATGTGCAAAACGGCTACTCAAGAAGTGTTCACGGACGATTTTGGATTGCCTCTCACGATTAAGCCAAACTTTGAGGATAAGAGTTGTGACTTCTATTTCGGTCTATCACCACCGCCGATCGAAAAAGACGAAGCACTCTTGTTTGGATGTAACGCATCATGCGCCACAGCCGCGACAAACTCTGACGGAGAGCCATGTCACAAGCTCCGTCCATATAAGGGGATGTGAAAGCGTCCGCCGGAGCCGTACAAGGGTAAGGGTATCCGCTACGAGGACGAAGTAGTCATCCAAAAGGAAGGCAAGTAGGGTGAGGTAGACAAAAGGACTCTACAATGGTCGTCATTCATCAATTTCATCGGATTGCGTGCACCATCTGAGACGCTAGCGTCAAACGACGTTCACGTGGGCAACAAATGCTCACTCAGATGAAGCTTACTAAAATGAAATAATACACTGTAACTGATACTCTGTACTTGGCTATCTTTCATCTACGATCGTACTTATTTTACGTGAGACTTTCCCGAGCTCAGCGAAGAGCAGCTGACTGTAGATTATGATGTCGTGGACTATCTATGTTCATGAGACGACGAAGTAATCTGAAGAAGACGACACGGGTCACACCGTGACGACGAAGCAGAGCGTGACCACACTCGCACGCGCGAGTGATGACGTATCAAATGTGGATCCGATTACAGTACTAGTAGCACATGTGAAGTTATTGATTGAGTTATTGACTCGTATGACTTTTGACTCGCGGAGTTGTACTCATTTGACTTTTAAGTACGCCTTAGCGTTTTCGAGTAACAGATCAGGACAGTGATTAAGACGTTCACATATACGAAGCACCAAGTCTGGTAGAGTCATGTCGAGATAACCGGGAACCTTCGAAGCGAGAAACTTCCATCGCCTCTTGATGCTGGAAAGAGAACGATTGTCCACTAAAGACGCCCAGTCCACGACTTCAAGACTCGGCTTTTTCTGCTCGACGATGTTTTTCAGTAGCTCAATATCCTGATTTTCACTCCACGAACCGACGACGGTCATGTCAGGAGCGATCTGGTACCAGCGCTGTAAACAAGCCTGTTCGTTGCGAGTGCGAAGCTTGCTCGATATTGATTTCCAAGGGATGTTGTCGCGAAGTTCGAGGTGTTCAAAATTTTTACCAGGTCCACAACCGGGCCTTGCACCTCGTTCCTGGAAATGATCATTCACGAGTTGAACCAAGCGAAGAGTCTCTTCAGGCGACCAGTGTCCCGTACGTCTTTCAATGGGACACTTCGCAAGACGCCACCTGTCTCGACAGGCTGAAGCTGGTCGACCGATGACGCTTGAAATCTTCGACCACTTCGGACCGTGAATCGCGTACTGCTTCATCAACTCGTCCGTTTCGTCTTTGGTCCATTTACCCTTCGTAGCTTTCTTGTCCAAGTTTCTCAGAATCCAACCGTAAATTTGTTTCGCGTTTCTCGTAGCGACGTCTCGCGCGATCTCAATGAATGCTCGACGCTCTGAACGAGGAAAATCCGTACCTCTACCACCCTGCTTCTGGCGGCGTTCGAACAAGAAGTCATAATCTTGTCTATCGAATTCCTCTCCGAGCCCGTGCGTGTCAGCCCACCGCTTGATGGCGGCTCGAGTCGCGGTAATTTCCACTTTTGTCCACTGTCCGAATCGCTGACCCTCAAACTTGACGTCCCATTCACTCTGAGTGTCAGCCGATACGCTCGGTCCTCGCTCGGGCCGGCTTTCTGTCTTTTTTTTCGCTCCTCGCTCGAGATGGAGTTTTACTAAATCTACCGGTTGCCCGTCCTCCGCGGCTGGATATTGCGACGTCGAGCTCGACGGCGCGGCCGACAAACTCCGCTCGCCCTCTCCTCCTCGTCCTCGCGCTCGCACCTTCGCTTCCAGTCTCTTCAAAGTCGTCTCAGATTGCGCCGCGACGTCCGCCAGCGTCACGACGCCATCCATCCGCGCCTTGCCGTCGTGCCTCTTCGACGGCCTCGCCGCCGCGCGCGCCATGCCGTTCGTTCGCAGACGTCTCTCCCCGCGCCTCCTTCGCGCCTCGCCACGCTCGCCCACGACCGAGCCTACCCTCCTCCTCGCCGTCGATCCGTCGTCGATCCGTCACACGGTCGGTCGGGCACGCGGGTGCTTACCTCCCACGCGACCGGTCACGACCGCTCAAAGGGGCGACACGACACACGGGTCTCCGTCGTCCGTCGTCCCCCACGCGCGGGTCTCCGTCCCCGCGCGCTCGCGCGTCCCCGCGCGCGAGTCCTCCCGTCCGTCGTCGTCCGTCGTCTCCCGTCGCGACGAGACGCGAGCGAACGCCGAATCGCGACGAGCGCGTCGTCCGTCGTCCTCCGTCCGCGATTCTTCGCGAGACGACGCGCGCGCGCGCGTGATTGCGGCGCATTCGCCGCGCGCGAAAGAATTCCTGAGGGGGGGGGGACTCCCGGGTTTTCAAGGGGGTGGGTGGGGCAACATCGTGGGTCATGACTCGTTCTTTTTGAACACGCATCATCGGTCGCGAACAGACACGACCGCGCCACAGGGGGGGGTCGTAATAATAAGTGACGGTTGGTGTGGTCGGTCGGACACGCGAAGGGGCGGGACGGGCGGGGGGTGTGTGTGATGGGTCCCGAACGGTGTAGGTGTCCCATCCTCCTAAGGTCGTCCCAAGGTCGTCCCAAGGTCGTCGGTCGTCGGTCGTCGAGCGATGGATGGATGGATCGACGCGCTAGCGCTCGGTGTGAGCGTCGTCGGTGGTGCGGACGAAGTCTTCGGCGGCGAGGACGCCGGCGGCGAGGAGGTCGGCGCGCGCGCGCGAGACGTCTCGCGCGAGCGAGGACGCCTCGGACGCGCACGAGGGGAAGAAGACGACGGAGTGGGCGATGAGGACGAGGGAGTACAGGGCGAAGGCGGCGATGGCGTACGCCGGGGCCTGGGAGGACGCGGGCGAGCGGTCAGTCGGTCGGTCGGTCGGTCGGTCGGTCGGTCGGCGCGCGCGAGGCCGAGGCGGATGGGAAGTCAGTCAGCCAGACGGTGTCTCGATCTCGAGCGACGTCGATCGACGCGCGGACGTACCGCGACGACGTGTGGACGCGCGCTCGGTGAGAGCTCGATGTGGGTCAACGCGGCGTACCACGCGGCGAGGAGCGCCGCGCCGATGGCGCCTGGGTGAGAAGAGGCGCGCGTTCGGAACGGTCAGTCGAAGGTCACTCGCGCGTGCATTCGCGCCCTCTCGCGTCGTCCTCGCTCGCGCGCGCGTTCGCGCGCACCGAAATATTGCGCCCGAGTCATCGCACGCGTTCGTTCGTTCGCTCGCCCGCGTCGCCCGCGCGCGCGTACGGGCGCGCGTCGAGCTCTGACGCGAGCGACGACGGTCGCTTCGCATCCGCGCGCGAGTGCGCGACGCGCCGATAGTCGCCGTCGTCACCCTCTCTGTCGCGCGCGATCGATGCGTGCGATGACGATCTCGATCTCGCCGCGCCGTCACGGCGTCGACGCGGGCGCGCGCGCGAGCCGTGGGTCGAGATCGTCGACGGTGCGGAGGATGCTGTTGACGACGATATCGCTGGTGATGGTGTTCGCGTCGTCCGCGCTGGCGCAGGGAGTGCCCGGACCGGTGGCGGCGGCGATGCGTGGAGATTTATCGTGGTTCGACGACGCGGCGTTGGCGTATGAAGGAGACGAGCTGCGAGCGCTGGTGAATCGACAGGAATCGGATCACGGGTACACGGCACTCGCGGCGGCGGCGACGAGCGGGAACGCGACCGTGGTGGACAAAATCTTATCCATCGGTGGAGATCCAGAGATCGAAGATCACGATGGACACACGGTGGTGAACATAGTGGCGGCGTTGGGAAACGTCGAACTCATGAGGCTTTTCCATGAACGCGGAGTGAACGTGTTGAAGTTGTCGCGAGACGGGTTCACGCCATTGCAACGCGCGGCGTGGGGTAAGACCGCGGGTCACGTGGACGTCGTGAAGTATCTGGTCGGTGAATGCGGTGCAAACGTCGATGAACTCGACGCCATGGGTTTCACCGCCGCTTATAGGGCGGTGGAGCACCGAAACGACTTTATGCTCCGCGTGTTGCTCGAGCTCGGGGCGAATCCAAACTCTGAAAATAAGCGAGGAGATTCGATGCTCGCCACGGCGGTGCGCAAGCAAAAGATCGAGACGGTGGAGACACTGCTGGCGTTTCAGGCGGACGTGATGAAAAAAGACTCGAAGGGTCGTAACTTGCGCAAGCTCGCCAAGCAACTCAGATCGAAACGAGTGTTGGAGATCATCTCGCAAGCGTACGCAAACGCGGAGCGCGGCGGCGAGTTGTAGAGCGTAGTGTAGTGTCTCTGGTAGTTGACTCAAAAAGAATTTAATGTAGAATACAAGCGCGAGTGCGCACGCGCGCGTCATCCAAATCCATTTCTCACCGTTATCGGGAGTCGAGTTTGAGCGCTCGAACGGGCTCTACTTCTCCTCGTCGTCGTCTTCAAATCCCCGCGTCTCCCGCGACAACGCGTTCAATAGAAATTCCGAACTTTCAAGAATCCTATCGAGCGAACACTCTCCGTCCTTGATGACTTTATCGTACGCCTCCAACCGCGCTCGGTCGCGCTCGACGCCTCGCTCGAGTTCCTTCGCGCGCGCTCGCAGAGCGTCTGAATCTCTCTCCATCGCCTCGATCCGTCGCAGCGTCGCTCGCTTCCTTCGCTGCAATTCCTGTAAGCCTACGCGCGCGCGTCCACGCTCCTCGCTTCGGTCAGTCGATCGATCTCGTCCCTCGCTCGCGCCTTCGCCGCGCCCCCCTCGACCGAACGAAACGACAGGGCGCCCCGGCCCGCGCCCTCGAACCGACGTCTCGGATCCGCGCGCACGCACTCTTCTCCACCGCCTCGTGCGTCTGTCGCATCACGAGCGTCTTCGCCGACGCCCCGTCGTTCGTCGCCATCGTCGTCGTCGCCATCGTCGCCGTCTCTCGTCCGTCGCGACGCGCGCCATCGTCGCTCAATTCGTCAATTCGTTTCCCTCTCTCGAGCTCGGACCATTCGACCAGTCACGACTCTCCGTTTACCCCCCACATTCGATCGACCAATCATGACTCGCTCCGGGATGGACAGAACTCGCCCCCGCCCTCGGGGTCGGTCGTCGCGCGCGGGCCGACACTACGAGACGCACGCGCGCACAGACTCGCGATGCTCGCCTCGCAAGTGTCCACGTTCGCGCGCGGCGATGCGACGATTTCTTCGCAATCGTCCACGCGACGCACGACCTCCGTGCGCCGCGTCGTCGAGGCGAAGGAGTCGCGCATCGGGAAGCAGCCGGTGCAAGTGCCGCAAGGGGTGACGTACACCCTCAAGGATAACCATCTCGCGGTGAAGGTGCGTGCGAAGACGACGACGGGACGAACGATGCGCGAGAGGTTGAAGATATTCACGCGTCGGACCATCGCGCGGGGGAATCGGAGAAGTGTGCGCGCGGTGCGCGCGCGGCTCGTCTCGGATGAGAGGGGAGGGCTTGAGGTTGTAGGGTTTTCGCGTCTCTCTCGCGCGCGATCACGCCGCCGAACCGACGACTGACGACAATGCGTCGACGCGTGTATTCTCGAATGAACAGGGTCCGAAGGGTAGCTTGGAGATGTCTTTCCCGGATACGATGGTGTTCGCGGAAGAGGATGGCGCGATCAAGATCTCTCGCGCGAACGACAGTCCGGAGGCGCGCAAGGGCCACGGCTTGTACCGCACGCTCTGCAACAACATGATGGTCGGGGTTTCTACCGGTTTCGAGAAGAAGTTGAAGCTCCTCGGTGTCGGTTACAAGGCGGCGATGCAAGGAAAGGATTTGAACTTGTCCCTCGGTTACTCCCACCCGGTCATCATGAAGTTGCCGGAGGGCATCACGGTGACGTGCCCGTCGAACACCGAGGTGGTGGTGAGCGGCTACGACAAGGTTGAAGTCGGTAACTTTGCGGCGATCATCCGCTCCAAGCGTCCGCCGGAGCCGTACAAGGGTAAGGGTATCCGCTACGAGGACGAAGTAGTCATCCAAAAGGAAGGCAAGCGCGGCAAGTAAAGTAGATGAAAAAGATGAGCGACGCGTCGTCGTCTGTTTTAATTTTTTTAGCCTGATCATCATTCATTATCACGCCACCGCGCGCTCTGCTTCGTCGTCCGTCCCTCGCCCCCCGAGAACCACAAAACGTTGGGATCGAGTCGACGACCTCATGGTTCGTGCGCGCAAGTCTGAGTCGCCCGCGTCCAACCTCCCATCAAAGGCCGGCCGGCACACACACAAAAATAAAGAATTTCCATATAGTCGGACATTTGACACATACTTAAAGGGAAATAGGACTATAAAAAAGTCCTGCCTACCCGAATCGAACGGGTGACCCGCTGATATCCACATGATATGTCATCACTCGCGCGTGCGAGTGTGGTCACGCTCTGCTTCGTCGTCACGGTGTGACCCGTGTCGTCTTCTTCAGATTACTTCGTCGTCTCATGAACATAGATCGTCCACGACATCATAATCTACAGTCAGCTGCTCTTCCATCTGAGCTAAGGCAGGATGTCCGAGCCGTCGCCCCCACCGCCATAGTGTACGACGATGAGTACTACGATCGTGCTCTCTTGTCGCACTTTCATCGAGCCCTCCGACCGAGGCGCACGACCGCTTTAAACTTACGGTTGCGTGCGGGGGCACACGCCGAGGAAGGACGACGCGAACGCGTCTCCTCTCATCAATGGACGCGCGTCCCCACACCCCGTGAGGTCGCGTTCGTCGCCCGTCGATCGTCATGTCCGCGGGCGCGCACGCGCTCGCGTACGGGGACGTCGGGTCGTCGGCGTCGGACTCGGAGTCGGACGGGGAATCGGACACGGGACGCGCGTCGGCGAGAGGGGCGACGAGGACGGGGACGGTGGGGACGACGGTGGGACGCGCGAAGTTGGCGTACGTCGAGCGCGCGTTCGCGAGCGAGGCGAGCGAGGCGACTGGGGATGGGTACGATGAGATGTCGACGTTGGCGTTCACGGAGAGCGAGTACAGGGAGGCGTGCGCGGAGCGAGGGAGGATGGGACGGTGCGCGTGGTTGCCGTGTCGCGAGGCGAGCGCGCGGGCGGCGGGCGGGAAGAGGTACGACGTCGATGGGTCGGCGCGAGTGGTGCGAGACGGGGCGTTCGTGGGTTCGTTTTGTTGTAAGGAACACGTTCTCGCGGCGGAGGCGTTGGCGAAGCGATTGGGGAAGAATGGACGAGCGATGAGCGCGAAGGAGGGAGCGGCGACGAAACCGGCGGCGGCGCGATTGGCGCGGAGCGCGGTGAAGGACGAGGTGCTCGAGCGAGAGGTGGTGGAGATCAAGGAGAGGACGACGACGACGACGACGACGACGATGAGCGCGGAGGTCAAACCGCCAGGGGCGCCGTTAAGCGCGGCGGACGCTCGGCTCGCTGCGTCCGCGGTCGACGGGTACGTACCTCGTGCCGCTCGGAGAGACGCCGAAAAAGAAAAGAAGAAGACCGCGGCGACGACGAAAATCACGTGGAACGAAGAAGAGTTGGCCAACATTGAGCGAGAAAAAGAGGAAAAGAAAGAAGCCGCAGCTGCCGATCCAAACGTCGCGACCGGGGTGTTTTACTTTGATACGTTCGGTGAAGGTAAAAAACCGGACAAGGAGTACGTGCCGAGCATCGGCGGTCGGTTCGCCGAGGGACAGTTGCGCACCGACCCGCGCCCCGTCGTGGACGAGGAGAGCGTTTTAAAAGCATTGGAAACGCTCGGAATTGAAGCAGAAACGTCGGCGTCGACGGGCGGAGATGAAGACGTCGAGAAGGAGAAGGACGTCGAAGAAGATCAAGCAGAGTCGACTCGCAAGGCGCTCGCGTCGACGCTGACGGCGAAACCGATACCCGGATTTTTCGATGATAACGACGACGACGACGACGACGACGACGACGATGAGAACGGAACGATGACGAGTCATTCAGACGATGACGACGTCTCGACGTCGATGCCGACCATTTCGCAGTTTGGTTTGACTTGGATGGCGGTCGATAATCTCGTCACCGAGGCGACGTTTGCGCTCGTGTCGGGAGACGGCAGTTTCGTCGACAAACTTCCTCCGCGGGATAAATACAGCGTCTCCGTGAGCGAAGCGTGGAACGAAACACTAGCCTCCAAGGCGGTTCCTTTGTTGTGTTCGACGCTGAAAATCAGCTCTGAAAGGCGCAGAATAGAACAAAATTTGACCACGCTGTTGCGAACGTTTGCGTTCGATCGCGCCGTGCCAGCGTTCACGAATGAACGCTGGGTCATGCTCGGGCTGTTATTCGTGGAATTACTCCTCGACGCCGATTTGATGAGCAAAGAGACGATCGGAAAAGAGGTGCTCGACAACGCCGACGCGGTTGCCATCTATGCGAGCGCCGACGCGACGAGCGAAGAGGTGGATCTTTTGCGACAACGCCTTCGCGGAGGGGGCGTGCGTTAGTTAAAGCCGTATGTAGGTAGATGATTTAGAATTTGTTGAATTGACACGCATTATTTTTATTCATTCAAACGGCATCGCACTGGCGTTGGCGTCCTGGAGAGGCTCACGCGTCGTCGTTGTCATCGTCATCTTTGGGCTACTGACTGGTTTCGGAGAGTCATCGAACATGGGCGGAGGCGTTCCGAGTGGAGAAGCACCTAAGACGCCGTTATCTGCCGAGTTGACGCGTTCAAGGGTCAAATTTTCCATCGACGTCGCCATTGCGCGCACGATTCCCGGCGCTGGAGAAATCATTGATACAGAGGGCGTTTCCTTTTCTTTGACCACGAGAGCCGTGTCTTCTTCCTCCGTCGCCACTAGAGCGGGCATCGTTGCGTCGCTCTTTTCACTCGACTTTCCCTCGGCTTCGAAACACTCGGCTATGATGGCGTCCACATCAGCCTTTCCGTCGGTGTGATACAAAATTCGTTCGATAACCTTGGTGAGAGGATTGTTCTCAAACTCAGCTCGCTGGCACACGTACTCTACGTCCTGAAGCTTTTCAAAATAAAATTCTCGCTCCTGCTCCATGCGTTCCACCTGGAGCGCCAACGCGGCGTTGGATTCAGCGAGTTCGCGCGCGCGCACTGAGCTCACGCTCGTGGCGCCGCTCGCCGCTCTCGTGCTCGCCCCCATCGGTGCGCTTACCGCCGTCGCCGCCGTTGATGATCCCTCGCGCGTCGCTGGCGCGCGTTTCGACGCTCTGCGTTGTCCACCGCCGCCGCGTTCTTGTCCACTCGCCGTCACGCTCGCCTTCTTCGCCCCGCCGAAGGCCGCTCCGCCCCGCGCGTGCGCTCGTCGCTCCTCTGCGTCGTAATACCCACCCTCACCCGACTCTCTCGCGCTCGCTCCGCCGGTCGTCGTGTCGTAATAACACTTCATCCACTGTAAAAACTCCAAATTATCCAGCGGTCGTCCCTTGATGAGCTTGTTCACCTCGACGTTTTTCGCGATGTTCAGTCTCTCGAACACGACTTGCAAAATCTTATAATTCGCCACGAACTCGTACTCGCTCTTCGCCTCGAAATTCACCCGTCTCATCGGCACCACCTCCGTCGTCCTGTGCGCTGCGTCCATGATCTGACAGTACACCGCCCCGCTCGCGCACTGCTCCACCTTTGTCAACCGAAGTCCGAGCAAATCGTTCACCCACGAGATCAATTCGTTCCTCCCCACGAAAAACGCCGGCGCCATCATCCCCGTCGTCGACGCCATATCGCGTCGGTCACTCTTCTTCGCTCGTTCGCCGCGCTCGCCGCGCCGAACGCCTCGCGTCGACGTCTCCCGTCGCCCTCGATTCCCTCGCGGCGTCGCTTCGTCTCGTCCCCCTTTTGGGCACTTTGGGCACGAGAGACTCTTTTGACGATTCACGACCCTCCAATACACATACATATTCAAACACGTGTAAAACCCATGTGTGGTAAACATGCACGCGCGCCTCGCGCGTCGATCGGATCGCGCGCGGGAGACGCCGACGCCGACGCCGACGACGATGGGCGTTCGTCGAGAGGGACGACGCGCGTCTTCGCGCGCGATCGTCGTCTCCGCGCTGTCCGCGCTGGCGCTCACGGCGACGCTCGCGCGAGGGGAGAGACCGAGTCTGCCGAGAGATTACCGAGACGAATCGTTGGACGACGACGCGCGGTTGCGAGCGAGCGAGAGCGTGGCGTACGCGACGGAGCGGAAGACGTTCGGTGATGTCCGCGGTGGCGGCGGCGGCGCGAGCGGTGGCGGAGAGCGGCCGAGGGAGTGGATCGAACAGATTTCGGCGTCGCCGCGCGCGTACGTGTATAGAAATTTTTTGAGCGAGGCGGAGACGGAGGAGATCGTGCGGTTGGCGCACCCCACGATGCATCGGTCGCAGGTGGTGAACGATGATACCGGAGGCGTGAAGACGACGGACGAGAGGACGTCGATGGGTGGATGGGTGGATGGGGAGAAGAGCGAAACGGTGGCGGACGTCGAACTTCGCGTCGCGGCGTGGACGATGCTGCCGCCGAACAGAGGGGAGACGATACAGGTGATGCGCTACGAGGCTGGACAAGAGTATCGATCGCATCATGATTACTTTCACGACGATGTGAACGTGGTGAACGGAGGTCAGCGTCTGGCGACGGTGTTGATGTACCTGAGCGACGTGGAGGAGGGCGGCGAGACGGTTTTTCCGCTCGGAACGCCTCTCGGAAGAGAATCTTCGAATAAAAAGAGATTCAACGAGGAAGACGGGTGCGAACTGGCGAGAAAGGGCGACCCGGACGTTTTGGCGGTGAAACCGAGGAGAGGAGACGCGCTCTTGTTTTATAGCGCGCACCTCAACGGCGAGATGGATGACAAGTCGCTGCACGCCGGCTGTCCCGTCCTGAAAGGAACCAAGTGGACTGCGACGCGTTGGCAACGTGTGGGCGCGATCGACGTCGGTTCGTTTGCGCGCGAGCCGAAAGATGCACAGAATAGCTCGTAGAAGAAGTACTTGATAGTTTGCTCGCTGCTTTAGCTTCATTAATACATGTTTTGGGTTTAGGACAAGACGAGAACAGTTGGCGTCGCGCTCACTCCATCGTGCGCTCAAATTCGCTGAGTCTCTTGAATTCTCTATGCGCGTTCGAAATGGCAAGTTCCTCCATCACGACGGCGCGCTCTTGTTGCCGCGCTAACGCGATTCGCGCGTCCGTCACTCGCGCGAGTAATTCACGGTGAACTTCTTCGACGGCGTCGAGTTGACCAAAACTCAAGTGTTCAAGATCGATGCCGAGAATGTGACCGCATCCGATACCTGACGCACTCGCTTCGAAGTGCACGTCCTCCATCCTTCTGGTCGCTCGCGACACCCAGTTCAAGGCGTTCCAGTCCGGATTGACGTCGCTCTGGTAGATTTCGCGATCCCACGTTGGGATGATTTTGGATGCGTTGTTCTCTATTCTCATCGGTCTCTCTTCGATCGGCGCGACTCCAACCGACGAGTGTACCGCCTCGGGTATATTCGTCCATGCCGACGCGAATCCATCGCTGATGGAGTGCTGCTGCTGCTGCTGTTGTTGTTGCTGCTGCTGCTGCTGCTGCTGATCAAACTGTCCCGGCATCACCATTTCGTGGTGCTCCATCGGTCTGACGGGTACAGCTTCTGTGACCCACTCCGGGGAGTCCTCGTCTTCGTCAGCCGCGTCGTCTACAAGTTTGACACCGGTACCATATCGTTGTCTTCGCAACATTTTTGCCGCACTCGTGGATGGAGATGAGTCGGTGTCGTTCTCCGCTAGTGTGTATGGACTGTGCTCGATGGCGTACTGGACCAGTTGGGGAGGGATGATATCATCAAAACTAGAGATGGATTGCGAACGCGAAGATTTGTTCATAAGCACCGTTGGAGGACTGCCATCGTCAGCATTTTCAATCGAATTTTGATCGTGTAACTTGGCCGCTTCAGCTTCCTTGGCTGCTTTACGCTTCGCCTCCTCCGCTTCTTTGGCTGCTTTACGCTTCGCCTCCTCCGCTTCTTTGGCTGCTTTACGCTTCGCCTCCTCCGC